>Ga0194048_10001459_pt1 | contig 11772 bp, 9 predicted proteins | sample JunL225m_MetaG_FD_161685 | JGI IMG/M metagenome (GOLD analysis project Ga0194048, IMG submission 161685) | Anoxic zone freshwater microbial communities from boreal shield lake in IISD Experimental Lakes Area, Ontario, Canada - Jun2016-L222-5m | ecosystem: Environmental > Aquatic > Freshwater >...
GACCAGCGTACCCATACCGTGGGCCGCGTGTCGATGGACATGCTGGCAATTGATCTCACCAACTGTGATGAAGCCAAAGTGGGTGATTGGGTGACCTTGTGGGGCGAACGACTGCCCATCGACGAAATTGCCGCACACACTGGTGTTATTTCCTATCAGCTCAGCAGCGGCCTCTCCCAGCGAGTACCTAGAATCTACCGTTGAAAATAGCTGCCAACCATGGAACTTCAGTGGATTTGTCAACCCTACCATTGGCATACCATGGCGATAACCAGTTAAATGAGATGCTGGCACTGAACGCGGCTGACAGCGCCTCATTACCGCAATACTGTATCTGAATGACGTTGAAGGTGGCAGTTGCACGCGCTTCTCCAACTGGAACTTGATGTGCATCCTTTCAAAGGCAGTTTTTATTGTTTCACAACTGCAAAAATGGCTGCAGCAAACGCCATAAATATAATCTGCATGCGGGCATGCCCGTAACTGCAGGAAAAAAATGGGTGGCGAATTTGTGGTTTCGCTAACGTGACTATCGCTGGCAAGGTTCGTTGAGCCCAACGGCCTGAACCGGCATCCAAGGGGATCCATCATGAATAAATACTGTGTCAGAACCTGCATCATGGCGACTGTGCTGCTGCTCACCGCCTGCTCCGGCAAAAACGATTCGGCCACTACTGCAGCTACCAAAAACGCTACACCAGCAGCGCCGGCCGCTCGTGCGGCCATCGTAGTGCCGCCGGTTACCATCGAAGTGAAACAAAGCAATGTTGCTGCCATCCCTGCAGACATCTCCGACAAGCTAAAAGCCATCGGCAGCAAAAATGATACCGCCGGCACCGCTGCACTCTACACCCCCTCATTTCCTGAAGGCTTTCTGTCCACTCTCACCGTCACACGTGATCTGCACTACGGCCCGGCCGAGCGCAACATTCTTGATGTAATGGCCACCAAAGACGGCGCTGCCAAACGTCCCGTCATCATCTTCGTGCACGGTGGCGGCTTTGGCGCCGGCAACAAGAGTGCGGCCAACACCCCGTTCTACGACAACATCCCGTACTGGATCGCCTCCAAAGGTTTGGTGGGCGTCAACATCAACTATCGCTATGCTCCAGCCAGCAAATGGCCGGCGGGCATTGAAGACATGAACAACCTGGTGGCCTGGCTGAAAGCCAACATTGGCCAGTATGGCGGCGATCCCAGCCAGTTGTTTTTCTGGGGTAAAAGCACCGGTTCTTCCCATATCGCCGACTATCTCGCTGATCGCGTCAAACAAGGCAAGCCGAGTGAAGTCGCCGGCGTCATTTTCACTTCCGGCTCCTTTGCGCTGGGTGACACCCCGCTATGGGCCAATTACTACGGCGATGATGTGAGCCAGTATCCGGAACGCAACGCCCTGCCGAATCTGGTGAAAACCGATGCTCCACTGATGGCCACTTATGCCGAGTTTGATGGTGATCAGTACAAACAACAATTTGCGCTGCTGGCCAACGCGATGACTGCTGCCGGCAAATCGCTGGACACTTTGCATCTGCTCAACCATTCACACATGTCGGAAACCTACGCGGTGGGCACGGCTGATGATTCGCTGACCGGCCCTGTGCTGGACTTCGTCATGCGTCATAGCAGCAAGTAACAGTCAGACTTACATGGCCAAGAGCAAAACCGCCTTTGTCTGCACCGACTGCGGCGCCGACCACAGCAAGTGGCAAGGCCAATGCATTGCCTGTGGCGCCTGGAACACCCTGAAAGAAATAAATCTGGGCGCCGGCAAGACGCCGTCGGCGCCGCAGAATTTCAAACGGGCCGGCTATAGTGGCAACACCAGTGCGGCTGCACAGACGCTTGGCAGCATCAATCTGGATGAACAGCCGCGCTTCACCACTGGCATCAACGAGTTCGATCGCGTACTTGGCGGCGGACTGGTGCCAGGCTCGGCGGTACTGATTGGTGGCAACCCCGGCGCCGGCAAGAGCACCTTGTTGCTGCAACTGATGTGCATACTGTCACAGAGCATGGAAGCACTGTACGTGACCGGCGAAGAATCACTGCAACAAGTGGCGATGCGCGCGCACCGGCTGGGACTGCCCACCGACAAACTGAAGATGCTGGCAGAAACCAACATCACCGAAATTACGGCGGTGGCTGAACAGCATAAGCCCAAACTGATGGTAATCGACTCGATTCAGGTCATGCACAGTGCGGATGTGCCGTCGGCCCCCGGCAGCGTGTCGCAGGTGCGCGAATGCGCGGCCTATCTGATCCAGTACGCCAAGCAGACCGGCACGGTGATGATCTTTGTCGGCCATGTCACCAAGGACGGCAATCTGGCCGGCCCGAAAGTACTGGAACACATGATTGACTGTTTCCTGATGCTGGACGGTGACGACAATCGCTATCGCACTTTGCGCGGCCACAAAAACCGTTTCGGTGCGGTCAATGAACTCGGCATCTTTGCGATGACAGAAACCGGCTTGAAGGAAGTGAAAAATCCGTCGGCGATATTTCTGGCGCGTACCGAGGAAATTTCACCGGGTTCGCTGGTCACCGTGCTGTGGGAAGGCACGCGGCCGTTGCTGGTGGAAATCCAGGCGCTGGTGGACAGCTCGCAACTGGGCAATCCGCGCCGCATTGCAGTGGGCCTCGACACCAATCGCCTGGCCATGTTGCTGGCGGTCCTGCATCGGCACGGCGGCTTGTTCATGGCCGATCAGGATGTGTATGTCAACGTGGTGGGTGGTGTGAAAGTCACCGAAACCAGCGCCGATCTCGCACTGTTGCTCGCCATCGTGTCGAGCTTCAAGGATCGCGTGTTGCCGCGCGAGCTGGTGGTATTCGGTGAAGTGGGACTCGCCGGTGAAATCCGGCCGGTACCCAGTGGCCAGGAACGTTTGCAGGAAGCCGCCAAACACGGCTTCACGCGCGCGATCGTGCCAAAGGCCAATGCACCGCGCCAAGCCATCCCCGGCATGCAAGTGATCGCGGTGAGCAAACTCAGCGAAGCACTGGACGCAATCCAGTGATGCCCTTGCTGCGCAATCTTACCTTCTGGGTTCTGCTCGCCATCATCGCGGGCGCACTTACCGGCTTTATCGATCCGGCGCTGGGCGTGCAAGCCAGGATACTCGGCGACACTTTCATCCAGATCATCAAATGGTTCATCTCGCCACTGATTTTCCTGACCATCAGCACCGGCATTGCAGTACTGGGCGATCTCAGGAAGGTCGGCCGCATCGGCCTCAAAGCCCTGGTCTATTTTGAAGTAGTCACGACGGCGGCACTGGTGATCGGCATCATCGTCGCCTATCTGCTGCGCCCCGGCCATGGCGTCTTGCCCACCAGTGGCGATGTCAGCGACTACGTGCAACGCGCCCAGCATTTCTCGTGGCTGAGCGTGCTTGGTGACAACGTGACGCTGCAAGTACTGCTCGTTTCGATCTGCACCGGCACCGTGTTGAGCCTGCTTCCCGTCAAATATACCGTATTACCCTGGCTGGGCAAGGCCACGCAGTGGTTGTTTGCGCTGCTGCGCTGGGTCATGTACCTGTCACCGTTCGGCGCGTTCGGCGGCATGGCTTTTGCCATTGGCAAATACGGCATCGCGGTCATCCTTGCGCTCGGCAAACTGATGCTGTGCATGTATCTGACCATGGCGCTGTTCATCTTCGTGGTGCTGGGGTGGCTGCTGCGCCGTTACCAGATATCCCTGTGGAGCTTTCTTAAATACATCCGCAACGAATTGCTGATCGTGCTGGGCACCTCCTCCAGTGAATCAGCGCTGCCGAGCCTGATGCACAAACTGGAAGCCATGGGCTGCGGCAAATCGGTGGTGGGCCTGGTGGTGCCGGCCGGCTATTCCTTTAACCTCGATGGCACTACCCTGTATCTTTCCATGGCGGTCATGTTTCTGACCCAGGTCTACGACGTGCAGCTGGGGTTGTCGCAGATTCTTACCCTCATAGCCGTCTTGATGCTCACCTCCAAAGGCGCTGCCGGTGTGACAGGATCAGGTTTCGTCGTGCTGGCCTCCACGATGGCCGCCCTCAACGTGATTCCGCTCGAAGGCATTGCACTGCTGCTGGGTGTGGACCGCTTCATGTCAGAAGCTCGCGCCATTACCAACATCATCGGCAACGGCGTGGCCACCATCTATCTTGCCAACCATGAAAAGGATTTTGACCGGGCAGCGATGCAACAAGCGTTTCGGGACTGACCAGGCCGCAGCACTGCGCTGACAGTTTCAGCCTGCTGGCAGCAACGCCCGACTGCCCTCAATAGCCGCCGCGCACAATTACATGGACATCCAGTTGGCAACCAAGGTCAAGCAACTAATCTGCAAAAATTTCACGGCTGCCGCATTCGCATCGGCCCAAGGCAGGATAGAATCTGTACCCGACTTGCCTGCCCAGCTTCCATGACTTCTTCACTGATTCCAGAACGCCCGCTGCTGATTTCACCCACCCTCGCCGCCACCATCGGCCTTGAGGAAGCGGTGCTGCTGCATGTGGTCAGTGAATTGGTGCTGCAACATCCGCCGGTGGTGCGCGAGCAACGCCGCTATGCAGAGCTCAATGACGAAGCCCTGATTGTTGCCTTGCCATTCTGGACCCTGCCCGACATCAAGCGGGTGCAGAAGAGTCTGCAGGATCTGGGCTTGTTGTTGATGGAACCAGTGGCGGGCCGAACCGACTCTTGTTTGCTGGCTATCAACCAGAAACTTTCAGGCAAAGCCAAAGCCACGGCTGCACAGCGGCCACGCACGCCCGCACCCGCCAAGCCGTTCACATCGCCGGTGACTGCCGCAGCGATTGTCAGCAAAAGCGGTGTGGCTGCACCGATCCCCGCCAATTGGCAACCTGATGCCACCCTGTTTGACCAATGCTCACAACGCAACATACCGCGCGATTTTGTAGAGCGCGAATTGTCAGCTTTCATTCTCTATCACCGTGACCGTGGCAAAAGCCAGTATTCCTGGCACCACACTTTCCTGAACTGGGTAGTCAGTGGCTGGGAAAAACAACGCAGCCAGCAAAGTACGCGCGTGCTGGAATCGACGATGCCGGCCGACTGGCAGCCCAGCGATGATGCAGTCAGCATTCTGGAACATGGCGGCATCAGTCTGGGCTATATAGAGGAGGCCGTGCCGGAGTTCGTGCTGTACTGGCGTGAAAAAGGCACCAGCGGCAGTGAGTGGAACAGCCGTTTCATTGCGCATGTACGCCGGCAATGGGAACGCTATACCCACGCCACCGAACACGACAACACCCCCAGACCAATCCCGCGCAATTTCAAACCGGATCCGGCGTGCTTTGATGTGCTGGCCATGGCCAACATCGACGCCGATTTTGCCGAAGCGCAGGTAATTGAGTTTGTGCTCTACTGGCAGGATCGCAATGAAATCCATCGCTCATGGAATTCGAAATTCCTGCAGCATGTGAAATACAAATGGGCGCAACAAACCCAAGTGGGCAAGACCCTGCTGGAACGCATCACTGATCGCAGTTGGGCCGACTAAGCGGCCGGCCAATCCGCGCCGCTGGTTGTATTCAGCCGCTGCGGGACTGCTGGAAATTCTTCCAGTGCTCCTGGATCTGGCGCGCCAGTGTCATTGGGTCAAACGGTTTGATGATCACGCCGAAGGCGCCAATAGCCAGATACTCGTCAATCTCCTTTTGCTGCACCTTGGCAGTCATGAACAGCACCAGCCTGCTGTCGACATCCAGAATTTCACGCAGTCGCAACTGCAGTACCGTTTCTGAGCTTGGGGCCCGCAAGTGCGCAAGATTCGGGTCGCCGCCCTGGCCAGTGCAGGGTAAATTACGCCCCACAAACGCAAGCAAGTCCGCATTTTCCTGCTACTGCCACAACCATACGCCATGTCAGACTACGATCGCATCGCCAGCGCCATTGCCTATATCCAGGCCAATGTCAGTGCGCAGCCGCAGCTGGCCGACATTGCGCGGCATGTGCACCTGAGCCCTTTTCATTTCCAGCGCCTGTTTGTGCGCTGGGCCGGCACTACTCCCAAACGCTTTTTGCAGGTACTGACGCTCGAGCTTGGCAAAAACCTGCTAGACCGTAATCACTCCTTGTTCGACACCACCAACCGCACTGGCCTGAGCAGCACATCGCGCCTGCATGATCATTTCGTGCAACTGGATGCGGTAACGCCCGGCGAATACAAGCACAAGGGAGCTGGCATCGTGATTCGCCATGGCGTGCATGCAGGTTTGTTTGGCAACTTGTTCGTCGCACAGACGGAACGGGGTATTTGTCGCGCCACCTTCATTGATGATGCAGACCCGGACCCGGAACTGGTAGTGCTGGCCATGCAGTGGCCCCAGGCGCAATTGCTGCGGGACCACGCCGTTGCCAGCCGTGTTGCCGACCAACTGTTTTCAGCCAAAAACCGTAAGGACGTGAAGCTTGCCTTGCATGTAAACGGCACCAATTTCCAACTGGCAGTATGGCGCGCGTTGTTACGGATTCCGGCCGGCACCGCCGTCAGCTACGGCGAGCTGGCAGCGCAACTGGGATCACCAAAGGCGGCTCGGGCGGTTGGCACTGCCGTGGGTGCCAATCCGGTGGCGGTGCTGATTCCCTGCCACCGGGTGATCCAGCAAAGCGGGGCACTCGGCGGCTATAGGTGGGGACTGGAACGCAAGCAGGCGCTGCAAGTGTGGGAGCGTTTATAGATCGAGCTCGCTCAAACCCGGATGCTCGGCCGGTCGCGGCCCCAGTGGCCAATGGAACTTGCGTTCGCTGTCGCTGATCCTCAGATCATTGATGCTGGCGCGGCGCAACTTCATCAGGCCGTTCTCGTCGAACTCCCAATTCTCGTTGCCGTAGGAACGGTACCACTGGCCGCTGCCATCACGCCACTCATAGGCAAAGCGCACCGCGATGCGATTGTCGCTATAGGCCCACAGCTCCTTGATCAGGCGGTAATCGAGCTCTGCGGCCCATTTGCGCTGGAGAAATCCGGCGATCTCGGCACGACCGTTAAGGAATTCAACGCGGTTACGCCAGTGGCTGTCGATCGTATAGGCAAGAGCTACTTTCTCGGGATTTCGATTGTTCCAGCCATCTTCAGCGGCGCGCACTTTCTGTTTGGCGGTAGCTTCGGTGAACGGTGGAAACGGGGGGCGTTGTTCGGACATGACTACTCCTATTGTCGACAGGGCCTGGTAGCTTGCTTGTGACCAATATTACATCGCCCACCCTGCGCGAATGAACAGCAAAAGCAGGAATGCCGCTGATGAATGAGGTGTCGGCAGGGAATGGCGCAGTTTGACATTGTCATGAGCCCCATCCAAACACTGAAACAAAATTTACCAGGCAATCCGCTGCGATCGAGCCGAAAAGTAGCTTCGCCCGGCCTGGTGCCTCACAATCCTCCTCACCCGTAGCCAAACCTGCCCTGCCCTGCCCCATGCCTGCACCCGACTTCACCATACTGACGCAACAGATTAAAACCTGGGGCCGCGAGCTGGGCTTTCAGCAAGTCGGCATTGCCGATGTGGATGTGCAGGAACATGCCGGTCACCTGCAGGAATGGCTGAAGCAGCAGTATCACGGCGAAATGCACTACATGGAGCGACATGCCGGCTTGCGCAGTGAACCCGCGCAGCTGGTGCCGGGTACCTTGCGGGTGATCTCGGTACGCATGGATTATCTGCCGGCCGGAACCGAAACCATTCACGTACTGCACAATCCGCAGCAGGCGTATTTGTCCCGTTATGCCCTCGGCCGTGATTACCACAAGCTGATCCGCAAGCGTTTGCAACAGCTGGCGGAGCGGATACAACAAGAAGTGGGCGAATTCGGTTATCGCGCGTTTGTAGACAGCGCACCGGTGCTGGAGCGCGCCTTGGCGGAAAAGGCCGGGCTGGGCTGGATCGGCAAAAACACGATGCTGATCAACAAGCGGGCCGGCTCCTGGTTTTTTCTGGGCGAACTGTTTACTGACCTGCCACTTGCACTGGATGCGAAAGCGGAATTTCACTGCGGCACTTGTACTGCCTGTCTGGAAGTGTGTCCAACCCAGGCCTTTGTCGGCCCCAACCTGCTGGATGCGCGCCGCTGCATTTCCTATCTCACCATTGAGCTGCGCGGCAGCATTCCGCTGGAGTTGCGTCCGCTGATCGGCAATCGCGTGTTCGGTTGTGATGACTGCCAGTTGTGCTGCCCGTGGAACAAATTCTCGTCGCCGACCCGGGAAACTGCATTCACTCCGCGCCATCAGCTTGACCGTGCCCAACTGCTGGATCTGTTCAACTGGAGCGAAACCGAATTCCTGAGCAATACCGAAGGCTCGCCGATACGCCGCATTGGTTATGAATGCTGGCTGCGCAATCTGGCGGTGGCGCTCGGCAATGCGCCCACTTCCCCGCAGCTGATTGCTGCCTTGCAATCCCGGCAAGCACACGCATCAATGTTGGTACAAGAACACGTGGCGTGGGCGCTGGCGCGACACCAGACTGTCTGAGTGCCGGTGTTGCCGGTTCAGCCGAAGATGGCAACGTCTTCGGTGGTGGAGAAGGGAAACACCTTGGTGGCAGCGGCGCTGTCGATGCCCAGGTTTTTGCGCAGCGCCTTGTGCACATGCTCGGGCCTGAGAATGACGCCATTGGTGTTATCGGCCAGCAAGGTTTGCGGATTTATTTTCATGGCGTTATGGCCGGAATCCGTCAGCCCTACCACCCGGTTGGTGAAACTGGCCTTCTGCTGCATCACCATGACACTGCCGATCGGCCAGTGATCCTTGCCGTTGGCAGAGTTGTAATACGGCGTGCGACCAAAATCGCTGCCCACCACCAACACCACGCGATCAGCGATGCCCAGTGAAGCGGCATAGGTCCAGAAATAGTCGATGGCATCTGTGATATTGGTGAGTGCATCCGAGAGCCGGGTGTCATGGTTGTCGTGGGTGTCGAAGCCCGGCTCGAACACATCGGCCGACAGCGAGACCCCCGCCTTGAACGCCAGCAGGCTCACCTGCATTTGCTGATGCAAGCTGGAAGTGACGGTGCCGGCTTTGCGGGTGGGTTGCAAATCGGCAGCAGCTGGCAAGAGGCTGGAAAAGTCACTGATCGCAGAAGAGCGGGTGAGTGCATCCACGTACAATTGTTGCTGCAAGCGGGCACCTTCCATCGTGGTATTCACTGCACTGCGTGCGGCCATGCCGGCACTGTGCATCGCCACGATGCGCTGCCAGTCGGCATCGGGCTGGTAGAGCTTCTTGCTGCTCTCGGCCACATCCGGTTCCACCAGATTCTGCAGCACTGAAATCTTGCCGATCTGGGTAACCGAGGTGACACCCTGGGTCGCGCTGAAGCCACCGAAGTTCAGATAAGGCATCGGCATGCCGCTTTGATTGGCTGCGGCAAACAGTGCGGTGAGTGAAGGAAAGCCTTCAGTGTTGCGGCCACTCCAGTTGTGCATGACGCCGACGCTGTGCGAGTTGGTCTGCGCATCTACGCCGTTGATCACCAGCATGTCGCGATAGTATTTGTTGAAGAACGCGGCATTGGCGGCAAACGCCGCAAAGCCAATGTTGCCGGCTTTGCCTGGGGCAGCGGTGGTGGCCCAATTGTTGATTACCGGCTTGCCGGCAACATTGCTCTTGGGATCGGCAAAACTGGTGACATCCATTGCGCCGAGCAGTTGCAGGTTCACCAGCAACTTGCCACTGTAACTATTCACGGCCTGCGCCCGGCCCGACACTCCGCACAACATGCCGGCAGCGCCGGCACAGGCCAGCCTCTGCAAAATGCTTCGTCGGGTAAAGCGGGTATTATTGGTCATGGCAGATTACTCAACTTAACTTGTGCGACTACACGTGCGCTTATTCATGCAAATAATCATAGTGGCTCAACAGATAGGTCATCACCACCGCCCAAGTCTGCTTCATCAGCAGCGGATCCTGCGCCTGGGGTGTCAGCCAGTTGGTGACTGCAGTGGTGTTGTATTTACCGTTGGTTTGCAGCGGATTGCCAGGATAGGCCAACGTGCTGATGAAGCCGATATCGCTCGACCAGTCACAGGCCAGCGTTTTCTGTAGCAGTGAGGGCGCATTGTTACCGGACTTGCGGGCCAGCCAGGTTTGCACCAGCAGATCATAGGCAGAGAGTATTTCCGGTGAAGTAACAGTTACCGTCTCGCCCAACAATTTGGCGTGCAGCTCCACCAGTTTGTTCTTGATCAGCGTTGCGCCGGCCGTGGTCGACGCAGATGCAGCTACGGTTGATTCCACATTGAGCCCTGCCAGCACTGGATCAGTAGTCTGCTGCCTGGCGGCTGCAGTAACAGTGATCGTGTATAGACCGCTCGCAGTGGCAGCAAAGGGATAGGTGGCAGTGCAGGAACTGTAGAGCGTGATGCGATTGCTGCCAGTGGAAGCCGCACAATTGGCATAGGTGCCGGCCGTGCCGAGCAGCTGAGTGGTCTGGCCATTGGGCTGCTTGATGGTAAGCGAATCAATCACCAGATTCTTGTCAGCCTTGCAGGTGCTGGCACTGGTGCTGTAATCACACGCATCGTTCAACAGGCTCACTACAATCTGGCGGGTGCCGGGCTGCAAATCGGCCTGCATGGCAAAACTCTGGAAATCGGTTTCGCTCTTGCTGGTCATTAGCCGGGTGCCGGACTGCTCAGTCAATGGGGTAGTCCACGGGCTCAGGCCGGCGAACAGCATGCGCTTGTCGTCGGCCCTGATGAAATCGCCCAGCACGATCGGGCAAGAGGATTCCAGTGCATGGGTAGTGGCAACATTGCTCATCAGTGGCGTCAGGGTGCGCGCTCGCACTTTGAGTGCAAAGCCGTCGATGCCGCCATAGAAGGTGCTGTAATCATTTTCCAGACCGCTGATGATTGCCGCACTGGTGACATCGGTCTGCGCATTCCAGTTGAAGCCGGTGAGCGCACGGGTTTTACGGGACAGCTGTTCTGGCGTCAGCAATTTTTCACCAGTGACATCGGCCAGCGTGCGGGCACTGCTTTGCACGCTGCTCACCTGATTGCCATCGAGTTTGTCGGTGCGGTACCACTTGCTCAACACCAGATCAGCCAGCAGCGATTTCACTGACAGGCCCGAGGCAACGAACTTGTCGGTAAGCGCAGAGATCTCGCTTTGCTGGGCTTCATAGGCTGACAACTTGGCCTGATAGTTCGCGTCTTCGGTGGCTTCCGGCAGTTTCAACACTTCCGCGCTGATGACCGCCGGCCACCAGAAGCGTACCGTCGCAGTAGCAAAGCGTTTGTCTTTGACAATTTGATCAGCCAGCCAGCGCAGCGAATTGGTAGTGGCCGCAGTGGTGCCTTCAAATCCGGGCACACGCATGTCGCGGTACCAAGTGTCGCCGTTCACGTAGAGCTTGGGGGAAGTTTGCGTTTTGTAGAACCGGTCCAGAGAATCCGTGCCGTTGATTGAACTCTTGTAGATGCCGTTGTCGCTGAAATCCTGGAAGGTGCCCGCCACCGGATCCACTACGCTGTGGCAAACCGTGCAGGCAGGGTTGTTCATGGTGGGATTGTTGGTATCTGCCAACGCTACCGGATCAGTGGTGCGCTTGGCGAGCGCTTCGATATCAATGCCCAGGAAGTTGTAATAGGTCCAGCGTGAGCGCGCGCGATTACGATTGGTGGCGGTGGTGGGATAACGGCTGAGGAAGGACTTGCTGTTGAGCACGCCCACATGCGGATAATTCACCACCAGTTTGGGCGCTGTGGTAATGCGTGGCAGCGCCGACCCCGGCACTTGAACCAACACTGTGC
>Ga0194048_10001465_pt1 | contig 11749 bp, 11 predicted proteins | sample JunL225m_MetaG_FD_161685 | JGI IMG/M metagenome (GOLD analysis project Ga0194048, IMG submission 161685) | Anoxic zone freshwater microbial communities from boreal shield lake in IISD Experimental Lakes Area, Ontario, Canada - Jun2016-L222-5m | ecosystem: Environmental > Aquatic > Freshwater >...
CGTTGACGTCTTTTTCGCGATTTCGGGGTTTCTGATCACAGCGCACCTCGTCCGCGAGGTTGACCGCACGGCGCGGGTTTCGCTGCCAGGGTTCTGGGCCAGACGCGCGCGCAGGATCCTGCCAGCGGCCCTCCTCGTGCTGCTGTTCTGCGCTGTGGTGACTTACATCTGGGTCCCGCTGAACCTCTGGGAGCAGTTCTTCACTGAGATTCGCGCAAGCACGCTCTACGTGGAGAACTGGAACCTCGCTGCGGCCGCAGTCGACTATTTGGGCGCCGAGAACCGGCCGTCCCCCGTGCAGCACTACTGGTCGCTGTCTGTCGAGGAGCAGTTCTACATCGTCTGGCCGGTACTGATTCTGATCACGATGGCCGCCGTACGAACGAGTTCAGAGCTCGTGCGCCGCCGCGCGATTGCCGTCCTGCTCGCCGTCCTAACGGTTGCAAGCTTCATCTACTCGGTGATCGCGACCGCCAACGACCCCGCTGCGGCTTTCTTCATCACGCCGACGCGCGTCTGGGAGTTCGGCGCAGGAGGACTACTGGCGCTCGCCGCCACCGAGAATTCAAGGCCAGCGCTTCGCAGTCTCGTCTCATGGGCTGGCATCGTGATGATTCTCATCGCTGCGTTCTTTTACACGCCGCGAACCCCATTCCCTGGCGCCGCCGCCCTACTACCAATCCTCGGCACGCTGGCAGTGATCTGGGCAGGCGCACCGCAAGTGCGCTGGGCTCCTCTGGGGTGGATGAGACTGCGAATAGTTCAATGGATCGGCGACACCTCATATTCGATCTATCTCTGGCACTGGCCACTCCTGATCTTGGCCCCCTTCGTGCTACTGCGGGAGCTGGACACTCCAATCAAGCTTGCGCTGATCGCGCTGGCTCTACTGCTCGCTGGCCTGACGAAGAAGCTCGTTGAGGACCCCATTCGCTCGGGACCCTTACTTGCGGGCAAGCGGCCGCGCAAAACCTTTATTTTCGCTCTGATCGCAACGGCGATCGTGCTGCTCGCGGGCTTCGCTGCACTGGCAGTGCTTAACGATCGAAAGGCGGCCGACCGGCAGACCACCGCGAGACTGCTTGACGGCGGCGTGCGCTGCCTCGGCGCAGCGGCACGCGATCCTGAGAACCAACCTTGCGTCAACCCAAAACTGCGCTACTCCGCGTCGCCGTCGCCGGCCACGGCGCGCGAGATGGCGGCCCCGCATGACCCGACCGCCGCGAACAGGAGTGCGCTATGTCAGGGCGGGTTGAAGATCATCGGCGAGCTCCAGCTCTGCACGTTCGGTGTGCCCTCCAATGAAGCCAAACGGCAGATCGTCGAAATCGGTGATAGCCACGGGCGTCGCTGGAGGCCAGGGTTAAACGTCGCAGCGCTCCACGCTGGCTGGCGCGTGACGTCGATCATTCGACGCTCCTGCCCGCTTAGTTCTCGCCCACGAGGCGGGCCTACCGACCGCCAAGGATGCGACCAGTGGAAACCTCAGCTAGTCAAGTGGATGGCAGCTAACCCGCAGATCGACACTCTGTTCGAGGCTCAGTCAACTGGCACCGGAAACGGTTCGATCGGCTTCGACAGCGAGCTCAAGGGCTACCTCGACGGGATTAAGATGCTGCCGCCCTCGATCAAGCACATCGTCGTGCTACGCGACAACCCGCGCGCCAATCGAAACACTCTGGACTGTGTAGAGCGAACCGTTACGGCAGGGAAACCAACCGCCGGGGCCTGCGCGCTGCCGCGGAGTACCGCCCTGATCCCGGATCCGCTCGCAGCCGCCGCACGGAAGCTCAATAAGCCGAACGTTGGAGTCGTAGACCTGACGCCGTTCTACTGCAGCGCGCGCTTCTGCTTCGTCGTGATTGGAGGAGTGCTCGTTTACTCTGACGAGCATCACCAGACCGACCTTTGGAACCGCACCCTGGCGCCCTACCTACTGCGGGCACTTGAGCGCGGAAAGTGGCTTGATCGCTGATCAAGTCACGCTTCGCCTCGGCGGCTAACTTTCGCGCGCGGCGATGAAGTCGGTGATCCGCTCGAGCTGTTCAGCCCCCTGCGGTGCGGCGATCGCGAGAGCGCTGCGCGTCTGCGCGTGAGAGGCGTCGGCGAGCGACTGGGCCTGCCCTAGCCCGAATTCGCTTACGTAGGTGCGCTTGCCTTGGCGCTCGTCGCTACCTGAAGGCTTACCGAGCTCCTCGTCGGAGCCAGTGACGTCAAGAATGTCGTCGACGATCTGAAACAGCACGCCAAGTTCAGCTGCAAAGGCTCGGTACGCGAGCAGGGTCTCTTCGTCGACTCCGCTGAGCAAACAGACGCATTCGACCGAGGCGTTGATCAGGCGACCGGTCTTGCGCGAGTGCAGCTCGCGCAAGCCGTCGGGCCCGTCGGCGGCCGCTCCCTCAACGTCGAGGTACTGCCCACCGACCATGCCATTAACCCCTGTCGCGGCCGCCAGCTCCACCGCCGCGCTCAGCAGCAACAGGGGATCCCCTTGCTGCTGGCTAAGGATTAGGCGAAAGGCCTCTGCGTAAAGCGCGTCGCCAGCGAGGATCGCTACGTCTTCGCCGAAGGCGACGTGGCAGGACGGCTTGCCGCGACGAAGGTCGTCGTCATCCATCGCCGGAAGATCGTCGTGAATCAGCGAGTAGCTGTGGATCATCTCCAGCGCTGCCGCGAGCGGCATAACGCTTTCCGGCGCTTGGCCTAGCGAGCTCGCGGTCGCGAGCGCGAGCACGGGCCGAATCCGCTTGCCACCAGCGAGCAGCGAGTAGAGCATCGCCTCCTCGAGCCCTTCTGTCGCCGGTCCGTCGCTGAAGCGCAGTTGCTGCAGGTACTCGTCGACCTGCTTGCGCAGGTCGTCGGGGTAGCTCACCGGCGCCTCACAGCAGTGTGTCCTGGCCGGGCGGCGGTTCTGCCGGCGTCTCTTTCGCCAAGCGGTCGAGTTCGCTTGAAGCCTGACCAGCAAGCGCTGCGCAGTCCTCAACGAGCGATGCCGCGGCGTCTGTCGTTAGGTCTCCCCCGCGGAGCTGCTGCGCGGCCCGGCTGAGCCGCTCTACAAGCTCATCGATTGCAGTTGTGTCTAAATCACTCATCGCTGGGCGCAGTCTCCCCGATTTCGGCCATCGCCGCATTCAGGATGCCATTAACGAAGCCGGGCGACTGAGCTCCGCAGTACTCCTTCGCTACCTCTACCGCCTGATCTATCGCACCTTCAGGCGGTATTGGCGTCTCTGCCGGGACCGCGTCTGGATAGAGCATCTCGACAAGTGCAACGCGCATGATGCAGCGCTCGAGCATCGCGATCCGCTCAACCCGCCAGTCGATTGCGTAGCGGCCGATGATCTCGTCGAGCTGTTCGCGAAGGTCATCGGCGGCATGAACAAGTGAGCGCGTCAGCGCGCTGGCGCCGCGGTCGAGCACATCGCTGACAGGCGCGCCCGCAATTTCGGCCTCGTAAAGAACAAAGGCGGCGTCCCGGCGCTGCTCACTGCGACGCGACACGGCCGGAGCAGCGCGCCTAAGCGCGCGACATGTAGTCGCCGGTATCGGTCTGCACTTTGATCTTGTCGCCGATGTTGACGAACAGCGGCACCTGAATAATGGCGCCGGTCTCGAGCGTCGCCGGTTTGTTGCCGCCGCCCGACGCGGTGTCGCCACGGAGTCCTGGTTCCGTCTCCGTTACTTCGAGCTCGACCGATGCGGGAAGCTGGAGCGTGCTTGGCTCGGAGTCGATAAAGAGCATGTCCACGTCGTCATTCGGCTTCGTCCAACGCAGCTCGTCCTCGACGAGCGCAAGCGGGAGCGCGATCTGCTCGAACGACTCGCTGTCCATGAAGTGCGCTTCCGTACCGTCTGAATAGAGGAAACTCATCCGCCGCGCCTCAGAGCGAACCGAGCGAAACTTCTCACCGGCGCGGAAGGTCTTATCGATCACGTTGCCGTCCGACGTGCGGCGCAGCTTCGTGCGCACGAAGGCAGGGCCCTTCCCAGGCTTGACGTGCTGGAAGTCGACTACTTTGAAGACAGTGCCGTCAACCTCGATGTGATTGCCGTTCTTAAGCTGGTTAGTGGAGATCATCTGAACGGCGAGGTTAGCGCGACTCGGCGCGGCCGCGAGCGCCGCACCTGCGAGGTGCCGCGTCATTCCCACGCCACCAGCGTTAGGCACGGCCCTGCCGGCGACTATTGACTTGGTTAGCTAGGCGTTACGGGGCCTCGCGGACAATCCCTGGTCGCATCGTCAGGGGATCTACGGTCGCGCCACCTAGTAGCACTTGCCACTTGCCGACCACTTTGCGAGGAATGCAGTGCAGTTCGAACTCGCGTAGTAAGTGACCCAGTCGCTGCCTACCCCGTAGTAGTCGCCCCACCCCCAGCCACCTCCGTAGCCACCGTTCGCGCTAGTGAAACCGGTGATGACAAAGTTGTTGTACGGGCCCGTCCCTGGCGCCTGACAGGTCCACGCAATGGAATACAAACTTTGGTAGCTCGTAAATTGTTGAGCAACTAACCCAACCGAATCGTAATACCAGTAATTATAATTGCCGTTCACCTGCTGCATCGAGGGGAGGTTTTGGCACGAACACTGATTCCCGATGCAACCGCCGGGGTAGGCGAGGTTGCCGCTTACGCAGGCGGATAGATCGGAAGAGTAAACGCCGTCGCAGGTCAATATGTCTGAGGCATGTGCGGTCGGCTTAGTTGTTCGGACTCGGCTGCTGGTACTCGCCTTCGTCGGCATCTTCATGCGTGAGGGCATGTCGATAAACACGCGCGGGCTTGCCCCGCTGCGAGGCGTTCTTACCGCTTTGATTCCAGCTAAGGACGGAAAGCCGAGCGAGCGCCGCCCGACGATCTTGCTGATCGCTCTACGCGCGAGCGCCGTGTCCGGCAGCACGCGCGCGCTGTAGACCAGTTTGCTCGCCGAGCTGCTCTTCAGTTCGTGCAGCTTCGCCAAGACGACGTTGTTCGACCGGGGCATCGCGAGCACCACGAGCGGCGCGTCGGCTGCCTTGTCGCCTCGAGTGAACTGGCCGCTACGCTCACCGTAAGCGTCCCAGTAAGCAGGAAGATCTCTAACCGGAAACCGGTCGGTTGAAGTTTTTTTCGACGCCATAAGCGTTCGAACCGTCGTGGACTTAGAAACACCCGCGAGCGTGAGCGTGTAGAGATCCGTGCTCCCTGCCCGCTTCGCCCACGATGCTGACTTGGCATCCACCTCGATCGAGAATTCCTTCGGACCAGCATTCTTTGCCGCGGTCGCAGACCCTGAGCCGCCCGCAGCCAAAGCAGGGCTAACCAGGCAGAGACATGCGACCGCAGAACCCGTTAGAACCTTTACGACAGCGCGCATTCGCGAAAAAATACCACTCCGAAGTGGACCTTGGCAAGTAGAACGAAACACCCAAGCATGCCGTATCTATTTAACGGCTCGGTAGCACCGCAGTGTGCTTGAAAGAACCTAACTGAGCTGGTTAGTGGAGATCATCTGAACGGCGAGGTTAGCGCGGGGCGCAGGCGCGCGGTACACAGGCTCGCGCCGTGTGCTGCCGTAATCTGCGCCGGTGGCATTGCTTACCGTTTTCCTGCTGGCCTGCGTGACTGCGCTGGCGACCGGCCTTGGCGCGCTCCCTGTCGCCTGGCTGGGCCCTGCGCGCACAGAGCGCTGGCGCCCGCTGCTGTGGGGAATCGCGGCGGGAGTGATGACCGCAGCTTCGATCGGACTGGTAGTCGAGCCGATTAGCAAGGGCCAATGGGTTCCCCTGATCTTCGGCGGTTTGATCGGTGTTGCCTTCCTGCTGATTGGCCAGCGAGCTATGGCTGGGCGAGAGATGCAGGTCGGCGAACTGAGCGGCGTTCACGTCCGGCGCTCAGCACTCGTCTTTGTCGTGCTTTTCGTCCACAGTCTTCCCGAAGGCTTTGCGCTCGGCTCGTCCTGGTCAGCCGATAGCGCGCTTGGGCTCTTCGTCTTCATCGCGATCGCACTGCAGAACGTGCCTGAAGGAACGGCTACAGCGATTCCCATGGCTCAAGCAGGCTTTAGCGCCTCTCAGCAGTTCTGGGCCGCGGTTGGAACCAGCGTTCCACAGCCGATCGGGGCAGTGATTGCGTTCCTGCTCGTGGAACAGATCACGGCGCTGCTGCCGTGGTCACTCGGCTTTGCGGCCGGGGCGATGCTGGCGCTGGTCGTTCTCGAGCTGCTGCCCGAGGCGGTCGGTCCGCGAGAGAACCGCCCGCTCGCAACGGTCGGAATAGTCGGTTCAATGCTGGCTATGGCCGCGCTGGCTTTACTGCTGAGCGCCTAGTACGGCGCGCCGACTGCGTTTGCCCAGTCCTGATCAACGTGAAGGTCGCCGTTGTCGTCGGTGCTGAGAACCACGACAGTGGCCGGGTCTCGGTTACCGTTCGCCGCGTCGATCGTGACAGAGCCGGTCACGCCCTTCCAGTCCTTAGTCGCGTTGAGGCACTTCGTCAGCGCCGTTGAGCCATCGACCTGGGCCGTTGTTGAGCCATCAGCGTTCGGCGTGTTATCGAAACCGCCTGCGCTCTTAACGCAATCAGCGAGCAGGTTGACGGAGTCGTAGACGTATGAGCTCCAGGTTCCCGGACCCTCACCGTATGCCTTCTGGTAAGCGGAATCGAACGAACCGCCATTCGGGAAGTCTCCCGGGGACGGAACGCCGACAACCGGGCAGGCCTGCGCTGCGGCTTTGCCGGCGGTTGTTACGAAGCCCGGGTCATCGGACGCATAATCGGCTACGCACTTGACCTTCGAAGCGCTGGCGTTCATCTCCTTCGCGATCAACCCACCTTCGGGGAAGTAGACGACCGAGTAGATCACGTCGGGGTTGGTTGCCTCGAGCTTGTTGACGGTGCTGGTGTAGTTCGAAGCGCCCGGCTTGACGGCCTCGTAGGCCGTGATTTTGACGCCGGCCTTCTCCAGCTGCGACTTCATCTGAGCACCGACAGTTGCCGTGTACCCAGGCGTCGGGTCGTAAGCGATTGCGACCGACTTGGCCTTCAGCCAGTCGGTGAGTGCGGTCGTCGCGACCGGGGCAATCTGGTAATCCATTGGCTGAAGCGTGTAGCCCATGCCGTTTGTAGCGCTGTCCGAAGTCAGGCGGATCGGGGTTAGGCCAGCAGCTTCGTAGAGCGGAAGCGTCTTAATTCCGGTGCCGGAGTTGTATGGCCCGACAACGCCGTCGAGTCCAGTCTTGATCGCAGCGTTTGCTGCCGTAACGCCGGTCGTTGGATCTGCGGCGTCGTCGATCGACACGATCTCGATCTGCTTTCCGAGCAGGCCGCCCTTGGCATTTAGCTTGTCTGCTGCCAACTGCGCACCGTTGAGCATGCCGACTCCGGTGACCTTCTGGTCTCCGGATAGCGGGCCTTCCATGCCGATCCGCACCTTGTTGCTAGGCGTCGTCGCGGTAGAGGTGCTGTCGCTGCTGCTGGAGCTACCGCAGGCGATGAGTAGGGCCGAAGCGGCAAGAGCAAGGACGGTTGAGGGAACGGCTTTAGAGAGCATTGCCGCTTTATAACAGTCGGAGCGGTTATCGGCTACGCGGCCGTCCCTCGGCGCCCAGCGGACTCGGCTCTTATGTCGTAGCATCGCAGGGGTAAACCAGCTGAACAAGGAGCAACACAAGATGGAAACTGCGCGTTACGGAACAATTGTTGACAGGGTTATTCCACATTCCCAGACGCGCAGCAACGAGCTCGTCCGCGATCTCGTCCTCGTCCTCTGCGGCACCGCGCTGGTTGCCGGACTGGCGCAGGTCTCGATTCCTTGGTACCCAGTGCCGTTCACGGGGCAGACGCTCGCCGTGCTTCTCGTAGGCGGCGTGCTCGGCTCACGCAAGGGCGCGCTCGCGCTATTGCTCTACTTCATCATCGGCGCGCTTGGCGCCCCTATCTTCAGCGACCAGTCGGGCGGCTGGGACATCATCAGCGGCGCCACCGGCGGCTACATCATCGGCTTCATCGTCGCCGCTGCCGCAGTGGGCTGGCTTGCTGAGCGCGGCGCCGACCGCAGCGTGGTGGCGATGATCGGCGCGCTTCTGCTCGGCAACATCTTGATCTATGCGTTCGGCGTGCCGTGGCTGGCGAGTTGGGCCCCAGCCGGCGACGGTGTCGCATTCGGCTGGAACCAGGCCTACGAGACCGGCGTTCAGCCCTTCATTCTCGGCGACCTCGTGAAGCTTGCCTTTGCTGCCGCACTACTGCCAGGCGGCTGGGCGCTGCTTCAGAAGACCGGTGTAGGCAAGAAGAACGAGCAAGACGGCCCGAAAGCCGGACTGCTCTAAGCCCGCCGTTCAGTCTGAGGCCGGGGAGATCGCAGCTCAGATGAGCGAGCTGAACTACATCTCCGCAACTGAGGCGATCAACCTATTTACGGCTCGTAAGCTCTCGCCGGTCGAGCTGATGGAGGCGACGATCGCGCGGGCCGAGCAGGTCGAGCCGGTCGTCAACGCGCTCTGCCACCGGTTCTTTGACGAAGCGCTCATAGGCGCCCGCACCGCCGAGCAGCGCTACGCAGGCAACGGCGAGCCGCCGCGGCCGCTTGAAGGGATTCCACTGGCGATCAAGGAGGAGGAGCCTGTAGCCGGGCAGCCACTCACCCAAGGCTCTCTGATCTACAAGGATCAGATTGCTGACCACAGCTCGGCCTTCGCGCAGCGCCAGTTGGACTCCGGAGCGATCGTCCACGCACGCACGACGGCGCCAGAGTTCTCGTGCTCTGGCTTTACCCAGTCGCGGATCTGGGGAGTGACGCGCAACCCTTGGAATCCGACCTTCTCGCCGGGCGGGTCCTCAGGAGGATCGGCCGCGGCGCTTGCCAGCGGCACGACCACGCTCGCCAGTGGTTCTGACATCGGCGGCTCGATCCGCATTCCAGCCTCGTTCTGCGGCGTCGTCGGCTTCAAGCCGCCGTATGGCCGAGTCCCGCTCGAGCCACCGTTCAATCTCGACACCTTCTGCCACAACGGCCCTCTGGCGCGAACCGTCGCTGATTGCGCGCTCTACGAGAACCAGATTGCTGGCCCCGACCGAAGCGACATCACGTCGCTGCGCCCAAAGCTGACCCTCCCTGACCAGTTCGAGGGAATCAGCGGGATGCGAATTGCGCTTTCGGTCGACCTCGGCGGGTGGGCCGTAGATCCTCATGTGAGGTCTAACACGCTCGCCGTCGGCGATGCCCTCCGCGAGGCCGGGGCAGTAGTTGAAGAGGTTGACATCGCGCTCTCGCAGACCGACGTCGCGCGCGCAGGTGCAATCCACTTTCGTCTGATCTTTGGCGACTTGGTTGCTCAAACAATCGAAGCGAACCGCGATCTGGTGACCGACTATGCGGTTGAGTTCGCTCGCTGGTCAGAGGAGGCAGGCGGCGACTCATCGCTGCTTGATGCGCTGCTCTTGGAGGCGAAGATCTACGCGCCGATCGCCGATGTCCTAGAGCGTTACGACGCGCTGATCTGTCCGACAAACGGGATGAGCGGCCTGCTGGCAGACGATGACTATGTAGGCCATGGCATCACGGTCGACGGGACCGAGCTCCAGTACTACTTCGACGCGCTATTGACCTCCGTATTTAACGTGCTCAGCCGCTGCCCGGTGCTCAACGTCCCTTCCGGTTTTGCCGATAACGGCGTGCCTACGGGAGTTCAGATTGCTGGTCGCAGCTACGACGACGAGACGGTCTTCAGAATCGGCAGCGCGCTAGAAGCTCTCCGTCCGTGGCTTGACACGCCTGAGCGCAGGCCAGCCTTCGCTGCCGCCTAAAGCGTGCCAGCGTCGAGCGTCTGGTTGACCAGCAGGTCGGCATGCTCATTCTGTTCGCGGCGGACGCAGCTAATTGACCAGCTCTCGAATTGACTGAGGGCGGTCAGGGCCTCAGCGTAGAGAGGCTTCATGTCGACGTGTTTGACCTTGTACTTGCCATTGAGCTGGTGGGCGATCAGCTCGGAGTCGTTGATTAGATCTACCTCCGTGGCACCCAACTCGAGCGCAAGCGCAGCCCCGAGCAGCACCGCGCGGTACTCAGCGACGTTATTCGTTGCCTCGCCGATCATCTCGCCGCGCTCGCCGACGACCTCGCCATCGGCGTTCGAAGCGACGGCGCCCGCTGCAGCGGGGCCTGGATTCCCCCGCGAGCCGCCGTCAACGTGAACCGTCAGCTTCACTGCGCCTCAACCGCCGTATGCAGCATGCCTCGCGAATCGGCCACCGCGTTGGGCGTACGATCGGCCTCGTCGAGCTGGCCTAACTCGGTCCCCTGATCGATCAAGCGGGCGCCAGCGCCCTCGTCGGCGAGATCGACTTCGTAGCCATACCAGGAGAGCTCCCAGGCGATCACGACTGAGACGATGCTCCCTTCTTTAGCTGAAGGGCGAACACTGACGACCGGCGCGCCGAGCGTCCGGGCGAGCGTTGCGACCGTCCGCGGATGCTCGCCAACATTGAACACCTCGATCGCACGCGCGCCCTTCCTGTCGGCATGGGTTGGAACTGCGCGCACTGCACGCTCATTGACGGAAAGTTCAGCCTTCGGCGGCAGGTCGAACTCCGATCGCTCCACCACCTCCAACGGCTCTGTCTGTTGAACATCGAAATATTCAGCGTCCTCACCAGAGCGCTCGACCAGCTCCTGAGCCTCGGGCGGGACGAGCAGTTCGCTCTCCTCGCCGTCACCTCGGCGACCTCGGCGGCCGCCGGACGATCGCGTTGCCGATCGGCGGATCCAGCCGATGCGACCGCTGGCTGGCGCCATGTCTCCCGATTCGCGGATCCAGCCGAGCTGCGTTGCTCTCTGGGTGCAGAGCTCGCAGACAGTCTTTCGCTGACCACCGTGAAGGAAGTCGCTGTGTTCCTCCCCGCGCAGCAGATTTCGCTCGCAGACAGAGCAGAACGAGGGATCGCGCGAGGTTGAGATTTGACGAACGGTCACGGCCGCTTACGGTAGCGGAGGCGCCGCCTGCGGACGCAGCCGTGCGCTCAGGCCCGCGGGTGGCTCGAGCTGTATGCGCTGCGCAGTCGCGCCGACTCGACGCGGGTGTAGATCTGAGTGCTGGAGAGGTGCTCGTGGCCGAGTAGCTCCTGAATTGCGCGCAGGTCGGCACCGCCATCTAGTAGGTGCGTGGCGAACGAGTGGCGCAGCGCGTGCGGATGCACCCTCCCCGGGAGCTCGGCGGCTCGGGCCCAGAGCCGCAGCCGACGTCGCACATCTGAGCTCTGCAGCCGACGACCCGACTTCGATAGAAAGAGAGCGGTCTCGCTGGGGTCGCTCAGCAGCGCAGGCCGTGAACGTTCGAGATAGCCGACAATCGCGTCGCGTGCATACTCCCCAATCGGAACCAGCCGTGTTTTCGAGCCCTTACCTTCAACGCGGATCTGCTCGCTATCGAGATCGAGTGATTCGACGTCGGCGCTGACGAGCTCCTCGGCGCGCAGCCCTGAACCATAGGCCAGTTCGATTAGAGCGCGGTCGCGGGATTCGAGCGCTGTGCCGGCAGGAATCCTGTCGATCAGAGCTGATACCTCGGCCGGGCGCAGCACGCGCGGCAGGTTCGATGGCCGCTTCGGCGCCGCGACTAGCTCAGCAGGGTTCTGCTCGACGATGCCGTGCTCTCGCAGCGTCCGAAAGCAGGCTCGCAGCGCGGCAAGCTTGCGCGCGACGGTTGACGGCGCCAGCTCGCTCTCACCACAGAAGGCTGCGTAGCGGCGCAGTTGGCGGACGTCCACTTCGGTT
>Ga0194048_10001466_pt1 | contig 11747 bp, 16 predicted proteins | sample JunL225m_MetaG_FD_161685 | JGI IMG/M metagenome (GOLD analysis project Ga0194048, IMG submission 161685) | Anoxic zone freshwater microbial communities from boreal shield lake in IISD Experimental Lakes Area, Ontario, Canada - Jun2016-L222-5m | ecosystem: Environmental > Aquatic > Freshwater >...
ATGAGGTGGCACTCAGCGCGCCTTGCCCCCAGCAGGCCCAGCGCAGCTAAATATCTGTGGTTTCTACCTTATCCGATCAAGGGGAGCCGGGACAACCGCTGCACCGCAAAAAGTCCGGTATGGGGCGGAACTCGGGGAAAAACCGCTATTTCAGGACGATTCCACGCTCCGCGGCGAAGGCGGTCAGCCGGGTCCGCAAGCTGTGGTCGGTCCGGTTGCACAGCCGGTCCACGAAAGCGGCCACTTCGCCCAATTGCATGCTTCGAATCATCATCTTGATGGGTCCGATCTGTCCCGGCTGCATGGACAGGGTCCGCAGGCCCAGGCCCAGCAGCGCCATGGCATCCAGCGGGCGCCCCGCCATCTCCCCGCACAGGGACAGGTCGCCCGAATTCTCCGCCGCGCTTTGCACGATCAGCCGGATCAGGGTGAGCGAGGCGGGATTGAGATTGTCATAGCGCTTGGAGACGCGCGGATTGGTGCGGTCCACCGCAAAGGCCAGGCTGAGCAGATCGTTGGAGCCGATGGAGACGAAATCGGCCGACCGCATCAGCTGGGGCAGCATGAAGGCCAGCGCGGGCACTTCCAGCATCGCCCCCACCAGCACCTGGGTCGGGCGCGCCAGGTTCAGCAGCCGCGCCCGTTCCAGTTCGCGGTCCACCAATGCGCGGGCGCGGTTGAACTCGTCCACGTCCGACACCATCGGCAGCAGGATGCGCAAGGTGCGGCCCACGCTTGCCATCAGCATGGCGCGCACCTGGTAGCGCAGCAGCGCCGGCCGATCGAGCGCGATGCGGATGGCGCGCCAGCCCAGCGCGGGATTTTCTTCCCGCTCCCAGCGGGCATAAGGCAGCACCTTGTCGCCGCCAAGATCCAGGGTGCGGAACACCACGGGCTTGTCGCCCGCCGCATCCAGGATCTTCTTGTAGAATGCCGTCTGGTCGGCAAGACGCGGCATGGTCTCGCCGATCATGAATTGCAGCTCGGTGCGGAACAGACCGATTCCGGCGGCGCCTGACTGGGTCAGCTGCGGCATGTCGAACTCAAGCCCGGCATTCATCATCAGCTTGATGGCGACACCGTCGCGGGTCACCGCCGGCAGATCGCGCACCGCGGCAAAACGGGCCTGTGCCTGGACGCGCAATTCGCGCTTGTCCTCAAAGGCTTTGACGATTTCGGAGGCCGGACGCAGATGCACCTCGCCCATCTCGCCGTCCACCGCGATGGAATCCCCCGCGCGCGCATTGTCGGCAATGCCGTCCAGCGAGGCTACCATGGGAAGCCCCATGGACCGCGCCACGATGGCGACATGGCTGGTGGCGGCGGCTTCTTCCAGCACCAGCGCCACCAGCTTGTCGCGGCCATAATCCAGCAGTTCGGCCGGGCCCATGCCGCGTGCCACCAGCACCGCATTGGCGGGCAGGCTGCGGTCGGCCACTTCCTCGCCGGTCAGGTGGCGCAGCAGCCGCCGCGCCAGGTCGTCAAAATCATGCGCCCGCTCGCGCAGGATGGGATCGCCCATGCGCTGCACCCGCAGGCGCGTTTCATCCTGTACGCGTTCCACGGCGGCTTCAGCGGTCAGGCCGGTGCGCACCGCATCGCGCATGCGCTGGCGCCAGCCCTGGTCATAGGCGAACAGGCGATAGGCCTCGATCACCTCGCGCCCCTCGCCCGTCAGGTCGAGTTCGCTGGAAGCCAGCATCTGGTCCACGGATTCGCGCAAGCCGCCGATGGCCGCCTCCAGCCGCTTGAGCTCGTCCAGTGGATTGTCGGCGATCATGCGCTCGACCCGCACGCGCGGCTCGTGCAGCGCCACCCGGCCGACCGCCACGCCGTCCGACAAGCCATCGCCCACGAACTTGCGCGGCCGGTCGATGCGCAGTTCCGGTTCGTCCAGTTCGGCGACGTTGAAGAAGCCGCCTTGCGCCACGACCTCGGCTAGCACCATGGCCACGGTCTGCAGCGCCTCGACCTCTTCCTCGGCATAGATGCGCTCGGCCTTGTTCTGGACCGTCAGCACGCCGAACACCTGGCCGCCGCGCACGATGGGCACGCCCAGGAAGGATTTGAACGGGTCTTCGCCGGTTTCGGGACGGTAGGAGAAATGCGGATCGGACGGCGCGTCCGACAGGTTCACCGCTTCAGCGGTCTCGCTGACCATGCCGACCAGGCCCTCGCCTTCCTTCAGGCGGGTATTGTGGACGGCTTCAGGGCGCAGGCCCTCGGTGGCGAACAGTTCCAGCACCTTGCCGGCGCGGCGCAGATAGATGGAGCACACCTCGGCCACCATGTTGGAAGCGATGGTGGTGACCAGCTTGTCCAGCCGCATCTGGGCGGAGGTCTGCTCCGCCATGATCTCGCGCAGGCGGCGAAGCAGGAGGCGAGGTCCGCCGACGGCTGGCATCAGTTCAATCCCGTTGAATCGGGAGAATTATGGATCAGGCAGCGTCCAGCTCATAGGCCGAATGCAGCGCACGCACCGCCAGTTCGACATATTCCTCGGCGATCAGCACGCTGACCTTGATCTCGGAGGTTGAGATCACCTCGATGTTGATGCCCTTGTCGGCCAGGGTGCGGAACATCAGTTGCGCGACGCCGGGATGGGCGCGCATGCCGATGCCGATGATCGAGACCTTGGCCACGTCGGCGGTGTGGGTCACGGCGCGATACTGGATGTCCTTGGCATGGGTTTCGATCGCCGCCAGGGCGCGGGTCAGCTCGCCGCGGGTGCAGGTAAAGGTCAGGTCGGTGGTCTCGCCGTCCTCGGAGACGTTCTGGACGATCATGTCCACATTCACCCCGGCATCGGCCAGCGGCCCGAAAATGGCGGCGGAGACGCCGGGCCGGTCGGGCACCTTGTGCAGGGTTATCTTGGCTTCGTCGCGGCTATAGGCGATGCCGGTGACTGGCTTCTTTTCCACGATGTCTTCCTCGTCGCATAACAGGGTGCCGCCCACATCGGGCGTGAAGGTCGAAAGCACGCGGGTCGGCACCCGGTGCAGCATGGCAATTTCCACCGAGCGCGTCTGCAGGACCTTGGCGCCCAGCGACGCCATCTCCAGCATTTCCTCATAGGCGATCTTTTCCAGCCGCCGCGCCTTGGGAACGATGCGCGGGTCGGTGGTGTAGACCCCGTCCACGTCCGTATAGATGTCGCAGCGCGCCGCCCCGATGCCGGCGGCAACCGCCACGGCGGATGTGTCCGAACCACCGCGTCCCAGGGTCGAGATGCGCGTGCCGGGCGCCACGCCCTGGAAACCAGCCACCACCGCCACTTCGCCATTCTCGATGGCGCGCTTCATGTCGGTGGCGGGCACGCCCTCGATGCGGGCCGAGCCATGCACCGCAGACGTGTTGATCGGCACCTGCCAGCCCAGCCAGGACCGCGCCTTCACGCCCATGGCGTTCAGGGTGATGGCCAGCAGGCCGGCCGTGATCTGTTCGCCCGCCGCGACGACCACGTCATATTCACGCTGGTCCGGGATGGCGAGGTTGTTGCCGCCATGCGCGGCCTCGTTGGTCCAGGCCACCAGCTTGTTGGTTTCCCCGGCCATGGCCGAGACCACCACGGCGACCTGGTTGCCGCGCTCGACTTCGCGCTTCACCAGGGTGGCGACATGGCGGATGCGCTCGATGTCGGCCACCGAGGTACCGCCGAATTTCATCGCTATCGTCGCCACGCGAAAATTCCCTCTAAGGGCCTGATTTGCCCTGCTCTTTGCGGCGGCCTATGTAGACGGTGTTACCCCACGGCTCAACCTTTTCGGGCGGGTGGCTGCGGAATTGGAAAATCGGCATGAAATTCAAGATGTTCAGTGGTGACGGCTCGGACGCGATCGTGCGCGATGTCAACCAGTGGCTGGCCGGCGAGCCGGGCCTGGTGGCCATCCACCATACCGAGACCAAGCTGACGCCCACCGATTCCAACACCGGCGCCGCCGTGCTGCTGTTCTCGGTCTGGTACGAGGACGCGCCATGACCTCCACCATCGATCCGGCCGAAGTCGCCAAGTTCTCGGCCATCGCCGCGCAATGGTGGGACCCCACCGGCAAGTTTGCGCCACTGCACAAGTTCAACCCGGTGCGGCTGGGCTTTATCCGGGAACAAGCCGCCGCGCATTTCGGGCGCGATGCCCGTTCGCTGAAGCCGTTCGAAGGCCTGTCGCTGCTGGATATTGGCTGCGGCGGCGGCCTCCTGTCCGAGCCGATGGCGCGGCTGGGCTTTGCCGTGACCGGGGCCGATGCTTCGGAGCGCAACATCGGAACCGCCCGCGCCCATGCCGCCCAGTCGGGCCTGGAGATCGACTACCGCGCCACCACCGCCGAGGCGCTGGTGGACGAAGGCCGGGGCTTCGACGTGGTGCTGAACATGGAAGTGGTCGAGCATGTCGCAGATGTCGGCGCCTATCTGGCTGCCTGCACCGCCTTGGTGAAGCCGGGCGGAATGACCCTGGTCGCCACCATGAACAAGACTCTCAAGAGCCTGGCCCTGGCCAAGATCGGGGCGGAGTATGTGCTGGGCTGGCTGCCGCGTGGCACCCATGACTGGAACCGTTTCATTCCGCCCGCCCAGCTTAAGGCTTCGCTTGAGCAGAATGGTCTAACCATCCTGAAGACACAGGGTGTTTCATTTAATCCGCTGGCATGGGATTGGAAATTGTCGAACGATGTAGACGTGAACTACATGGTTGTGGCGAAGCGCTAATTCGCGCCTTCCAGATCCGGCGGCAGCGGCGCGACATCGACGCCCTCCTCCACCAGCTCCTGCGCTTCCTTGTAGGTCGCCTCGCCATAGATGTGGCGGTCCGGCGTTTCGCCGTAATGGATCTTGCGGGCTTCCTCCGCGAAATTGGGGCCGACATAGTCGGCGTTCTCCTGCACATATTTGCGCAGGCCCGTCGCGAACTGGCGCATCTGCTGCACCTCGGCCCTAGAGCGCATGCTCTTCTTGGTGCCGCTGACGGCGGGCGCCATGATGGCTTTTTCCACGCGGATTGAATTGCAGGCCGGGCAACTGACATGCCCGCTGCCCAACTGTTCATCGAACGCGTTGCTGTCCCGGAACCAGCCTTCGAATTCGTGCCTCCGATCGCACCGAAGCGAATACGCAATCACCTCTGACGCTCCACACCAGCCTGCCCCCAGGCTGTATACACACCATGGTCCGCCACCGGACGATTCGCAAGACTTTTACGGGCCTGTGAAGTCCCGGTCATGTTGCAGGCTGGGAACCTTTGCGCTGGCCGCCGCCGACAGTGCCGGATCGATCTCCGCCACGATCACGCCCGGATCGCTCCCCGCTTCCGCCAGCACATCGCCCCACGGCCCCACGATCATGCTGTGGCCATAGGTCTTGCGGCCATTGTCATGCAGCCCGCCCTGTGCGGGCGCGATGACGAAGGCGCCATTCTCGATGGCGCGGGCACGCATCAGAACATGCCAGTGTGCTTGCCCCGTCGGCACCGTGAAAGAGGACGGGATGGTGAAGGCGAACGCGCCCGCCTGCGCCAGCCGGCGATAGAGCTGCGGAAAACGCAGGTCGTAGCAGATCGTCATGCCGACAGGGCCGAGCTCCGTATCGGCCAGCACGCACGTCTGGCCGCCTTCGACCTGGCTGGACTCGCGATAGCTTTCGCCCTGCGCCACCGTCACGTCGAACAGGTGAATCTTGTCGTAGCGCGCCTGAACCGTGCCATCAGGGGCGAGCAGGAAAGAACGGTTGGCGGTCCTGGTGTCGCTGACCTTGATGTGCAGCGATCCGATCAGCAGCCAAATTTTCAAATCTTTGGCCAGCGCCGAAAATGCCGGCAGTGACGGATCATTCGGTTCGTCGAACGTCGCGGCCAGCTTGGCGCGATTGTCCTGCGCCATGATGTTGGTGTTTTCCGGGGTGGCGATAAAACGCGCGCCCTGCCCCGCCGCCTCGCGCACCAGCGCGCTGGTATCGCGAATATTCTGGGCCACATCGCCGGTCGAGCGAAGCTGGACACAGGCAGCCTTAAAGGAAACGGGACCGGTCATGCCTTCAGCATAACCGATCCCGTTTTAAAAACGCGAAGCTTCTCAGTATTTGCCGGCGATCTTGGCCAGGCCCGCGCTGGTGCAGACCTCGTCCTTGTCGCCGCCCGGAGCGCCGGACACGGCAAAGAACCCGACGACCTCGGAGCCCTTGGTGATGGCGAGCGCACCCTGGCGGGCAGTATCGATCAGCGGGTTGGCCTTCAGCTCGGCGGCGAAGGCCGGATCGGCGGCGGCCTTCTTGGCCACGTCGCCGCTACTCATCTTGTACTTCAGCACCGCCTGGATCTTGCTCATGGCGATACGCTGGGTGACGGCGGCAGCGCCGTCATTGGAGATCACCACGATCGGTACGCCGGCAGAGTCGGCGATCATGGCGGTGGTCTTGTAGGTGTTCCCCAGGCAGACGCGATTGGCTTCCAGCGCGGCTTCGACGGCCACGGCGGTGGGAATGCCGGCGGCGCGCGCCGGGCGCGGCTGCTTCATTTCATCGGCGGTGGGCGCCGGCGCGATGGTCGGCGCAGGATTCATCTGGGCCATCGCGGCAGGCGCGGCCAGCATCAGGGCAACGGAAGCAAGCAGGATTTTTCTCATGGCGGTCTCTTCCCCTTATGGATGAATTGGCGGTCATATTCCGGGGGCCCGCCGCCTTTGTCCAGTGGTCCAGGGGTGTGCGACTGCGAAGGTTTTAGGAAGGTCAGGCCAGCAGCGGGTCAAGCTTGCCGTCCTTTTCCAGAGCGTAAAGCTCGTCACAGCCGCCGACATGGGTATCGCCGATGAAGATTTGCGGCACGCTGCGGGCGCCTCCGGTCTTGGATTCCATTTCCTCGCGCGCCTGCGTGTCCATCAGCACGTCTACTTCCTCGACCTCCGCGCCCTTTTTCTTCAGGAGCGACTTGGCCCGCACGCAATAGGGGCAGATCGGGGTCGTATACATCCGTACGGTTTTCATGGCGTCAGACTCGCGGCTTCAAGGCTCTATATAAGCACGTCCGGCGCCTTCACAACGCGCGCCAGCACCAGCACGTGAACGCGGGCCGCGCCCGCCCGTTTCAAGGCCCGGGTACAGGCTTCCACCGTCGCCCCTGTGGTCATCACATCATCCAGCAGCAGCACGCTTTTTCCCTTCGCCCGGGCGGCCTCGGGAACTTGAAAAGCGCGCTGGACATTGCGGCGGCGCGCCTTGGCGCTGGCCATGGCGCCCTGGCTGGGCGTGGCGCGGCTGCGGACCAGAACGGGATCAAACACAAGGCGCCACTCCCGGGCCAGCGTGCGGCCCAGCCAGCGGGCGAAACCCGGCGCTAGGTCCAGCCGGTCGGCATGTTTCAGGCCCTGGATCGCGCCGCGACTTTTGTCGTCATAGGCCATGACGGTACGGGCGCTGTCGAAGGCCGGCGGATTGGCCAGGCAAGCGGCGCAGAGATTGTTGCCGTCCAGCGCTACCGGAAACGGAATGCCGCAACAGGCGCAGCCGGGGCCATCGAGGAACGTGATGCCGCTCCAGCAATCGGCGCAAAACCCCGCCTCACCCACGCTGGCGCGGCAGCCGATGCACAGCGGCGGAAACAACAGGTCCAGAACCGGCTTGGCGACATTTCACAGCATGGCGTCTAATCTAGCGAAGATGACATCGCCCCGTCCGCTCCTTTTTGATTTTACCGCCAGCCGGAACGCGCGCGCCCGGGCGGCGCGTCTGGCGGGTGACCGCTTCCTCGACCGCGCGGCGGCGGATGGCCTAGCCGACAGGCTGGCGGCGGTGACGCGCAAGTTTGAAAAGGCTTTGTGGATCGGGGACGCCGTGGCCCCGGAAATCGCGCCCTTCGCCACGCACTGGACCTGCGCCGATTTCGACGGCCACGAAATCCTTGACGCACAAGGCCCATTCGACCTGGCCATCAGTCTTTATTCCCTGCAGGCGATCAACGACCTGCCAGGCGCGCTGGTCCAGATCCGCTTCGCCCTGAAACCCGATGGGTTGTTCGTGGCGGCACTGCTGGGCGGCGGCACCCTGGGCGAACTGCGCGAAAGTTTTACCCATGCCGAAACCCAAACCCGCGGCGGCATCAGTCCCCGCGTCTCGCCCTTTGCCGATGTCCGCGATCTGGGCGGGCTGCTTCAGCGCGGCGGTTTTGCCCTGCCCGTCAGCGATGTCGAACGGCTGAATGTGCGCTACCGCGATTTCGCGGGCCTGGCGCGCGACCTGCGCGCCCACGGCCTGACCAATGTCTTGTCGCAGCGCAGCCGCAGTACCATGCGCCGCGACACGCTGGCGGCGCTGCTGGCGCATTACGCCCGGCATCATTCCGATGATGGCAAATTGCTGGCGCGGTTCGAGACGCTCTATCTCACCGGCTGGGCGCCGCATGACAGCCAGCAGAAACCGCTCAAGCCCGGCAGCGCCACTTCGCGGCTGGCGCAGGCGCTGGGCACCGACGAACGCCCCCTCAAGGGGTGACGGCGGCGAAGAAGGTGGACAGCTTGGTGCCGACCGCGGTCACGCCGGTCACGATCACGATGGAGATCAGGCTGGCGATCAGGGCGTATTCCATGGCGGTGGCGCCGCCGCACTGCTTCACAAGAGATCGCGCAGCATGGGAATAAGCGGCAAGTCTGCCGCGGGCATGGGAAAGTCCTTCATGTCGCGCGGGCGGACCCATTTCAATGCCGCATGATGCCTGGCCATGGGCGTACCGTCCCAGCGGCGGCAGATGTAGAGCGGCATCAAAAGGTGAAATGCGTCGTAGGTATGCGAAGCAAAGGTGAACGGCGCGAGACAGGCCTCCTTCACCGCGATGCCGAGTTCCTCGGCCAGCTCGCGGATCAGCGCTGCTTCCGGCGTTTCGCCGCTCTCGACCTTTCCCCCCGGAAATTCCCATAGCCCCGCCATGCTTTTGCCTTCGGGACGCTGTGCCATCAGCACGCGGCCGTCCGGATCCACCAATGCAACCGCAACGACAAGCACTATAGGTTGCGGCGTGTTCATCTTGGCGTCACGGGGCTAAGCTGGAGTTAAGCGGGATAGTTAGCACGGCTTAAGGGTTGTACGAAACTGTCCCGGATTTCGTTACGATTTTAATGAAACAGGAGAACAGCATGACGACATATGGCACGGCAAAATGGCGGGGCGGCCTCAAGGACGGCAAGGGCGCCATCACCACCAAGAGCGGGGCGTTGAGCGACTATCCTTAAGGCTTTGCCAGCCGCTTTGAAGGCAAGCCCGGCACCAATCCCGAAGAACTGATCGGCGCGGCTCATGCCGGCTGCTTCACCATGGCCCTGTCCCTGATCCTGGGCGAAGCGGGCTTCACCGCCGAGGAGATGAATACCAAGGCCGAGATCACGCTTGAGAAACAGGCGGACGGTTTCGCCATCACCAGGTCGCACCTGATCTTGCGCGCCAAGATTCCCGGCATCGAAGCCGCCACCTTCAAGGAACTGACCGGCAAGGCCGAAAAGGGCTGCCCGGTGTCCAAACTGCTGAAGGCGGAAATCTCGCTCGATGCCGAGCTGGTCTAGGCGAAGCGGTCGGCAATGATCTTGCCGACCGACGCCACCACCGCGTCATCGGCCTTGGCAGTATAAGCCACGGCCAAGATCGGTTTGCGGTTCGGCGGGGTGATGATCGCCAGGTCGGCGATGAAGCCGTGGGCAGGATTGCGCCCCGTCTTGTCACCGACCATCCAGTCCGGCGGCAGGCCTGCCTTCAAGGTGGTCGCGCCGGTCGTGTTAGCATGCATCCAGCCCAACAGGCGCGTACGCGAAGGCGCCGACAGCGCCTCACCCAGCAAAAGCTTCTTCAGGTTTCCCAGCATCGCCGCCGGCGTGGCAGTGTTGCGCACCGGATCGGGGTCGTTGAGCTTGGGCTCATTGTCGTCCAGCCGCGAAACGGAATCGCCCATGCTGCGCCAGAATGCGGTCACCCCCGCTGGTCCACCCACCGTTTCCAGCAGCAGGTTGGCGGCGGTGTTGTCGCTTTAGATCACCGCCGCTTCGCACAGATCCACCACCGTCATGCCGGTGGCCTGATTTTTGGTGGTGGCGGGCGACACGCCCAGGGTCGGCGGCGGATAGTGGATGACGCGGTCCAGCTTTTCCCGGCCCGCTTCCGCGCGCGACAACACCAGTGCCGCCAGCGACAGCTTGAAGCTGCTGCACGGGACAAAGCGCGTATCGGCACGATGCGTGATCGTCCTGCCGCTGCCGCTGTCCCAGGCCGCCACGCCGATGCGCGCGCCGGTGCTGCGTTCCAGTGCCGCGATAGGGTCTTCGGCGGCCATGGCCGCGCCCGGCAACAACAGGAAGGCGGCGCCCAGAACCTCGCGTCGACAAATCATGTCAGGAACGGTAGCTGCCATTGATGTCGATATAGCCGTGCGTGAGATCACAGGTCCAAACCCGCGCCTTGCCGTCTCCCAGACCGATATCCACGGCGATCTGCACTTCGCGGCCCGACACCGCCTTGGTGGCGGTCGCTTCGTTGTACTTGGCGGCGCGCATGCCTTTTTCCGCGACGACATGACCGCCGAAGGAAATCTTCAGCTTGTCACGGTCGGCGGCCTCGCCGCTCTTGCCCACCGCCATCACGATGCGGCCCCAGTTGGCGTCATTGCCGGCCACGGCCGTCTTGACCAGCGGCGAATTGGCGATGGACAGACCGATGCGCTTGGCCGCCTTGTCGCTTTCCGCACCCGTGACGTCGATGCGCACCAGCTTCTGCGCGCCCTCGCCGTCCTTGACCACCTGCAGCGCCAGGTCCAGCAGCACCCCGTCCAGCGCCTTGCGGAATTCCTTCAGCTTGTTGTCGGATGCCTTGGCGATGGCGGTATGCTTGCCGCCCTTGCCCGTGGCGAACAGCATCAAGGTGTCGCTGGTCGAAGTGTCGCTGTCCACGGTGATGGAATTGAAGGACGGCCCCACGCCGGTGCTAAGGCATTCCTGCAGCACCGATGCCGGCAGGTTGGCGTCGGTAAAGACAAAGCTCAGCATGGTCGCCATGTCGGGCGCGATCATACCCGATCCCTTGGCGATGCCGTTGATGGTCACCTTCACGCCATCGATCATGGCGGTGGCGGTGGCGGCCTTGGGATATGTGTCGGTGGTCATGATGGCATCGGCCGCGGCGCGCCAGTTGCCGGCCGCGCCCTCGCCCACCAGCTTGCCCAGCACCTTGACGATCTTCTGTTCGGGCAGCGGCTCGCCGATCACCCCGGTGGAGGCCATGAACACTTCCGAAGACCGGCAGCGGGCGACGGCGGCGGCTTCCTCGGCGATGGCGCGCACGCCATCCTGCCCGGCCTTGCCGGTAAAGGCGTTGGCATTTCCGCTGTTGACCACCAGCACCCGGGCTTCCCCGCCCTTGAGCTTGTCGCGGCACCACAGCACCGGCGCACTGGCGGTCCTGGAGGTGGTGAACACCCCGGCCACCTGGGTGCCGGGCGCCAGCAGGGCCAAAAGCACGTCAGTACGCTGGGCATAGCGGACCCCGGCGGCCGTCGTGGCCAGCCGGACCCCGGCCATGGGCGGCAGTTTTGGGAAGGCCTTGGGCGCCAAAGGCGATACCGCCGGGCCCTTTTGAGTCGTTTTGCTGCTTTTGGCCATGTTCCCGTCAAATTTCCCCGTGGATGGGGGCGGATATTCTTAAAAACCCCCGGTTTGACAAGAGACTAGCGCGTTCTTATGTCTCCCGCGCGGCCGCCATGCGGAAAAGGCGGTTTTGCGCCCCCCAATTGG
>Ga0194048_10001468_pt1 | contig 11723 bp, 10 predicted proteins | sample JunL225m_MetaG_FD_161685 | JGI IMG/M metagenome (GOLD analysis project Ga0194048, IMG submission 161685) | Anoxic zone freshwater microbial communities from boreal shield lake in IISD Experimental Lakes Area, Ontario, Canada - Jun2016-L222-5m | ecosystem: Environmental > Aquatic > Freshwater >...
GGGCAGAGATGAAAATACTCGGCGAAAAGATGGGGGCTCTTGCGTTACCGGATGACTATGCTGGCAGCGAGCGCGCGATTGAACAGTATTTCTCTGAGCTGGTTTACAGCGGCCGGACACGAAGCATGATCGAATTGATCGAAGGGTTTCCTAGTGGGTTGGCCTCAAGGCCGTTGGTGAAACTGATGATTCAAGCTGGGTTCTATAACTTGCCGGACTGGGCCTTTGCAAAGATCGGCCGACCCAAACCAGGCGCGCTGCAACGCTTGGCCGTAGAACAAGCCGTTAAGCTGGCCGCACAGCCAATTCGCGCAGCACTTAAAGACGGAGTAGCCGCACATGCCCGGCGCAGGGTGTTTGGATAGAGCGCGAGTGTCGTCGTCTCAAGCCCGTTTTGTCAGCCTGTCTGCACACCACGTCGGGTCTGACGCGCTGCAGATTCGCCAGATAAATTACTCGGCCTTGATTTCGGCTCGTTTAATTAGTGCGCTGTACATCGACAGCTCGCGCTTAATGAGCTCGGCAAACTCAGCCGAAGAGTTACCCACTAGATCATTACCACCCTTGGTCTGCAAAGCCTCGATCACCTCAGCGTCTTGTAGCGCCTGGATGGTGCTTTGATTCAGGCGTTCGATAATTGCAGCCTCTGTGCCAGTCGGGGCAAATAATCCCACAAATTGCGTAATATCAAAGTCCTTAAAACCCGCCTCTTGCATGGTGGGGATGTTGGGTAGCGAACGTGCGCGCTTTGGGCCTGACACCGCAAAGGCTTTTAAACGTTTCTCTTGTATCAAGGGCGAGGCGGTTAAGACGGTATCAAACGTAAAGGCTAACTGCCCGCCCAACAAATCAACTAAAGCCGGCGCGCTACCTTTGTAGGGGACGTGATTGAACTGTGCGCCGCTTAGCATCGAAAACATTTCGCCGGCCAGGTGGCCACCACCCCCAATTCCGGTTGAGCCGAAGCTGAGTTTGCCCGGTTGCGCCTTGCCTTGAAGCACAGCTTCGTTCAGTGTATTGATCGATGAGGCCGCAGAGACAACTAACACGTATTGAAACGACAGCACCTGACTAATTGGTTGCAAGTCTTTGATTGGATCGTAAGGAACCTTGGCATACAGTACCGGGTTAATGACGATGGGGCCGCTCGCGGCCATGAGCAGCGTATAGCCATCCGGGGTCGCCTTGACCACCACATCGGTGCCGATCATGCCGTTCGCACCGCTGCGATTGTCAACGACGATCGGAGTGTTGAGCAGCGCGCTCATTTTTTTGGCCATCACTCGTCCTGTGATGTCGGCATTGCCGCCAGCAGGGTAGGGTACGACCATTTTGATCGGGCGATTGGGGTAGGCCTGCGCCTGAGCGAGAGTGGACCAGAAATGGCTCAGGAGCAAGACCAAAATCAGCGAAAAGGTGTGAAAAATTCGAGTGTGCATGATGGATTTTGGGGTCTTGGGCTAGGTCGTTTAAACTCTAGGCCCAATTTAGCTCAAATTAGTCAAAGAAAATACTATGTTCGCTGCCCGTCAATTCGCTTGCTTGCTTGCATTGGTTGGTCTGATGGTTGTCGGCGTGGCAACCGGGCAACCCGCAGGGTCGGTTGGTAACGCCGGTATTGCAAAGGCCGTTGTTGATTCGGTCGTTAGTCAAAATGCTTCTGCATCGATGCGCACCGCCGCGATTTTATTGGCGGGGCAACAGCCGCTGACCAACGTGCCGCTCCCTCTACTCGAAAGTCCGCGTTGGGCGAGTTTTGTGCGCGAGGTCACCTCAAACTGGGCGCGCTATAGTCAAACGATTGGCGATCCGATGGCTCAGTGGGCACTCGAAGAAGTCCCGGCTGCCACAGAGACTGTGTTCTATCCTTTTTCTGGTCCTGACTTCGTCACGGTGAATCATTTGTTCCCGAACGCGCGACGCTATGTCATGATGGCCATGCAAAATGCAGAGCGCCCCTTAGATCTGGCGAACCTGCCCCCTGACTTGCTTGAACAAAGTCTTGGCGTTTTGACTTCGGCGTGGCAGCATTTTGGTGTGCATGGTTTTTATGTCACTGAGTACCTCGAAAAATATCTGTACTCGACGCGCGCCAATATTGGGGCCAGTACGTTTATCGTAAGTTTTTTAAGTTTGCAGGGTTTTGAGATTGAACGTGTCGTGCCGATTGAGGTTGACGCAAACGCGACGATTCAAGAGCTCTCGCCCGAGACCCCGCGTTGGCGCTCGGTGCGTATCCAGGCAAACCGAAACGGCAAAACTATCATCGTCGATTACTTGAAGGTCGACCTGTCAAATGTTGGCCTGCAAGCTGCCCCTGAAAACCTTGAGTTAGTGCGTGCACTAGCGGCGAGCCCTGTCATGTTTAAGGCCGCTTCACATTTGCCGCAAAATGCGAGCTTTAGTGTGATTGCTAATGAAGTGTTGGCGCGCTCGCCCGTCATCTTGCAGGATGAAACCGGTTTGCGGTACACCAATCTAATTCAAGCGCATCAAGTTGCTTTGTTTGGAAAATTTGTTTTTGCGCATCATGCCTTCCAAAGCTATCACGGGGATCTGGCGCAGGCCTTTGCCAAGCGCGACGATATCAAACCGTTGAAATTTAGATTTGGTTATTTTAAAGATGGTAACTATGCCGTCATGATCGCGCAGCGCAAATAGAGAAAAAACCATGAAGCGTCGTGATTTTCTGCGTGCCAGTACCGCACCCTTGCTCGCCGCACTGCCCCCGGCTGTTTTTGCACAGTCGTCGATTACACCGATGGGGTCTGTATGGGATGCGGGTCAGGTCAGGCACATCTTGCCAACTGCGAATCATTCAGATTTTTTGATTAAAGTTTCGTTTGCCTCTGCCTTAAAGGCGCCACCCCGATTGATGGTTGACGGCCGTGCTGTCGAGGGGCAAATGACCGACACGCAGGGCGAGTTTTGGCAATTTCGGGTCGGCGGATTGTCTGCAGGGCGCACGTATACCCTTGCGTTGAAAGGCTCTGAAGGTCAGTCCTTGTGTCAGCCATGGGATCTGGCGACTTTTCCGACGCCTGCGAGCACCCCAGACCATTTGCGTTTACTGCTGTTCACCTGTGCGGGCGGACACGAAGCAATGAACTTCTTGCCCGCTGCAACGAGACACCGTCTGCTCAAGCGTGCGTTATCTTTTAAACCTGATGCCGCGGTTGCGAACGGAGACCATGTGTATTGGGATCTGCGCTCACCGCTCACCGCAAAAAATTCCGGAGGATCCGCTCAGGCTAAAGCGTTAATCGGTGGAAGCTTTGAGCGCTCGATGCCGGTGTTTGGTACGGATAACGAACACTTGCTTAAAAAAGCAGCGGGGCCTCAGATTACGCCGGTATACGGAACAGCCTTTCGGTCGACGCCCACCTTCTTTATTCAGGATGATCACGATTATTGGGATAATGACGATGCGTTCGATGAGATCATTACGTTTCCACCAGACTTCTTTATGCGGCAAATGGCACGGGTGACACAGTCGATGTATTACCCTGAATTTTTGCCCGACACCACGCGGCCCTTTGGGTTGCCCGGTGCGGCAGAAATGGGCCGGGCGTCATCGGTCGCTGAAAGTTTTGGCACCTTGCGTTACGGTCGCCTGGCAGAGCTGTTGCTGTACTCCGTGCGGCCGACCATGACGCTCGCAGGGCCCAGCGCGGTCTTTGTTGAAGACACCGTTGAAGCCTGGCTTAAACAACGCATGGCCGACTCCGACGCAGCGCATGTGATTAATGCGCCGTCAAATCCGCATGGTTGGACGGCTGGCAAGTGGGGCGAGTGGTATCCCGACGTGCTGAGCAAAGAGGGAGGTCTCACGCTCGATATTAAAAAGCCCTATTGGCAAGAAGGCTGGCTCAAGCAGCACGACCGTTTGCTGGCGGCAATGTCAGGGATGAAAGGCAAAATCCCGCTTTCTGTCAGTGGTGACTTGCATGCACTTGCTTTGGGTCGTATCACGCGTACTGGTACGCTTGATTTATCAAAGAATCCTGTAGTTTCTGTCGTGACGGGCCCAATTGGTACGCGTCCGACTGGCTGGCCGTCGGGCATTCGTAAAATCAGCGCACAGCCCTCGTTACACTTAAGTATGAACGAGGCGATTGCGCCAATCGAACAGCATGGCTTTACGATCGCTGATTTTACAAACGATAAAGTGATCTTGAAGTTTTTCAAGTGGGATCTAAAAACGCAGCCGCTCGAGGCGATCGATACCCTTGAACCATTCCATACTGCGGAACTTCAAAGGCCAGGCTGAGCCCATTGGTTCGGTATTATTCGTGGGTATACTCATTTGCAATGGATCATCGCGAAACGGCGGGGCAAATTTACGACGTGTATGAAGTTCTCTGAGCGGTATCCAGCAAAAGTAGGTGTCTGCATTGCGGGTAGGGCTCTTAAAGAGTAATCTCTCTAGAGAAAATTTATTTATCAGATCAACCAAAGAGACAACAATGAATTTTTTATTCAGTGCTGAAGAAGAAAAATTGCGTTCAACGGTTCGTCAATTTTTGGCCGAGCATTTCACCGAAGAAGTGCGTGCTGAAAATGCAGCGGGTAAGCGCGGTGAAGGCTGGGGCCCAGCAATTCGCGCCTTTTTTGATACTGTCAACGAAAAGCGTTGGTTTGCCTGGAGTTGGCCAACCGAATTTGGTGGCGGCGGTGGCGATCGTACGGCGCAGTTTGTGATCGAAGAAGAATTTTATCGGTCAACCGGTATTACGCTGGGTGGTGGTACGGGGGCGCCAGCGATTTTATCTTTTGGTACAGCGGCTCAGAAGAAAGAATTTGTTCCGGGCGCCATTAAGCGCGAAATCATTTTTTGCCAGGGTTATAGCGAGCCCGGCTGTGGCACCGACCTTGCGGGTATTCGCTGTCGTGCCAAACGTGTTGGTGATAAATACATTATCACGGGTCAAAAAATTTATACGACTAACGCTCAAAATTCGACACATATCTTTTTGATGTGTCGTACGGATCCAGACTCAGTGCGTCACAGAGGCCTGTCGATCTTGTTGGTACCGATGGATGTTGCTGGTTTGACGGTGCGTCCACTGTGGACCGTTCAAAACGATCCACCCGCGCCGTTCGGTACAACCTACGGCGAAGAGCGCACGAACGAAGTGTTCTTTGATGATGTTGAAGTCCCCGCATCATGCTTATTAGGTGAAGAGGGCGGTGGCTGGGAAGTCGCCCGGCGCGGTTTAAATCTTGACCGGGTCGGCGCTTGGCGCTATCTGATCTCTGTCATGCGCGACGAAGATATCGTCAATTGGCTGCATGGCGATGGCGAACTACAAAACTCATTGCGCGACGATGCGCAAGTGCGTGATAAGGTCGCTGAAATGTGGACCGAAGCAGAGGTCTGCCGCTTGATGACCATGCGCAGTATCAGTATCGAACAACATGGTGGCAAGTTCACCTATGAAGGTTCTGCCGAAAAAGTCTTTGCGCCCGAGCACAGTGTGCGCACGACAGAAGCAATTAGCCAGATTCTTGGCCCCTACGCGCAGCTTATGCAGGGCTCGCCTGCTGCGATTGAAAAAGGTGTCTTTGCACACAATATCTTGGGGGCTTACCAGTCAACCATCAATCACGGCAGTGTGCAGGTGATGCGAGATCAAGTGGCCCGTATTGGCCTCGGCCTGCCCCGCGCAGCAAAATAAGAATAAAGGTAGATGAATCATGGATATTTTGCTAGATGACCAAGAAGTACAGATCAAAGAGGCGGCTTCAGAATTTTTAGCTGGTGAATGCACGTCTGCGTTAGTGCGCAAGATTGAAACCGATCCACTGCAATACTCCCCCTTATTATGGGAAAAATTTGCTGAAAATGGTTGGTTACAACTTTGCCTATCTGACAAAAACGGTGGTCAAGAGTTGCCGCTCACATATTTGGCGTTGCTCTTTGAGTTGGCGGGCTATCACATTGCGCCGATCCCCTTGCACTCGACGATGGTGCCTGCCTTGATCATCGATCGGCATGGTAACGCCGAACAGCAAGCACTGTTGCAGCGCGTGCTCAGTGGTGATCTGATCTTGAGTCATGCCGTCGCCGAACAAAATGGTCGCTGGGCAACTGACTCAATCAAGCTTGAGGGTCGTGTTGAAGGCAACGAGTTGGTCTTAAACGGCATGAAAAGTTTTGTGGGTAGCTATCGGGCTTCAAACCAATGTCTGGTTATTTATCGCGACGCGGCTGCACCCAATCGTTTAGGTGTCGCACTCGTGCCCACGGATGCGCCCGGTCTGAGCAGTGATGCGCTGGTGTCCATGGCAAAAGACGGCGAAGCCAATGTGCACTTCAAACAGGTGCGTGTGCCCCTCGGCGCACGTATTGGAAAAGCCGAAGCGGGCAACAGCATCGCGCTCGAGGTCATGGATCTATCTTCTGTGTTGTATGCCGCAATGATGGCGGGTGCTGGCCGTAGAACCTTGGATATGGCGGTTGCACATGCCAAGCAGCGTGAAGCCTTTGGCCAACCGATCGGTGCGTTTCAGGCAATCCAACACTTGTGTGCCAATATGGTGAATGCGATTGATGGCACAACCATGCTGTCGCGCGAGGCACTCTGGCGTATGGATCAGAAATTACCCCATCGCGTCAATGTCGCGCAGGCCAAGTCCTTTGGTAACGAACAGTGCATGATGGTGGTGCGCTCGGCGCAGCAGATTCATGGCGGAATGGGCTTCATTCGCGATTTTGATTTGAATCTCTGGTACCGCAGAGTGGCCTCCTGGTCGCTGCGCGGTGGTACCGCGGCCGAACACCGTCGTACCATTGCAGCGGCGCTGTTAGACCAGCCTGGTAAAGTTCGTATCGGAAACATCCCAACTGCTTAAGTGTTTGGGTTGTTCTGCAATTGTGTGTAAGGGGCCTCAGAGAGATCAACAGGGGCCCTTTTCTATTGGACTCTGTTCTGCGAGCAGAGTTACTCGGGTTGAATGTTCATTGCTTTGGCGATTGCGGCTGTTTGCTCAAGTGCTGTTCGTACAAATAGTGAAAACTTTTCTGGTGTGTCATAGTCGCTCGTTGCGGGGCTCAGACCCTCGCTTCTAAACCATTCAAGTGTGTCGGGCTCATTAAGAACGCTGTGAATGGAGCTTGCCAGTTTATTGACGACTGCCTGAGGTGTGCCCCCTGTCGTCATGAGGCCGTACCATAGAAAAGCCTCATAGCCTGGAATCCCCGCTTCATCAAGCGTCGGTACGTCGGGATAAGCCGTAGAACGAGTTTTGGTGGCAACGCCAAGTAACTTTAATTTTCCGGATTTAATGTGCGCATGAACGATTGGTAGCGGTGCCATCATCATTTGCACATGGCTACCCAGTAAGTCCGCGAGGGCAGGGCCCGCTCCTTTATAAGGCACTGCCTCGACTTTGACGTTCGCTAATTGATTGAAAATAACTGAGGCGAAATGATCAGGCCCACCATAGCCCGAAGTCCCAAAGTTCAATCTACCCGGATATGCTTGAATATACTCAAGCAAGGCCTTTACGTTTTTTGGCTCAATCGTGGGCGAAACCACGAGCCCCAACTGTGAAAAACCAACAAAACTGACCGGTACAAGATCTTTTGCCGTATCAAACGTCATGGTGCGGTAGAAACTTGGATTAATGACAAAGCCGTTTCCGTTCAAGATGAGTGTGTAGCCATCGGGTGCTGATTTGGCGACATAGTCATTGCCAATCATGGTGTTGGCACCTGGTCGGTTATCCACTAAGACGTGCTGACCAACGACCTTCGCGAGTTTTTCGGCAAGCATACGTGCGATTCTGTCATTCCCGCCGCCGGTTGAGTAGGGCGAGACGATGCGCAAGGCGCGCGTCGGAAACTCTTGCGCGCTGGTGATGTTGGTACATAGCAACAGGGTGAGTGCACAAAATGCTCGAATAATTAATTTAGCATGTAGCATTTTCTGTGACCATTTGGTTCGTTGATGATCTGATACTTAATCTTCAGGTGGGATGCCAGCGGCTTTGATGAGTTCGCCCCAAGTCACGATTTCAGACTTCAGGAAACTTTGAAACTCTTGTGCGGTTGACGCCTTGACCGCTAAACCGAGCGTCGCGTATTTTTTTGCAAGGTCGGCGCTTTTTAATGCCGTGTTCAAAGCCTTTGAGATACGCTGTGTCACGGCGTCAGGCAGTTTGGCTGGGCCCGCTAGGGCAAACCAGACGACAAGTTCGTAACCAGGAGCGCCTGATTCGTGAAGGGATTGCACTTGTGGAATGACAGGAAATCTTTCTTTCGTGGTGACACCCAGCGCTTTGAGCTTGCCGCCCTGCAGCTGCGGAATTGCGACCGAAAGATCGACAAACATAAAATCGACTTGTCCTGACATGACGTCAGTCATTGCTTGAGGCGAGCCACGATAGGGCACTGGCACCGCTTTAATATCCCCCATACTGACAAGTTTGGCTGCGGCAATCTGTGAGCTGCCTGAGCCATAGGCATAGGTCAGTGTTCCAGGATTTTTACGGCCCAAGGCAAAAAGTTCTGCGGCAGAATTGGCAGGAAATTTTGTCGAACTCACTAACAGGGTTGGTGATTCGGCGATCATGCCAATGCCGGTCAAATCTTTGATTGGATCGTAAGGTAATTTGCGAAAGAGTGTGACATTGCTCGCGCCCGTTGTGACGCCCAGAATCACAAAGGTGTAACCATCAGCCGGCGCTGCTACCGCAGTGTTCACGCCAATGATGCCCTGGGCGCCCGGTTTGTTATCGATCACAACGGCTTGGCCCAGATCGCGCGACATTTCTTCGCCCAGTTGTCGCGCAACCGTATCGGTGGCGCTTCCCGCTGGAAAAGGCACAATAAACTTGATCGAACGCTCAGGATACTGGGCTGAACTCGTTGCGATTGCACCCATCAAGACGAAGGCGAGTAATAACTTTTGGATCATGTTTGTCTCCATGATGCCTTTGCTGTTTTAATTATTGGTCAATGATGCAAAGGCGATAGACAATCATACCGCTAAAAATTATTAGAATTTCTTTTTTAGAGAGATTATGTATTCAAACCCTGTCGAGCTAACACGGCTTCTTCGCGGATGAGATCTAAAACGTGGCGCTTGATATCGTTAAATTCGGTTGAGGTAATGTCTCGTGGCCGCGCAAGGTCAATTGAAATCGTTTCGCGGATTTTTCCGGGTCGATGCGTCATGACCACGACTTGTGTGCCTAAAATCAAGGCCTCATCTACGCTATGGGTCACAAAGACGATCGTGCTGTTATAACGTTGCCAGATCGTGACCAACTCTTCTTGCATGTCTAGTTTGGTCTGCGCGTCGAGTGCGGCAAAGGGTTCGTCCATCAGAATCACAGCTGGATTCTGCAAAAGCGCACGCGCAATGCCAACCCGCTGCGCCATGCCGCCCGATAGCTCACCAGGCAGATGATTTTCAAAACCATTTAGCTTAACGGCTTCGATAAAAGGTTGAGCGGCGGCCTGGCGATCTTTCTTGTTGAGCCCTTTGAGTTTTAATGCAAACGCAACGTTATCCCAGACAGGTAGCCAGGGCATCAGATTAGGTTGTTGAAATACCATTCCACGATCCGCGCCGGGACCGGTAATTAATTTTCCATCAACCTTTACTTCACCCGAGCTTGGCTTTTCAAAACCCGCAATCATATTAAGCAACGTGGATTTGCCACAACCACTGGGGCCAAGTAAACACACGAGTTCTTTTTTCTCGACCGACAATGTGATGTCATCGATTGCAAGCATGTCAGTGCCGCGCTGTGGATCTTTAAAGACCTTAACAATATTATTGAGTTCGATGAATGACATAAGAATCCTCTAAGCCCGTGACCCTTGCACTGTGCCAGCATGCTGCCAGTGCAGTAGACGATTCATAATCGACTTAATTAACCAGTCAGTTAAAAACCCCAATAATCCAATACTAATCATGCTTGCGATCACGAGGTCGTAGCGTAGAAAATAGTATGAATCCCAAAGTGAATAACCTAAACCGCTTTTAACCGCGACCATCTCAGCGGTCACGGTTAACATCCAGGCGCTACCTACGCCAATTCGTAAGCCAGCAAAAATACTTGGCATGGCGGCTGGCAACACGACAAAGCGCAACAGTTGCCCCTCGCGCGCACCGGCCATGGCGGCCGCACGCAGTAAATCACGATTGACAGTTTTGACGCCATGAATGGTATTCATCAAAATCGGGAAAAATGCACCTAAGAACACCAAAAAAATGGCTGGCTTGTTAGCGATGCCAAACCAGATGATGGCTAACGGAATCCATGAGACTGGTGGAATTGGACGCAACATTTGAAGCGTCGGTTCAATTGTCTTTTCAACAAAGCGCCACCAGCCGATTGAGACGCCCAACATGACACCAAGAAGTCCGGCAAGCGTGTAACCCGCGAAGACCCTCGTAGTGCTCGCTAAAGCGTCACCCAGCCAGCGACCCGAGATGTCTTGTGCCGATTCATCAAAACCAAATATCCAGTCACCCCAAGTCATGAAAACGCGCGAAGGTGCGGGTAGCAGAGCCGGTGGAAGATAGCCGATTCGAGCTAAAAATTCCCAGAGCAATAAAAGAAAAACGGGTACCGCAAAGCGGCCCCGTTGTGCCCAGAGGCGTGTTAGCAGTGAGGGCATTAGTTTGCCACCTTAATAGCCAAGATCTTTCGGTGTTTTTCCAGTAATGGAAGTCAAGAATGAGTAGTTCATGTTCTTCTCGATGTCGGCGTTCACATCGCGTGAAATATATTTTAGATCGCGCATCATATCAGCGATGGCTAACGTGGCGCCACGATACATTGTGTAGTCAGGATAGGCGTTTTGCAAGGCTTCCGTGGCGATACCACGATCAAGACCCGTTCCCTTCACGATGCTGTCGACCCAGGCTTGCTTGTCCTTATTGAGTTGATCGACTAACGACACGATGGCAGCTACCGTCTGTTTGACGGCTTCAGGTTTTTCTTTGATGACATCCGAGCGCGTGACGATCAGATTGGTGAGTTTGCCCGCAGCTTGATCGTATGGAAAATTAAAATGCTTGCCAACGCCGCCTAAGCGGATTTGCGAGGCAAAGGGCTCGACCGTACCGATCAGCTCAATCTCACCGCGCTGCAAAGCAGCGTTATGGTCAGCTGGGTTAGGAATATTGACGAACTGCACGTCGCGGCTAGGATTGATGCCATTTTTTAAGAACTCACCACGCATGTGCAAATCTTGTGCGTTACCGCGCGAAGCCGCGATTCGAAAGGGTTTGCCTTGCGCTTTATAGTCAGCAATCATTTTCTTCAAACCGACCCAGTCATTTGCCGCAAGTGGAAAATCTTTTGCCACAACAAGTTCTGAGCCACCATTGACCTGGCCCGAGATCGCAACCAGATCCATCCCCTTGTCTAAACCTGTGACAAAGTGCAGGTAGGTCACTTGGGCGATGTCAACGCTTTTGGACACCAGGGCGGTCAGAGCGTCGTTGCCAGAGGTGAAGTTGATCGCTTCGATATCGACGCCCTTAGCTAAGCCGGGAACCATCGACATTGATAGGCAGTGCGCGCATTTGGCATAGGCCATTTTGATTTTGGGTGCAGCCTGGGCAGCAGCTTCGAGCGGCATGTAGAGGCAGAACAAAAGGGCCATGACCCCTAAAAGGCGCGCCCTAAAACCGTTGGCGCTACGTGAGATTGTGAATGAATGATTCATACTAAAACTCCTGGTGAGTGCGACAAAGCGT
>Ga0194048_10001469_pt1 | contig 11722 bp, 11 predicted proteins | sample JunL225m_MetaG_FD_161685 | JGI IMG/M metagenome (GOLD analysis project Ga0194048, IMG submission 161685) | Anoxic zone freshwater microbial communities from boreal shield lake in IISD Experimental Lakes Area, Ontario, Canada - Jun2016-L222-5m | ecosystem: Environmental > Aquatic > Freshwater >...
AGCAATCTCGCTCGGGTCAGCGCCCTGTCGGCGTTTGAGATCCAGATGTTCCCGGATCGCGTCATCAAGCATTCCCATTCGGCAAGCCTAGCGGAGAGAAAGCTACGCGGCAGCCTGTGGCGTTGATGCCCGGCTACACTCGCATTTGCGGGGCTATAGCTCAGTTGGGAGAGCGCCTGGATCGCACCCAGGAGGCCGCCGGTTCGAGTCCGGCTAGCTCCATTCGTTTCTTCGCCGCCGTCACATTCGGCGGCTTCGCGGGTCTCAGATGTGAACCGCTCAGGACGACCGCATCTCATCCAAACCGGCTTCCCTCAGAGCCTTCTCAGAGAGCCGGGGTAACTTTCGCCGCTCGCTTTGGTTGAGGTGTTTAGTCATCCGCAGCCCAAACAGGAGCTTCACCTATGTCACGCACGATTCGAGTTCTTTCCTTCGCCGCCTCAGCGCTGCTGGCGCTCGCGCTGCCCGCGGTCTCGGGAGCAAAGCATTCGTCTCCCGGTGGCCAGGGCGCCACTCACGCACATCGTGGCAATGTCCGTCAGAAGCCTCCGAGCAGGCCACTACCCGCGCCGCAGCGCCCGGCGCCACCAGCCACTGGAGCCATCTACTCAATCACCGGGCTCGGCAACAACCTCGCCAATCCGAGCTGGGGCGCAGTCGGCGTCGACCTGCTTCGCCGCGCGCCATCGGCCTACGCTGATGGCCGTTCTGCTGCCGCAGGCGCATCGCGGCCCAGCGCTCGCGCGATTTCAAACGCACTCAGCGCGCAGAACGAGTCGGTCGCTAACGGCCGTCAGATGTCCGATTTCCTCTACGTGTTCGGTCAGTTCCTCGACCATGACATCGGCTTGACGACTACGGGCACCAGCGAGTCGATGCCGGTAGCCGTACCGCGCGGCGACCAATTCTTCGACCCCGCTGGAACTGGAACCAAGCAGATCCCGTTGAGCCGCTCGAACTTCAACCCGGCAACCGGCAGCAGCAGCCCGCGCCAGCAGGCCAATGCGATCACTGCCTTTGTTGATGGCTCGCAGGTCTACGGCTCTGACGCCACGCGCGCCGCAGCGCTGCGCACTCTCAGCGGCGGCAAGCTGAAGACCAGCGCCGGCAACATGATGCCGCTGAACAGCGGCGGTCTTCCAAACGCAAACGACGCTCACGTTGTCGCCGACTCACGGCTTTTCCTCGGTGGCGATGTTCGTGCCAACGAAAACGTCGAATTGATCTCGCTTCAGACGCTCTTTGTGCGCGAGCACAACAGGCAGGCAGCTGCGATCGCGACAAGCAACCCTTCGCTCAGCGACGAGCAGATCTACCAGCAGGCTCGCCGGATCGTAATTGGCGAGCTGCAGGCGATCACCTACAACGAGTTCCTTCCGGCGCTACTCGGCCAGGGCGCGATTGCGGGCTACCGCGGCTATCAGCCAAACGTAAACCCGGGGATTGCGAACGAGTTCTCGACTGCTGCCTTCCGCTTCGGCCACAGCATGCTTGACGGTGAGATTGGCCGCTTGAACGATGACGGCAGCGAGACGCCGCAGGGCCCGATCGAACTGCGCAATGCGTTCTTCAACCCGACCGTATTCGACACGTCGCTTCCAAACCATCAGGGCGACATCGATCCGTTCCTCAAGTCGGCAGCAAGCGGCACGACGCAGGAGGTTGACCTGAAGGTCGTTGACGACGTTCGTAACTTCCTCTTCGGCCCTCCCGGCTCAGGTGGATTCGACCTCGCGTCGCTGAACATCCAGCGCGGCCGCGACCACGGGCTGGCCGACTACAACACGGTCCGCGCTGCTTACGGCCTGCCACGCGTTACGAGCTTCGCGCAGATCAGCTCGAACCCGGCTACGGCTGCTGCACTCCAGGCTGCCTACGGCTCGGTTTCGAACATTGACCTTTGGGTCGGTGGGATGGCCGAAGACCACAGCGCGCGCGGCTCGCTCGGGCCGCTCTTCACGCGGATCGTCGCCGACCAGTTCGCTCGGCTCCGCGACGGCGATCGCTTCTACTACGAAAACTCTCTGCGCGGGCCGCAGCTAGACCAAGTCCGTCAGACGACCCTGTCGCGCGTGATCCGCGCCAACACTTCGCTGACGCGGTTGCAGCCGAACGTCTTTTTCTGGAACGGCAGCGGCAGCTAATAAGCGCGCTAGCGTGTACGGCAGCGCATCTGCTTGCGCAGCCCTAAAGATGGCCCACGCTCACAAAACAGTCACTAGTCCCAAGCCGCCGGCGGAGGTCTTCGCCTACCTGGCCGATTTTTCGACCACGGCAGAGTGGGATCCAGGTATTTCGGCCGCTCGCAGACTTGACGACGGGCCGCTCGGAGTCGGTAATCGAGTCGAGCTTGACGCCGGCTTCTTCGGCCGCACGATCAAGCTGATTTACGAAACGACACTTTATGAGGCTCCGCACCGCTTCATCGTGCGGGGCGAGAGTTCGACGATTGTCAGCGTTGACGAGATTACGGTCGAAGCTGACGGGACAGGTTCTCTAGTCACCTACGACGCTGAGCTGACGTTGAAGGGTGCGCTGAAGATCTTTGATCCGGCGCTCAGCCTGGGCTTCGGCAAGGTCGCCGACAAGGCGATCGCCGGGCTCAAAAAAGCACTCTCCGCTTGACGCTTTAGCATCTGAGCTGTGACTCGGACAACACTTCTGATCATCGTTTTGGTGATCATCGGCGCCGGAGTTGCGGCCGCGGCGCTGGTCTCCAGCAGCGGCAGTGGCAGCTCCGACACGGTAAGCGTTAGCGAGACGATTCCGACAACGACCGCGGCGACGACAACACCGACGGCGACTATCGCAACCACTTCAACTACTGGCGCCCAGCAATCGGGTAGCACGCAGGTCGAAGCGACCGTAACAAGTTATGTGCAAGCCGCAGAGGAGGGCGACGCGACGACGCTCTGCGGTTTGCAGGTGAACACCAGCGCCGGCGCGGGCGGCGCGACTGCGGCGCAGGCCTGCGCATCAAAGGCTGGAATCACGCTGACCGACCTGCCAGCCCTGTCGCAGCTGAAAGTAACCGACGTCAAGATCAGTGGCGACAAGGCTACCGCCCAGCTTCTTAGGATCGGGCAGATCACACTCGTCAACGTTGGTGGCGGCTGGAAGGTGGCGAGCTTTTCACCGGCTCGCACCAAGCGCAACGGTGGCGCCGAGGCCCCGTCGGGCAGCGACGTTGGCGGCACCGCGGCCGGTTAGTCGCGCGGCGTGACGATCGGAAAGTCGTGCGGCGGATCGTCTAAGAGGCCAAGGAAGCCAGCGAGTGCCATCGGGTCGCCATCAACGGCGATCGCTCCGGAACTAAACGCTTCGATCGCGTCGATCTCCTGCAGGATCAGCGAGTTGAGCGTGGCGCGAGTTGTTGTGACTGTTGCACCAGCGTGCTCGTCGAGCTTGCCGGCAACGGTGCTGAGCGCTCCGTTGTTTACGCGCAGCGTCCACTGCTCATCGATGTCGGTGAAGTTCCAAGCAACGATCAGGTCGTTCTGCGCTGCCCGCTCGGCATTTATCCGCGTTCCCATCGCATCGAAGAGTTGGCCGGTGCGCAGCGCGCGCACGATGTCCGGGGCCTGCGCGCGCAGCCCTTCGCTGCTGACGCCGTCGCGCAATTCGCTGGCGCCGGTTAGGTAGGCGTTGCGCCAAGTCGCGTTTTCGGTCTGGTAGCCAAGCTGCTCAAAGGCCGCTGCCTGAAGCTCGCGCGCGGCTGCGTTCTCTGGCTCGGCGAAGACGACGTGGCCGGCCAGCGTCGCTGCCCAGCGCTCATCGCCGTCGGCTAGCGCCTGCGCGGCGATCTCGAGCGCTCGTTCGGCGCCGCCGATCGCTTCGACGTAGCGGCTGCCAGCGTCGCTCGGGGTAAGCGGGTCAAGGTTTACCGGGTTGCCGTCATATACGCCGAAGTAGCGCTGGTAGACGCCTCGCGCGTTGTGGCGCATTGAGCCGTAGGCGCCGCGCGTATGCCAGAGCGCCGCGAGGCTCTCCGGTAGCTCAATCCGCTCTGCGATCTCCTCGCCGTTAAGCCCTTCGCCTGCGAGCCGGATCGTCTGGTCGTGGAGAAAGCGGTAGAGATCGCGCTGCGCGCTGAGGAACTCGGTGATCGCCTCGTCGCCCCAGGTTGGCCAGTTGTGGCCAGCAAAGAGCACTTCGGCGCGGTCGCCGAATAGTTCGATCGATTCGTTGATGCACTGCGACCACCAGAGCGCGTCGCGGACCTGTGCGCCGCGGATCGTGAGGATGTTGTGCAGCACTTGCGTCGCCGTTTCGACAATGCAGAGGGCGCCCCGCTCGGGCAAGAAGAAGTTCAGCTCGGCTGGAGCTTCTGTCTCGGGAACCATCTGGAACTCAAAGAGAACTCCATCAATCGTCGCCTGCTGTCCGGTTTCGGTGACCTCATTGGTTATCGCCACCAGCGACGGCCTGCCGGTCGAAACTCCCTTGCCAATCGCCACATCAACCTGACCACGCGCACCGCGCTCAAGGTTTGAGCCGTACATATAGGCGGCGCGCCGAACCATCACCGAGCCGGCGATCACGTTCTCGCTGACAGCGGCATCGGTGAATCCCTGCGGCGCCCAGATCGCCGCCTCTTCGCCTTCGCTGAGGACGCCGCTGATCCCGCCAAAGTGATCAACGTGGCTGTGCGTGTGCAGTACAGCGGTGACCTTTCGATCCCCTCTTGCGTCGCGGTAGAGCGCTAGCGCTGCGGCTGCGCACTGCGGTGAAACGAGCGGATCAACGACGATCACGCCCGCGTCGCCTTCGATCAGCGTCATGTTCGAGATGTCGTAGCCACGAACCTGATAGACGCCTTCGGCAACCTCGAAGAGGCCGGCGTTCATGTTCAGTCGTGCCAGTCGCCAGAGCGCTGGGTGGACGCTCGCGGGCGCCTCGGCTGACTCGCTAAGGAAGCCATACTCAGCGAGGCTCCAGATCACGCGGCCCTCTTCGTTCTTGATCTGCAGGTCGCTGGGCGCGGCCGCGATCAGACCGCGGACAGCATTTGCTGCGTCCGTGCCGTCATCTGCTGGCAGCGCGGCGAGCGCCTCGCCGTGGCGCTTAATCGTTGCATCCGAGGGGTCGAGCGGGTCAGCCATTAGCCGACCCTACCCGCCCAAGATCTACTTGCGTTGGTTCCCCTAACCGACGCTGACGACCGGCCCGCGGCCGTTCAGGAGCTCATCGGCAACGCGGTCGGTTGACATTCCATGGCCACCAACAAGGCGGCGGTTTAGCTGCGCGCGGCGGAACGTCAACGGTGCATCGTGCTCCCAAGTGGCTCCAATACCGCCGTGAACGGCGATCTGCTGGCGCGCCGTGAAATCGAGCCCAGCGCCGGCGACCGAACGTGCGCAGCTGGCGGCGTAGGCGATCTCTTCCGGCTTGTCGCTGAATGCGAACCCGGTGTAGATGCAGAGCGACTTGGAGTTCTCAAGCCGGCGCAGGATCTCAACGAGTCCGTGCTTGATTGCCTGGTACGAACCGATTGCGCGGCCGAACGTGTATCGCTCCTTGGCGTATTCGAGGCAAACCTCGAGCGCCGTCTCCATCGTGCCTACCGACTCCGCGGCGATCAGCGCCTGAACGAGGTACCAGGCACGGGCGATCTGCTCGGCGTCGAGGTCGAGCTTCCTTCCGGAAGCGCCGTCGAGTTTGACCGTTGCCAGTCGGCGAGTCGCGTCGTAGCGCCAGTCGGCGTCGACCGTGACGCCTGAAGCACCGGCTTCAACAGCAGCGGCGACAGGGTTGCCGCCCGAGTCGACACCGATCACGACGAGCAGCTCTGCCTCGCCAGCGTCGGGCGCCCAGCCAACAGTTCCGTTGAAGGTGACCGTGTCGCCATCAACTGTTGCCGCCGGGGCGTCGGGACGTGCCATGCCTTCGACAGGCTCAACCGTCCAACGCGGCTCATTCGAGCTCGGTGGGCAGGCTGGAAGCCACGAAGCCTTCAGCTCGCCTGCGGCTACAGCTCCAGTCTTGTCGCTGCCACCCATGTCGAGCAGCATCGAGGCCGGAAGTGCGCCCAGAAGCGGAACGCCAGCCAGCACCTTGCCAGCCTCTTGAGCGATCAGCATTGCGTCGTAGGCGCCAAGTCCAGCGCCTCCGTTCTCTTCGCTTACGAGTAGACCAAGCCAGCCAGCTTCAGCGGCTGTTGGCCACATGTCGGGCATTGCTGATTCGTCTTCGATTGCCTCGCGGGCAGCTTCGACGGTCTTTACGCGCGAGAAAGCGTCTGCCGCTGCGTCGCGTAGGAACTCCTGCTCATCTGAGAGTCCGAGGTTCATGCTGCTGCACCTTCCTTCTCCTTGGCACGCAGTTCGCTGAACGGGATGCCCTTGTCAAGTCGTGGCTCCGGCGGCAGTCCGAGGACGCGCTCGCCGATCGTGTTGCGCAGAATCTCTTCTGTACCGCCAGCCGATTTGAGGCCTGGCAGGAACGAGATCATGTAGGCCCACTCGCTGTCCTCATCGAGCGCTTCTGGCCCAACGATGTCGGCGATCAGATCGCCGGCGCGGACTGCGCAGTTGACGGTTGTGACCTTCGCAAGGCCGAACTCAGGCCCTGGAATCTGTCCGTCCTGCAGGGCGCTGATCGACCGGTACCCGGTCCAGCGGATCGCCTCCAGCTCGGCGGCCAATTCGCCGAAGTTGTGGCGAACCTCGTGGTCGTTTGCTGCCGTTGGGTCCGCAGCAATAGCTTCTGCGAAGCGCGTTGCGCGGTAACCGAATGACGACGAGCCGAGGCCGATTGTCAGGCGCTCGAACATCAGTGTCGTCAGGCCAACGCCCCAGCCGTTCTCTTCGCCACCAACAACTGAATCGGCGTCGATGACGACGTCATCGAAGAAGACCTCGTTGAACTCTGCTTCACCGGAGATCTGCCTGAGGCCGCGTACGGTGATTCCTTCGGCATCCATCGGAACGATGAACATCGTCATCCCCTTGTGCTTCGGGATGTCGGCGTTGGTGCGAGCGAGAATCAGGCCGTAGGCGGCGAACTGAGCGTTCGTCGTCCAGACCTTCTGGCCGTTCAGCGTCCATGTGCCGTCGTCGTTCTGCTTGGCGCGCGTCTGGACAGCGGCGAGGTCGGAGCCGGCTGCTGGCTCGGAGAACATCTGGCACCAGATCTCATCGGCGTGGAGCATCGGCCCGAGGTAGCGCTGCTTCTGCTCTTCGGTTCCGTGAGCGATGATCGTTGGCCCGAGCATGCCGACGCCAATCACGTCGAGGATGCCGGGAACGCCAGCCTCCTGCATCTCTTGGCTAATCACGACCGACTCGACCGGTCCGATGCCTTGGCCGCCGTACTCCTTCGGCCATGTGGCTCCAGCTAGGCCGCCTTCGGCCAGCTTGGCCTGCCAGGCGCGGTGAGCGACGAGGATTTCGTCGGGGTCGGTGAGGGCGCCTTCGCCCTGAAGAATCGGGGCCTCTGCCTTGTTTGCGTCGAGCCAGGCACGTACCTCTTTGCGGTACTCGGCCTGTTCTGGTGTGTCATTAAGATCCACGGACTGCTCCTTTGACTGACTGGTCGGTCAACATCTCTCTAGAAGGATAATACGAAGCGCTCATTCGTCGCGATCAGCCCCGCTGGCGAGCGCGCCGAAGATTCCGATCCCCATCAGCGCAATGATCACGATTGAGAGCACCGACAGCACGTTCAGTCCTTCGCTTGAGATCGTCAGCAGCGTGATCGCAAAAAAGGCCAGCAGGAAGAGAAAGGCGATTGCAAGTAGCGCGGCACGCATCCTTAGCCCTCGCTCTGGCTAGGCGCCGACGGCGGCGCTGAGCGGGCCTACGCCGGGCCGCTGCTGGGGGACGTGCTCATCTGCGTGGTAACTGGAGCGGACCAGCGGGCCGGCAGCAATGTGTTCGAAGCCAAGCTCGTAGGCGGCTAGTTCGAGTTCTTTGAACTCATCCGGGTGCCAGTAGCGAACGACCGGCAGGTGGTCCTCCGTCGGCCGCAGGTACTGGCCGACGGTCAGCACCTGAACGCCAGCTTCGCGCAGATCGGTGAAGGCCTCGACCATCTCATCGTGAGTCTCGCCAAGCCCAACCATCAGCCCGGACTTTGTGACGAGCTCGTTGCCACCGATGGCGCGGGCGTTGCGCAGCACGCGTAGCGAGCGCTCCCAGCGCGACCCGCGCCGCGCAACTGAGTAGAGCCGAGGAACTACCTCAACGTTGTGGTTGAAGACGTCGGGCCGCTCGGCGAGAACCTTCGCCAGTGGCATCTCTTCGCCGCGGAAGTCGGGGGTAAGAACCTCAACCTTGCATTCCGGCGCCTGCGAGCGGCACTGGCGAATTGTTGCCGCCCAGATTCCGGAGCCATAGTCGGGAAGGTCGTCGCGGTCGACGCTCGTTATCACGGCGTGGCGCAAGCCCATCTTCGCGATCGAGCGGGCAACGCGGGCCGGCTCAAGCGGGTCGTTCCAGGTCGGCTTGCCACTGTTGACGTTGCAGAAGCCGCAGCGGCGCGTGCAGGTATCGCCGAGAATCATGAAGGTCGCCGTGCCCCGTTCCCAGCACTCGCCAACGTTCGGGCAGGCGGCCTCCTGGCAGACGGTGTGGAGGTTCTCGTCCTTGATCATCGCCGCGAGCTGGCGGTAGCGCTCGCCTCCGGGAGGCGGCACCTTGAACCACGGCGGCTTGCGGGCGCGAATTGGCTGAACTTCGGCGCCGAGTACGGCGCTTACGTCCATCCCGCCGGGATTGGAGCGCGAGCGTGTCTGATGGGCGCGGATCGTCGGCTCTTCGGCCACAGAGTCAGGCTAGCGCCGCGTCGGTCGGTGCGATGAGCGTTGCCAGCCGTTCGGGGCTTAGCGGTTGCGGTGCTGCTCCCAGTTCGGCTGCCCAGGCGGCGCTGATTTGCCCGGCGAACTGCTCAGCGTCGGGTGTTACGCCGGTTTCGGCGACTATCGACGTGATTGGTGCCTGCAACCCGCAGGGAACGATCCACTGCCACGGCTCTAGGTCCATCTCGACGTTGATTGCGAAGCCATGCGTTGTGATTGAGCGGCGCAGGTGGACGCCAATCGAGGCGATCTTCCGTTCCTCGACCCAAACACCGGTGAAGTCGGAGCCCTCATCAACCCGCGCGCGGGCCTCAACACCAACCGATGCCAGCGCGGCAATGATCACGCGCTCCAGCGAACGGACATGCGCAACTACGTCGGCAGTCTTGACGATCGGGTATCCGACTAGCTGGCCAGGGGCGTGATAGGTAATGCGCCCGCCGCGATCCACATCGACGATCTCGATTCCGCGTTCGGCGTACCAAGCTGCATCTTGGGGAAGCTCTTCAGGGCTGCTGCGCCGCCCGCGCGTGTAGACCGGGTTGTGCTCGAGTAGCAGCAGCGTGTCGCCGATTCGCCCGGCTTCGCGCGCGTCCCTAACTCGCTCCTGGAGTGCGTTGGCATCGCGGTAGTCGAGCCGCCCCAGCTGTACAACCGAGCATTCCTCGGCGCGTTCGCTCATTGCCGCTCCAGCCTACCCTCAGCTCGCAAGCGAGAGCGGTGCTTCCAGCAGCGCCTTGATCCGCGCCAGCAGCGTGGCGCCGTCGGCGCCGTAGAGAATGCGGTGGTCGCAGGACAGCGTCAGCTCCATCAGCATTCGAGGCTCAATCTTGCCGTCGTGGACGGCTGGTCGCTGCTCGACCGCGCCTACGGCGAGGATCGCCGCCTGCGGCGTATTGATCACGGCTTCGAAGCTGCGGACGCCGAACATTCCGAGGTTGCTTACGGTGAAGGTGCCGCCACTGGTTTGAGGTGGCGTGATCGTGCCGCTGCGCACGCGCTCCGATAGCTCGCCTGTCTCTGCTGAGATTTCGGCCAGCGTCTTCGTGTCGGCGTCAAAGACGGTCGGCACTACGAGCGTTCCTGGCCCGGCGACGGCCACGCCAACGTTTACTCGCGAGTAGTGCTCAAAGTGGCCGTCACGCCAGGCGCCGTTGGCCTGAGGCTGCTCGCGCAGCGCCAGGGCGCATGCCTTCACGACCATGTCATTGATCGTCGGCACCGCTTGACCATCGCTGGCGCTGGCTTTTAGTTCGGAGCGCAAGGTCGTCGCGGTTGTCATGTCGACGCTGATCTGCAGCGTGAAAGAGGGAACGGTCGCACGCGATTCGGCCATTCGGCGGGCGATTAGCGCCTGAGTACGGCTCGGCTCGGTGCTGGTGACAGCGCCACGGCCGCTCGCCTCGTCGCCGGTGGTGGTTGATGGCGCCGCGGAGCCAACGCCCTCGACGTCGGCCTTGACGATCCGCCCACCCGGCCCGCTGCCGCTCAGCGAGTGGAGGTCGAGACCGATCTCGCCTGCGATCCGCCGAGCGATCGGCGAGGCCTTGACGCGCTCGCCGCTAACTGGCTCTGACGTCGGCGCCGGCACGACAGATTCGGCGACCGGCGCTGGCGCGGCGGCAGGCGCTGGCGCCTCGACCTGCGCAACAGCTGTGGCCTCGGCCGCAGCTGAATCACGATCGCCGATGACCGCGATCTTCGCGCCGACCGGCAGCGTCGCACCCTCCTGGGCCGTGATCTGAAGCGTCCCGGCGGTATCTGATTCGTAGGCCATCGTCGCCTTGTCGGTCTCGATCTCGACCAGATCCTCGCCGCGCGCGACCTCGTCGCCATCGTGCTTGAGCCAGCGCACGATCGTCCCTTCTTCCATCGAATCGGAGAGGCGCGGCATCACGATCTCAGCCACGAGAAGCTCGCTTTCTGTCACCAAAGAGAGCCAGCGTCGCTTCGATCACCTGTTCTTCGTGCGGGAATGAGATCTGCTCCAGGCTCTTCGCGTAAGGCATCGGTGCGTCGACGCCGGTGACGCGGCCGACCGGTGCGTCGAGGTCATCGAAGCCCTGCTCTTGGATCAGCGCCGCGAGGTTTGCGCCGACGCCGCCGTGCGGCCAGCCCTCTTCGACGATCACGCAGCGGTTCGTTTTTGCGACCGATTCAAGAATCGTGTCGAGGTCGAGCGGGCGCAGCGTGCGCGGATCAATCACTTCGGCCTCGATCCCGTGATCGGCCGCGAGCTGTTCGGCGGCGCGCTCGGCGGTCTGCGCCATTCGCGAGATACCGATCAGCGTCACGTCGCTGCCTTCGCGTCGAATTGCCGCGAGGCCGAACGGAACCGTGAAGTCAGGATCGTCGGGAACTTCGCCGCGCTGGCCGTAGAGAGTTTCGTGTTCGATGAAGATCACGGGATTATCGTCGCGGATCGCTGTTTTGAGAAGGCCTTTCGCGTCGGCGGCGGTGCTAGGGACGGCAACCAGCAGCCCTGGCACGTGGAGGTAGAGCGCCTCAAAGCTGTGCGAGTGGGTTGGCCCGAGCTGATGGCCGGCGCCCTGCGGCATCCGTACCACCATCGGCACGCTTACCTGACCGCCGAACATGTAGCGCACGTGGGCGGCGTGGTTGATGATCTGATCGAGCGCCAGCAGCGAGAAGTTGATCGTCATCAGCTCGATCACCGGCCGCAGCCCCGTCATCGCAGATCCGACGCCGAGGCCGACGATCGTGTTCTCCGAGATCGGCGTGTCGCGGATCCGCTTCTCACCGAAGCGATCCATCAATCCTTCAGTGACTTTGAAGGCGCCGCCGAAGACGCTGATGTCCTGCCCCATCAAGAAGACGGTCGGGTCGCGCTCAAGCTCTTCGGCGAGCGCCTCATTCAATGCTTCGCGATAGCGCATCTCAGCCATTAGGAAAGGTCCTCGCCTT
>Ga0194048_10001473_pt1 | contig 11701 bp, 11 predicted proteins | sample JunL225m_MetaG_FD_161685 | JGI IMG/M metagenome (GOLD analysis project Ga0194048, IMG submission 161685) | Anoxic zone freshwater microbial communities from boreal shield lake in IISD Experimental Lakes Area, Ontario, Canada - Jun2016-L222-5m | ecosystem: Environmental > Aquatic > Freshwater >...
GCTCTGCAACGAGTTTCGCGAATTCTTCCCGGACAACGCGGTCGAGTACTTCGTGTCGTACTACGACTACTACCAGCCCGAGGCGTACATCGCCACGTCAGATACGTACATCGAGAAGGACGCTGTCGTCAACGACGATATTGACCGCCTGCGTCATGCGGCCACCGCCTCGCTGCTGACACGCAAGGACGTGATCATCGTAGCCTCCGTCTCGTGCATCTACGGCCTGGGCTCACCCGACGAGTACAAAGAGCGTCTCGTGATCCTCAAAAAGGGTAAGAACACGCAGGGGCGCGACGAGCTGCTCCGGAGCCTCGTGGATATCCAGTACCGACGCAACGACACGGCACTTGGGCGCGGCAAGTTTCGTGCGCGTGGCGACGTTATCGAACTGCAGCCCGCGTACATGGAGACGGCATATCGGATTTCGCTGTTTGGCGATGAGGTCGAATCGATCACGCATTACGATCCGCTGACCGGCGAGGTCTTGGGGCGACTCGAGGAACTCGTCGTCTACCCCGCGACGCACTACGTGACCGACCCGTTGACGGTCGAGCGCGCTACCCAGGAGATCTATCGCGAGATGGAGGAGTGTGTTCGGGCCTTCGAGGCGGATGGCAAAATCCTCGAGGCGCATCGCATTCGCCAGCGCACGGAGTACGACATCGAGATGCTCCGCGAGCTCGGCTACTGCAACGGCGTCGAGAACTACTCGCGGATTTTCGAGGGGCGTCCGCCTGGGTCGTCGCCCTTCACGCTAATGGACTACTTCCCTGGTGACTATCTGCTTTTCGTCGACGAGTCGCATCAGACGATCCCGCAGATTGGGGGGATGTACGAGGGCGATCGGTCGCGGAAGACGCAACTGATTGATTATGGCTTTCGTCTACCTTCGGCGCTCGACAATCGCCCGCTGCAATTCCCTGAGTTTCTTTCCAAGGTTGGGCAGGGCATCCTCGTCTCGGCCACACCAGGCGCGTTCGAGGCCCGCGAAGGTGGTCGTGTCGTAGAGCAGATCATTCGACCGACCGGTCTCATCGACCCACTCATTGATTTACGCCCCACCGAGGGTCAGATCGACAACTTGTTGGGCGAGATTCGTGAGCGCGAAGCGAAAGGCGAGCGGGTGCTCGTCACGACGCTGACGAAGAAGATGGCAGAGGATCTCTCGAACTATCTGATCGAGAGCGGTGTCCGCACGCGTTATCTGCACTCGGAGATTGACACGCTCGAGCGCATCCAGATCATTCGCGACCTGCGACTCGGCGAATACGACGTGTTGGTCGGCGTCAACCTGCTGCGCGAGGGACTTGATCTTCCCGAAGTTTCGCTGGTGGCGATTCTTGATGCGGACAAAGAGGGCTTCTTGCGTGGCCAGACGGCGCTGATTCAGACGATCGGCCGCGCGGCCCGTAATGTCAACGGCCGCGTGATCATGTATGGCGACAAAGAGACCGAGTCGATCAAGGGTGCGGTACGCGAGACGCAGCGTCGTCGTGACATTCAGTTGAAGTACAACGAGGAGCACGGCATCACGCCGGAGACGATCATCAAGGGTGTCTCCGACATCGCTGAATTTCTCTCGTTGGGTAGTCCGAATGTCCCGGCCTCGCAGCGCGGCCGCCGTCAGGTCCCCGAAGGGCTGGGACGCAAAGAGCTCGAGAAGCTCTCGATCGAACTCGAAGAGGCGATGTTTATGGCCGCCGAAGAACTTCGCTTCGAAGAGGCGGCTCGCCTGCGCGACGAGATCAAGGGCCTCCGCCGCGAGATCACCGCGCTCTGATGTCCGTAAGGGGTCAGGCCGAATCTGGACATTTGATGACGAGGTAGCTCGTGTATCAATTGTCCAGATTCGGCCTGACCCCTTACGGACATCAGATGCGTGGTTGCTAAATCAGGAGCCGGAGCCGACGACGGCGATGGCGTCGATCTCGACGAGGAAGCCACCGAGGGTGCTGCCGACGGTGGTGCGCGTCGGGCGATGCGTGCCGAAGCGACGGGCGTAGACCTCGTTGTAGGCATCGAAGTCGCCGGCGAGGTCCTGCAGGTGCGCGGTGATCTTGACCACATCGCTGAGTGTGGCGCCGCCCGCGGCAAGCACACGCTCAAGGTTGTTGAAGACCTGCTCGGTCTGTGCCGCCACATCGCTGCCAACAATCTGGTTGTTGTCATCAAACGGGGCCTGGCCGGCCGTGTATAGCGTTTCACCAACGCGGATACCTGGCGTATACGGGGCGGTCGGCGGCGGTGCACCTTCGGGGTAGAGCAGTTGCTGCTTCATCAAACATCCTCCTAGAACGACAGTGGCAGCGTAGTCGCATCGCACCAACCCGTGGTCGGTTGCGGTTCTATCCGCTCCGTGGCGTACCATCGCGCCATGGCCACTATTCCCCCAGATTCCACACCCGCAATGCCCAGTCAGCCCGCTCCCGCCACTCCCTATCCCGTCGCGTTTGACGTGGAGTACCCGGCGGACAAGCGCAATCGTCTGACGGTCTTCTTCCGAGGCATTCTGGCCGTACCGGTGCTGTTGCTGCTCGAGATGTTCATCAACTCATCCTCGGCCTACAGCGGCGACACCAGCACGCAGGCGTTTGTCACGGTCGGAGGGTTTCTTTTTCTACCAACACTGCTCTTGCTGCTCTTTCGCCACCGCTATCCGCGTTGGTGGTTCGACTTTAACGTCAACCTCCTGGCCTTCACCATGCGCGTCATGATGTACGTCTACCTCCTGCGCGACGAATACCCATCCACGGAGGATCGACAGGCACTGGACCTGATGCTTGTCTACCCTGACGCGAAGAAGGATCTCTCGCGCGGCATGCCGTTGATCAAGTGGCTGCTCGTGATCCCGCACTACGTCGTGCTCGCCGTGCTCGGGATTGCGGTCGCGTTCGTGACGTTGATCGCGTGGTTCGCAATCCTGATTACTGGACGCTATCCCCGCGGTCTGTTCGATTTTACGGTGGGAACGCTCCGTTGGACCACCCGTGTCAGTGCCTACGCGGTGCTTCTGACGACGGACCGGTACCCGCCGTTTAGTCTCAAGCCGTAGACCGTCGCGTAGTTCATGGTTCGGACCACCAGCCGGCTCTGCCGCCGGTGCGATTAGCCTGTCGGGATGTCCGCTGAGCAATCGATCACGATTCGTGGTGCCCGCGAGCACAACCTCAAGGACATCACAGTTGTTCTGCCGCGCAACAAGCTGATCTGTATCACCGGGCTGTCCGGCTCGGGCAAGTCGAGCCTGGCGTTTGACACGCTCTACGCCGAGGGGCAGCGACGGTACGTCGAATCGCTGAGCGCGTACGCACGCCAGTTCCTCGGACAGATGGAGAAGCCCGATGTCGATGGCATCGACGGCCTCTCGCCCGCGATCTCGATTGACCAGAAGACGACGTCGCGCAACCCCCGTTCGACCGTGGGTACCGTTACGGAGATCTACGACTACCTGCGTCTGCTCTATGCACGTTGCGGGCGACCGCATTGTCCCGTCTGCGGCCGCGCTATCACGGGCCAGAGCGCAGAGCAGATCGTCGAGCAGATCCTTCGCCTTCCCGAAGACACGAAGTTCACCGTGGACGCACCGATCGTGCGTGGGCGCAAAGGTGAATTCAAAGACGTCTTTGAACGGCTACGGGGTGAGGGGTTCACACGCGTCAAGGTCGACGGCGAGACACTGCTGCTCGAGGATGAGATCGTGCTTGACAAGAAGTTCAACCACGACATCGCGGTGGTGGTTGATCGACTGAAGCAGCCGACCGAGCGACGACGGCTGACCGACTCCGTCGAGACCGCGCTCCAACTTGCTGACGGTCTGCTCGACATCGCAATCCATGACGGCGAGACGCTGACGTTCTCAGAGCGATTCGCCTGCCCCGATCATGGTGTTTCGCTTGCAGAGTTGGCGCCGCGTGTGTTCTCGTTCAACTCACCGCATGGGGCCTGTGCGCATTGCCATGGCCTGGGATCGCTGCCCGAACTTGATCCGACGCTGGTCGAGCCGGACCCGCTGCAGTCGCTCAATGCCGGCGCGTTGCAGCCCTGGAACGTCGCGGGGACGAACTTCTTTGAGCAGCTGGTGACCGCCATCGCCGAACGCTTCGAAGTCAACATGGACACGCCGTGGGGCGAGCTTAACGAGGCCGAACGCGCGCTCTACATGGAGGGCACCGACGGTGAGCGGATCATGGTCTCCTACAAGAACCGTTACGGACGCAAGCGCGCCTATTCGGTGGCTTGGGAGGGTCTGCTCGCAAGCCTCAAGCGGCGCTACGACGAGACCGACTCGCAGTTGCAGAAAGACCGCATCGAAGAGTGGATGGCGTTGCGCGCCTGCCCGGAGTGCAACGGCGCGCGCCTTAAGCCGGAAAGCCTCGCAGTCACCGTCGGTGGCCTCTCGATCTACGAGGCCACGAATCAGTCGGTCGAGAAGGCCATCGCCTGGTCGACCTCGCTGGAGTTATCGGAGACCGAGCGGCTGATTGCCGAGCGGATCTTCCGTGAGATCGTCGAGCGCCTGACGTTTCTCAAAGATGTTGGCGTGGGGTACCTGTCGCTTAATCGGCCGTCGTCGACGCTCTCCGGTGGCGAGGCGCAACGCATCCGCTTGGCGACCCAGATCGGATCGAGCCTCGTTGGCGTGCTGTACATCCTTGACGAGCCTTCGATTGGTCTGCACCAGCGCGACAATCAGCGCCTGTTGGAGACGCTGACACGACTGCGCGACATCGGCAATACGGTGATTGTGGTCGAGCACGACGAGGACACCATGCGCGCCGCCGACTGGCTCGTCGATATGGGCCCAGGTGCCGGTGAGCATGGTGGGCGCGTCGTGGCGGCTGGCCTGCCGAAGCAGGTGATGAAGTCAAAGGAGTCCGTGACGGGACAGTTCTTGAGTGGGCGTCGCGCGATCGCCGTACCAGAACGTCGGCCACCCGCGGAGTCGTTCTTGGTCGTCAAGGGCGCCAGCGAGCACAACCTGCGCGGCATCGACGTCGAAATCCCGGTTGGCCGATTGGTCAGCGTGACGGGTGTGAGTGGGTCGGGCAAGTCGACGCTTGTCAACGATGTCATCTTGCGCGCGATGCAACAGCACTTGCTGAAGTCCCGTGTCCGTTCTGGTGCACACACCAGCATCGAAGGCGTCGAAATCTTCGACAAGGTGATCGCCATCGACCAGTCACCAATTGGTCGCACGCCGCGCTCGAATCCAGCGACGTATACGGGACTGTTTGATCACATCCGTCAGCTCTACGCTGACACGCCGGACGCCAAGACCCGTGGCTATAAGCAGGGGCGGTTCTCATTCAACGTCAAGGGCGGGCGCTGTGAGGCCTGCCGCGGCGATGGCACGCTCAAGATCGAGATGCACTTCCTGCCCGACGTCTACGTACCCTGTGAGGTCTGTAACGGGCGGCGCTACAACAAGGAGACGCTCGAGGTGCGCTTCAAGGGTAAGTCGATTGCCGACGTCTTGGAGATGCCGATCGAAGAGGCGTTGATCTTCTTCTCGAAGATTCCGAAGCTGCGCCGTCGCCTGCAGACACTGCACGACGTCGGCCTGGATTACGTCCGCCTCGGACAGCCAGCGACGACGCTTTCCGGCGGCGAGGCACAGCGCGTCAAGTTGGCGACAGAACTGTCAAAGGTGGCGACCGGTAGCACGCTCTACGTGCTCGATGAGCCCACCACGGGTCTCCATATGGCCGACGTCGAGAAGTTGCTTGAGGTTCTGCAGCGCCTCGTCGAGGCTGGGAATACGGTCTTGATCATCGAACACAACCTTGATGTCATCAAACAGTCGGATTGGCTGATCGACCTTGGGCCTGAGGGTGGCGATGCCGGAGGCGCGCTGCTCGCCGTCGGCACACCTGAGCAGGTCGCGACCGTCAAGGAGTCCCACACCGGGCGCTTTCTTGCGCCTCTGCTCGCGGCAGCCAAGACCAAGACTCCGGCATGAGCAAGTACGCTCCGCACATGGATCCTCGCCTGCAGACCCAGACGCCGACCGACACGGATCAGGCGATCTGGACGGAAGAGGAAATCGAGTCCTTCGAGGGCATCGATACCTCAGACGGCGAATGGTTCGCGATTCGTACCGACCCGTGGCCGTGCCCGGCCTGTCAGACCGTGTTCGAATACGTCACAGGTGCACACCTCGTCCTGGTGGCACCATCGCGTGACGATCTGATCGAGATCGCTGCTCAATGCCAGAAGATCGGCCGTAACGCGCGCATTGTGGTCTACGACGACAAGCTGCCGGCAATCTCGATCTTTCAATGGCGGGCGCTCGGGCGCCCAGTGCATGGCTTCCGCGAAGATTTGCGCGGCGGCAAGCCCTCCGCCTAAGCGGTAGCGACGGCAGCCACCATCCGGCGACAGAGGTCAGGTACCTCAGCGAGATCATCGGTGTACTGCGAGGGCTTGAAGCAGATCGACGTGTAGCCCTCGGCCAGCTTGCCGGGAATCGCCAGCATCGCCTCATCGAGGTCACCGGGCTGGTCGTCGGCGGGGAAGTTGGGGCGAATGCCACCGATCATTTCGATCGAGTCGGGATCGCGTCCGGCGTCGGTCATGGCGTTGCGGATGTCGGTGAGGTCGTCGGCGGTTGGCGTGCCGAAAGGATGAAAGCCGTGCCCGTACTCCACCAACCGCCGCAGAATTGGCCCGTGGACGTGTTGTCCACCGAACCACATCTTCGGTCCCTCGGGGCGCCAGCACTTGGGCTCCACGTAGACATCGTCGAACGAATAGAACTCGCCGTGGAAGGAAGCGGGGGAGCCGGCCCAAACTGCACGCATGATCGCGAGTTGCTCGTCAAGGATCTTGCCCCGCTTCTTGAACGGCACTCCCAAGGCCGCATACTCCTCGTCGAGCCAAGAGACCGTTGGCTGCACCACGAGCCGGCCCTCGCTGAGCAGATCTAGCGTGGCGAGCTGGGTGGCCGTGTGGAGCGGGTGGCGGAGCGGATAGATGAGAGCCGAGAGCGCGATGCGGATTTTCGACGTGCGCGCCGCAATTGCGCTGGCCAAGACAATCGAGTCGGGCCAGGGCGTATACGGATCCTGATTGCCGGGCGCGGCGTAGTCACGCGGATTGTCCATCCGGCCGGCAGCGCCTGCCTTTGGCGTCAAGAGCACGTGATCGCTCAGCATCACGGTCTCGACGCCAGCCGCCTCGGCGTCAACCGCCATCTGCACGAGCGTGCGCATGTCTCGCTCAGCAGAGAGCGTCCACTGCTCAAGGAGCACGAGGACCACGCCGGGCGTGCGAGCACCCACGTCAGTCGCCGGCGTGCTTTTCGATCAGCTCGATGCGATATCCGTCTGGGTCGCGGACGAAACAGATTCGCGAGCCACCCTCGCGAATCGAATACGGCGGCTTCTCGGGGTCAATACCGATGGCGGCAAGGTTGACGAGCGTGCCGTCGAGGTCTTCGACGATGTACGCAATGTGTCCGTAACCCGTACCGATCTCGTAGGGCTCGGTCTGACCATAGTTGTAGGTCAGTTCGAGTGGACGGTCTTCGGAACCCTCGGGGGCGACGTAGACGTTGACGGCCTCGTCGCGGATGGGGTAGCGCTTGAGTTCCTTGAAACCGAGCGCACCGCAGTAGAACTCGACGGAGCGATCGATATCGAAGACGCGGTAGCAGACGTGTGCGTATTTCATGCTTGGAGCCTAGCGATTGTGCCTGCGGTCTAGAGCGCAGCGATGCCGAGCCCCGACTGAAAGGCTGCGAGTTCTTCGTCGGAGATCGCGTACGTGTGGCGCTCGGCCGGGAAGGCACGCGAGCGCACATCGCGGACGTAGTGCTCAATCGCGTCCAACGAAGCCTGGTGCAGGTTGGCGTACCGCTCGACGAAGCGTGGCGACGTCCCGGAGCCAATTCCCAGGAGGTCGTGCCAGACGAGCACCTGGCCGTCCGTCGCATTGCCCGCACCGATACCGATCGTGGGAATCCGGACGCGCTCCGTGATCGCGGCGGCGATCTCGGCAGGAACACATTCCAACACGAGGGCAAAGGCACCAGCGGCTTCGACTGCGATTGCTTCGTCGACCAACTGCAGCGCGGCCTCGGCCGTGCGCCCCTGCGCCCGAAAGCCACCGAGCGCGGTCGCACTCTGCGGCGTCAGACCGAGGTGTCCCATGACCGGAATGCCGGCACCGGTGATCGCGCGGATGCGTGACAGCGTCGGGCCTGCTCCTTCGACCTTGACGGCGTCCGCACCGGCCTCTTTGACGAAGCGTCCGGCCGCCAGGATTGCGTCGCGGTCCGAGGGCTGAAAGCTCATAAACGGAAGGTCTGCGACAACCAGTGGCGCGCGCTCGGCCTTACTCGAGCCGCGCGTCGTGGCTGCCGTCAGCACGATCATCTCATCAACGGTGATCGGCATCGTGGAGTCGTGCCCAAGCATCGTCATCGCAGCGCTATCGCCAACGAGGATCACGTCGACGCCGGCCTCGGCTGCGGCCTGGCCGCTCGGTGCGTCGTAGGCCGTGATCATCACGATCGGAATCCCCGTCTCCATTTGTGCGACGAGGTCCGGTAGGGCAACCTTGCCGGGTGCGGGTGTCGCTGGGGCGGGACGCCGTGGGCGGGTGCTCATGCGTACTCCTTCGTTGAGATTTGTCTTGCAGCGCGTTCGGGCGCCGTGGGGTCGAGCACGATGTTGTCGATCAGACGAGTGGTCCCGACGTGTCCTGCGAGCAGGAGCACGGCTGGGAGAGTCGGGTCGTAGGGTCCGAGTTCAGTCGAGCGCACTTCGAGGTACTCAAGCGTCACTCCGTCGAGTGCCTTACGGCCGATCTCCGCCAGCACCACTCCGTCGCGTTGGCCTTGGGCGTAGGCCTCCGCAGCCTGTTGGAGCGCCCGTGGAATCGCGGCTGCCTGCGATCGTTCCGTCGGCGAGAGATACGCATTGCGCGAGCTGAGAGCAAGACCGTCGGTATCACGAATGATCGGTGCGCCAACAATTTCGATGTCAAGCGCGAGGTCCGTGGTGACGCGTCGCAGAATCGCTAGTTGCTGATAATCCTTGCAACCGAAGATTGCGCGGCGCGGACCGACGAGTCCAAACAGGCGGACCACGACGGTCGCAACGCCAGCGAAGTGACCCGGGCGGTGAGCACCACATAGCTCCTGAGCCAACGGTCCAGGATCGATCGTGGTCGAAAAGTTCGGCGGGTAGATCTCTTGAACGTCCGGAGCGTAGAGAATGTGGGCTCCGGCCTGCTCAGCGATCGCGGCATCGCCGTCGAGGTCGCGAGGGTAACTCTCGAAGTCTTCGCCCTCGCCAAACTGCGACGGGTTGACGAAGTCGGAGACGACCACGCACGAACCATCGGTTGCGGCGAGGCGGATCAGGGAGGCATGGCCGGCATGCAGCGCGCCCATCGTTGGCACAAACGACACCGGGCCGGTGATTGCAGAGCGCAGTTCCTCGGCAGAGCGAATGATGATCATGCGTCGGGCACCAATGCAGGAGCGACCGCGGCGGCCGAGCGTGGCGATACCAGCGGCAGCAGCGCTGTCGAGAGCAGGGCGTATGCCCGGTCCAGTTGTGCGTTTACGAGTCGAAGTCGTCGACGGTGGAGCTGTACGGTGGCGAGGTCTCCACGCGCAACGGGACCCGTAGCTGCTGCAGGTATGCCCTGCGCCAACGCGTTGTCGACCGCGCGTCGGACCAGTGGTCCCAGGATCACTTCGCGCTCATCGTCAAGGCCTGCGGCGGCCAGCACCTCCATGGCGGAAACCAGCGACGGAAGCAGGAGGTTCGAGGCGAAGACGCTCGCGATGTGCGGCAGGGGTCGCAGCGCCTCGGCAACCGAAACAGGGTACATGCCGAGCAGGTGAGCGAGGTCGCTTGCGGTTTGTGCTGTGGCTGCATCCGTCGCCGTGATACCCGCGGCACAACCCATCAACTGGAGATCACTGCGGTTGGGTTGAATCGTCTGCATCGGGTGCATCACGAACGCGTGCGTGTGCGGCGCAAGGGCACCGAGAGGGACCGAGCCGGACACCATGCCGACCAACGGTCCCGCGGGAATCGCCTGAGCGACCTCAGCCACTGCAGGGTCAGGAACCGCGATCAGCACGATGTCAACATCGTCGGTTGCCGTGCGCTCGAGCGTACTGGCGAGGCCAGCGTGGCAGGCGTGCTGATGAATTGCTGTCCCGGCGCGTCCGGGACCGATCACGGTGAGTTTCATTGGTACCCCTCGGTGAGGATGGAGTCCTTACCGGCATCGTACCGAACGTCCGCCGGAGCAAGGCGCTACCCTACTGATATGCCTATGTACGAATACGCGTGCACGAAGTGCTCGCATCAATTTGAAGAACTCGTCTCGGCCTCGGGCTCGACTGTTGTCGCCTGCCCGGTCTGTAATTCCGGCAAGGTCGACAAGTTGTTCTCGACCTTTCAGCGCGTGCGCGTTGGTGGCGGCGGCCTCGAGTCTGCGCCTGCGCCGTCGGCGGGCCGTGCCGGTGGTTGCTGCGGCGGTGGCTGCGGCTGCGGCTGACCGAGGGATGATGATCACCGTCGCCGACGGAGGCGATCTCACACCGGTCGCTGAGGCGGTTTGCGTTGGGGTTCAACCGGGCGACTGTATCTACCTGTACGGGCCGATTGGTGCAGGCAAGACCACGCTTGTTCAGAGTTGTGCTCGAAGGCTCGGTGTTCACGAACCAGTCACCAGCCCGACCTTTGCGCTCGCGCATCTCTATGACGGCACGCCGCCGGTGGCTCATCTCGACCTGTATCGACTCGGCGAAACGGCGGCTCGGGATACCACTGATCTGCTGGCGTATCTCACGGAGGACGTGATTGCCTTTGTCGAGTGGCCCGAATACGGGACGGCATGGTTGCCTGCGGCTACCTGCTCGGTTCAGATTGAGCTCGCGGACGATGGCGCGCGGCAGTTCGTGATTTCCCCGGCTGCCGGTCGCATCTAGGATTACCGCGTGGCAACGCTGACCATTGATACGGCAACCTCGATTGCCTCAGTCGGACTCGTGGTGTCTGACGGCACGGTCGTCTCGGCCTCGCCGATTCGAGAGCAGAACGCGGCGCAGCATGTGCTCGCCGCTGTCGATCAGGTTTTGGGCGACGCTGGGCTGACGATCGCCGACATCCGCTTCGTGGCAGTGGGGCGTGGCCCGGGTTCGTTTACGGGTTTGCGTATTGGTCTCGCAACTGCCCTTGGGCTCAGCAAAGCTCTCGGTATCGCCACGATCGGTGTCGATACGCTGGCTGCATTGCTCGTAGGATCACCGTCGCCCGTTATCGCCGTCATCGACGCGCGTCGAGGCGAGGTATTTGCGCAAAGCGAGAGCATTGCTGCAGCGTCCTTCGCTCCGGAGGAGCTTTCCGCATTGGTGAAGGCTGGGGCAACGGTCGTCGGCGATGGTGCGCTGCGGTATCGGGAGCTGTTCGTCGACGCTGGTTGCCTCGTGCCGGCTGCAGACGATGCTCTGCATTGGCCGAGCGCAGCCGTGATGAGCCGCTTGGCTCACGCGGATCCGCAGCCGGCCACCGCGTTCTATCTGCGCGCCCCCGATGCCGTTCCGGCGGTGATCGCATGACCGCGACCGAAGAGTCCGTACTCGGACTCGGCGAAGATCAGCCAATCCGGCTCCGTCGTCTCGGGCTCGGCGATCTGACCGGGGTGGAGGAGTTAGAACGACGCGCCTACAAGA
>Ga0194048_10001475_pt1 | contig 11699 bp, 10 predicted proteins | sample JunL225m_MetaG_FD_161685 | JGI IMG/M metagenome (GOLD analysis project Ga0194048, IMG submission 161685) | Anoxic zone freshwater microbial communities from boreal shield lake in IISD Experimental Lakes Area, Ontario, Canada - Jun2016-L222-5m | ecosystem: Environmental > Aquatic > Freshwater >...
CCGATGCTGCAATGAATCGCGACGTGGCCACTGTCAACGCACTCCTAGCGCAACACGCCAACCCCAATGAACGCGGCCAGTTTGATACGCCTGCGTTGCAATGGCTGGTGTCGGTTGATGAAGTTGTCACTGCTGCCAAACTGCTCAAGGCCGGCGCTGATGTGAATGCCACCACGCCACTGGGTATCGCGGCACTCAATGTAGCAGTGGCTAATGGCAATACGGCGATGACCAAACTGCTGCTTGATGCAGGCGCCAATCCGGATACTTTGGAACCAAGCGGCGAAACCGTGCTGATGAGTGCTGCCGCCGTTGGTGAAACTGGCGTGGTGCAGGCACTGCTCGACCATGGTGCCAGTGTCAACGCACGCGATCGGAATTTCGGCCAGAACGCCCTGATGTTTGCTGCCCGCGAAGGCCATGTTGCCGTGGTCGCACAATTGCTGAAAGCCAAAGCTGAAGTCAATGTGCAAACCAATGCAGAGCCGGCACCCCACTTCATTGCCCCCAACTCGGTACCGGGTTTTGGTTTCGGTGTGGGAATCCTGCGCGGTGGCGTCCCGGCTGATCGCGGTCGCCGTGAACCACAGCCGGGCGGCATGAGCCCGCTGCTGTATGCCACGCGTAACGGCCACGTGGAAGTAGCCAAACTATTATTGGGGGCCGGGGCAGAGCTCAATGCCCGCGAAGCCAACGATATCTGGCCACTGTTGATGGCAATTTCCAACAATCAAATGCCTATGGCAGAATTCCTGCTGCAACAAAACCAGGTTCTGATCAATGGCCAGGACTGGTACGGCCGCAGCCCGATCTGGGAAGCTGTCAACGTACGTAATCTGTATGTGCATAACGCCACGCTGGTTAACGGTATCGACCGCGCCCCGGTGCTGCAACTGATCCGGCATCTGCTCACCGCCGGGGCCAATCCCAATGTGCGCACCAAGGAAACACCGCCCGCACGCAATCATATGCTGCCTATCACCGGCACGCTGGAATGGGTGGATTTTACCGGGCAGACACCTTTTCTCACCGCTGCCCAGGCCGGGGATGTGACAGTCATGAAGTTGCTGATGGAACATGGCGCCGATCCCAAGATCAATACTTTCCAGGGCACATCTCCCCTGATGGCAGCCGCTGGTGTGAACTGGGTATATGCACAAAGCTGGACTGAAGGCGAAGCACAGTCACTGGCCGCAGTGAAGTTCTGTCGTGAACTCGGCATGGATGTGAACCAGGCCAATTCAATGGGCGTGACTGCCTTGATTGGTGCCGCCAACCGCGGCTCCGACTCCATCATCCGTTATCTGGTAGAGCAAGGCGCTGATCTGACTGCGCGTGACAAAGAACAGCGCAGCGCTCTCGACTGGGCCAAAGGGGTGTTCCTTGCCACTCATCCCCCTGAATCCAAACCCACGTCGATGGCATTGATCTCTTCTTTGCTAAGTGCCCAGCACAAGGAAGTCCGATGAAAGCCCCGAGCTTGCCCGCACTGCTAATGTTGCTGACAGCAGCTTCAACCGCACAGGCCGAAAAGATCCCGGATTTTCTGCAGCAATACTGTATCAAATGCCATAACAGCGACGACTGGGCTGGCAAGCTCGACATGGAAACGCTCGACTATCAGCATGTCGATGCCGATGGCGCCACCTGGGAAACCATCATCCGCAAACTCAACGCCGGCATGATGCCACCCAAAGGCGAGAAGAAACCGGCGCCGGAAGTGATGCATGGTTTTGTCAGCCAGCTGGAAACCCAGCTCGACAGTCACGTGGCCAACATGGCGGCAGCACCGGCGTTGCATCGTCTCAACCGCACCGAATATCACAACGTGATCCGCGACTTGCTGGCTCTGGATGTCGATGTTTCCACACTGTTGCCGCAAGATGATGCCATCGAAGGGTTCGACAATGTCGCTTCCGGACTCACCATTTCCCCGGCGCTGATCCAGGGTTATACCAGCGCCGCCATGAAGATCAGCCGTGCCGCCATTGGTGATCTTACTGCCACCCCGGGCGCCACCAGCTACCGGGTTCCAGCTTCCATGTCGCAGAAACAGCACCAGCAAGGCTTGCCGCTCGGCACGCGCGGCGGCCTGCGCTTCGAACACAATTTCCCGCTCGATGCCGACTACGATTTTTCAGTGAAGGGCAATGCCGGTTTCGGACGTGATCCGGCAGTGGCACTCGACATCACCTTTGATGGCCAGGCGCTGGAAGTCCCCAATTCACGCGCCTTCCATCTCAAGGTCACTGCCGGCGTGCATACCATGACGGTGGCCTTGCGTGATCTGAAACGGCCAACCGGCGTCAACGATATCTACTCGGTGTATTCGGTGGGTGGTGCCATCAACAGTGTCGAGATCATTGGTCCGCACAACCCTACTGGCACCGGCCAAACCGCCAGCAGGGAGAAGGTTTTGGTATGCCAGCCGGCCAGCAACGACGACGAGCGTCAATGTGCCGGCAAGATATTGCTGGCAATGGCCACGGAAGCCTTTCGCGCACCGGTCAGTGACAAGGATCTGCAGCCATTACTGGCCTTTTATGACCAGGGCCGACGTGAAGGCAATTTTGAAAATGGTGTGCAGCAGGCACTGTCGCGACTGCTGGTAGATCCTCGCTTTCTGTTCCGCTTCGAAGAAGAGCCTGCCAATGTGGCAGCCGGCGCCGAATACAACATCAGCGATATCGAGCTCGCCTCGCGCTTGTCATTCTTTCTGTGGAGCAGCATTCCCGACAACGAATTGCTGGCCCTCGCCGCCAACAAAAAACTGCATGAGCCCGCCACACTGAAAGCCCAGATCAACCGCATGCTCAGTGATCGCAAAGCCAATGCGCTGGTGGAAAATTTCGCAGGCCAATGGCTGTTTTTACGGCAGCTGGCAGGCCTCACTCCGGAAAATCCCAACTTCGATGACAATCTGCGCCAGGCATTTACCCAGGAGACGCAAATGCTGGTGGGCGCCGTGATCGCGGAAAACCGTCCGGTCACTGAACTGCTCAACGCTGATTACACCTTTCTCAACGAACAACTCGCCAACCACTACGGGATCCGGGATGTACGCGGCTCCTATTTCCGTCGCGTGCAATTACCGGCTGACAGTGTGCGCCGCGGCCTGCTCGGACAAGGCAGCATCCTGACCATTACTTCCACTGCCACCCGTACTTCTCCCGTAATACGTGGCAGCTGGATTCTGCAAAACCTGCTGAACGCACCGGTGCCAAGCCCGCCAGCCGGTGTCGAACGCAATCTTGATGGTGACGGCAACACCAAACTCACCAACTCTGTGCGCGAGCGCCTCGAAGCCCACCGCACGGATCCAGTGTGCTCTTCTTGCCATGCCGTGATCGATCCGATCGGGTTTGCACTGGAAAACTTTGACATGATCGGCGCCTGGCGCACCAAGGACGGAGATTCGGCAGTGGATCCGCATGGCGTGCTGACCAATGGCATACCGCTCGCCAGCCCCAACGATTTGCGCAACGCCATCATGACAAACCCGGAACAGTTCATCACCACGCTCACGCAAAAACTGATGATTTACGCGCTTGGCCGACCATTGCAGTATCATGACATGCCGTCGATACGCGCCATCATGCGTGGCGCCGCCAGTGCTGATTACCGTTTTGCTACGCTGGCCACCGGCATTGTCCAGAGCCCGCAATTTACCCGTCGCGTCAAAAGCGGCGGCTCCACCACCGCCCAACGCTGAACGACTACAGGTAAACACCATGGCTTATCTGCTCGGAAAAAAATCTCTCAGTCGCCGCACTTTGCTGCGCGGCGCCGGTACCGCGCTGGCCTTGCCACTGCTGGATGCCATGCTGCCTGCGGGCATCTCCTATGCAGCCTCCGGGTTGGCACCCAAACCGCGGCTCGGCTGCGTTTATTTTCCGCATGGTGCCACCATGTCGCGCTGGACGCCCAAGACCATTGGCAAGGATTTCCAGTTCAGTGAATGCCTGCAACCACTTGAGCATCTGCGTGAGAAGATCAATGTAATTTCCAACCTCTCGCATCCGCTGGCCTATGGCCCGGGTGGAGCCACCGGCAACCATAACCGTTCAGCGGCTGCTTTTTTGAGTGGGGCCAAAGCCCAATTCGGGGTCCAGCCGTTTCTGGGAGTAACGCTAGACCAGGTTGTCGCGCAACATCTTGGACAGGAAACTCCGCTGCCGTCGCTGGAATTGATGATCGAAGAAGCCAGTGTCAGTTGTGGTGACGGCCTTAGCTGTGCCTACCGCAATACACTCTCCTGGCAAGGCGAAACCTCGCCGCTGCCGATGCAAAACAACCCGCAAGCCGTGTTTGAACATCTGTTCGGTGACGGCGCCACCACCAGCCAGCGCGATGCGCGCCGCACGCAATCCCTGAGCCTGCTTGATTCAGTCACTAGCCAGATCAAAACGCTCGACAAGAAACTGTCCGGGGAAGACCGCAGTCATCTTGATCATTATCTGACCGACATCCGCGAAATCGAACGCCGCATCAAACAGGCCGCCTCCCATATTACGGCCGATATTGCCGTACCTGACAAACCCGTCGGTATTCCTGCAGACGTGGAAACCCATATCAAGCTGATGTATGACCTGCAAGTGCTGGCATGGCAGGCGGAAATCACCCGCATTTCCACCTTCATGATGGCCTGCGAATTGTCGGGCGCGGTTTATCCGAAGAGCGGTGTGCGCGACAGCTTCCACACCTTGTCGCACCACTCCAACAATGAAGACAACAAAGCCCGCTTTGCACTTATCAACCGCTATCACGTGAGTTTGTTCAGCTATTTCCTCGACAAACTTGACGCCGTGAAAGAAGCGGATGGCACCCTGCTCGACAATGCGCTGGTTTTGTACGGCAGTGGCATGAGCGACGGCAACTCCCACAACCACGATCCGCTGCCGGTAGTGTTGGCCGGGCGTGCGGCCGGCAAACTGGAGGGCAACCGGCATCTGGTGTTCCCCGAGAAAACGCCTATGTCGAACTTGCTGGTGTCCATGCTCGACAAACTCGACATCAGCCAAAACAGTTTCGGCGATAGCACAGGTCATTTGACGATCTAGGGCTCGGCTGTCTTTGGGATCACTGGCAAGTACCACCCCTTCCAGACTCAAGTCGAGCTCCGTGGTGGCCGTCCTGGCCTGCGCAGCAGCAGTCTGGGCCAGCGCTGCATTACTGGCAGCGAACAACTTGAGCGACTGTACAGAGGCCAGATCCACAGTCTGCGGACCCTGGCCCCCTGGCTGTGCCGGTTCGACCCTGGTCACAACTGTCTGCTGCGGCCAGTTAATCACTGCCAGACCCAGCCGCAACAGCAGCATTGCTGCCAAAACCAAAGCCACCAGCGCAGGCAAACCTGCGCGCCCGAAAGCCCGGTGAAATGTCGCAGCTTGGTAACGGCTTGTGGTCTGCAAGGGATCTTGTTCTTGTTGCGGCAGGATGCCGGCAGCTTACCACAACCCAAAGTTGGGACGGCTGCCACAACGGCGGTAAAACCAGTCCGGCTTTATTCAGTTTGAGGCCAGTTTTCCGCTGACAGACGGGGCCTGTGTTTGTATAATCGCGGGTTCTTTGAAGGACTGCCAATCTACTCGCAGTACCGGGCGCGCTATTCATGATACTTTCTGGAAAGTTGCCGGTATTTCTTGCCATTTAAAGACCAGGAGTGCCCCTCGGGGTGATAACCACTGTCCAGAAAATATTGGCCTGCCAGTTCCCCGCCTGTGCCGAGCAAATGGGCAATGTCCGGCATCAATTACGGGAGGCACTGGGCCCCAGCGGGCAACCTGAAGCTGTAGTCAACCATTTGGTGCTGGCAGTCGGTGAGGCCTGCATGAACATCATCCAGCATGCCTATGGCCCGCATGACAAAGGCGACATCCTGCTGGAAGTTGAAATACAGAACGTCGAAATCCAGAAAGGTGAAGCAAAGACCGCCCCGGAAGGCGGCATTTGGCAACGCACTCTCGTATTCAGGTTGACCGACTTTGCCTTGCACAAAACCTGTGCTGAACAAATGCGCTCACGTCCGCTGGATGAGATCCGGCCCGGCGGACTGGGCTGCCACATCATCAATGAAGTGATGGATGAAGTTATCTTGCTCGACCGGCAGGGTGGCCCAGGCAATGTGCTGGAATTGCGTAAACGCTTGTGAATGAACATGGAAAACAGTATGGAATGTAATGTCACATCAGAATCAGGTTTTGATCTGATTAAACTGAGCGGCGAAGTCGATCTCCAGTTTTCGCCGCAATTGCGCGAGAAAATCCTGGGCTGCCTCAAGTCCGGCCATCCACTCTTGATTGACCTGGCCAAAGTCAGCTACATCGACAGTTCCGGCATCGCCTCGCTGGTGGAAGGCTTCCAGACTGCCAAAACCTCGAAACTGCAATATGGTCTGCTCAATATCAGCAGCACCGCCATGCAGGTGCTGACACTGACCCGCCTTGACAAGATTTTTGACTTGTATTCCAGTACCGACCAGTTCAAACAGAAGTTGCAATGACATGAGCGGAAACACGACAACTGACAAGGCCATCACCATCCGCAATCTTGTGGTGGATTATGGCCCGCGCCGCATTCTCAACGGCATCAACCTGGAAATACCCAATGGCCAGATCATGGTCATCATGGGCCAGAGTGGTGCCGGCAAGAGCACACTGTTGCGCTGCATTCTTGGTCTGAAAAAGCCAACCAGCGGTAGCATCCATATGCTCGGCACTGACATTGCCACCGCCAGCCGCACGGATATCTACAAAGCCCGCAAACAGATCGGCGTGGCCTTTCAGGGCGGCGCCTTGTTTTCCTCGATGACGGTGGCAGAAAACATCCAGCTGGCGTTGCACGAACATACCAACCTCGATGAGAAAACCATCCAGATCATGACCCGTATCAAGTTGGACATGGTCAACATGCTGGAGGCAGAAAACCTGATGCCGTCCGAGCTGTCTGGCGGCATGGCCAAACGCGCAGCCCTGGCGCGCGCCATCATCATGGATCCGAAACTGCTGTTTTTTGATGAGCCCTCCTCCGGGCTCGACCCCAGCACGGCGGCCGAACTCGACCAGCTGATCCTGACCCTGAAAAAAGGCATGGGCATGACCATCGTAGTGGTAACCCATGAGCTCGACAGCATTTTCAAGATTGCCGATCACATTGCGGTGATGAAAGACGGCAACCTTATTGAAACCGGCACTCCGCAACAGATCATCGCCTCCACCAACCCGGAAATCCAGGGTATGTTGAATCGCAAACCCCGCGAAACCATCGTCGACACCGATGCCCATCTGCGCCGCCTGACAGGAGGCTTCTGATGAGCTCGCTTGCCAAAAACATTGAAAGCCTGGGGGCTTTTTGCCTGACCGCACTGGAGCAGACCGGCCGCACCTTCAACATGCTGCTGCAGGTGATCTGGGAATTGCTGCACCCGCCCTACCGGTTCTACCCGATCGTGCGGCAGATGTATTTCATCGGCGCGCGTTCGCTGACTCTTATTATCGTGTCCGGCATCACCATCGGCATGGTGCTGGGCTTGCAGTTCTACAACATCCTGCAACGCTTCGGCTCGGTGGAATTGCTGGGCGCCGGCGTGGCGCTGGGCGTGATCCGCGAGCTGGGGCCGGTGATGACTGCATTGATGGTGGTGGGCCGCGCCGGTTCATCGATTACGGCCGAACTCGGCATCATGCGCATCACCGAGCAGGTTGACGCACTCGAGTGCATGGCCATCTCCCCCGACAAATTCCTGATAGCGCCCAAGGTGATTGCCGGGCTGCTATCCGTGCCGCTGCTGACCATGGTGTTCGATTTCGTCGCACTGTTTGGTGGCTATTTCGTTGGCGTCAAGATGTTCGGCGTGGCCGAAGGCTCCTACTGGAACGGCATGATCGACGCCGTGGAATGGCAGGACGTCCGGCTCGGTCTGGAAAAATCAATTGTATTCGGCGTACTGGTTACCCTGATCTGCTGCTCGCGCGGTTTCTACATGCACCTGACCAAAGCAGGTTCGCAAGGTGCCGAAGGCGTCAGTTCTGCCACCACTGATGCAGTGGTGCTTTCATCAATTGCCGTGCTGTTCAGTGACTTCCTGATCGGCGCACTCGCCTAAGTCTGCAAGGAGAACCATCCATGAATAAAATTAATGTGCAATTGATAACCGGCCTGTTCGTGATGCTTGGCATTGCCGCGTTTACCTATCAGGCCGTTACCATCGGTGGCGCCAGCATCAGGGAGGTACCTGGCTATACACTGACAGCACGCTTCGATTCGATATCCGGTCTGCGCAAGGGCGGCATAATTGAAGCGGCCGGTGTGCGCGTCGGCACCATCAGCAGCATCAAATTCGATCCCGACAACTACAAGGCCATCGTCAACCTGCGCATCAATGAAGGCGTACCCCTACAGCAGGATGCCATCGCTTCCGTGCGCACCCAGGGCATTATTGGCGAGAAATATATCAAACTCAGCGCCGGCGGCTTTCCCGACTTGCTTACCGATGGCATGGAAATTCATGAAACCGAGTCTGCGGTTAGCCTGGAAGAACTGGTCAGCAAATATATCTTCGATGGCGGCACCAAAAAATAACGACCTGCTGCATGAAAAGGATCCAGTCCATGTTCAAGACCAACCCTCATCGACAACTGCTGACCACATTACTGCTGGCGGCAGGTCTGTGCTGCAGTTTGGCTGTCCGGGCTGCGCAGGATGCAACCAATGCCAAAGACGATGATTTTTTTGAATCCGGTGACACCGCCGCAGAAATTTCAATCGCTGACCCGCTGGAATCCGTCAACCGGGCCAGCTTTGCCTTCAATAACCAGCTTTATCGCCATTTATTGAAACCGGTTGCGCGCGGTTTACGGGTCTTGCCTGTGCCGGTACGCACTTCATTGGCACATTTTTTCAGCAACCTGAACGATCCCATCTCTGCGATCAGCGCATTGTTGGCAGGCGAACCCCGCAATGCCGCCAGCGAACTGGGGCGCTTTGCGCTCAATAGCACAGTAGGTATTTTCGGCTTGCTGGATCCGGCCACCGAACTCGGACTGGTCGAGGATGATGAAGATCTGGGCCAGACCATGGCCAAATATGGTGTGGGCCACGGCTTTTATCTGGTAGTACCGTTCATGGGCTCCTCCAGCCTGCGGGACATCGTAGGCAAAACTGCCACCAACTCCCTCAATCCGGTGTTCCAGAATCTGGAATCTGGCGAAGTCGCAGGGATTACCCTGGCAGCGACCGAAGTTGGTCTGTCCCTGGACAAGGACACATACGAAGCCTTCTACGACACCGCCCTAGACCCCTATATCTTCTTCCGCAGTGCCTGGGTTCAGAACCGTGAAGGCAAAATCAGGAAATAAGCGACTTGCTACCCAGATTTGTTGAAGCCATTCAGCGATGATAAAACCACCGGCCGTATAATAAGCGCCGCATGCATAACCAGGAGCACCCATGTCATTATTTTCCAGTTTGACCCGCCGCTGTGTACAGAGCCGTCGCCTAGTGTTGATGGTGGGCTTGCTGCTGCCGTTGTTCTGCCTTTCTTCCCTCAGTCGCGCCGAAGACATCACCCCCTCAGCAGCAGTCAAGCTTGCAGTCGACAAGATCATCGGCATTCTGCGCAAACCGGATTTCAACTTTGACCGGGATCGCAGCAGCCTCAGCGTTGAAATCAGGAAAGCCTTTGATGATGTGGCAATGGCCCAGAGCGTGCTTTCCACCAACTGGAAAGCCATCAATGCCGACCAGCAAAGTGAATTCAAGGAGCTGCTGTCCCAGACTATCGAGAGCAACTATATAGGTCGCCTCAGGGCCTACACCGACGAAAAGGTGGAAGTCCGCCACGAAGAAGTGAAGGACAGCCTCGCCACCGTCGACACCGTGATTGTCGCCAAAAGCGGTGATGTGCCTGTCAACTACAAGCTGCGCAAACGCAAGGATGGCTGGTTCATCTACGACGTGGTGGTGGAGAACGTCAGCATGGTGAGTACTTACCGGGATAGCTACCGCCCAATAGTCAGCAAAGACGGCATCGACGGCTTGCTCAAGCAGATGAAAGCAAAAATTGCTGAAGTTAAGGGTTAAATACCTGTCCCCAAGCACCTGTTTTCACTGCCATGAACTGCATTTCCCCGGTATTCGGAGAACTTGCAGTGCTTTTTCACATTTTTCACTCAGGATAAGCTTGCTCTGAAGCGGTGTTTGCGTGCTAAAATTCGCGCCGCTTTTTCCTTCCCTTCTCCTTGTTCTGAATGTTCTGATTTCTGCAGACATAGCGCAACTAAAGTACCCGACATGGCCCAAGTTTTAAGCTTGAAAGAACTACGTACCAGCAGTGTCCTCAAAGGTGAAGTTACCAAACTTGAAGACGAGCGTAACCAGTTGCTCGAGCAGCTTGAGCGTGCCCGCCAGCTAGAAAAGAAGCTGCGCGATGATCTGCTCGACCATAAAAAGGATTTCGAGCACCTGGAAAAGCAATTCGAGCATTTTGCCGGCGTCGAAGCCGAATTCGAAGCCCTGCAGCAGCGTATCCAGCTGGAAAAGCTGGAGCAGCTGATTGATGGCGACAAGAAAGACAACGTCCTCAACACCCAGCTCAAGAAAGTAAAGGATGAGCTCAAGGTCGTCACTGACGAGCTGAAAGAGCTGAAAGCACTCGATCCCGAGCGCCTCAAGCGCCAGGTGGCCGACCTCAAGAAGAAAACCCAGCAGCAGGCCACCGACAACCTGAGCGTGAACAACGCCCTGGTCAAGACGCGCAAGGAACTCAAGGACATCACCACTGAAAAGGAAAAGGCCGAGACCGAGCTGAAAGCCAGCCGCAATGGCACTGACTTTTTCTGGCAATCCATTGATGGCGCCTACGTGCTGTATGAATCCAGCGTTGTGCTGAAGGATGAAACCGTTGCCGATCCTGACAAATACAAGCGCATCCGCTGTTTGCAAACCCTTACCGGCATGAGCACCCTCTCCAGCGGCAAGGATGAGCAGGACAAGGCGATCTGGCTGGGCACCCTGGAAATTCCGGAAGATGTGTCGATCGAAGCCGGCAAACGCCTGCTCAGCATCGCTGCCGAACTGGATGACAAGACAGAAACCCAGTAAACCCCGCAGTTGCCAGCCGCCCGGAAGCGGGCGCCCCCCCTTTCGCTCACCTCACTTGTCTGCAATCAACGCAGGCAAGTCCCCCGGCTAATCGGCTATCATTGCGATTTACTGCTGATCCTGCTGACAGTCAACGCACCATGCTTCTTGAAATGATCAGTACCGGCGAAGAAGTGTTGTCGGGACAGATAGTGGACACCAATGCCGCCTGGTTCGCCGACTGCATGATGAATCATGGAATCGAGCTAAACCGGCGCTGTACGGTCGGCGATCGCATGGACGATCTGGTTGGCCTGTTCCAGGAGCGCAGCCTTAGCGCCGACCTCATTCTCGTCAATGGCGGGCTTGGCCCCACCAGTGACGATCTGAGTGCTGCCGCCGCCGCCAAAGCCTGTGGCGTGCCCCTGGTGGAACACCAGGCATGGCGCAGCCATCTCGAAGAGTGGTTCAGCAAACGCGGCCGCACGATGGCGGCCAGCAACCTCAAACAATGCCTGCTGCCACAAGGCGCGGTGCTGATTGATAATCCTGCCGGCTCTGCTCCCGGCTTCCGCGTAAAACTCAATCGGGCCTGGCTGTTTTTCACTCCTGGCGTGCCG
>Ga0194048_10001478_pt1 | contig 11687 bp, 13 predicted proteins | sample JunL225m_MetaG_FD_161685 | JGI IMG/M metagenome (GOLD analysis project Ga0194048, IMG submission 161685) | Anoxic zone freshwater microbial communities from boreal shield lake in IISD Experimental Lakes Area, Ontario, Canada - Jun2016-L222-5m | ecosystem: Environmental > Aquatic > Freshwater >...
GCCGTGTCCGTTGCCGTGGTTACGGACACAAACGGCGTCTTGATTGGCTCTTCCACCAACCTGATCAAGAATAATGCGATCGCGACGACCAATACCGTTGCCGCTCAGGTCACCGCTCAGGTCACCACTCAAGTTGGCCCGCTTCTCCTCCAAGCCACCAACTTCACACTGGTCACGTCCAACTCCCTCTTGGCTTTGGCCAGAGCCTCTGATACGGTCACTTCCAATGCCCTTGTCACATTGGCTTATACTATCGGGGCCAACTTGACAAACTTGTCATATGCGATTGGACTGGCAGGAACTAATCTTTCATATGCCGTTGGAGCGGCCGCGACCAACTACACGCTGGCCGCATCAAACATTCTTTCCGCATTGGCCTACACGATCGGAGCCAACTCAACCAATTATGCCAATGGAGCCACCAATGGCCTTGCGGCTTCGGCTACCTTGAACTTGTTTTCTGTGGCCAACTCGAATCTGTCATATGCGATCGGGTTGGCAGGAACTAATCTTTCATATGCCGTTGGAGCGGCCGCGACCAACTACACGCTGGCCGCATCCAACAATCTTCTGACTTTGGCCAGAGCCTCAGACATCACAACTTCCAATGCACTGGTCACATTGGCCTATGCGATCGGTGCCAATTCAACAAACTATGCCAATGGAGCGACCAATGGCCTTGCGGCTTCGGCCACCCTTAATGCTTTCTCCGTGGCAAATTCGAACCTGTCATATGCCGTTGGAACGGCCTCGACCAACTACACACTGGCCGCATCCAACAATCTTCTGACATTGGCCAGAGCTTCTGATATCACGACTTCCAATGCCCTAGTCGCATTGGCCTACACGATCGGTGCCAATTCAACCAACTATGCTAACGGGGCCACCAATGGCCTTGCGGCTTCTTCAACTGTTAATGCCTATTCTGTCGCGCTTTCCAATCTAGCCTATGCCGTTGGACTGGCCGGAACCAATTACACGCTAGCCGCATCAAACGTTCTCTCGGCCCTGGCCTACACGATCGGTGCTAACGCGACAAACTATGCCAACGGAGCCACTAACGGGCTTGCCTCATCTTCAACCCTTAATGCATTCTCCGCGGCAAATTCGAACTTGTCATATGCGATTGGGCTCGCAGGAACTAATCTATCCTATGCCATTGGAACGGCCTCCACAAACTACACTGACAAAAGACAGTATGGCTCTGCGATCCTGACCAACCTTTCTGGCACGGGTGCCATGACCAATGGATTGATTGCGGGCGGGCAAATGAGGTTGACCACTAATGGAGCAAATCAGGTCGTGTTTGCAGCCTCCACCAACCTCACCGCCCTTGCGGCTGGTTCTGCGACACTGGGAAGCCTGAGCGTGACAGGCCAAATAGTTTCAGGATCGATATTAGCTACTCCTGGTGGTATCGGCGCGCCAGTTATTACCGTAAGCCTGGACCCTAGCTCTCGACTTGCGTTTGTTGATCGTGATCCAGCTTCGGGGCAAACATTATACCTGTATAACACCAATCAAATTTTACACCTTTACGATGATCTTTCTCTTGGAGACGTTGCAATTATTTCTCAGTACACGAACTATTTTTCAGGTCCGGTTAGATCTGACACTAAAATGCTCGCGCCATCCATGACCGCTAACGGGTCTGGAGCATTTGGATTTGAATCCCGCCTGAACGCTGGAGTCGGGAATCGATACTTCAGGTCCGTCAACACGGCATCAGGGGGTAAGACTTGGGACATGGCTATCCAGAGTTCGGACAACTCCCTCCAACTCTACAATGCGACGGATGGTCTGATTGCGCTATCAGTGTCAACCAATGGCGTGGTCACGGCTCCTTATGGATTAACGGCCACCAATGGATTGGCCTCATCTTCAACCCTCGATGCATTCTCCCTGGCAAATTCGAACCTAGCCTATGCCATTGGGACGGCCTCGACCAACTACACGCTGGCCGCATCCAATTCTCTCTCGGCCCTGGCCTATGCGATTGGTGCTAATTCAACAAACTATGCGAATGGAGCTACTAATGGATTGGCCGCATCCTCCACGCTCAATGCCTTCTCCTTGGCCAACTCGAACCTGTCATATGCGATCGGGCTGGCGGGAACTAATCTGTCATATGCCGTTGGGTCGGCCTCGACCAACTATGCTAATGGGGCCACCAATGGCCTTGCGGCCTCAGTCACACTCAATGCTTTCTCCGTGGCAAATTCGAACCTCTCGTATGCTATTGGGCTGGCTGGAACTAATCTCTCGTATGCCGTTGGGTCGGCCTCGACCAATTACACGCTGGCCGCATCCAACATTCTTTCCGCGTTGGCCTACACGATCGGTGCTAATGGGACAAACTACACAGACGTCAAGTCTTCAAACAACGTGAGGGTGGTGGTGGGGACAGGTCCAGGAACAATCACGACGGCGGGATCATCGGGTATCCAGACATACACGATCAACTTCCCTGCGACCAACGGCTATGTAGACCAGACTATCACAAATGGTTTGGCTACGACAGCTTACGTGGATGCGGCCACCAACGCCACGGTCATCTTGGCCACCAACATATTTGCTAATCTATCTGGACCTTCTCAATCGAACTTCATCTCGTCTGTGCGCCTAGCTGGATCAAATTATGTCACGGCTTCCATCACCAACGGTTTCGCCACCACGGCCTATGTGGATGCGGCCACCAATACGCCACTGATCACGGTCGCGTCAAACGTCGTTCGCCAGATCGTAACCCAGCTTGCGGCCACCAACACCACGGCCAACACCAACATCACGCTTAACTTCAATCAAGGTGCCCAGGTCCTGTACACAACCAACAACTTCTCCATCACCAATTTTGCGGGCCTATCATCCACTTCAGGCGAGAAAAACATCACGCTCCGTGTGATGGCTCAAGGCACTATCACGGTCGTGTATCCCACCCTCGGAGCGCCTTCGTTCGGCGTGTATGCTTGGACCAATGCCAATGCGCCGATGTGGACAACGCTCACAAACGGAAAAGCTTACATCATCTCCATCACGGCACAGGACACCAACCTGTTCTCAACCATCACCCTCTGGCAATAATGAAAGCGCCTCTCCTGTATCTCTTTGCCTTTGGTGCGGCCCTTGGAATCCTGTCTGGATATGCGCAGCTCGCCCCGACCAATCCATTCTTTGTGGCCTCGGTCTTGAGGCGACAGGCTGTGGCTGTGGCGCTCCCAACTCCACTGATCTCGTACGATGGCGTGACCAACGCTTCCGGTGAGATGGTTGACGCATCCGGGAACCTGAATGCCAAAGGGTTCCCCAACCTGCCCACGATCACCAACTATGTTGACGCTAATTCGGCCACATACCCGAATTCATTCAACATCGACACCGCCTCTGGGTTTGCCTTGTCCAACTCGTTCTCGCCGTCTGGTAAATGGCCGACCGTGTCAGGAACGCTGGCCATCAAGATGCTTGGAAAATCCACCAACATCTCGAGCCAGATGAGCTCGTTGTTCTGGACGGCCGGAGGGAGAAACTCTTTGTTGCTCCCGCTCCGACGCTCTGGATACACCCAAACACCTTACGTGCAATGGCCAGTGTTCACGGGAACTAATCAATCAGGCGTGCTCTATTCCGTCGCCATCCCGAGCACCTACGGTGCGGCCGGGACCGCATTCACTCTCAGGAATGATGACCTGTTTCACTGGTACGTTTTCTCCTGGGGTCCATCCACCACGGTCATTGCGTTTGACTCCACGATCTCGACCAACGTTAATGCGGTCGTGATGACGAGCAAAATTGGCTCGGATAATAACGTGGACTATGCGACCTCGTCCAAGTTGGTCATTGGACAAGCAAGCGCCGAACTGTCTCATGCCGTCATCAACAAGTGGCAGCTCTATTCAACACAACTCACGTCAAATCAGATTGCAATCTTGGTCACTCAATAAAAGCATGAAAAAGCTAATCATATTGTGCGCGTCACTCCTGTTCGCTGGCTCATCACCCGCTCAGATAACATCCGTCACCAACACACTGGGCACGGCCTCAAAGACTATTTCTGATTCCAATATGGGATCCATCATTGCCGGGGTTAATGCGATGGGGATTGGATCGGGGGTCGTGACCACCTCCAATCTCGACCAGGCCACGGTGCTGGCCGATGGTCCTGGGAGCTATCGAGTGTTTGTTGGCCTGCGCCCAACGATCACAAGCGTGACCAACATTTCAGACACGGGCATTGAGTCGGTCACGGAAAAAACCGTGAGCACCCTGGTGTCTCCTATCTCCCTTGATTCGACCAATATGGAGGCAATCTTTGCCATGGCAATAGGCCAAGTTGGAAACATGTCACCCCCACTAACCATCACCAATTTCATCTCGCTCACGCTTGGAAAAAGCACTAATGCACCAGGAGGATCCTGGCGCCTAACCGCAATCATGGAGAACAAATAATGAAACGCCTACTTGCACTTTTTGCCGCGACGGCGGCCATCGCACAGGAGGAGAGCTTTCCTCCTCTCCCCGTCCCTGGCACCAATGTTGTTGCCGTGTCTAGTCCATTTCCTCTTGGCCTTGGAGCACCTCGAACAAATGTCGTGGCCATCGCGCCCGTCCTGATTAACGGAGCTGGTCCGGGCGAGTGGTATCAGATGATTCGGTTTGAGACACTCGGAACTAATCCTGTCCCTTGCGCGGCCGGGTCCTCCAACTCCACATTTGTCCTGTACTATGTGACAAATCCTCCGGCCGCGATCGTGATCACCAACACACCTACACCTCCTTGATCCATGAATAAAGCACTCATTCAGTCACTCATGACGGGCATCCTTGCCAAACTTATCAGATACTCCTTGGCCACATCAGGCGGCGCCATGCTCGGAGCCGCCATCCCTGGAAATAAGCCGATCGATCCAGGCTCCGTTGCCGAGGCCGTTGCACCTCTCATTGCCGCGCTACTCTGGTCTTTGTATGAAGATCGAGTCAAGACCCGTCAGGCGGCCGCCATAGATATTATTACCCCACTCGCTGAGGGCAACAAATCAGCGGAAGTCACAAAGTCATGAAAACATATCTCATCTGCCTCCTTCTTGCCATTGGAATCGTTTGCCCACTCTCGACTGGGTGTGCGACGACCAAGCCAACACCTCAAGGAGCGGCCTATCTGGCCTTGTATGACACGGCACAACTGGTGGATTCCGCGATGCGCACATATGGAGTGGCATGCGCCTCAGGCAAAGTCTCGGGACCTGAGCAAGAGAAGATTGACTCGGCACATGCACGGTATCGAATTGCCTTTCGCGAGGCCGTTAAGGTGGCCCGATACAATTGGAACTCGGCCTCTCCCGCGTCGCTCATTGCCCTTTCGTCGGACATCATTCAGGCAATCGGAGCCATTAAAAAGTAACAAAATATCTCTATGGACCAGACCACTCTCACGGCTATCTCTTTGATCATCTCATCTGGAGTAAAACTCTATGCGGCTCACACCAATAAACCTGAAGGTTGGATTCCAGGCCCACAAGATTGGGCCGAGATCGAACTCTTGAGTGAAAAGAGCGCGGCGGATTACAAGCGCGAGGCACTTGCGGGAATACTTCCTCTCGAGTAAACACAAGCTAAGATGAGACTTAGGTGCATCCTGACACTCTTGATTCTCCTGGCGGGTGCCGTGTCGGGCCTCGCCGACTCACCTCCGGCGTCCGGCTCTGGGATCACCAATTTTGCATTTGAGCCGTATCTAACCTATGCGCCAGCCCAGGCTTCGACACCCAGGCCTGAATTCGGCGGAGGCATCTTGGTGATCTACAACATGTCTAAATACGCGGGCGTGGCCGTGGGCGGTGACTATCTCGGCCAGTTTTCCCTGGTATCAGGAAATGTTTCACTTAAATATCCCGTGGCCGTGGGCAAGGTGACCGTTATTCCGTTCCTGATGGGCGGATTTGGATATGCCATGTCAGGGGCCGAGAGGCGAATTTCCACAATTTCAGATGCGGGCGTGTATGCTCGATGCGGGACGCTCATGTCTGGAAATTTCAATATTGGCCTTTGCGCCGGTAAATGGAACAATGCCGGAGACTATTCCGGAGTTCGATACCACTTTTTTGCTGGTTGGAGTAAAGGTTTCTAACAATCTATGAAAAAAAATACCGTCTGCATTGCAATCTGGGCCAAGGGACATGATCGCCTTGATAAAGTGATCCGGTTTCTAACACACGGCCGTGGATCTCATGCGGCCTTTGTCCGAGGAGATGGAAAAATTGTTGAGAACTTTTATCCGAATGTGCGTGAGCGAAGCTTTAAGGTGGGTGAGCGAAAAAATGTGGAGCTCTACACCATCTCCGGCATAACGGCCCCTGAATCCGCCCGCCTTGAGGCTTGGTTTGATGCGGAATTGGGCAAAAAGCAACCCATGGCCTATTCGATTCGGAACCTTTTCAGGTATGCGATCAACTGGCCTCCGCTCAAGGGCAACAGGTCCTTTTGCTCTTCGTTTGTTCTTCGCGGACTCAGAGAATGTCTGCCTCCAGGTAAGCAGCCTCTCGCCCGCCTTGAATATACGGATTATGCATCACCTCGAGATCTGCGAATTTCTCCGCTTCTTAAGCCATACGCCCGTGAAGCGAGTCCGGCTCTAATCTGCCACGAAGCGGCGGAATGACGGAGATCTTCCATAAATAGGACTTATGGCGATAACCACTCGGCAAAATCTTATAGACTATTGTCTCAGGGGGCTGGGTGCACCTGTCCTGGAAATCAACATTGACGAGGATCAGATCTCTGACCGCGTTGATGAGGCATTTCAGTGGTATCAGACGTTTCATTCCGATGCGACCGTTCGCACATTTTATAAATATCAGATTACTCAGACGGATTATGATAATCTCTATATCACGGTGCCTGAAGCGCTTATCTATGTGTATTCGATCTTTAATGTGAACGTGAATGGTGCGTCGGGCAACATATTCTCCGTGGACTATCAGATGCACCTGAATGATTTCTACGGCCTTCGAAATCCTTCTTCGCTCATCAATTACACAATGACCAAGCAGCTTCTTTCGACGCTTGGGGTTCTCTTGAACGGCAATGATCAAGGCATCATGTTCTCGCGTCACATGAATCGAGTCACGATCAATACGGATTGGACGTCGCGCCTTAAAGTCGGGACATGGGTTATTGTGGAAGGTCTTCAGACAATTGATCCGAATGCATTCACGGATGTGTACAATGACCTGACCCTTAAGCGATATCTCACGGCGCTGCTCAAGAAGCAATGGGGTCAGAACCTTATCAAGTTTGAGGGTATGCAGCTTCCCGGAGGTGTTACACTCAATGGGCGGGCGATCTATGATGATGCCAAGGAAGAAATCAAGGACATTGACGAAACCACGCGAATGACATATTCGACTCCCGTGGACTTCTATGTAGGCTGATATCGGACGAACGTGCAAGCATTATGGGCCGCTCTAAATATTTTTCACAGAAGTTTCAGCCTGAGGCCAATCTTCTTGAGGACATTATCGTTGAGTCGATTTCCGTGTATGGATTTGAGTGCTACTACATGCCTCGAACACGGGTGTCCACGGATAGGACGCTCGGCGAAGACACGGAGAGCACATTCTCGAGTGCAATCAACATCGAGATGTATATTGAAAATGTTGATGGATATGGCGGAGACGGCGTGCTTCTATCCAAGTTTGGGATTAACATTCGACATCAGATGCGCATGGTCGTGTCTAGGCGCAGATTTGACGCGGCTCGTGGAAATCAAGTGTTTGCCAATCTTCGGCCGTATGAAGGTGACCTGATCTACATCCCGCTGGTTCACGGCCTGTATGAAATCAAATTTGTCGATCTTGAGACGCCGTTCTATCAATTCCAGAATCTGCCCGTGTACAAGATGACGTGCGAGCTGTTTGAGTATCGCGGCGAAGATCTGGCCACGGGCATCATTGAAATTGACGCGCTCCAGAATGCAAATTCACGCGAGTCATCATATCGAGTGGTGTATTCCGGGGCAAAGGTTGGATTCATACTCAATGAAAAGGTCACGCTCACATATCCTAATCCTGGGGGTGGGACAAGTGTGAGCGGGTCTGCCGAGATCACGGGCATCTTCGAAACATCCACGGATGTTCGCACAACACTTCAGCTCTCAGATCTACGATTCCCCGCCGGGGTTATACGTCCGCTTGCGACGGGTGTCACGATCACGGGCATCACTTCAGGAGTCACGGGAACAATCTCTCATGTTGTTAATCTAACGGATGGTGACACGGCCCTCTCAGACGGTAATACGGCAATGGAGAATAACGCCTTTGAGACCCGAGGCAATGACATTCTTGACTTCACGGAAACTAATCCATTTGGCTTGCCAAATGATGCATAACGAAGCATGCTATCGCAAACACATTTCTACAATCAGACGATCAAGCGAACCGTGGCCCTTTTCGGGACACTTTTCAATAATCTAACGATTGCTCGTACGGCGGATGTCGGAGGAGTCATGTCGACCACGGGAGCCATGTCAAATGTGGAACGTGTCCCGATTGCATACGGTCCCAAGCAGAAGTTTATTGCGCGAATCTCCGAGCAGCCCACGCTTGATGGGCCCAAGGTGGCAATCAAGGTTCCTCGCATGTCATTTGAGATGACGTCGATCGCATATGACTCGGCGGTTCACCTCAACCGGATGAATCGCACATTGGTCCCGATCGCGGGTGACACACTCCATGTGACGCCCGTGCTTCAATGCTCACCATATCGGATCGGGATGCAACTAAACATCTATGGAAGAAACCAAGATGATGTTCTTCAATGCCTTGAGCAGATTCTTCCAACATTTAATCCAGAATACACGGTCGTGGTCAAGGACGGAGATGCGTCTGGAGTTAATTCCAATGTGCCGATCACGCTTAATTCTATATCCATGTCGGATGACTATGAGGGTGACATAGCCGCGAGGCGAACGATCATTTACACACTCGACTTTGATATTCGTGTCCGATTCTTGGGTCCAGTTAATGCATCTCAAGGCCTTATTCGCTTTGTCGAGGCTGGTCTTGTGCCTCACACGACTCCCCTATCGGCGGAGATCGCGCCGGTCCGGGCGACCTATGCCTCTGGGACAGGATCTTCACTGGTCTTGACCTCTGCCTCAGGCATTATTGCCATTGGCGCACTGGTGTCCGGGACAAATATTCCGGCAAATACCTATGTCACGGCGACCAATGGGACCTCCACGGTCACACTCTCTGGGCCGGCGTCTGGGACCGGGTCCGGCATATTGACATTCACGCCCGTTAATCCTCCGGCCGAATATGTGCACGTGACCGTCTCGCACTCTGGATCAACACGCCTTAATACTCCGTCCGCTCCATTTCCCATACTCACGTCCGTTGACACCTTTGGATTTGATTCAGGCTTTGCTCTGCTTGGACTCACATAGACCCATGGAACCCAAGTCTCAGATCTCCGCGGCGCTTGAGGCAAATCTTCTTGAGGTGATGCCCGTTCGGCCGGCACTTCCTCCTGCGATCTTTCCGACACCTGACCGAGAGAGCCTAGTCTCGGACTCCGAGGAAGACTACAAATTTTCCAGGGCAAAACTGAAGAGCCTGATCACCAAGGCAGAGGATTCACTTGATCGCCTGATCGTGGTCGCGGATGAGGCCGAACACCCTCGTGCGTTTGAAGTGTTGGCCGGTCTACTTCAGACCACCTCGGACATGACAGGTAAACTCATGGACCTTCAGAAGCGGCGGAAAGAATTGGCCCATGATAAAGGATCTTCGGACACGACCCGATCTCCTGAAACCAAGGTCGCCGTGTTTATAGGCACCACGGCCGACCTACAGCGCCAGCTTGTTGCGGAAGGCGCGAACACACCTGATGCAAAGAGTCATTGATCCATCCAAGGTCGGCCTCGGATACAACGGGAACAGCCAGGTTAAGCGAGATGGAATCAGCCAGAATTTCACGGCCCACGAGATTGGCGAGTACAAGAGGTGCATCGCCGATCCCGCATACTTTGCCCGAACATATTGTCGGGTGATCAACCTTGACCGAGGCCTCGTCCCGTTTGACCTGTATCCGTATCAGGAGAAGATGTTTCGCCACTTCTCGGACAATCGCTTTTCCATTGTTCTTGCCTGCCGCCAATCAGGAAAATCGCTGTCCGTGGTGATGTGGCTTCTTCACTATGCCATTTTCAATCCTGATAAAACCATTGCGATCCTGGCCAATAAAGGCGCGACGGCACGTGAGATGCTCGCGCGCATAACACTGGCCCTCGAATATCTCCCATTTTTTATTCAGCCTGGATGCAAGACCTTGAACAAAGGCTCGATCACATTTTCGAACAATTCGCGGATCATTGCCGCCTCCACGACGGGCAATTCGATTCGAGGCATGAGCGTCGACGTCCTGGCGCTTGATGAATTTGCCTTTATCAATGACGCGGACACGTTCTACACGTCAACCTATCCTGTTATCTCTTCAGGTAAAAAGTCCAAGGTTATCATCACGTCCACGATCAATGGCGTGGGAAACCTGTTTTATCGACTCTGGCAAGGTGCGCTCCAGGCGGTCAATGATTTCAAGCCGTTTCGCGTTGACTGGTATGATGTTCCGGGGCGTGACGAGGCCTGGCGGCGCCAGACAATTGCCAACACCTCTGAGCTTCAGTTTGCCCAGGAATATGGAAACCAGGCGATCGGGTCCACGGATACGCTGATCACGGGAGATGCGCTTCTCGCGCTCAAGGCCTCGGAGCCGATCAGGCACCATGACTCTGGCAATCTCAAGATCTATCACGAGCCGGCCGTTGGACACTCGTATGTGATGATGGCCGATGTTGCCAGAGGGCGCGGACAAGACTATTCCACGGCCACGATCATTGACATGACATCGCGCCCGTTCTGCCAGGTCGCGTCATATCGAGACAACATGATCTCTCCGCTCATGCTGCCTGATGTGCTGGTTAAGATGGCAAAAAGGTACAACAATGCGCTTCTCATAATCGAGAACAATGATGCGGGCCTCCTGGTGTGCAATGCCGTTTACCATGAGCTTGAATATGAGAACACCTTTGTGGAATCCACGGTCAAGTCAGGTGGGATCGGTGTCACAATGACCAAGCGGGTAAAGCGCACGGGATGCTCAAACCTCAAGGATCTGATCGAGGCCAGAAAGCTTGAGATCCTTGACCTTCACACGATCCAGGAGCTCACGACCTTTGAATCAAACGGCGAAAGCTATGCGGCGGCCGATGGATGTCATGACGATCTGGCCATGAATTTAGTCCTTTTTGCCTGGTTTTTATCCACGCCGTTCGCCGAGCTTGGCGACAATGCCTTCAAGGAGATGCTTTTTGCCGAGAAACTCAAGGCAATGGAGGATGACATGGTTCCTCCGGGCGTGTTTCACTCTGATCCTGAAGATAAGCCTGAGTCAAGCAGGATCTATGAGGATATGGTTGCCCGAGAGCAGGCATGGGCCACGCTCTAGAAATGCCTTGAATCATAAATATGTGTCAGTGAAGAGTGTTCTTATCATGCAACTTATCACATCCGGCAACATCATATCTAACTAAAACTTATGTTTCAAGTATCACCAGGCGTACAGGTCAACGAGATTGACATGTCAAACGTCATTCCGACCGTTTCCACCTCAATCGGCGGATTTGCCGGCATTTT
>Ga0194048_10001480_pt1 | contig 11677 bp, 21 predicted proteins | sample JunL225m_MetaG_FD_161685 | JGI IMG/M metagenome (GOLD analysis project Ga0194048, IMG submission 161685) | Anoxic zone freshwater microbial communities from boreal shield lake in IISD Experimental Lakes Area, Ontario, Canada - Jun2016-L222-5m | ecosystem: Environmental > Aquatic > Freshwater >...
CTACAGAAGCGGTAACTTGTTGACCGCCAGCAGCGTAATTACCCCCTGATGCCTCGCCCGATGTCGTATATGCAGCCGTTGTTTGATCCAACGTAGCAGAATTTGTATACAACGCTAGGTAAAAAACATTTGTGGAAAAGTTAATTGTTCCATCAACCAAACCCGTACGTAAGGTATTGCAGGAGTAATTGCCTGTAAATGCCATTAGCCCACCTTCTGCCTATATTGCCCAGAACGATAAGCGTCTTGACGCTCCATACCATCGCCTAGACGTTTAGCCAATGAAAGCGCTTCCATATACTTTTGGTTGTACAACTGCATCATGTCGGCTTCACCCTTCATGTAAGTGTAAGCCTCAACCAAAGAGCCGTATAAAAGCACAGAGTCAAAATTGTCCCCTAGCCAAGAAGTACCAAGTGCGTTACCAACGGTGGCGACTGGAATAGAGAACGAAGAACCTGTACCACCAATTGTAGAAGCTGCCGCACTTAATGTATTCCCTACAACATAACCTGTTCCGCCTTGCGTCAAAGTTACAGAAGTAACCGCGCCCCCAGAAACTACGATATTAGCAACTGCGCCTGTGCCCGCACCGCCAGTTAACGATACATTTAAATACGTGCCATTTGTATAAGCGCTTCCGCCTGTGATTGTTCCAAGAGTAGCTACAGGGGTTTGTACAATAGACTCAGGGTAATAGTAATAGTGTAACTCTGTACCGTACGCCGTATCAGGAGTCGGACCAAGGATAAAAGTTAACTCATTACTAATAACACTGCCTGAAACAGCAGGGCCAAATAAAGCGTAGTACTTTGGAGTACCGGTATCCGTTGGATTAGGATAGCATTGACGGATAAAATTTACATCTTTGTTTAGCAAGTACGTGTAATTTCCCCCACCAACAGGGTAAATTGCCAAAGAATAGACTGCTAAAAAATCATCAGGAGCATTTGCGTATTTACCATTGGCCGCAATAGCCCCCGTTACATTTTTACGTAATGAAGGAAATTGAACTGAATTGTATATACGTTGCTCAGCCTGCTGCACAAATACAGGTACCTCTGCCAAAAAATTTGCTTCGGTATTCTCTGTATACGCACTTATTGCAGCGCTGAGCTGGGTATAGTTCATGCCATTGGGCCTCTTGCCATCACACCTTTAGTTGCACATCCAGTACCACGAATCTTGATACCGTCAGTTTTAACAGGTTTGTAGTTACCTTTGCTAATAAATCCAACAGCAGGATTCATCTCTTCCATAACTTGAGCGCCAGACTTATATGGAAGATCGCCAGAAACTTTTTTACCAGTCATGGTATGGGGAGGGGCATAAACAGAAGCAGATCCTACTTCTTTGCCGCCTATTTTTTTACTGAATGTAGCCATTATTTGCCCCTTCCAGTATTGCGTTGATTCATAGCACGAGCTACGTTGCGGCCATATTTTTTCATTTCCATGCTTGTCACGCCACCTTTTTTGAGCTTGGACAAATTAGTACCTTTACCGCCTTTGTGCTCTTGCATATCGTGTTGTTTAAAAGCCTTCTTAATGAGGGCTTTGTCTTGCTTCATGTCTTCTTTATCCATGATAAATCCTTTATGTTGTTGCTACCGTTACTGTACCCAATTGTATGGTTAAAACCAAATTATTTGGCGTTAAACCAGTATCAAAACCACTTGCTCCACCAATAGGATTCCAACCCCACTGAAAAATTCGACTTCCGCCTTCGGGAGAACCTGCTTGATTTACCGATGTAGAGTTTCCAAGCTGGATTTGCAACCCGTTTAGACCTGAAAGAGTATAGCTTCGATCTGGACGAGGATTACGCAAACCTTGTGGATCATCTACAGGAAACTCACCTAAGTGTAACTGTGGCTGATCTGGATCCCAACACTCTTTACAAACCAACAAGTCGTAATTTTTACCCTTGATAACTTCTTTACGCAATTCTTTGAGCTTAAAGCGTTGGTCACAACGATCACATTCAGCAATCGCCCATTTGCCAGAAGCAAACCGATTACCCATTTACGTTCCCCCGATAAACTGCTGGCGGGGTACAAACCTTAACGATGCTTTCTCGTGATCCTCATAAGCCGCTAACTCCCAAGCCTCATCGTATTGAGACTTGAGAATCTGTAATCTTTCCATTCCTTCTGGTATTTTACCAGCAACATAGTATGCTAAGCCAGCAGCCATGCAAGGGATAAATCTAAACGGTACATCCATAACATTCACACCGCTACCCGCATCTTGGGTACGACGTAAACGCCAATACACAAAGGTGTACTGTTGAGAAGAATCTGGAGTCGGCCAAACGCTAATAGCGGGGACTTGTTGCCAGTAAACAGTAGCTGTCGCGGTATGTCCTACGGCAATTGTGTTTTGTTGCCCACGAAAACAATTATTTAACGTACCAGAAATGGCATTTGTATTTTGGGTAATATAACCATAATTGATAATTTCATTATCAATCTTAATAAACCCGCCGGGGGGTAAGCCTGTTACATCATTTAGCACAACCTCTGTGCTGGTAGCCGTAATTGTTGTTGTAAGCGTGGCACTAATTGGAGAAGTTTGCGAATTAAACCGTTGAATCCAAACTTGAATTGGTCTAGCTTGTTGCAATTTGTTTGGCAACGTAGCATATGTAGATACAGAAATCCTAGTAATAGTCAAGTCGGCTTGGTTGGAAATGCTATTAGCCTGTGTACGAATCACATGCTCAAGAAGATCTATGGTGTCGTTAGGGAGTGCGTATGTGTTTTGGCCGGGAGTAAGAACAATCTGTCCTTCCTCAATAGTCCACATATTAATGCCACGGTTTGCCCATTCGGCAAACATAATATTTAAACTGCGAGTTGCAGTGCGTAAATCATAGCCCGTGCGTAACTCACGCCCAGCGCGTTCAAACGCCTCTTCTACTAGCTCATCTAGTTGAAGATTAAACGACGTTGCTCCAGACGTAGTGGCCATTATCTAAATCCTGCTGTTTTCTTTGCAATTGTTTTAGGTTGCGCTACAAACTGTTTCCCTGCTGCTTTCCCCGCACGTTTAGCACGAGTAGTCGCCGCATATTCTGCGGAGGATAAAGACTTAATCGCCGCATCTGGTAAATACCGTTCACCTGTTTTACTAGATGGCTTTCCACTCTTGGTACGCCATTTTTGGTCGCCCCAGTTTTTGAGGGATTGCTGCGGTGCTTTCATGCTTCAAATCCTTTGTACCCATTTGCATTTTGTTCAAGATAATCCGCCGCCGCACGCAATGCTTCAATGTTGTCTTTAGCATGACCAATCATATTGTTGCACGGATTACACAAAATACCACGAACTTTTCCACTTGTGTGGCAATGATCTACATCAAGTTTTTTATCGATTTCATCTTCGGTTATGCCACATATCATGCAAGCATTCCCTTCATTTACCCGCATTTGTTCCCACTGCTCATAAGTTAGCCCATACCGCAACTGTAATTTTTCCGCTTTTCGGTTGCGTGGAGTATTTGGGTTTTCATGTTTGTATTCTTGATGGCAAGGTTTGCAACGGGCGCTTGAATAATGTTTGTCTGACCACTTATCAAAAAACTTGTAAAAATCCTCAAGCGGCTTTTCGGTGTTGCATTTTAGGCATATCTTAGTCACGATAAGAACCCCCTGCCGCCTTATACTTCTTGGCTACAAGCTGTGCTTTACGTGCTGACCATTGACCTGCGCCTGTACCTTGTGTAGCAGCAGCTTTTACTTGGGCCACAATCCGCTTACGCAGACTTGGCTTGGTGTAATTACCAGCGGCATTTACTGTTCCGCCATCAGCGTACTCGGTAAAATCGGTGTCATCCCGGCGAGATTTTGTCTTCGCCTTGGGCATCTTAGATGCACGGATAGCGCCCATGCCGCGACTGGCCATCATAGTTACACCATCTTTCCGCGAGTTTTACCTTTGGTGCAGCAACCATCTGCACGGCTAGAAGCTGAGCCACCTTTAGAATATTTCTGTGAAGGGCTTTCAGCAGACAATTTCTTCAGGCGTTGCTCTTCTTTAAGCTTGTTTTCAGTATCAGGAGACATATAGTCTTCACTATATCTATACTCCATCTCTTTAGCAGTAGGGCCGCCTTGTTTACCACGACCAGCTCCAGCTCCAGTACTTGTAGCCATGATTAACTCCTTAACAGGCTTTGCCGCCCATTTTCATTTTCTTGGCCATACCACCTTTTTTCATACCAGAGGTGGTACTAACTTTAGTACCTAGTACTTTGCCGCCAGCCATTTGTGGCATTCTAGCTTTAGTGTGACCCTTTTCTTGGATGCTATGCTCGCCGTGGGCACGTTTGCCACCAGCTTTAACACTACCCATTTTTTCTTTAGTAATTCCATTACCTACTTTAGCCATGATACGGCCTCCTTCTTTAAAAAGTTGTGACTTGCCATGCCGAGTTTCCGGCTTGTTTACTTTCTGAAGATCGGGACGGCCCGCTGTAGGGGCTTTAGCAAACTTCATTCCTTTATCTGCTTGCGCAAATTCTTGTCCTACAGACTGAGGAATCCCCATCTGTTTTGCTTTGGCAGGGTCGTTAGCAACCATTGCCATTAAATTGTGTTGTTTAAGAGAACTACTGGGCATCGGGTTTTCTCCAAGCCTTGACTGTATCGGTTTCCCATATACGTAAACACAACCACACAATAGTCAACAGACCACCAACTAGCCCCACAACAGGTGGAAACCATTCCATAAAACCGCCTAATCCTACGACTACTGCGGCTCCATCGGTCATTACTTTTACGTCGTGGTTGTCCATTTAGCAGTTCCATGCCCGCAGGCTTTTGTTAATCCGGCTGTTTGGGTCTTTCGCTGTTTTCTCTGAAGTCAACTTCGCTTTCATCCCTGACATTCGGGCGCAGAACGATTTCTTTCTTGAGCCGCCCTCGGGTTGTGGAGGTTTTAAATTCATCCCCTCCTTCTTTGCGGATGCCCGACCCTTGGCGTTCAACCCGCCGTTCGGATTCTTCCCTTCCTTGCGTTGCCATGCTGGTGACTTAGCCATAGAACACCGTAAGTCCGGTTATCGAACCAACACTTATTGTCAAATTCAGACCTGTACTTGCCAAGATACCTTCACCGGGGATAAGTATATATGTAGAGTTGGCCACGGTCTGACTTGTAATGTCCATCGTAAATAACACAGGGGCAGTAGCACTACCATCACGAATTTCAAATGTGCAAGCGGTACTTATGGCGGGTGTAATAATAAAAGATTTTAGCCGTGTACGCCCTACGTAATACGACCCAGCGGTACTGCGGTGCGCTGACTTAACGTCTGTCTGCATCATAATTAATCTCCTTTAAAAAAGAGGCCGAAGCCCCCTAGACTAATTACTGTTGTTGGGCAGGCTGAGATTGATTGCCGCTTGAATCGCGCACTGCGTACGAAATTTGAATCGTGGCAGCGCCAGTAGTCAACGATGTACCAGCCAATGTGTAGGCGATAAAAGTATCAGTTGCGCCAACATTTAACCAACCACCGGGGGTAGTCGCGTTTGCTTCTAGAGCCACGCTACCCACAGAAGTGATAGTGCCAGTTGTTGTAAAAGCTGTGCCGCCAATGTTCAAAACCAAAGTTGTGGCTGCGCTAAACACAGTTGTAGTTACAACACGAACTTGAGTAATTTGTGCGCCAGCAGGGACGGCAATAGCGTTGCCGGTCAATGTACCAAACACAACGTCAGCAGACTGAGAAACTACTGTGCAGCCAGTGTTGCGTGTTGTAGCGGCGGTTGTGCCAGTGGTGTTTTTGGTTGTGCCCAAGAGCCAAGGGCCAAGGTGAGTTGCGAATCCCATGAGTATCTCCTTACATACAAGTTAGGCGCATCAATCTGTATGTCGTCAGCCGGGACTGTTTGATGCACCGGAAAGCCCGGAATAGTTATAATATACACGGCTTTTAAAATTTGTCAAGGATATTTATGCCCTACAAAGACCCGGCTGTAGCAAAAGCCAAGCACAAAGAATACTCTAAAAAACATTACGAAAAACGTAAAGCCGAGGGCAATAATAAGGTAAAAAAATCTAACCAAGATAAAAAGAAAGCGTGGCGGGAGTTCAAAGAAACTTTATCCTGCTCCCAATGTGGTATCAAACACCCAGCGGTTATGGACTTCCATCACGTTGACCCAGCAACAAAAATAAAAGGCGTGCATGAGTTTGCGCGTAGGGGGTCGTATAAAAAAGCTTTTGCGGAAGTGGAAAAATGTATCGTATTGTGTGCAAATTGCCACCGTATCTTACACTATGAGTTACACAAAAAGAAAAAGAGGGCCGAAGCCCTCTTGGATCACTCTTCTTCAGCTTCGTCTTCAGCTTCGTCTTCAGACTCATCGTCCTCGTACTCAACCCACTCTTCATTCTCTTCATCGAACCAGAACCAAGCTTCAAATTCTGTGTCAAATGTCCAAGCGTAGCCTTCTTCATCAAACTCGATGTCGTCGATGCTAACGTCACCAATCTCAGTTACTTCTTCCCCCTCGTCATCTGCCTCATCGCTAATCTCGATATTTGAGTTATAGACGTTAAGCAATCTAGTAATTGCTTCTAAGTTTGAGGATGTAAAGCTAATGATTGTGTCGTTAATGTCAGATTCAATACTAAATGTAAACATGTTTTGCTCCAAAAGTTGATTAAAATTTCATGCAGTTTTTGTGGCTGCAATCCAATCTTACTGAAGATTTGTGACAAATCAAGACACAAAAAAGGGGGCCGAAGCCCCCTAGTCTTAGCACTATAGTACTAATATCAGGATGAACCTGAAGAACCCCACATTCCCAATGGATCTGACCAGCCAAAGGAATAACGCTCTCTAGACTTGTAGCGAACATTACCTGTGTCAAAGTCACCATCCATTGAATTTTGGAGAGGTGTACGGATGAAGTGCTTCATGCCGTTAGGTACATCAGTAGTCAAATACCAACCGTTGTTATCGGTCAAGAAGTGATTAACTGTGTAACCTTCAGGAACTGCACCCATGTTTTTGAGGGCGTTAATGTCGTTATCAGTAGTTCCGACGCGGAGTTCGGTCTCTAACAAACGATCAGCAACGAACATCAATGCTGGAGGAACAATCATTTTCTTGGGCTTTGCAGCGATCAAGAGTCCACGCTCGTCTGTCCAAGCAGCGATCTGAATAACGGCGGCTTCCAAAGAAGTCTCGTTCAAATCAACTTGGGTTGCAGCAGTGTTGGAGTTTGTTCCACCATTGATAAGTGGGTGTGATGTGCTGAAAAGAGCAACACCGTCGCCACCGGGATAAGCAGCGCTGAAACCGTTATTAATAACAGCAGCAGCTTTTACTTGCTTGGTATATGCCATAGCACGGGCCAAACCTTTGGTGTAACGAGCAGACAAGCTGTCGTACAAGTTATCTTCAATCGCCTCTTCAGTGATTGAGAAACCCAAAGCAATGGTTTCGTGGTTATAGCGAGTTGTCCATGCCTCTTGAGCATTGTCATAAGCGATGGCTGAACCCTCGTTTTTGACTGGTGCTGCGGAGAAGCCAGATAACTTAGTCTCTTCTTCAAAAGAACGCTCTGAGGTCTCTGTTTCGTAGATCTCTTTGTGCTCTTCGCCGTAACGTGCATACTCCAAACCGAACAATGCGTTCAGGCCGGGGAGCAGCTCTTTCAATAGTTGTGCGCGTGAAATTGCCATGGTTTAAGCTCCTTATGCTACGTAATAGCGATGTGCGCCGAAGTTGAATTTAACCAACACTTCGGGGGTTACGACCAATACAACAGTACCAGCAACTGCGGTTGTGACCGAAGTAATGGTAAGAGTTGTACTACCTGTGGTTGATACAGTAGATGCTGAACTCAAGGTAGAACCTGTGAACTGCAACTGACCATTTACCAAGTTGAATACGTCAGTACCAACAGGCAAATAAGTACCTACTGCCAAACCAGAAACAACAACAGAAGTTGCTGAAGCGGCGCCACCAGACACGTATGTGCTTGAGTAGCTAATTTGCGTATCAGGAACCAATTCCAATACACGGAAGCCACCACCAGAAGTAGTAGCAGATGCAGCAACGACTGCGCCAGCACTGTTACCAGTAGAGGCGGAACCAGTCAAAGTGTTACCAGCCATGTTTACACCAACCAAAATGGAAGATGCAGAACCAATGGTTGTAGAAGATGCGCCAGTAGTTACTGCAACACGCATAACTTGGTCAGGATCGTCACCGACAATCGCAGTAATGTCACCAGCAGTTACGCTACCGGGATAGTACTGTGAGTATTGACGTTGCTTAGTCGTGGGGTTTGTGTAATAGCAACCCAAGAAAACACCAACCGTTGTATTGGTAGTGCTAACAGGGTATGTTGCAATTTGCACATAGCCAGCGCTTGTAGTAACAAGATCACCGTAATACAGAGCGGTGCCATAGTTGTACTGAATCGCAAAATCTCTTGTCGATCCAGCAAATACTTGACCACCGATCAGGTTTACGGGCTTATAGCCGTAAGGGGCTGAGACAGTTGGATAAGCCATTTAAGACTCCTATAAAAAAGTTTAAGAACCGGGACCAAAAGTCACTCTAGTTTGTTTATCAGAAAATTTCTGCATACTAGGATGACTGTCTTTCATAAAACTGTTGTCTACTGATTCCACTTGAGCTCGGTTTTGCTTGTCGAAATGTGCGGCACGCTGTTCCATAAACTCTTCGGGGACTCGGCAAAGCAACAAACCACCCACTTCGATGTTTCCTTTGAAACGACCTTCAGTAGCGGCGTGCAACATTAGCTCGGGATAGTCCTCTGCCTTGCAAGGCTCATACCCTTCGCGTAGCTTGGAAGAAATATTAGATGGATCGGAATTACCCAAAATACTAATACGTACCCAACGGTGAGCCCAACCCGGACGGGGATCGGGAGAAGGAAGCGTTTCAGGTGCTCTCCACATTGTTGGACGTTGTGTAGTGCCTCTAGTTTCCAATTCACGTGCTACTCGCGTTTGACGGCCAGCAACGGGGGTTTGAGTTTGAATATTTTGTTCCATTTAATTTCTTTCCAATTTAGCAACCTGTTTAGCGTATTCTTCCAAAGAAACCCCAAGCCTACGAGCAATCGCAGCTTCGGATGCCTTTAGCTTAATGCGGCTAGGCGGGGTGCTACGTGAGGCCGGGGCCACAACCGTAGCTGGTTTTGATGCACGGCGGGGAGGTTCTTCCCTTACCGGTTCGACTCTTTGTGGAGGCTCGTCGTCATCCTCATTGCTCTCAGCATCATTAAAATGCTCAGGAAATCTTTTGCGCATTGTCTGATCGATAGTCTTGTAGTACTCATTCGATCCAACATACTCCGAACCATACTGCTTTGCGAGCTTTTTGTCAAGCCCTAATGCAGTGGCTGTCATTTCTTCGTCAACTCCCCACCAGTCAGAATTAGCTTCTACCCATTTCTGAGTGCGTCTATCCATGTGTGGTTGAGCAGGTTGTTGAAATTGTGGAGGGGGTGCGTTGTACCTATCGTCTACCTCGACTGGACGCATAGATTGCGCCTTGTCTATATGTAACGTAGCTCTAGCAATTTCGGTTTGCGCATCTGCTGCGGCATCGAAGTCTCCATTCTCTTGAGCTTCTTTAAACTTGCGTTTTGCCTCCTGAAGCTTAGCTTCAGCGGCGTCTTTGGAAGTCTCAATTAGGGCTTTACTACCGTTAGAAAGCTGCTGTTGAAGGCGCTTATTTTCTTCGTAAACTTGACGTGCAAAGGTTTCAGCCGCTTCGCGTTCCCGCACAGCTTCTTCTTTAGCACGACGTTCATCATGGTAACCACGAGTGAATTTCTTGATTCGGCTCTGAACTTTTTCATCGTAAGATGCTAGTTCATCGTCAGTTGGATCTTCTACCGCCTCTTTCATAGGCTTGCGCCCACGATCTTGTGTGGGGGTATCGTCCTCAATTTCTACCTCAAACTTTTCGTTTGCGGCTTGTTTTGTACTTTCTTCTAACTCATCTGGGAACGTGTAATCGTCCCCGCCAAACTTTGGTGTTGCCATGGTTACTCCTTAAGCAGCACGGGTAATTCCGCGCGGGTCTTCAACAACAGCCTCGACTGAATCATCATTGATGATACGAAATTCTCGGCCATGAATTTTCAAGCGGGTGCCTGAATTGGGTCTGACAATAACAAAATCGCCAGTTTTGCAACGGGGACCACTAGGGAACCGTGTCTTGTCTGCATAGGCTTCTGGGCCCATTTTGACTACAAATAAAACTGGAGTCAGAATTTCTTCTTTCCAGATCTCTTTGCTAGATTTAATTAGTCCAACATCACTGTCTGCATATTCTTCCATTGCCTCGGGGACTACGGTAAGCAACATAAAGCCAGCAGGGTCAGGTAATTGTTTTGCTTTATCCTCGTTGTTCTTGTTAAGAATTCCCGAAAGATCGATAGCATTAACGTCAAATTCACTCATTCTTTTTCCAATCTTTGCACAAGGTCGTTGATGATTTGATCTGCAAGGTTTAAACCTCGGATTACCCCGCAGATTTTCTTGTATTCGTCGTACGTTTCCGCCCGACTAGCAGACAAAAATGCAGCTTGTTCTTGCCGCAACTTGTCGATTTCTTTAGACACATGGCCTAAAATTTTGTACTCGTCCAATTACTCTCCTCTTTTCGGCCTAGGCTGTTGTCTTTGTGCCGCCATTTGCGCACGTTGCATGGACATTTGAGCGCGGTGTTTAGCAGCGTCTATACCCATACGAACTCCTTCAGACTCCATTTGTTTTTGGAGTTTGTCTTTTGCAGCGGCTGAGCTTGCGCCCACTTGCATTGCCGCGATTTCTTTTTGCGCTTCAATACGAGCAGCTTCAATTTGTAACTGCTGTGCTTTAGCCTGCGCTTCTTGCTGTTGTTTTTGTGCCTTAAGTTGAACTTCTTGCTGTTTGAGTTGAAGTTCTTGCATTTGCATTTGTACAACTGGGTCTTGCATTTGTTGTTGTGCAGCTTGTTGCTGAGCGTTTTGTTGATCTTGCTGTAATAACTGTTGTGTCGCTTGAGCTGCCATCATAGCAATTTGGTCCGCCATTTCTTTTGGAACTTCTGGCGGTTTTTTATCTGTTGTATTGTCTGGCATAGGTGGTAAAGACTGCCCAATCATTTGTTCAACTTGTAGGCGATACTTAAACGCCATGTGCTCATTAATATGAGCCAGTGAAGCAGCAATGATGGACTGCCCCATTGGGTTTTGTTGCAACATCTGTTGGATGTGTGGGTTCTGCATAAATGACTGGTGGGCCATCATATGCGCATCATGGTTCTGTTCCACAAACGCCTTAACAGGTTTTTGTGTGAGGATGTTTTGATTCTCTTGTACAGGATCTACTGGCATTTGGTCGTCTTCTACAGGCACCAGCTTATTAGCATTTTTTACACCCAGTATCTCTATCATCTGACGGTGCAATAATGGTAAGTTGTACAAGTGTGGTGCGGACTGTGCTAGCTGTAAAACAGCTTGATAGGTCACAATCTTCTGTGCCATAGTAGCAGCATTAGGGTCTGACACAGGAATCACGTCCACCATGTCATAGTCTTCTTTCTTTGCAGAACGACGACCATCTACTGGCTCATAATCATAGTCTTCAGGTGTATAGTCGGCGATGATTACTTTTAAGAGTTTAAACTCTTGC
>Ga0194048_10001485_pt1 | contig 11657 bp, 4 predicted proteins | sample JunL225m_MetaG_FD_161685 | JGI IMG/M metagenome (GOLD analysis project Ga0194048, IMG submission 161685) | Anoxic zone freshwater microbial communities from boreal shield lake in IISD Experimental Lakes Area, Ontario, Canada - Jun2016-L222-5m | ecosystem: Environmental > Aquatic > Freshwater >...
TCTATAATCATAGAATAATATTCTTCCATCATTCTGAAGACTTTCTGTCTATCACCCACAACTGCTAAATCTAAAAATGGCTGTATGTGTAGGTTTCCTTCTCCCGCATGTCCCCAAATAGCAATATCGATATGGTTTTTACTGAAAATCTGATAGAGCTTATCTACAAAATCTGCAAGTCTTTCTACTGGCACTATTCCGTCTTCCAGTAATGGAAGTGGCCTAGTGTTACCGTCAACATGATTGAGTATCACTGAGCTTGCATTTCTTATTTTCCAAATGTTATCTATGCTGTCAGCATTACTCTCCATCTGATTAGCAGATGCATATTTAGAGAAAATTCTTGATGCTTTTTTCGTCAGTTTTCTTCTCAATCTATCATTGGCATCATCAAATTCAACAAATAAAATAAATTTCGGAATAATCTCAGGCAAAACATCTTTGAGCAGATTTGGGTTAATTTTGTTTACCATATTTAGAAATTGTTCATCTACTATCTCTATTTCACTCGGTGATTCTGGTAGACTCTTAAGCTCATTCAATGCCTCTTGAAGTTCATTTAAGCCATCAAAAAATCCCACAGTTAAAGATGTGTCTTCGCTATAATTAGTTGCCGTAAGGGTTGCCTCCGTTACTATCCCTAGCGTACCCTGAGATCCAACAATTAAAGGAGTTAAGTCAAACCCTTTCTTTGTAATCACACCCCTAAGGTCATAGCCAGCACCATTTCTAGAAACAGCTAACTCTGTTGTCTTAATGAGCTCTTTGTTCTCCTCTAATAGCGCATCTAACGATCTATAAATCTCACCCTCAAAAGTAGTCAGCCCTAACTTATTCTTTAATTCTCTTTTATTTAAAGGTTTAGTCTCAATAACTTCTCCGTTAGCAAGAACAACCCTTAATGATTTTACGCTTTCTCGTGTATCGCCATATTTAACTGACTTTTCTCCACCGGCATTATTTCCTATTGCACCACCTATTGTTGAGTATTCAAGAGATGAGGGATATGCAGGCAAAAATAATCCGTGAGTCTTCAGTGATTGCTGAAGCTTCCCGAAGTTCATGCCGGGTTCTACGGTCGCCACACCATTTTTAGAGTCCAGATCAACAAGCTTATTCATATGGGCAGGAAATACCAAAATAAGCCCACTACCTATTGCGGCTCCTGTTTGATCTGTTCCCGAACCTCTAGATGTAATTGGCAATAATCTGCCACGCTCAGCTAATTGCCAGCTAAATCTAGCGGCTTTTCTAACATCATTTTCGTTTTTAGGATAGGCAATAATTGTCGGGGTAAGGGTCAGTATACTATTGTCATTGGCAAAATATATTCGCGCGTCCTTTGAATCCATAACTTCTCCCCTGAGATGATTCTGTAAATAATGCGCGATTTTGTTCATATTTATACCTATGCTTTTATTTTGTTTATTTAATTCTAACACATGGTGGAGATGCGGGGACTCGAACCCCGGACCCCCTGCTTGCAAAGCAGGTGCTCTAGCCAACTGAGCTACATCCCCATGTACTGAAGATATTTGGTGGGCTTGCCAGGACTTGAACCTGGGACCTCGTCATTATCAGTGACGCGCTCTAACCAACTGAGCTACAAGCCCTCAACCGTCAGCTTGAGGTATTGTATCGAAACTGACGGGTATAAGCAATTTTAATTTTTAATAAAAAAACTCCCTAAAAAGGGAGCTTTTTAGCTATTAAAAACTTCAGTAGTGCAATCAACGTCAATCATAATGTGTTCAGAACTGTGTCTCGTTATATAAATATAAATTGTAAATTAACAGTACTGCATTAATTTACCGAGATCGACCTAGCTCTCGAATTAATAAATTAAAACGATGCTAGTTTTCTCCCTAGAAAGGAGGTAATCCATCCGCACCTTCCGGTACGGATACCTTGTTACGACTTAACCCCAATCATCTCCCCTACCTTAGGGCTCGGCAAGCGAACACGTCAGGTATTGGCGACTTTCATGGTTTGACGGGCGGTGTGTACAAGACCCGGGAACGTATTCACGGTAGTAATGCTGACCTACCGTTACTAGCGATTCCAGCTTCATGCAGGCGAGTTTCAGCCTGCAATCCGAACTTAGACCGGCTTTGATGGGATTTGCTCCGTCTCGCGACTTGGCAGCCCTTTGTACCGGCCATTGTAGCGTGTTTGTAGCCCAAGACGTAAGGGCAATACTGACCTGACATCATCCCCTCCTTCCTCCCTGTTACCAGGGCAGTCTAGCTAGAAAAAGCAACTAACTACAAGGGTTGCGCTCGTTAATGGACTTAACCAAACATCTCACGACACGAGCTGACGACGGCCATGCAGCACCTGTCACTGTATTCCCGAAGGCACAGTCTCCTTTCGAAGACCTTCACAGGATGTCAAGCCTTGGTAAGGTTCTTCGCTTATCCTCGAATTAAACAACACGCTCCACCGCTTGTGCGGGTCCCCGTCAATTCCTTTATGTTTTAGTCTTGCGACCGTACTCCACAGGCGGGATGCTTAACGCGTTAGCTTCGCTACTAGAAGGGTCGATACTTCTAACAGCTAGCATCCATAGTTTACGGCGTGGACTACCGGGGTATCTAATCCCGTTTGCTCCCCACGCTTTCGTGCCTTAGTGTCAGGAACGAGCCAGTAACCTGCCTACGCCATCGGTATTCCTCCTAATATCTACGGATTTCACTCCTACACTAGGAATTCTAGTTACCTCTCTCGTCCTCTAGCTTAGCAGTTCAGAACATGTTTGTATGGTTGAGCCACACGATTTCATGCCCTGCTTACTATGCCACCTACGCAACTCTTTACGCCCAGTAATTCCGGATAACGCTCGGATCCTCCGTATGACCGCGGCTGCTGGCACGGAGTTAGCCGATCCTTATTCATATACTACTGTCATAATCATCATATATAAAAGCAGTTTACAACCCGAAGGCCTTCATCCTGCACGCGGCGTTGCTCCATCAGGCTTTCGCCCATTGTGGAAAATTCCCTACTGCTGCCTCCCGTAGGAGTCTGGGCCGTTCTCAGTCCCAGTCTGGCTGATCATCCTCTCAGACCAGCTACCGATCGTAGCCTTGGTGAGCTATTATCTCACCAACTAGCTAATCGGACGCAGGCCGTTCCCAAAGCGCCGGAGCTTTACTCCTTAGAGCACATGCGGTATTAGACTTCATTTCTGAAGCTTATCCCTCACTTTGGGGTACGTTCCTACGCGTTACTCAGCCGTCCGCCGCTCGTGTACCTCCGAAGAGGCCTTACCGCTCGACTTGCATGTATTAGGCACGCCGCCAGCGTTCATCCTGAGCCAGGATCAAACTCTCCAAAAAAAGAATTTAAAACTTAACTTAAATACTAAATAAAATGAACTGACGTTGATTTGCACTACTCAAGTTTTTAATGTTCGGTTTAGAGAAAATTAAACAATGCCTCAGAAACTCAAATCTCATATTACTCTGTTAGGCTAACAAATGTCAAGAAATTTTTTATTTATTTTTCTTCTTCTTCGATTTCTTCAATATCTTTATCGACCAAGGCAAGTGCAACAACTTCATCGCCATCGTTTATTCGCATGATTCGGACGCCCTGCGTAGCCCTACTTAACTCCGGTATATCCTTTATTCCAAGTCGAATTGCTTGACCTTGTGATGATAGAATAATTACCTCCTGAGATTCGTCTTTTAGGGTCTGCACACCGACTAGGTTACCGGTTTTTGTGTTCACTACTGCTGATCGTATACCCACACCACCACGTGCATGAGGAGTAAACTGGGAAATTTTTGTTCGTTTTCCATAGCCCACCTTACTAATTACGAATATACTCGAATTTTCAAGAACAACATCCATGCCGATTACTCTATCACCAGTTCTAAGTCTTATTCCACGAACACCTCTTGATGCCCTACCCATTGGTCGAACTCCAGATTCATTGAAGCGAATTGCTTGACCAAGTGATGTAGAGATTACAATTTCGTTCTCGCCTGTGGTCATTTTTATCCACTTTAATTCATCACCTTCGTCTAGATTAATCGCAATTAGTCCTGAACTTCTGACATTTTGATATTGCTCAAATGGTGTTTTCTTGACAACTCCTCGCACAGTACACATAAATAAGTACTTCATATTATCCATTTTGCTTACGTTTATGACGGAACTAACCCATTCTTCTGGCTGTAACTGGAGTAAGTTTACGAGAGCCATTCCCTTTGCGTTTAGACCTGTTGCAGGAATCTCATAGGTCTTAATCCTAAAGACTCTACCCTTGTTGGTGAAGAATAGTAAGAAATCATGAGTACTGGCATTGATTACGTGCTCGATTACATCTTCTTCTCTAGTAACCATACCTCTACGGCCCTTACCGCCTCGACCCTGCTTCTTGTAGTCAGCAATAGGACTTCTTTTAACATAGTTCGCAGAAGTAAGAGTAACGACGACCTGCTCATCAGGTACTAAATCCTCGTCACTCATCTTACCGAGCTCACCAGAAATTATCTTTGTTCTTCTTTCGTCTGAATAGGAATTCTTAATCTCTAGGAATTCATCTTTAATAATCTTAAGGATTAATTTTTCATCAGCAAGTATCTTTTCGAGCTCAGCAATAATCTTCTTCAGCTCTGCTAGTTCATCCTCTATCTTCTGTCTCTCTAGGCCGGCAAGAGTCCTAAGCTGCATGGCTAATATAGCCTTAGCTTGAATGTCGCTTAGCTTGAATTTCTTAATTAGATTAGTTTGAGCCTCATCTGTTGTAGCACTTGATCTAATTGTTGTGATTACCTCATCAATATTGTCTAAAGCTATCTTGAGACCTTCGAGAATATGCGCTCTTTCGTTAGCTTTTCGAAGCTCATATTCAGTTCTTCGTCTTACTACTACTTGACGATGCTTTATGTGTTCACTGATTATATCAACTAGGCCCAAAATCTTAGGCTGAATGCCATCAATCAAAGCAAGCATGTTGTAATGGAACATACTCTGTAATGGGGTTAGCTTATAAAGTTGGTTGAGTAGCTTTTTAGGGAATGCATCTTTCTTTAAATCAATTACAATTCTTACTTTACCCCTTGAGCTCTCGTCTCTAATATCAGCAATTCCTGTAATCTTTTTATCTTTATAAAGTTCTGCTATTTTTTCAATCAGTGAGGCTTTATTGAGTCCATATGGAATTTCAGTAATTATTATCTGAGTTCTAGCCTTAACATTTTCAACTATTTCGGCTACACCCCTTACGACTACACCACCTCTACCTGTTGCATATGCAGTTCTCAATGAATCCTTACCGTATACTACTGCGCCGGTAGGAAAGTCAGGCCCCTTAACAAACTCTAAAAGATCATCCACTGTTGCTTCAGGGTTGTCGATTGTATGTATCGTCGCATCTATTAACTCGCCGAGGTTATGAGGTGGGATATTTGTGGCCATACCGACCGCAATTCCCAACTGTCCATTCAAGAGTAAGTTTGGAAGCTTGGCTGGCAAAACTGAAGGCTCACTTAAACGTCCATCATAGTTCTCTCGGAAATCTACTGTTTCTTTATCTATATCGGTCAATAGTTCTTCAGTAAGTTTTGCCATCTTAGCCTCTGTGTAACGCATAGCAGCAGGTGGATCTCCATCCATTGAACCAAAGTTACCCTGTCCATTAACGAGCATATATCTCATTGACCAAGGCTGGGCCATTCTTACCATTGCGTCATAGATAGATGCGTCACCGTGAGGGTGATAGTCACCCATTACGGCTCCAACAACGTTTGCGCTTTTACGGTGCTTTGCAGACGATCTAAGACCGTCACGATTCATGGTGTATAAAATCCTACGATGAACAGGTTTAAGGCCATCGCGGACGTCAGGAAGCGCTCTAGAGACTATAACGCTCATAGAGTAAGTTAGATAGCTTGACTCCATAACATCTTCAATAGATCTTGGTTCTACGTTGATATGTGGTTGTTCTATTTGTTTATCTTCCATATAATTCCTTAAATATCCAAATCTTTAACAAATTTAGCATGTGTCTGTATGAAGTTCTTGCGGAGTTCAACCTCAGTACCCATTAATTTATTGAATATAGCATCCGCCTTTTCTGCATCATCGACACGCACTTGTATTAATACTCTTTTTTCTGGATTCATAGTTGTTTCAAAAAGCTGCTCTGCGTCCATCTCTCCAAGACCCTTATATCGTTTCTGTTCTACATATCCAGCCTGCTTATATTTCTCATCGTTAGAATCTACTTTTAGACCTTCTTTCTTTCGCCTGGCTATAGTAGTATTAAGCTCTTCGGCTAAATCGACTTCATCATATACAAATGTTGAGGATTTTCTTCCAGGCTTAACTAATTCAAACAGAGGCGGTTTTGCTAGATATAAATGTCCGCCTTCGATAACGGGGGCCATAAACCTGAAGAAGAATGTTAATAGAAGCGTGCTAATATGCGCTCCATCGATATCGGCATCTGTCATGATTATAATCTTGTCGTATCGTAGAGCTCTTACATCAAATGATTCTTCTATACCCACACCCATAGCCTTAATAAGGTTTAAGATTTCGTTATTGGCTAGCATTTTATCTAGTCTTGCCCTTTCAACGTTCAATACCTTACCCCTCAAAGGAAGTATGGCTTGAGTCTTACTGTCTCTACCACTTTTAGCTGAACCACCGGCTGAGTCTCCCTCTACAAGATAGAGCTCAGAATCCTTAGGATCTTTAGAAGAGCAATCCGCAAGCTTTCCAGGCATACTTGCACCCTCTAGGATTCCCTTCCTGATAATATTTTCTCTTGCTGCTCTTGCTGCTTTTCTCGCTCTAGCAGAAAGAAGTGCCTTGTCGATGATTTTTTTAGCTATAGCAGGATGTTCTTCGAGATAATAATTCAAGTATTCAGTCATTACACTCTCTACATAGCCCCTAGTCTCAGGGTTTCCTAACTTATTCTTAGTTTGACCTTCAAATTGAGGATCAGGTATTTTTACAAGAATAACAGCGGTTAGACCTTCTCTGCAGTCTTCTCCTGAAAGGTTTTCATCCTTCTCCTTGATAAACCCGTTCTTGCGACCATAATCATTAACAATTCTGGTAAGAGCAGATCTAAAACCAGTCAAATGGGTTCCGCCATCAGGGTTGAACACATTGTTGGCGAAAGCCTTGATAGTTTCCGTGTAAGATTCGGTATATTGTAGAGCTACTTCTACCTGAGTCTCTTTTAGCTGCTTATCTACGTAGAAAATATCTTCATCAATAGCGTCCTTGCCGATATTTAGATGTTTTACGTATGACTGGATTCCACCTTCAAAATAGAAGCTATAACTCTGATTAGTTCTTTCGTCAAAAACGAAAGTTCTAAGTCCTTTAGTTAAATATGCCTGATGTCTAAGGTAATCTAACACCCAGGTATAATCAAATTCTGTTAGTTCAAAAATCGTATCATCTGGATAGAAAGTAATACTAGTACCGGTGTCGTCGACTTTTTCACCCTTTTTAATAGAAGTTTTTGGTATACCCTTGGCATATTCCTGAGTATATGAATAGCCACCTACATGCACTTCAGCCAAAAGCTTATTTGATAGTGCGTTAACGACACTAATACCAACTCCGTGAAGACCACTTGATACTTTATAGCCGTTACCGCCAAATTTACCACCAGCGTGCAAGATAGTAAGTACTGTTTCAAGGGCACTCTTGCCTGTTTTTGCGACTTTTCCAACTGGGATACCACGACCATCGTCTTCAACCCTAATCCCGCCATCTGCTAAAAGATAGACCTTTAGCTCCTTGGCGTAACCAGCAATCGCTTCATCAACAGAGTTGTCGGCAATTTCTTTTATCAAATGGTGAAGACCGTCAAAGCCAGTTCCACCAATATACATTCCCGGTCGTTTTCTAACCGGTTCTAGTCCTTCTAATACTTGAATATCGTCTGAATCGTAATTTTTTTGTTTAGCCACTTTTTAAGTACCCTCTAGATTATTATTTTTAAGGCCACCCCGCTTAAATGTCTTCAATATTATAAATGCTTTTTTAGTTATTTACAATACATGTAGTCAAAATAATCAATCCTTATTTATATGGAAAACTGATTCATTGGACTCATTATCTGCATTCAAATCTATATGAAGCTCATTCTTATGTACTGGCTTAGGGGTTTCTATAATTCTATTGACCTCTTCTAGCTGGGATTCGTTTGGAGTACTCAATCTGTTATCGCCATTGTCTAGATTTTCGGTTTGAGATAAATTCGTGCTCTGATTCATCAGATCGGGCTCAATATACTGCCTAGCCACTGGCTCGTTGACGACTGCTTTAGGGGTACCTAAATCACTATTTATTGGATTTGGCACAGCAACAACTCCCTGAGCGGTTTGGCCAGGCTTACTTTTTTTAGCTAACCACTGATCTAGGAATGAAGCATTTTTTGCAGGTTGAATTGGATTAGATGAGACTGGGCTTGCAAGTGGATTACTAGTTCTAGAGAGTTTGTTTAATGAGTCAGACAAAGGTTGACTAGAAACTGCTAGCCTTGCTTTGATTTCTGAAGCTACTTCATCTTTTGGTCTACCATATTTTGCCGCTGAGAGCTGTTTTAGAGCCTCTCCAAGCTTAGGATTAGGATTACCTTGAGGCATTAGGCATGTCATGCTAAATGGAGCGGTAGGAACCCCTTTAACTAGAGTTCTAACTATTGTGTCGCCTGTTGCAAGCCTTAGTAAATCATCAGCCTCAAATGTGGGCTGGAAGTATTGTTTTAATGGTTCTGTATCATCCTGCCCTATCCTAAAAGCAACAATGGTACCGACATTACCGAAGACAGCAGCCCTTATTTCTTCAGTTAACTGAGTAGTGAACTGGTTAGCTACAATTAAATTAAGGCGAAACTTCCTAGCCTCGGACATAACATCAGCAAAAGAATCTGTTGAAAAATTCTGAAACTCATCAACATACAATGAAAAATCTACCCTGTCATTCTGATCGGGTATATCTGAACGGCTCATGGCTGCAACCTGGAATTTCATAACAAAAATCATTCCCAGTAGTTTTGAATTCAATTCTCCAGTTAGCCCCTTACTTAGATTAACCAGTAATATCTTCTTGTTATCCATAATTTCACGAAGGTTGAATGAGCTTTTAGTCTGACCGATAATATTACGCATCATTTCATTAGATAAAAAAGCGCCGAATTTGCTAGAAAACCAACTAATTAAATCACCGAAATCATTAGACTTTTGACCTTGGGGCATTTCCTTAGTCCAAAAATCAATAACAGTTTGATCTGTGGTATGTTTAAGCTTTTCTTTTACGAACATAGGATCGGTGAATAGTTTTGGAATATCTATAAATGTTCCGCCATCTGGATCAGACATAATCAACAGAGCTGCATTTCGAAAGATATGCTCAAATCTCGCACCCATCATTCCCTGTTTGTTTGGATCGTAAAGTTTATATAGCATATTGATTGACTCTTGAATCAGGAAATCTTTCTTAGAAGGATCTGTGAATTCAAAAATATTAAGACCTAAAGGATTTTCTGTATCTGATGGATTAAAATAAATCACATCCTCAGCCCTCTCCTTAGGAACCATCGAGAGGAGCTTATCGGCTATGTCTCCATGGGGATCAACAAATGCAAAACCGTTACCGTTAAGCATGTCTTGTAAAGCGAGATTTTCTAGGAGAGTAGTTTTTCCGGTTCCGGTTTGCCCCAGGGTATAAATGTGTCTTCTTCTATCATCTATATCTATACGAATAGCTTTCTTGATTCCTCTAAAAATATTATATCCAAGGAGTAGTCCTTGATCGGGTATATTCCTTGGTCCATCGACCTGCTTTGAGCTTTGTCTCTCAAGCTGAGAAGTTGGAATGTTCCTTTGATCAGGAAAATGAAAAATTGTAGACAACTCTGTAGAATTTAATATATTCTTCTTTCTCTGTGGAGTAAAAGTCCTGAGTATATATGAGGTAACAAAACTTTCGATGTCGTCAGTACCCTTGAACTTAAATCCATTCTTGCCCTGTGAATCAAATAAAGTGAATGCGGCGGTAACATTGCTAATAATTGCTTGGGCTCTCTGGTTTACATTGGATGAAGCCACTAGCCTAATACATACTTCAAAGCCGGGATGTCTTGTCTTATCCTCTATAGCTTCTACGACTGATTGTTCTGTAGAGGATAATTCCTTTTTTTCTGGAGATGAACCATTTTTCTTGTCGTCCGGAACCTTATAAAAAGCAATCGCTAGATGCTTAATCCATTCGCCAATTAGATCTATGCCAGTCTTAGAAGCCTTTCCTTTTCTTTTCTCACTCGCAACCAATGCAGCCTGTTTGCGCCATTCTGGATTTGCCGGCCTCAATAATATCTGTATTCCAACTCCATCTTCTTCGGTTAAGCTAGATAGTGAATTCAAAAGTGATTGCATAGCATCTCTTTTTAGATCTTGGTATGTAGCAATTGGGTACGCGAAGACTTCCTTTAGAACCAACTCGCCACCGATAGTACTATTGATCTTCCCTATCTTATTAAATATATTATGATCCTCTACTTCTTCGAGAATGGCTGATGGGTAAGAGCTGATAACCGCCTGCCTAACTAAGTCCATTAGTGATACTGGAACGGATGTATAGAAATATATATTAGATCCACTGCCAACAATCTCTATAGAGAAATGCCTTTGTCCATAAAACTTATCCTTAAAGCCCTTCCTAAAGCTACTTCCTAGGATGTTATACATAATCTGTGCTTGAGAAATAGATTCCTCGACTATATCCCTACTATCTCTCCCGTTAGCATCTATGTCCTCGCTCATTGGAGGAATGTGAATCAAGAACGTTACCATCTTAAGGCCACGCTCATAGTTCTTTCTTTCTCTAGCTAAACTCCTTACATAAATGAAAATAGGTACCATGCTCAAAAGCATTATTAGAACTATAACGATAAGGATAATTATCAAAATATTCATCATTTATCTCCGATAGGGTCAATCATCATTAGGTATCTTAATATCAATATTAAATCTCTGCTTCATATATTCCGCCTTGAGCTTATTAATCTCCAAGTTCTGCTGTCTGGGGTCACTTATAGTTGAGTTAATAATCTTTTTAGCCTTCAAAATCCATTCCTTGGGAATAGAAGAATCGTCATCCAGAGAAGATGATGGAGTACTAGGCTTTGTGATTGTCTGGGCAGAAGAATTTACAGGCTGAGCCTGAGGGGCGAAATTAATTGCCGCAAAATCCAAAGGAGGTAGCTGGGTCTTTTCAGTGTTAGATTGTATCTTACCAGCCTCTTGTTTATCAGAGACTAAAGTATTTTTATTATCAGACCTAATCGTAGTTTCACCACCAAGCGGCGGCAAAGTCATATTAGGTTGAAAATTTTGTCTATTATCCATATGTTTTATATTATATCAATCGGAGTATTTACTAAAGTATATTAGCTACTAAAAGAAGCCTTGTTTACGTAAAAAATCATAATTACACAGAGTATAATCACTGTAATTAAATCTCTTATGCCTAGTTGACCTATAGTTTGAAGAGCTAATAAAACAGTAATCAGGAACGAAGAAGATACTATGATAATTCTTTTTCGACCTTTTCGAGTACTATTACTGATAAAAAATATTTTATTAGATAGTATTTCCAAAATGCTATAAGAAATGAGG
>Ga0194048_10001487_pt1 | contig 11649 bp, 12 predicted proteins | sample JunL225m_MetaG_FD_161685 | JGI IMG/M metagenome (GOLD analysis project Ga0194048, IMG submission 161685) | Anoxic zone freshwater microbial communities from boreal shield lake in IISD Experimental Lakes Area, Ontario, Canada - Jun2016-L222-5m | ecosystem: Environmental > Aquatic > Freshwater >...
AGACAAATAGTTTGGGTCGTGATACATCGCAACGCCCCTGATGTCTAGCCACTCCCACGCCTGCTCGCCCTTCATTGGAAAAATGGTTACATTTCCCTGGTTAGCAAATCCGGCCAGAATGTCATCGCCTTCAGTTGGCCACTTTGTCCGTAGATTCTTTTCTGCAAGCATTGTTCTTGCCAAAGCGCTGTGTGACATGAATGCTGAACACCCGTGAAGTGAGTCCACTTCGATTGGTTGGTCAATTTGGTCTGCATTGACTATTTGCGCCGACGAAAATGGGTAGTTGGGTTGCATGATCGCTCCCCTATTAGCAGTAACGATGTCAGGATGCGCAACCTCCATCAGTGCTTCTAAGGTTTTTGGTCCAACCGTAATGTCGTCGTCATTAAGCAGGTAGTAGTCGGCCCAGGTCAGCATCGCTGCAACATATTTTCCTCGGCACTCCGTATTCCAACCAGAAAGAATCTTGACACCATCGCTTTTGAAGTCATCGAAGAAGTGCGGTTCATCCTCGTTGTTGTTGAGGATGATGAGTGTGTCCGGCTTGCGTGTACCACCAAGTAAGTCATTGACGATTCTGGTTACGTTTTCAAATCGCTCAGGGTAATAAGCGCAGACAATGGCGGTTACTCGGGGCGATGCCACGTGACGCCCTCGTTCTGCCGATACCAAGAAACTGTTCTAGCAATACCCAACTCAATGCCGGTGAATGAATGTGGCGTGATGTCAATGTCAGGCAAGTGAGTCAAATCCGCACTCACGACTGCGTCGGGAACTTCGCCTGGTCGCATCGGCAGGTGAACCAACTCTGGCGCTGGTGCATTTCCGTAGACCTCCCTGTTGATCATGTTGGCAAAGTCATTGACGGTTACACTTTTGGCTGGCCCGACTCCGATGGGCCCGAAGACTCCCGAACCAAGCGCACGGACCATGACCCTCGCTGCGTCTTCAACGTAAACCATGTCTGAGACTTGCTCACCCGAGCCATAAACCTCTATCGGCATCCCACAAAGAGCACGACAAATAAATGCGGGTGTCACCTTCCTTACTTTTGACGTTCCGTAAGGAGCAGCAACAGATTGGCGTGGCCCGTAGGCATTGACGGGTCGAACAACGCTGATCTGGCCGTCACGATAGGCCGAATACATGCGAGCAAAATCCTCGGCGCAAGTTTTGGAGATTGTGTATGCGCCTGTCCCGTGGTCTCTCATCCAGTGATTCCCAACCCCGACGTAGACGACTGGTAGGTCATACTGAACTGCGGATTCGAAAATATTGATCGATCCAAGGATATTCACTTCGGCTGCTGGCCGTGGGTTGGTAATGGTCTCCTGTGTCCCAAGCACTGCGGCCAGGTGGATAATGCCGTCAACATGAGCAGCAGCATCTGTGACCGCCGAAGCATCTTTCACGTCTCCAAGAAAAACCTCGTGGCCATCGTGACGGTGGTGGTCAAAAGAAAGCGCCTCGTGACCGAGAGAGCGCAACTCGTCACAGACGTAGGAGCCGATGAATCCCGAGCCACCCGTAACTAAGACCTTCATGCCATCAATGCCTTGATCGCCGCAATGTCGGTAGCCATTTGCGTTTGTTGGTAAACCTTGTAGCGGTCTTGGTCGGGACCCATAAGAGCATTTGATTCTTGGTAAGTTACGTCGCCTTCTGCCTTGCCGACACCAGGATGCATGTGCTCAATAATGACGTCGGGGAAGTAGTGAAGACATTGTGCTCCTTCTCCCCAATCTTTCCAGGCGTTGTCTAGGTACATGTGCTCTAGCGTTGGGGGACAGAAGTAGCCAAGCGACCTGATGATGTTGGTGGTGATGAATACTGCCGTCGGAATTATCGCTCCTTGGAGAAGGTCGTTGCCATAGACAATTCCCGTTTTCATTTCCTCTAGTTGCTCAATGATGATTGAGTCCCAATGGTTTGTTCTTGGCAAGTGGTCATCGCCCATAAAGCCAATTATTTCGTAGTCGTTGGCAACCGCTGTGATCTTCTCATTAAGGATTGGTCCGATTCGTCGGCGTGGGCCTACCTCAACACTTGCTCCCGTTGCTCGGTATTGAATCTCCGTTGGGTCGTCGTCGTCAATGCAAAACACAAGACGGGCTTCCCTGCACTCATTTTCTTTCCATGACTCAAATAATCTTTTGGCGTTCTGCGGTCGCCCACGTGACGGTACGACGATGAGCATTTTTTCCATTACGTCTCCTCTTCGACAAGTTGAGTAACCAATATGATATTCACCTTGGGAACGAAGGTATAACCACCGATTTGATCGTCCGAATGACTCATCACCACCGTGATGCCTTCGTAGTCATACTTGTAGAGCAGGCCAATCGTGGTTACTTCGTAAGCCCTATGCTCTAACTCTTCTGGTGCCCCCCAACCGGTATCTCCTCCGTGGGCGTCAAACCAAGTTACCTTGACTGGGCTCCATTGTTCCATCTCAGAACTTTACATTAAACACCGTGAGGGTTGTGGCAATCGCCAGGACGACAGAGGCGACTACGGTTATCAGGGTTGTGTGGCTAGACCATCGCCCGAATGTCTCTTTCTCAAGGACCTCGGTTGTGACCTCGTCCTCTTTTTGACGGTCCTTCAGATAGGAGATTTCCCTGCCGTGATCATCCAATCGGGAGGTCACCTGAACGATTTGGTCGGCCTGTGCGCCTTGGTGCGTTTCGAGAATCGTCAAGCGATGCTCGTTGCTTGTAACGAAGGCATCAAACTTTTCGCCAAGGCTATCTATTCTTTCATTCAACTCCTGGCGAGTGTCACTGACGAGGTCGTAGGTTTCTCTAATGGTGGCGTGGCTTGTCGAAGAAGATGAGTCGGGTGACATATCGCACTATTTGTTCTGCGTGTAGGTTGCCCAGACTGCTTTGTTGTTGTCTGCGTAAAGAACAAGGTTGCCATCATCCTGCATGACGAGAGTTTTCCCACCCCTGCCCACAGTCCACGTCGCCCATAATGCATGGTTGTTCCACAGGTAAGCAACAAGGTTTCCATCGCTTTGAAGAACGATGTGGTTCGGACCGTAGGTATTATTTAGTCCGTTAGCCCAGAGAGCACGTGCGCCATCGTAAACAACGAAGTTGCCATCAAACTGAAGCACCGCTCCGTATCGACCACTCGGGCTCGCGAGGTTGTTACCTTCGTTCATTGTCTGACCGGTCACAAGGGTTTGTGGGCCACTCCATTTTTGGGTGGGCTTTGTTGCTGGCCACGTTGCGTCGTAGATTTGGGACTCGTCATAGCCACCGTGGTCAGTCCATTGAACTGCGACTGCCGTAACCCCATTGAGGGTCAAGGGGTGGGGGCTGGATGTATAGTCGGCAATCCAAAAGTCAGGAAGTGCTACACCTGCGCTACGGCAAGCGTCAATGACATTCTGCCATCCATACCCAGGGGCTCCAACCCGTGAACAGTAAATCGTTGGGCGCTGAACTCCGGCTGCCCTCATACGGTTCAGCCAGTTGGGAACGTCTACTGCTGCGGCATCGCCCTGCTCAACATCAAGCACCTGAGCGGTACCAGAAGTGTTGACTGTGATCGGAACATGTTGAGCGTTGGGGTATTTGGCCACGAGTGCGTTGTATGAAGGCCAGAAGCCATTTACATACCCTGCGTAAACTTGTGCGCCAGGTGGGACCGTGTCGGGATTTACCCCATCGTACATGACTCCGCTCATTACTCTCCTAAGTTGTGGTAGTTACCTATGACACCCTTGGCATATTCCTCAAGGATTGTGCCCTTGCCAAATAACATGTTGTAAGTTTCTGGTTTTCTGTCGCTCCAGTAAAGCAGTCCTTCACGTATGGAGGTTTGCCAGTCATCCCGTGGACGAATTGAACTTTTTTCAATGGAGTTCGGTATTTCTTTCAACCATACACTAGAGCCAGCAACGTCGGGATATTTGTATGCGTCTGCTCCTGGCATGAATCCGTCATGAACCAAACGCAACTCGTGCTCGACGTGCTCCCATGCGTTGTGGAAGTGCTCGTCAAATAAACCAGAGGCTTCTAAACAATCACGTGAGTAAAGACACCAAGCGCCAACGCTGTGTGGGAAAAATTCAACGTCGCCTTCAACGGCAACCGTTCCGCCCGCATTGGCTGTCCCGTGGTGGGCGAATGAGAGATGGTGAAGCCCCGTTGCTTCTGCCACCCGCACGTATTCAGTAACAGCCTTTGGAGACTGAATCAAGATGTCGTCTTCCAAAAGGAACAGCCATTTGGCATCCGTGTTCTCCAGCATGTGCGTGAGAAGAAGATTCTTGGCCACAGCGACGCCTCGGTTCTCTGGCATCTCAATTATGGAGGGGCTCTGTAGTCTCCTGTAAGCCCTCTTGTACTCAGCCCCGAGCCTTTCCTCGGAACCATCGTTACAAACGCTCAGATCGAAGCCTAGGGGCTCTAGGTGGGCCTGTACGCTCCGTAGGCACTTGTCAGCAAAGCGTGGGCGGTTGTAGGTGACGATTCCAACTGCGATTCCGGACATCGCTAGGCCTTCTTGAGGGACTGAAATACTTCGTCCCACTGCGTCCAACGGTCGTGAATATTCCACCGTTCGGCAACTGCTCTATTGCGGTTACCCTCTTTCAATCTTTCTTCTGGATCAAGCATTGAGTCAAGTGCGGCTCGCCAGGATTTCGGCTTGGTGTTGTCGGCGGGGATTCCCGCTCCGAATTGTTCGTACTCCGGCATCCTGGATGAATAGATAAATGGTATTCCACAAGCCGATGCTTCCAGCCCCTTTAGATGACTCTTACGAACATTGAAGGGGTGATTCTCTAAGGGCACGAGAGCAAGATTGATCGGATTCCAAAGTTCTGGATATTTGGATATGTGGCATAACGGAGCAGCAAAACATTTTGTTTTGGTTGGGTCAATTCCACACTGGTCCCACAGTTTGGGAACGCCAGGAACCTCACTGTCGCCACCGTGATAAATCGGTAGGTCGTTGTCAATCAGGAACTTAGGAAGAGATGGGCGAAGCACGTGAAGGTCATGTGCCCGCCATTGGATTCCCCCTACCCATCCGATGAAGCCGTCTTGTCTTGGGTCGTGCGTTTTCCACAATTCAAGGTCAATGGAGTTTTTACAAATGAAAACAGGAACGCCAGGGCACATTCTCTCCATATCTTTCGCCAGGGCATCGGTTGAGACCGTGATGGCATCACCCGCTGCTAGAACCCTGAGATAGTGATCACGGTTGAAGTCTGGGTTGTTCTTTGAACTCGTGGTGTCGGCAGCGATGTTTGACTTGGGTAGGTTCCAAAATCCGTCATCAAGGTCGGCAACAACAATTTGTCCCGCTGCCCTCGCTCTGCGCATTTGATCGGGTCCATCTTTGTGCATCCATCGTTGTGTCCATACAATGTCAGGGTCAAACCATTCCCCGTTTGTATCCATCATGCGAATGTGACCGTCAGGGGCGACGTTGAACTTCCAAGAGATTTTGATTTCATAGCCATGCTTGGCTAGTTCCATCAAGGGCATAGCGCCTCGGTAATAGAACGTGCCACCGAATGACATGGTCTTTTTGCCTTCTACCACCTCCTGCTTACCGGTGGCTTGTGACTTTTCCTGGTCAATCAGTGGCGACTCTTGCCAGTCTGTAGTGAACGCTCCGATAAGCATGGCTCTCCTTTTTGGACTGCCTTTATACTAGTCCGATTTGGAGATAAAACCAATCACATTTAGAAGTGGCTGTCTTTCTGTTTTGGCTTCTCCAGGAGAGAAATAATTTGGTCAGTGGCGTCCTTCAGTTCCTGTACCCCTTCAAATGTTTTGGTTGAACGAACGTCGCTCGCCTGGTTTTGAAGGTTCTGACCAACCATGAGAGCGGGTAGCAAAATCAACTGAATAAAGTTTTGACATATCCAGGCGATGAGCAACGAGAAGCCGAACGTGCGAACAGGGGCTGGTATCCAGGTCTCAGGGATTACACCGGCAAGTACAAGAACCGCCGGAAGGCTTAGGAAGGAAAGGCAACAAAAGATCCAGAAGCAGGTCATCGTACCAACCTTGCCGGTCAGAGAAGAGGCTAGGCGCTTGTTGAATCGTTGGTATCGGGTGTGCGCTGGTAAATGGTCGTGCACGTTTTCATGAACTGCTTCTCCTGCGGAGGTGTACCCGTGCTTTGGGTCATCTGTTGGCATGACCGCTGATGCAAAGGGTGTTGTTTGATTTGGTCATGCCCCTGAAGCCTCTCGCGTTGCCGCTTCCGCTCGTCCTGATGCGAACCTTGCATCATCGTGAGAGATGACGACGGAGGGATATAAATTCGACACGACGTCTCGGAAGTTTTCTGCCGCAATCTTGTGCTGATAAGCGGCTTCATCATGCTTTTGGGCGCTCCTCTCCCCCCTGACGGGGTGGGCAGCCCGCAGAGCGTCTGCTGCTTTCCTGTGCATTTCCTGTCTACTCTCATGGTGGGAGATGGCGTCCCTCATTTGCCCAACCGTTCTTGCTGTTCGAGCGCTCTCTGCCCCGCCACCACTGCCGCTACCAAATCGCCCGCCAGCGCCCCGTGGGTGTTTGGCCTCGTCGAACTCTTTAGATATGCCCAGGTTGCCGAGTCGTTCCCACACTGAAGCAGTGAGTGACTTGGAGAGTTCTAAGTTTTCGTCGAAGTTGTTGTTTGATTCGTTCATGATTTGGCACTTCTGCTGGCGGCAGCCGCATTAGCAGACGAGGCTTGAGCATTCTCCGATGAAAGCCTCGCCATATCTTCAAGGGCTCCGTTGTTCCCAGTTGTGGCTACAGCATGGTCGTCCGCTGCAGAGCGGTGGTCATCGTACGCTTGACTGTGTTGATTAGCGGCTTCGGCATGAAGACCTGACCGTCTAAGAAAATCTGTTGCTTGGCCATTTTTTCCGACACGGAGCGCTTCTGTTCCTTTCCTGGCCAGTTGTATCGCTTCATTTTGATGAGCCTGTGCTTCGCTAGCGTGTTCGCTTGCTGTTGCTGAGTGTACCAACGCCGCACCTTCGTGAGAACTTGTCTGATTGCCCTGTTCTCTTCTCAGGTCGTTTAATCTTTGGTTTTGTCTCAGATCGTTTGTTGCTCTTCGTTGGGCGCTACCCTTGCGGGGACCCGAACCAGGTCCACCCTTGGCTGCTTCTTCATCCTTGTATTTTGCGGACATAGCAGAGCAGTCTTCTTCGCTCTTGCATGGAGGGTCTCCGTGTGATGCGTGCCAGTCGTCGTGTCCCTTGTCATGGCGCAGGATATCGCCAATGGACTCACCGTCAGACGAAAGTGAAGCGAGGGCTTGATTGGCCTTGGTGGTATCCGCCTTCAGTGCTTCAAGCCACTCTTGTATTTCTTCTCGGTTCATGTTCACGCCTCCACGCGTCGAAGATCGTTACTGTCGCACTTGGGGCAGTGGTTGAGTACCGCAGTCCAAGTGCAGTCGTCGCAGACGAAAGATTTGCTGACTCCAGCCATGTGTGTACCGGCGACAACATAGCCACCCTCGGCTAGGGATTTCACGTCACGCTTGTCTTCGACGTGGATGAAACCCTTGCTGTCTGTGTTGTACGTCTTGCCGGTAGCACCAGAGGTAACCCCCTGGCAGTTTTGCGATGAGAAGAGCATCTTCGTAGCCATTAGACGTTGACCTGGCGACTTCCGACCGATACGTTGTATTGACCAACCGATGCTGAGATGAGTTGGATGACACTTCCGTACATGCCGTCATGGCGGATTGAAACAGTCTCACCAGGAGAGCCTGCGGCGACAAACGTGTTGACGCCATTGACCGTTGGAATAGGGCACGCTCCACCAGGAACAGAAACCGTGAAGTAGATAGGAGCCGTTCCTGAAACGTTGATAACTCGTACTGCTTCACCTGGGTCAGTCAAGACAATGAGATCAACAGCGTTGGCAGTAATTGTTGCCGTGGCTGTTCTCTTGGCTTGAATGCTATTTGCGGACATCTGTGCTCCTTATAGTTTTATTCTGCGTTCCCGCCGAAGGAATCGAACCTTCGTGCAACCATTACGGGAGCCACAACTGATTATCCAGTCGTTAGTTGTACTGCTTACGCATCTCCGTATGAAGGTGGCTTGGTTCCGATACCAACACCCTGGATGCCTTGGATAAGGCCGTTCCAACTAGGTGCATAGTGCGCGAAAGTGCCGATTTCAAACGTACTTGCGTCGTATGTGAACTGCGTCACGGGCCATTGAACAGCCACGTAGTCCTGAGGAAGAACCATGACCGATGTTTCCGAGACATTGCTGTCTGGAATCGGGAGGGTCTTCTGTCGGATCAACGTGTTGCCCTGCGGGAACCACGGGTGAACTGTCAAAGGAACTTCTGTTCCAGTAACTTCGTTCATCAGTGATTGCACAACGGTTCCGGCCTTCACTCCACCGACTGCGTCGTTTGGAATGTAAACACGGTATGCCGAGTTAGCAGCGTTGTTCACGATGGCATTTGACAACTGCAGACGGTCGAAACCGTTCATCCAGATTTCTTCTGGGTCACTCTTTACTGCTTCATAGAGTTGACCAAAAGCGACCTGGAATTCTGCGCCAGGAGCCGTTGTCGAAAGCGGAGCGTTCAGACGGGTTGTGTACCCACCAGAAGCAGCCGTGTTCGTCAACAAACCGTCGTAGTTGGTCGCAACTGCGGATTGGTCGGCCTGACTAGCGGTAGCCGTTGGGCCACTGCTTGGTTGTGCCGTAATGTATCCAACGTTGTAACCGGTACGACCGGCGTAGTAGTAAGGACCACCAACAACTGATGCGGCATAAAGGTTGTATCCAAGGGCACCAGGAACATCAGTTCCGATAGTGACTTGAACTGCCTGTCCAGAACTGGTGGCAACGCCAACAGCGGCTGTAGCAGGACCTTGATGCATTGCAGTTCCCGTCGTTGACAACAAGTCACCAGCGTCAGCGGCAACGATCACGAAGACCGAACCAGACGCAATGCTTGATGTGCCACCAGGAGCGACTGAAGCATTTACTGCTGCAGTAGTTACTCCAGATGGGGTTCCGAGGGCACCGGCATAGCCGTTTCCTGTGGTTCCACGACCGTAGATCATCAACCGCTCGTCAAGAAGCATGGTCGAATACAGCAGGGCGGTGTTTGAGAGACTACGAATGTCCTCAAATCCTTGACCTTGGTATTCAGCCTGCCATGACACGGAGTCAGACAGCGAAGTAGTCACATAGTTCAATGTGACGTCGTAACCGGCATAGTTGATGTATGGGCCTCTGATGTACGAAAGTCCACCAGGTCCAGTGTTCGTGGTTCCTTCAGCGACACCAGGTTGCGTGGTTGTGACGCCACCCGTTCCGGTACCGGTGAATCCTGAAATCACCTTAAAGCGACGTGCGCCACCTTGACCCTTGACACGCGGGATGCTGTTACGCAATGGCGTTGGTCGTGGGGTCAGAAGTTTGGCAGGAGCCTCAAGGTCGAAGGGAACAAGACCAGTGCTAACTGGGTTAGTCAGGGTCCATTCTTTCGACATGCGGTCCCAGGCCTGGGCTGCGCCTTCGGTTGATTTCGCCATCTCAAAGTCTTCAATCGCCTTACGGACGCTTGCTGACCTGGATGGGTCGTGCTTAATTGGGGCAACTTGTGCGGTCCCGATGTAAGCCTTGGGTGCATCCGAAGATGAATCCCATGACGTCTCACCGTTCAAACCGGCAACAACTGCCTTGGTCATTTCTTGCGTGAACTCGTTGTACTCGTCAGAAACTTCACGAGCCGATTTTGCCGACTTGTTCAGTGACCCACGAAGCGCTAACTCATCTGCTGAGGTAGCACCGTCCATAAGTTCGCGCGCTGAGGGGACTGGTAATCCCATAATGAATCTCCTTTGGATTCTAGGCGCTTAGTGCTGCGATTTGGTCACGAAGTTCTTTCGCTTCCTCACGAGCAGCCTTGCGGATGTCTTGGTCTGGTGTTTCACGAGCGACTCGCTCTAACTGCGCAATACGCATGTCGAGTTCGTCCTTCTCAACACTCTTGTTCAATGCGTCTTGAGGACGTGTTCGAACAATTGTGCTTGGTGCTGCCATTTTCTCCACCGTGCTTAAGCGATCCTGTAGGGCGAGAACTGCTGCTGTAGCCTCTGCCACGCCCTCTGCAATTGCTTTTTGAACGGCAGCGTTTTCGGCTGCGTCTTTCTCTGCCCTCTCAGCGGCTCTAAGGGCTTTCTTGGCCTCTTTGCGTGCTAATTTGGCTTCGATCTCTTCTTCGGTGAGTTCGGCTTTTGTGGCCTTGTCATCTTCTTCCGACATTTCGTCGTCTGACTTGTCAGTTTCGTCCATTTCAGACTCCTCTTCGTCGTCCTTCTTGTGCTTCTTTTCTTTTTGAATATCTTTTGCTGCTTCTGCGGTGTCAACGGATTCGGCTTGGTCGCTGTCGGCCGTACCCTTCATCGCATCAGCCAGCAACTCAACTAGGCGCTCGTCACGCTCGTTGAGAACTTTTTCAAGTTCATCGGTTGACATATCTTCAATCTCCTTAGATAGGGACGCTTTGTTGGCGTTCGCTATGTATTTGTCGGTGGCGGAATCGCCATCTTCTTCTTTGATACTTGGGTCATCTTTACCCAAGACTTCACTCAGATGGTCACGAGCCGTTGCTAGTGCTTGGATCGTTTTACCTGAGATTCTTCGTCCCGCTTTTTCTACGGACTCTTCAATTCCTTTTTGAGCCTCTTGGCTCTCATGGAATGCGAGTTGCGCCATGACGCCAAGTGCCTGAGAGACTCCAACAAGAGCGCTCTCTGACGCCATAGTATCAAAGATGTCATTGCCTTCGCCTGCCGCTACTTCAATGGACTCACGTTGCGAAAACTTTCGGATCAACTCGGCTGCGCTCATCAACGCTTGAACGGCGCTCGTTGCCATCGCCGCATCAACTGCTTCCCATGCGGGTGATCCTGGAAGATCAACGTCTGACTCCGTGGGAATTGGTGTCACGACAACACCAAGGGCTGCGTTTGGTGCGGTATAGGTTCCGTCTGCTTTTGTGGCATCTGCCTCAACCTTTGCTCCACAGGTTGCACACTCCTTGTCGCCATTCTCCATGGCAGCGGCACATCCTGGGCAGCCGTCGCTTTTGTCGATTCGCTCTCTTCCCATTGGGTCTCCGTCTGAGATGCGACCCTGGAAGGAGTCAACCGCATTGAGTTCAGCGACGTTCGTCATGGTTTGGTCAATTCCGGTGCCACCACAGTCAGGGCACATTTTGCCATCGTGAGTGTTATCTCGGATTGTTCCTGAGCCTTTGCATGTTGGGCAGTCAGACTCAGTAAGTTCTGCGGGTGCGGTAGATGGGGCGACGCCACTTTCCTTCATGGCCTCGAAGTACTGCTTGGCCGTCTCTCCAACCTTCGGAGACTTGCCAAATCCCTTGCAGTCGGGGCAGTCTCGGTTGCCGTCCATGATTTTGCCTGAGCCATCACATGTTGAGCAGTCCTTGCGGTCGCCTTCAGCCTTCTCTATATTTGGTCGCATTGGTGAAGATGCGCGATCGGTAGATGCGCTTACACGCTCAGCGTTGTCAGACGCATTGAACGCTTCTTTCGTGTAGTCATCTGCGCTTGGGTCGTTTTGAGCGTGCGCTTCAGCAGCCATCAAATGTGCTTCAGCAGCAGCGTTGTGTG
>Ga0194048_10001489_pt1 | contig 11645 bp, 10 predicted proteins | sample JunL225m_MetaG_FD_161685 | JGI IMG/M metagenome (GOLD analysis project Ga0194048, IMG submission 161685) | Anoxic zone freshwater microbial communities from boreal shield lake in IISD Experimental Lakes Area, Ontario, Canada - Jun2016-L222-5m | ecosystem: Environmental > Aquatic > Freshwater >...
TTTTTCTTTCAGGTTTGCAACAAGTGAGATAGCTGATCCCATTGCCATATCAATACAGCGCTGGAGCTTACCTTCGAAGATCGGCTTTAGCTTCTGAACACCCTTCGCATAAATTGCTCCGGTAGGTGCATTGTTGAAGAACGGATCCTTGAAGCCAACCAGGTCAACATCTTTGTATAGCGAAGGTGTTGAAGGGAATAGACCATAGATTTGGAAAACCTTCAACTGCTGGTCAGGGGCTAGGTACCAAGAAATAAAGTCCCAAGCTTCTTGCTTGTGCTTTGCACCCTTAGGAATGGTTAGCTGGCTTCCACCTTGGTTACCGCCACCACCAGGCACGCTAGCAATGTCCCACTTACCTGAAGTTGTTGGTGCTTGACCCTTGATGTAATCCATCATCCAAGCTGGAGCTAACATAACTGCGAAAGTTCCCTTAGACATACCGACGTTCCAGTCAGATGAGAACTGACCGATACGTGTTCCAATGCCAGCTTTAGAAGCAGCAATGGTGGTATCGAATGCAAGCTTTACCCGAGGGTTGGTCTTGTAAACAAGCTTGCCGGTGTCAGTACCGTCATTCTTGTAATACTTCTCTGTGCCCTGGTTCATAACTGCTGGGTAAATAGTTCCAACGTTATCCATGAAACCAATATTGGCTTTCCTATCTTTTGCTGAAAGCTTGCTCAAGTACTTCTTACCAAATTCAATGAACTTAGGCCAAGTGTTCCAAGCAGCGCTTACCTTGTCTCTTTGGTAAGGAAGGCCCTTTGCCTTGAAAAGATCCCAACGGTAAGCAACTTCTAGGCCTCCGACGTCAGTTGGAATACCAATAACGCTGTCGTTGTAACCAACACCGTGCTCCCAGCGCCAGGCTAAGTAATCCTTCTTTAGATCGTTAGCGGTCTTGTTGCCAACAGTTGTGCGAAGAGTGCGAAGGTCCACGAAGCACTGTGGGTAAGCACGCCAGAAACCTGAGTAAGAAATTTCAACAGCAGCCACGTCTGGGTTACCAGCACCACCGGCAGCACACTGGGTGTATAGGGCTGTTCCGTTTAGGGCATCAAGATCTGATTTCTTGATGCTTAGTTTGATTTCAGGGTGAAGTTTTCTGTAGTCAGCGATAAGCGCTGGCTCAATAACGTCACCGAAAGTATTAATGACCAGCACAGTACAAGTGTCTGTGTCAGAAGTCGCGCCAGTACAGTCAACAACTGCACTCGCCGGGGAAATTGCGCCTAATGCGCCGAAAGCTAGTAGTCCTGCAGTTGCAACTGCTGTGACTTTAAGTGAGAACCAATTCTTTGACATTACGTGCTCCTACTGAGATGTTGCCTCCCCTTTTAGTTGTTGTGCGACAACTAATTAGGGAGGCCTACGTCCTCGGTTATAAGGTTTGTAGTAAACTGCGAAAGCGGTTTCACAGTAAGACAAGTTTGACGTGAAAGCGGTTTCTTAGCAATCTGAGAACCTATTTTCACCTCAACCGTTACCAAAAAGTAATCATTCTTAGATGGCTCTAGGGTTGAGACTTGAATAAAGAGATAGATGAGGCAGACCGTGAAAAACCGGACCAAAATACGCGCAACTGTAGCCAGTTTAGCCCTGATAACAGTGCTCTTTAGTGCTGTGAGTGCTGACGCGACCTCACCTAAATCAGCTACCCCAATAAAGGAACGTGTCCTTTGGACTCAGTCTTTCAATGAGAAGGCTGGCACCAAAGTTGATCCTAAGGTTTGGAGTTATAACACTGGTGCAGGTGGTTGGGGAAACAACGAGCAGCAGTATTACACCAACAAGGCAGCTAACATCTCAACCGATGGCAAGGGCAGCCTCGTTATCAAGGCCATAAAGCTAAACCAAGATGACCCTAAAAACTCATACATCACTAACTGGTGTATTGATTGTGTTTACTCAAGCGCCAGGGTTATGACTAAAGACAAAATCGGTTTCAAATATGGAAGCATTTCAGCAAGAATTCAAACACCAGAAGGTGTCGGCATGTGGCCAGCTTTCTGGATGCTAGGTGCTCCTCGCTCAAACTGCGATGGCTGGCCTTCCTGTGGTGAAATTGACATCGTTGAAGCCAGAGGTTCGGCTCCATACACCTCAGTATCAACTCTGCACGGGCCAAACTATTCAGGTGGCAGCGGTCTAACCCACTACTACTACGCGGGTAACACCGCTCTAACAGCAGGCTTCCACGTTTATCGAGTCGACTGGTTACAGAACTCAATCAAGTTCTATGTTGACAACAACTACGTTGGTGGCGAAACAAAGAGTTCTGTCGCACCTAATGACTGGGTGTTCAACGGTGAGTTCTACTTGATCATGAACTTAGCTACCGGAGGTAACTTCGATGGTGGTCAACTTGATGACACCATCGAACTAGCTCAAATGAAGATTGACTGGATTAGATACACCACATACAAAGGTGTCGGAAAACTAATCAAGCACTAACGAAGTTCTAAGTCATCGAGGGTTACGGCTGTTAGATATTTATAGCCGGCATCCTCGATTACTTTTTGTGCTCCAGTGTCTCTATCAACAACTGTTGCAACAGCAACAATGATTGCTCCTGCTTCCTCCAGTGCTTTAGCTGCTGTCAAAGGAGATCCTCCTGTTGTTGAGGTGTCCTCAACAACTACGACTCTTTTACCTTTAACATCAGGTCCTTCAACCTGCCTACCCATACCGTGAGCTTTAGCTTGCTTACGAACAACAAAAGCATCAATAGCTCTACCACGACCTGCTGCTTGGTGCATAACAGCAGTTGCCACTGGATCTGCACCCATAGTCAAACCACCAATGGCATCAAAGTCTGTAACACCATTAGCATCTAACAAATCAAGCATCACTTGACCAATTAATACTCCAGCTTCATGATGCAAGGTAGCTCTACGAAGATCAACGTAGTAATCAGCTTCAATACCGCTAGATAAAGTGACTCTGCCGTGAACAACAGCAAGTTCCTTAATTAGTTGAACCAGGCGGTGCTTAGCAGCAGAAGTATCAGTCATGTCTTAAGTTTAAGTAATGCGCATAGCAACTCATAACGTTAACTCAATTAGAACCCGTGTCTCTCGAGTAATCGACTGGATGCAGCGGGCTGATATTGACGTGCTAGCTATGCAAGAGATTAAGTGCAAACCAGAGCAGTTCCCCATGCAGGCCTTTACTGATGCTGGTTACCATGTTGTCTTGCATGGCCTGAACCAATGGAATGGTGTTGCCTTTGCCAGCAAGATGCCGGCAGAGGATGTTGAAATAGGCTTTGCTGACATGCCTGGCTTTGGGCCAGAACTAGCCCAAGAAGCTAGAGCCATAGGCGCTACCTTTGAAGACCTGAGACTCTGGTCGCTATACATACCTAATGGGCGAACTCTTGAAGACCCGCATTACCAATACAAACTTGAATGGTTAGACCGACTAGCAGCAGCAACAGCTGAATGGTTAGAACACGATCCGGACCAAGCCTTAGCTCTCATGGGAGATTTCAACATCGCACCGTTAGATACAGATGTTTGGGATATCGATGACTTCATCGGTTCAACACATGTGTCTGCTCCTGAACGTCAAGCTTTCGAAGCTTTTGAACAAATTGGTTTGACTGATGTTGTTAGACCTCTTATCCCAACTGGCTATACGTATTGGGATTACCAACAACTTAGATTCCCGAAAGATGAAGGTATGAGAATTGACTTCATCTTAGGAAGTGAAGCCTTCAGTGACAGAGTAACCTCTGCCGAAATAGTCCGAGATGAGCGTAAAGGCGACGGTCCTAGCGACCACGTTCCGGTTGTTGTTGAACTGAGCTAAGGCTCACTATTGGCTTGTTGTGTAAGGATTGTTTACAACAGTTAGGAAATCCCCATGGTAAAAATCAAGAGCCTGGTAGTGGCAATAGTCGGACTACTCTTTCTAGTCCCAGTGGCACCAGCGAGTGCAAATGCAGAGTGTTACACACCTGGGCCATTTACTGATCTTTCCCGCTGTAATTTTGTTGGAGTTGACCTCAGCGGCTTAGACCTGAGTTATTCAGATCTAACTGGCGCAAACTTAACCGACACTAACCTGGCTGATACAGATCTAACTGGCGTTCACGCTGAAAAGGTTGTCGGTATTCCAAGTGCACTGCCAGAAGGCTGGGTAGTTAAAAGTCGTTTCCTAATTGGACCAAATGCAAACCTAAGCTACTTCGATCTAAGCAACGTTGATTTGAGAGATCTGAATCTTCAGGGTGCTGACCTTACGGCTGCAATCTTGACTAAAGTCAAACTCGATAACACAGACCTAACTGATGCAACCTTGACTTCTATAGCTGGAAGTGCAATCACGGGAACTCCAAAAGCATTGCCGGAAGACTGGACCATTCAAAAGGGATTCTTGGTTGGCCCAACAGCTAATTTGTCTAGCCTGACATTAACCGATATTGACTTCACCCAACTGAACATCTCTGGCGCTTCCCTGAGCATGTCAACGCTTGTTCGAGCGAACTTCTCGGGTATGGATTTGGTAGATGTTGCTCTAGACGCTGCGACATTGACTGACACTAATGTTTCAGACACGCTTCTAGGCGAAGTCAACTTAGATGGTTTAAAAACAAGTGGACTTATCGGAACACCTGGTTCATTACCTGCTGGTTGGGAATTACATAACGGTTTTCTCTTTGGTCCAGGGGCTAATCTCAGCGGAACAGACTTTAGCAACACAGACTTCACTGGAATAAATCTTTTAGGTGTGAGCCTGCAAGATGCCAACCTAACTAATGCAGACCTCACTGGTGTTGATCTAACTAACACAGTTATAGCTGGCGCTACTCTAAAGCACACCAACATTACTGACACCGATCTAACCGGGGTTGACCTAACTGGTGTTACTTCTTCAGGTCTAATCGGAACACCGATTGGCTTAGATGAGAACTGGCAACTTTACGTTGGTTTCCTAATCGGTCCAGGAGCGAATCTAAGTGATCTCGACTGGACGGGCTTAGACCTAAGAGGCTTTGCCTTAGCTGGAACAAGTTTTGTCGGTGCAAATCTAAGTGGCACAAACTTAGCTGAGATGGATTTGACTGGGATCAACCTAACCGGAGCAAACCTAACCGGAGCAAACCTAACCGACACTTTCTTGGCTGATGCGACGTTGGATCAAATTCTTGCACGCGATATCATCGGAACACCTCTTGAAGTTCCAGCTCCTTTCATATTCAAGAAGGGTTTTATTATCGGCCCAACAGCAAACCTTGCTGGAGCAGACCTAACCGGCTTTGATTTGCGAGAACTGGACCTTACCGGTGCGTTATTCAGCTCGGCTAAGTTGAAGAATGCTGACCTTCGTAGCGCAATATTAACTGGCACCGCCATGGATGGCGCAGACCTAACCGGAGCAAAGTTACTGAGAGTTATTTCTGGAGACGTAACTGGAAAACCAGCGGCACTGCCAAGGAACTTCACTTTGTCTAACGGAACCTTCAAAGTAATTCTTGTGCTGACCCCGGTTCCAAAAGTATCTGGGGCAGCAATAGTTGGCTCAAAGTTAACAGCAGCAGCTGGAACTTGGGATGAGGCTGTTGCCTTGAGCTACCAGTGGTCTCGTAATTCAGTGGCTATCGCTGGTGCAGATAAGAAGACATTTACTACCGGTGTTATTGATTTCAATAAGAAAATCACCGTAACGGTAACCGGTGTTGGTACCGGTGGAACAACAAAGTCCATGACTTCTGTTGTCCAAACAATTGCGGCTGCGCCAATGATCATAAAAGACATCAAGGTAACTGGATCGTTTATCAAAGGTAAGACTCTAACTGTCACCGCGACACCTTGGATTGCCGGTGCTCAGATTACATACAGCTGGTTATTAGATGGCAAGCCAATCAAAAAAGCTAACAAGAACACATACAAGATTCTGCCTAAACAAGCCGGTAAGAAACTAAGCGTAATGGTCACCCAAACTGCTGAAGGATATCTAACGACGAGCGTTACTTCAAAAGCTACCAAGGTTAAGTAAAGCTAATCTGGATTTAGGTAGGCACCATGGAATTTACTTTCCAAGGAACAATGATTGAGTGGCGTGGTCCCGCTCCTTTTTATTACGTTGTTATCCCTCAGGATGTTTGTGTTGAAATCAAAGCTGCGGCCAAAGTTCTCAGTTACGGTTGGGGAGTAATTCCTGTAACTGCAAACATCGGTAAAACTACATTCACCACTTCACTCTTTCCAAAAGATGGTGGCTATCTTTTACCTGTGAAAAATGCTGTTCGTATTCCAGAGAGACTAGAACTGGATTCTGAAGTGAGCGTCAAACTTAGTCTTTAGCTAAGAATGCTTTGCGTTCTTCAGGACTATATTTCTCAATTGCATAGCGGAGCATGGTTCTTGGCATGGTGTTCTTATGCTGCAGCAGAAACTTAGTAAGTATTTCTTGGTCACGATTGCCAACTTCTCTAAGCATCCAGCCAGTCGCCTTATGAATTAAGTGATGATCATCATTCAATAGGTCTTTGGCCATTGCCAGAGTTGGACCAAACTTACCTAGCCGAATCAGAGGGAAGGTCAGAATTATGGAGGCTCTTCTCTCCCATAAGTTATCTGACTTCGCTAGAGCTCTTAGGAATGGCGCACCGTATCCCAAATGTCTTGAGAGTATCTCTCCCATGTATGGAGCACTTGCGTCAATTAGGTCCCAGTTATTGACTTTGTAGGTCTTGACTAGCAGTAGCCAGAATTCAAACAGCCCGATACGTTCTGAGTTATCTCCGGCATTGGCGTATTTGTGATTCAGGATGATTAGAGCTGTGAGACGTTCCTCGTGATACTTGGAGTTCGCTAAAGCCACTAACTCTTCTTTAGGTAGGTCTCTAAACTTCTTCGCAATAGCTCTAGTGTCCGGAACCTTTACGCCAAGAAATAGATCTCCATAGCCATAATCATCTTGTCCAAAGACTTTCGTCCTAGCAGAACCTAGAGCCCACTCTTTAGATGAGACAGCTCGTAGATCTTTTCTAAGCTGCGACAGTTGACTCAATTAGCTGAGGTTGCCGATAACTACTAGGCAGTCCCCTGCGACTGGAATGAACTCGCTGGTCTTTGCAGGGTTTAGCACTACACCTGTTGAACCCTCAACACCGGTACCAGAAGTTAGGCGGTAACCGATAGCAGATTCACCGTGGTTACGAGCAACAGCAACTAGTTCAGCAAAAGATACTGACTTACCAATAGGTGCATAGTCAGTGATCTTTCTCACATTCAGAGTTGCACCTTCAGCATCAAATAGGTCTTCGAATACTGGAGCAAGGCCTGGGTTTTCACTGATCTGAGCAATTAGCAAGGCAGCTAGTGAATCGCTAACCACAAGATCATCAACAGCAGCAACACGAGCTAGTTCACTCTTTCTAGAGTCAAGAATTTCAGCAACAAGTCTGGTTGGCTCAACACCATTACCATCTACTTTGAACAACTGGTTCATCTGCAACATGGTCAACATGGTTTGAGCATCTGCTTCAGATTCACTAATCGCATTGCGGTAACCAAGCACAATAATCTCGTCGTATCTCTTATCTTTAGCGGCTGCAATTAGGTCATCGATATCCCCAGTAACTGAAGCGAAGGTAACATCGATGTCACCGAACTTCAGATCTGCTAATTCTGCAGGATCCACATATCGAGCTTGAGCCACAATATGAACGGTTGAACCTTTCGGTAAGAACTGGGCTAGCTCCGTTAGCACTGTTCTACCCATTGAAGACCAACCGATGATAAGTAGCTTCTCCGCTACTTCTTCACGCTTAGCAGCTGGAGTAACCTTTGCGCTAGCAATGTCTTCTCTCACACCGGTATAGACGACTTTGTCATCGTCTTCAGCAATAGCGATAACTTTCATGCCTGAAGAGATAACAGTGTCTTGTGCTGGGTTCACATTTGATGAACCATCTGAATTTAGTAAACCGATAACACAGGCATCATTGAATGCAAGCAGCGCATCTGCATATGTCTTACCAACTAGAGCTGGAACATTAGCAAAGTAAATCTCATCGCCATCAAAATCTAGAAGGTCAAGAACAACTGCAGCAAGTCCTGGTCTTCTTGAGGCTTGAGCAGTAACACGAGCAATTATCTCCTGTGAACGAACAGTAATGACTTGGCCATCTGTTGCGGTTGTTAGAGCTTCACCAGTATTAGCATCATCAATTTCAGCAACAATCTTGATGTTGGTATTTGGATTGATTGCTTTAATTGCAAGAACTGTTGAAACAACATTGGCGTCTCCGGTTGAATCACTATCCAAAACGATGATTGATTTGGCGTTAGAGATATTGGTGCGCTTGAGATCTGTGGGGTTGGTGACATCACCTGTTCTAGTAACAACTTTTAGCTTGCCTAAATCTTTTGCTCTAGCTTCAATTTCATCTTCCATGTAATCACGGGTGCGATCGCTAAAGATAACGACTCTTGCTTTTCTAACATTTGAATTAGCAATAGCTAGTTCTTTCAAGATTGGGTAGATACGGTTTGACCAACCAAGAATCAGAGTGTGGTTGCTGTCAACGATTGGGCTCTTACCCTTACGAAGACGATCGAAGGTTCTAGTAATTGCACCAACAATAAAACCGGTAACGCTACCGCCAAGAGCAACTGTGCAGGCCCAGGTTAGGAAACCAAGAATACGTTCAGCCCAGGTAGCTTCGCCACCCTTACCAAACAGGGTTGCAAAGGATCCCCAGAAAGTTTCAAAGTTGAATTCGATAGCAGTCTCGGGGTGAGTGATAAACGGCAGTGCAAAGAGAATCGACTTAATAAGCACCAAGAGGATGGAGAAAATCACCATCAACACAAGCATCCAGGTTACGAACATCCCGCTCTTAGCAATGGAGTTATCAAAGCTATATCGGAACTTTGCCCCTAGCGATGGCTTAGAAGGGGTAGTGATGGTTGGCTCGCCTTGGGCACCCTGGCCGTAGCTGCGTTCTTCTTTAGTGGTCATAGTTGTTCATTTTACCGAACGCTACCTAATCCCTATAAGAGATGTTCCCCCTTGCGAACCCTTACTTATCGCGCCAAACCTCAACAGCATTAGATTTCTTAGGTCGCTTACCAGAGGGAAGGGAAATGGTTCCTGAATCTCCAACCGCAAAGACTCTTGCTCCTGGTTGAGTTGAGGCTAAACGTTCAACAAGGTTCTCTAGTTCTGTGACTCTGCTCTTTAGTTCAACTGCTTGGTTCTCAAGATCCATGATTCTCTTGATTGCCACAAGTGAAACACCTTCACTGGAGAGCTTGGCGACTTCAACCAACTGAGTGACATTACGAAGGGTATATCTTCTACTCTGACCAATGGTTCTTGAAGGCTTTACTAAACCCATGCGGTCATACTGTCTCAGGGTTTGCGGATGCATACGAGCTAGCTCACTAGCTGCTGCAATAGTCAGAATCGGTGCATCTGGATCGATGTTATTCATTAGAGCAACCCTGCCCTGTTATGAAGATCTTGTCTTGGGTCTTCTTTAGGTAGTAACTCATCAAATTCTTGTAATGCTTTAGCAGCCTTATCTGAGACATGAGCTGGAACAAGAATCTCAACTTTGGCCAATAGGTCACCATCACCTTTAGTTGATGAAACACCTTTACCTTTGACTTTTAGAACTCTACCGTTAGGAGTGTTAGGTGAAACTTTCAGTTTCACTGGATCTCCACCAAGAGTAGGAACTGAAATAGTTGCACCTAAAACAGCTTCAGCAAAAGTGATAGGAACAGTAACACGAAGGTTATTACCTTCACGACTAAATACTGGATGTGGTTTCACAGTGACAGTAATAATCAGATCACCGTTAGGTCCCCCATTAGGAGAAGGTTGTCCTTTTCCGCGCAACTTAATCTTTTGACCATCTAAAACACCAGCAGGAATCTTTGCATTGATTGGTGCCATGCCTTGGTATTCCAATTTGATGGTTGTTCCATTAACAGAATCAATAAAAGGAATTGAAGTACTAGCAGAAAGATCTGAACCTGGCACAGGCCCACCAAAGCCACCAAAGCCACCACGACCACCAAACAAATTTGCAAAGACATCTTCAAAGCCTTGAGATGATTGACCCTGTCCACCAGGAGCTGTGAATCGAGCTCCACCACCCATAGCTCTGAACTGGTCGTATTCTCTTCTGGTTTCTTTATCAGACAGCACTGAGTACGCTTCAGATATTTCTTTGAACTTGGCTTCTGCTTTAGCATCTCCCGGATTTGAATCTGGGTGATACTTTCTAGCGAGCTTTCTATAGACCTTCTTTAGATCTGCTTCAGCAACATTCTTATCGACGCCAAGGACCTTATAGAAGTCTTTCTCTAACCAATCTTGACTTGCCATGAATTATTACTTCTCTTCTGGAATAAATACTGCAACCATAGCTGGACGAATTAGACGATCACCTAGTTTGTATCCTTGCGAGATAACATCTGCAATAACATTCTCTGTCACATCAGCCGAAGGTGTCTGCACTAAAGCGTTGTGTAATTCAGGATCAAACTTCTCGCCCTTAGCACCAAAGACTTCAAGCCCAAACTTCTCGCCACCATTGCGGAGTTTATTTAGCACCGCTGCAAAAGGAGAACCCTCTAAATCACCGTGAGCTTCAGCAAGCGATAGATCATCAAAAGCAGGTAGGAAGGCTCTAATTACCTCGGCAATAGCCGCATTGCGAGAGACATCTCTATCTCTTTCAACACGTGCCTTGAAGTTCACAAACTCAGCCTGCAATCTCTGCAGATCGTTTAGTAACTCAGCCTCTTTGCTAATCGGCCCAGTCTCTTCAACTAGATCAGCGAACTCAGCATCAATAGGGTCCTGAGGTAGGTCAGCACCTTCTGGTGCTGACTCGTTCTCATCGGACATTACTTCTTCTCTTCTTCGTCAACAACTTCAGCGTCAACAACATCTTCATCAGATGCAGGTGCGGCTTCCGCTTCAGCCTCTTGAGAAGCTGCAGCATAGATAGCTTCACCTAGCTTGGTCTGAGATTCAGTTAGCTTCTCGATAGCGGCTTTAACAGCATCGAAGTCTTCGCCTGCAAGAGCAGTCTTCAGAGCATCAACATCTGCTTGAACATCAGCCTTCACTTCTTCTGAAAGTTTCTGGTCGTTGTCCTTGATTAGCTTCTCGATCTGATATGCCATCTGCTCACCCTGGTTACGAGTGTCAGCTTCTTCACGACGCTTCTTATCTTCAGCAGCATGCTCTTCAGCATCTTTAACCATTCTCTCGATGTCTTCCTTAGACAATGAAGAACCACCGGTAATAGTCATCGACTGTTCCTTGTTAGTTCCCTTGTCCTTCGCAGAGACGTGAACGATACCGTTAGCGTCAATGTCGAAAGTAACTTCGATCTGAGGAATACCTCTTGGTGCTGGAGCGATACCGGTTAGTTCAAAGTTTCCTAGTGACTTGTTATCTTTAGTGAAATCTCTTTCACCTTGGAATACCTGAATAGAAACTGCAGGTTGATTATCATCAGCTGTTGTAAAAACTTCTGAACGCTTAGTTGGAATGGCGGTGTTACGTTCAATCAACTTAGTCATAATTCCACCCTTGGTTTCAATACCAAGAGCAAGAGGAGTTACGTCAATCAATAGAACATCTTTACGCTCACCCTTTAGTAC
>Ga0194048_10001491_pt1 | contig 11638 bp, 12 predicted proteins | sample JunL225m_MetaG_FD_161685 | JGI IMG/M metagenome (GOLD analysis project Ga0194048, IMG submission 161685) | Anoxic zone freshwater microbial communities from boreal shield lake in IISD Experimental Lakes Area, Ontario, Canada - Jun2016-L222-5m | ecosystem: Environmental > Aquatic > Freshwater >...
CCGCTTCATTGACAACAGCACAAACGCATTTGCCATAACGGTCAACGGCACCCCCAAAGTACAAGCCTTCCAACCCTTCTCCCCGGCGGCATCGTACAGTGCTGCGACGTATGGGGGGAGTGGGTATTTTGGGGGAAGTGATTCATTAAATCTTGCAACTAACGCAATTCCTGCATCTGGTGCATTTACTTTTGAAACTTTTGTTTATGTGATTGGAACGGCGGCAAGTCAATGTATTATTGCCCAGTACCCAAACGGCACGGCAACGGGTAGATTTCAAATTTTGTGGAACGACACATCAAATAAATTTACCGCTATTCTTGGATCAAGTAATGTTTTTGTTTCTGATGCAACATATTCAACTAATACATGGTTACATTTAGTTGTTCAACGAGATGCATCAAACATATGGTCAATGTATGTAAACGGAACAAGAAATACATCAACTGTTAGTAACTCAACTGCAATTGATACTGCTGCAACTTATATTGGGAATCGCAATACTGGCGGCACACCATATACAGGTTATATTTCTAATCTTCGGGTTGTTTCTGGAACTGCTGTTTATTCTGGATCAACAATTACAGTTCCAACCTCCCCCGTCACCGCAGTAAGCGGCACCTCCCTCCTCACCAACTTCACCAACGCCGGAATTTACGACGCTGCTTGGCAGAATAATGCCTTGACGGTGGGGGATGCTCAGTCCAGCATTAGCCAGTACAAGTGGTCGCCTACGAGCATGAGGTTTGATGGGACAGGGGATTATTTGACGATGCCATTGAGCGCTGGCACGACAATTACTTCTGGGAACTTTACAGTAGAGTTTTGGTTATATCCAAGCACAGTAGTAACAGCATTACAAGCAATAGTTGGCACCAGAGAAAGTGATTCGTCTACAAGCATCAATTGGTCTGTTTCTTTGGCGGCCAATCAATTGCTTTTCCAAGCATACGACACTTCTAACACGTTAATTGGTACTCTTTATCATCAAACCACTTTATCCGCTGGCAATTGGTATTATTGCGCTTGGGTTAGAAGCGGTTCAACCTTTACTTTGTATGTGAATGGGGTTGCAAGCGCAACAACTATAACTTCATCGGCAACAATTCAGCAATCCGGTACAACTTTATGGGTTGGGCGTTATGGTGCTGGTTCTATATATTCAGCACTTAACGGCTACATCCAAGACCTACGAATCACCAAAGGCGTGGCCCGCACCATCACCACGCCAACCGCAGCATTCCCAACGAGGTAAGCAATGTTACTTGCCAATCAAGACCTGATCATTAAAGACCACACAGAGTGGTTTCCCAACACTTCGTTTGGTGACCGTGGGCCTACGCCAGAGTGGGTTCGAGAGGAAGGCTACTACATTCTTACGGTGTGGAAGCCCTATAACCACGCAACGGAGAAGTTGATTCCATCGAACCCTCATTTATACGAGGGGATGTGCTGCACGGTTGAGGTGGCTGCGCTCACCGAAGAAGATCTCCAGTCAAGGGTTGACTCGCAGTGGGCAGCAATCCGCAGCGCCCGTAATGAGCTGCTTAAAGATTCAGATTGGACTCAGCTAGCTGATTCTCCTGCGGACAAGGCCGAGTGGGCGGCATATCGTCAAGATCTTCGAGATGTTACTAAACAAACGGACCCGTTTGCGGTTGTTTGGCCAACAGCGCCGGGAACTCAAATTGTTTCTGTTGTCCCGGTGGTTGTGCCTGTAGATCAGGGTAGTACAATGACGGATACCGTCAATCTGGGGTAAATTATGGCGCAGTCTGGTTTTACTCCGCTGATTCATTACTACAGCACGACGGCTTCGGCGGCCCCTCTGGCGGCCAACATGGCCAACGGTGAGTTAGCAATCAACATCACCGACGGCAAGCTCTACTACAAAGACAATTCTGGTGTAGTTCAGATCATTGCAAGCAAGGCGATTGGGACGATCCCGATCCCTATTGCTAGCGGCGGAACAAACGCAACGACGGTAACGCAGGGCGGTGTTTCTTACGGCACCGCGACCGCTTATGCCTTCACGGCCGCTGGCACCGCTGGTCAGTTGCTAACGTCTGCCGGAACTTCTGCGCCGACGTGGACGACCTCTACAAACGCCAATACAGCGTCCGCTGTCGTGCAGAGGGATGCTAGTGGTAACTTCAGTGCTGGAACCATCACTGCGTCGCTCACAGGCAATTCTACGGGCCTTGCTGGGGGTGCTACGGGGTCTTTGCCCTACCAATCCGGGGCTGGCGCAACGACGTTCTTAGCCGCAGGGACTAACGGTCAGGTGTTGACTCTGACTGCCGGGGTGCCGACTTGGGCGTCATCGAGCAGCGGGGTAACTAGCGTAGCAACTGGGACCGGGTTGACTGGCGGGCCTATCACGACGACTGGCACGGTCTCGATTGATACTGCGGTAGTACCGAGGTTCAATGCGGCGGGGACGTTTACAACTCAGCAGACGTTTGCTGGGTCGTCGAGTGCGTTGGCTTGTGTGCTTACTAACGCCGCAGAGGTTTGTACGGTTTCTGCGACGGCGGCGACCGGCACAATCAATTACGACGTTACGACTCAGTCGGTTTTGTACTACACCAGTAACGCCTCGGCAAATTGGACGCCTAACTTCCGGGCGTCTAGCGGAACGTCACTAAACACGGCGATGGCCACAGGACAGTCTGTAACGGTTTCGTTCTTAGTAACGCAAGGGGGGACTGCTTACTACAGTTCTGCGGTGCAGGTTGATGGATCTGCGGTAACGCCAAAGTGGCAAGGCGGGACTGCTCCTACGGCTGGAAGCGCGAGCAGCGTAGATGTGTATACCTACACTATCGTTAAGACTGGCAGCGCGGCGTTCACGGTGTTTGCTTCTAAGAGCCAGTTTGCGTAATGCCTACGATTATCACAATTGGCTCTGCCTCTGCTAGGGGGTTTGGGTTTGGCACTCAAACCACGTCTGCGTCGGCAGTAACTTTCCTTGGGTTGGCGTCTTCTGTTACCAACCTTAGCGGCCAAGGGTTGACGGTAGATTCATCGGACAACTTATATTTTTCCGGTACAGGCCCATCCAATCAATGGTGGGTAGCAAAAATAAGCCCTGCAGGGTCTGTGGTTTGGCAGCAAACCTGTCCTACTAGCAACGGAGGTTCTGGGCAGGGGATTGCTTTGTACGGGACTACAACTGCGTTTGCGGTTGGTTCGTCTGGATCATCGAGCCCCACGACTCCGACAATTTTGCTAGTAAATCCCTCGACCGGGTCAATTTCATCTCAAACAGGGATCTCCACTCCTACGTTAGGAAATGCATTTAAGGAAGTCCAATGCTATCAGAGCAGCGGTAATTTTTATGTGCAGGGTGCTTTTTCAGAGTCAACCACCAATCCGGGCTGCCATCTTTATAAGTACACATCTTCTGGCACTAGGTCGCTGAGTAGATATGTTTCTGGAACAAACACTGGAACCGCGTTAAGTTTAGATGGCTCTGAGAACGTATTTGTAAATGTCAACTCATCAGTTGAAAATTATCAAATAAAACTTGCTTCTGATCTGTCAACTTTAGTCTTTAGCAGAAACCTTGGCGTTGGGGCGTTTACTGCTCAGGCCTCTAAGCAAACGGCTAGTTACGTTTACCTAGCGGGGTATGACGGAACTTCTTCAAGCTCTGGCTGCTCTGTTATGAAGATAGATGGCAGCACCGGAGCCCCGGTTTGGTCAAGGCGTCTAGGAAGTCAATCTGGATCTTTGTACTTCAATAGTATTGCGGTTGACTCTTCCGAGAACACTTATTCAATTGGCGCAATAAGTGGTGTTGTCTACATTGCAAAATACGATAGTTCTGGAAACTTGGTTTGGCAAAGGTCAATAACGGCTGGAACCGCCACTAGTCTTTGCTCTATTTCTTTGACGGCTGACCAAACAAGGTTTTATTTTTCTTTTGCTAACGCTTCAAGTTTGGTATTTGGGAAGCTACCTACCGACGGGTCTTTGACTGGGTCTTACACGGTAGGCGGGCAGTCGGTTGTTTATGCTGTTTCTTCATTGACTTCAACAACCACATCAATCACTAGCACGTCTTCTACTAATATATTCATTAACAGCACAAGGGCTGTGGGATCTCCCTCGGTTTCTTTTTCTGCCGCATCTAAGAGTGTTTCTTTTTTAACGGTTTAGTGAGTTAATCATGGCTGAAAAATGGATTCAAAAAGCAATTAAGCATCCGGGTGCTTTGAAGGAATCCCTTCATGTTCCTATGGGGAAAAACATTCCTGCAAAGAAACTTGAAAAAGCAGCCAAAGCTCCCGGCAAACTTGGTCAACGCGCTAGGTTGGCAAAGACTTTGAAAGGATTTGACTGACATGGCATCCGTAGAGACAGTAAACGCAAAAATTGACGCCCACGTTGATATCTGTGCTGTTAGGTACGAGGGAATCGAACGTGAGACTAGGGGCATTCACGCTCGCATCAAGCGTCTAGAGCAGATCCTAATTACTGGCGGAGGGGCAATAATTATGTTGTTGCTGACCATGATTATGAAGGGGCATTCATGATTGAAAAACTGGAAGCAAAATCTCAACTTATTGAGAAACTTGCTTTTGCGTTGCTTCCTATTCTTTTCACCTGCGTTGTGTATCTTATGACTGCGCTCGATAAACTGACGCACGACGTAACGGTGCTCAACGCCAAGATCAGTCTTGTGGTCACTTCAGACAACAAGCAAGCAGCCAACTCCGGGGCTGAGCTTGCTCGGGAAAAACTGCGGCAAGACCTTGAGAAAGAGATCCAAGCCAATCGTGACCTTATCCACGTAAACAAAGAACGCATCATAGTCCTTGAGCAAAAGGTAAAGTAATGGCTGACTTCAATCCAGCTTTTGACAAAATGATCGTCGATGAAGGCGGTTACCAATTAACAACTCTAGCCGGTGATACCGGAGGAATGACTTATGCTGGAATTGCACGCAACCCAAACCCGCACTGGCCGGGATGGAACCTCATCGACCACGGTGCACTCAACAACCCGCTCCTTACTGGAATGGTGCGTAGCTTTTATAAAGCTGAGTTTTGGGATCGTATCCGAGGGGATGAGATTACGAACCCAATTGTTGCGGAAAACATCTTCAACTTTGGCGTAAACACTGGGATAAAAGTTGCAATCAAGCTGGCGCAGTTGATCGTTGGAGCCACCCCAGATGGCGCGGTTGGTGATGTCACGTTGCAAAAACTGAATGCGATTGACGGCGAAGCGTTCAGAAAAGCTTATGCGCTTGCCAAGATTACTCGGTACGCGGACATCTGCAATAAAAATCGCACGCAGTCTAGATTTCTTTTAGGCTGGATCAATCGCACTTTGAAAGGACTCAAGTAATGGACTTGATAGGTATTGGTTCAATCATCGAGGGAGTTGGCAAAGTTGCAGGTGATCTCATTACGACAGATAAGGAGAGGCTTCAGATGGCGCTCGAAGAGCGCAAACTCGATCTGGAGGAAAAGAAAATTGATCAGGCGACCGATCTCGCCCAAGTTGATATCAATAAGATCGAAGCTGCAAGCTCTAGCTTATTTGTCTCTGGTTGGCGTCCTGCTGTGGGCTGGGTTGGGGTATTTGGTTTGGCTTATCAATTCCTCGGCTATCCAGTAATGCAATGGGGATGGTCTTTCCTTCAGGGGGTAGATATAATCCCTAGTGGGCTTGCTGCGCCACCGAACCTTGATGTTGAGCAGTTGTTGGTGCTCTTGTCTGGCCTTCTTGGGTTTGGCGGGATGCGGAGCTTTGAGAAGCATAAAGGCGTAGCGGCCAAATAGGGGTCAAGAATGGCTGCCGTAATGACGTATACGTCTCTTGTCAATGACATAGAGACCTATCTTGAAAGAACGGACGCGGCGACGGTTGACAAGATCCCGCAGTTCATCATGTTCGCGGAGCAGGTGCTTGCTACGGAACTGAAGTTCCTTGGCAATATAGTTGTTGCTCAGAGCAACATGGTTACTGGCCAAGCGACTATTGACAAGCCTGCCCGTTGGCGCAAGACGGTTTCAATGAACGTGACCGTTGGCGGCGAGCGCCAGCCCGTGTTCTTACGAAAGTATGAGTACCTTCGGGAGTATTGGCCGGACCCGACTCAAACGGACGTGCCTGCGTTCTACTGTGATTACGACTACACGCACTGGCTTGTAGCGCCCACACCGGATCAGGCGTACAGCTACGAGGTTTTGTACTACGAGCGTGTGCAGCCATTAGATGAAACGAATCAATCAAACTGGTTCACTCAGTACGCTCCGCAGGCGTTGCTGTACGGGACGTTGCTTCAGGCCATGCCTTTTTTGAAGAATGACGAGCGTATTCCGGTGTGGCAGAGCCTTTACGACAAGGCGGTAGCGATGCTTCAGAACGAAGACATTACGCGGATTGGCGACCGGCAAACCGTTGTAAAGGACACTTAAATGAGTTTCAATTCGCCGTTTACTGGGAACGTCATTCAGCCGACGGATGTCTCTTACGCATCCTATGCCTTAACGTCCACGACGGGTTCTGTCCAGCTTGAGTGGCCAATCAATGGCAACGCCACTGATTACCCGGCCGCGCGGATCATGCAGGTCACGACGACGTCAACGTCTTATGTGCTGAAGATGCCACCGGCCAATCAGACTTCTGTTGGCCAAGATGCGTTGATTACAAACCCCGGCGCGACGACGTTAACGGTCAAGGATTACGCCGGGGTCAACACTATTTGTACTATTGCGAACGGGCAATCTAAGTACATTTATATATCAGACAATCCTACTTCTGCGGGGACGTGGAAGGTTATTGCCTTCGGGGTAGGGTCGTCTTCGGTTGATGCCGCGGCGCTTGCTGGGGCGGGCCTGATGGCCTCTGGGGCGATCTTGAATCAGTCGCAGTCGGTGACGACGTTCTCTAGTGGATTTACTGCTACTGAAGCCGATCGGGCTGCTACTTATGTTTGGACTGGCGGTGGTGGAACGGTGACGCTCACGTCGGCCAGCACGTTAGGGAACAATTGGTTTTTCATTGTTCGTAACGGCGGGACTGGTACGTTGTCGATCACGCCTAGCGGCGGGGACTTGATTAACGGGTCTGGTTCGCTAGATATGCAGCCCGCGGACTCGTGCTTTGTGGCGTGTTCTGGATCGGCGTTCTACAGCGTTGGATTGGGCAAGAGCACGCAGTTTAACTTTACTCAGCTAACGAAGGCTGTAGTTAGCGGGACGTACACGCTGACGTCTTCTGAGGCGGCAAACGTCATTCAGAAGTACACAGGGACGTTGAGCGGGAACGTGACGGTGATTATGCCGTCAACGATTCAAGTTTATTACATCACGAACCAGACTTCTGGGGCGTACTCAATCACGTTCAGGACGAGCACGTCTGGCGGCGCTACGGCGGTTGTTCCGGCTGGCCAGCAGGTGATTCTGCTGTGTGATTCGGTGAATATGTATAACGCCTCAACGATTGCCGCGGGGGCGTCTACGTTGGCCTTGGGTAATGGCACGGTCGGAGCGCCGTCGTTGAATTTCTCTGCTGAGGGCACAACGGGTATTTATCGTCCTGCCTCTGGGGAGTTTGGGATTGCGGTGCTCGGGGCGCAGATTGCAAGTTTTGCGGCGACCGGGTTGACGATCACGGGAACTGGGACGTTTAGCAGTGGGATTTCTGGCGGAACTTTCTGATGACGGCAAAAGTTTTTGCATTAGCCACTAAGCCCGGAGTTCAAAGAGACGGCACTATCTTTGACATGAACTTTTATACGGATGCGCGTTGGGTAAGGTTCCAGCGTGGCCGTCCGAGGAAGATGGCTGGCTATGCGGTGATGTCTAACCAGATGACCGGCCCGTCGAGGGGGATCTGGGTCAACCCGCAGGATTCGTTTACTGCGGTGTTTAGCGGATATAGCGCCGGCTTGCAGAAATTGTCTATTGATAACAATGGTGTAGGGGCCGGGGTTACTAACTTTTCGTTGAGCAACTTTACGTCAAGCGTCAATAATTTGTGGCAGTTTGATGGGTTTTATGATGTTGCCGGGGCGGGTGTTGCAACGATTCTGGCTCACCCCGGACAGAACTTGGCTGCCATTGACTCGACGGCTAACACTCCGGTTTTGTTTGGAAATATTGATGGGTCTACGTTGTCCCAGATTGGGACTTTTACGGACTCCAATGCCTACCTGAACGGGACAACAACGGTAACCCTTAGTCAGGCTGACTTGTTGATTGGAGCGGGGCAGGCGGTGTCGGGGACCGGGATTCCTTCTGGCACCACAGTTGTTTCAAAGGTAGATAGCGCAGATATCTTATCGACGGTCGCTGTTACTGGCACCGGGGGTCAGATTTCTTGTGCATCAACTTCCGGTCTTTTTATTGGCCAAACGGTGTCGGTGTCTGGCACAACTTCTCCTCAAACCTTGTCGAGCGTAACGATTACAAGCGAAAACGGAGATTTTTCTTGTACCGCGACAACGGGGTTGTACGTTAATCAGCCGGTTTATGTTACTGGAACTCAGGTCAGCACCACTTTGGGAAGTGTTCAGGTAACGGGCACTGCCGGGCAGTGCTCTTGCACAACAGTGAGTGGTTTATATGTTGGGCAGGCTGTAGTTGTTACTGGAACCCTTACTGGAACAGCCACAGGAATTTCTTCTGGCGTAACGTACTACATCAAAGAAACCAATGTGACGGCGTCTAATTCGACGTTTACATTGTCTGCAACGCCGGGTGGCACAGCGCTTGTCACAACCGCAGGAACAACGACGGGGCTGGTATTTAAGGTAAGGCAGCTAACTGGGGTCACGTCGGGATCAACTTACTACATTACCGCAACAGCAACCGGCGCAACTTCAACTTTTACGTTATCGAGTTCAGTTGGCGGGCCTCCTATTTCTACTCAAATCAATAGTGTTTCTGGTTTGGTGTTTTCCGTCCCTAAAGACACCGGGCTAACGTCAGGATCAACGTACTACATTATTGCTACGAACTACTCTACGACATTTACGTTGTCGGCCACGAGAGGTGGGTCTGCGATTACGACGATCGTGAACTCTACGACTGGCTTGGTGTTTACGTTAGGTCTGTATACTAAGGTAGTGTTGTCCGCGGCGGCTACGACCAGTGGGAGTTCAACGCTCACGTTCAACAATAACGTCTCCGTTTCTGGCGGAGTGGTGTCGTTGCATCCTTATGTGTTTGTGTACGGCAACAATGGATTGATTAAGAATTGTGCTGCCGGAAACCTGCAGGATTGGGTCTCTGCGGACGCTAATGAGACCAACGTAGCGACCGGGAAGATCGTCCAAGGCTTACCCGTCAGGGGTGGTTCAAACGCGCCTTCTGGGCTGTTCTGGAGCCTTGATAGTTTGATTCGAGTGTCGTACATCGGGGGAACCGGTACGCCTGCTCAGTATTGGCGGTATGACATCATTACTAGCCAGACGTCTATTTTGTCGTCGCAGTCCGCGATTGAGTATGACGGTGTCTATTACTGGTGCGCGGTTGATAGGTTCATGCTGTACAACGGCACGGTCAAAGAAATCCCGAACAACTTCAATCAGAACTATTTCTTTGACAATCTAAACTACTCTCAGCGCCAGAAGGTATGGGCGTGCAAGGTTCCTCGTTTCGGCGAGATCTGGTGGTTTTATCCGCGGGGTGAGGCTACGGAGTGTACTGACGCGGTGATTTACAACATCCGAGAGAATGCTTGGTATGACGCTGGTGAGGCTTTAGGAGCCCGCAGAAGCGCTGGGTACTTCTCTCAGGTGTTCTCCCGTCCGATCGCTGCCGGGTGGGATGTGACGGAGTCAGAGGTTGTTTTCACGCAGTCTATGACTACGACTAACGGGAAGACAACTATTCCGTTGACGACCTATAACACTAGCGTAGAGATTGGGCAGGTCATTAGCGGGACTAATGTTCTTTCGGGCACAACGGTGGCGTCAGTAACCTCGAGCGGCTTGCAGACGCTAGGATCAATCACTGGCGGGTCTTCCTACACGAACGGCACTTACTCTGGCGTGACCTTGACCGGCGGCTCTGGGTTGGGTGCTACCGCGAACATTACCGTAAGCGGTGGAGCCGTAACCGCGGTAACGATTGTTGCTTACGGAGCGGGGTATCGCGTTGGGGATGCGTTGAGCGCGGCGGCTGCAAGCATTGGGGGCACGGGCGCTGGATTCAGTGTGCCGGTGACAGCAATTTATGCGCAGATCATTACGATGTCTGCTGCTGCTTACGGGACGGGCACGCAGACCTTGACGTTCAGCACGGCGGCAAACTTATTCAATTTGTATCAGCACGAGCTCGGCGTTGATGCGGTTGATGGCCAGAACGTGAATGCGATTGAGTCGTACTTTGAGACGAATGATCTTGGCTGGGTTTCTGGCGGCCCGAGCGAACCGGCGATGGTCGGCGAAAACAAGTGGGCTCGGTTAGAGAGGGTTGAGCCGGACTTTATTCAGTCTGGTCAGATGTACTTGCAGGTTACTGGCCGGCCCTACGCTCAGTCTGAGGACGTGACCTCAGCGCCGTACTTCTTTGAGCCTGACACAAACAAGATTGACATGAAGGAGCAGCGCCGGGAGTTGAGGCTGCGATTTACGTCTAACGTAGTTGGCGGGAATTTCCAGTTAGGTAAGTTGTTGTTAAGTGCAACCATTGGCGACGTAAGAGGGTACTGATGGTTATTTTGTATGACCCTCGGTACCAGACGTTTCAGTCTTGGGCGAGTCTTTTGGTTGAGCAGTTTGCTTCTAATCAGTTAGAGATCCCGAACGACAGCACTGATTGGAAACTTTGGGGCGATGGGTTGAAGGCAATAGATATCTTTGCTAACGAGGCGGTGCCTAGTACCAGCATCTTTGAGAACTGGGAAGACTGGGCTTCTGCGTTGTTGCTTGCTGTGAACTCCGGGGCTTGAGATGGCAAACGTAAATCGTGGACTAGACGAGGAACATGAGCTAACGCCCGAAGAGCAGGCTGCGTACGATACTCGGAAACAGGAAGCCGCCGCTCGTGATGCGGCCGCTGCTGAAGCCGCACGAGTCAAAGCAGCGGGCAGAGATCCGGCTATTGCGAATTTGCTACGAGAACTTGGGGCTGACAACGAAGCCACTCGTACGATTGCCGCTCGAGTTTATGATCAATACAACCTTACCAGTATGTTTGATATTGGTAGGAGCGACCCGTACACCTACAACAATGAAGACGGCGAGCCAGTTGAAGGCCGGGATTTTATTAACAAAAAAACCGGCGAAAAGATTGGAGGCCCTAATGGCCTCGCTCTTGGAACTCAACAAACAAACAAAGGTCAAAATTTATTCACTATAGGCCCAGACGGCCAGATGAGTGGCGTATTTATTTCAAAACCGGAGGGGTTTTGGGATCAGGTGGCAACAGGCATATTGCCTATGGCCAATATGATTCCGGGAATAAATGCCATTACCATCCCTCTTACGGCTGCTTACTACGCTTCCCATGACCAATGGGGGAGGGCGCTTGCGACGATAGCGCCGATGGGCCTTAATGCCATAGCAACTGGCACCAATGCGCTCAGCAACCTTTCTGGCTCGGCGGACTTCAATCCAACGGCAACAACTCCTGCTGGGATGTTGACGGAGGCCGCAACAGGCATTCAAGGC
>Ga0194048_10001495_pt1 | contig 11631 bp, 9 predicted proteins | sample JunL225m_MetaG_FD_161685 | JGI IMG/M metagenome (GOLD analysis project Ga0194048, IMG submission 161685) | Anoxic zone freshwater microbial communities from boreal shield lake in IISD Experimental Lakes Area, Ontario, Canada - Jun2016-L222-5m | ecosystem: Environmental > Aquatic > Freshwater >...
TTCCGACGAGCCTCGTGTTCGCCAACGGCGGCGTGATCGTGGCGCAGGCTCCCAACTTCGTCTTCCTCAAGGATACCGACGGCGACGACAAGGCCGACGTGCGCCAGGTCATCCTGACCGGCTGGGGTATCCGCGATACCCACGCCCAGACGAGCAGCCTTTCCTACGGTTATGACAATTGGCTGCGCGGCGCGGTCGGTTACAGCGGTTTCAACGGGCAGATCAGCGGCCAGCCGAAATCCTTCGCGCAAGGCAGCTACCGTTTCTCCGCGGATGGCGAGAAACTGGAATACCTGCACCAATTCACGAACAATACCTGGGGTCAGAGCGCTAACGCCTTTGGCGACGATTTTGGCGGCACGGCCAATAACGCCCCGATTTTCTTCGGCGGCATCCCGGCCAACATCGTTCCGAAGGGCGCTCGCACCATGACGGCGAAGAAGATCAACCTCGTCGACAAGACGCACACGATCACCCCGAACTTCCGACAGGTCGACGTCATGGGCGGCTACACCGCCGCCGCCGGCTCCAACTTCATCTACTCCGCCCAGCTGCCGCCCCGTTTTCAGGGCAAGGCGATGGTTTGCGAACCCACGATGAAGGTCATCGCACTCATGGACGTGCAGCCCGCGGGCGCTGGCTATGTCGCCAGGGACGCCTTCAATCTCGTCGCGAGCTCCGACGAATGGATGTCGCCCGTCTTCTCGGCCGTCGGTCCGGACGGCGCCATCTGGTTCGCCGACTGGCAGAATTTCATCATCCAGCATAACCCGACTCCCAGTGTCGGCCGCGGCGGCTATGACGCCAAGACCGGCGTCGGTGGTGCGCACGAGAACGACCTGCGCGACCACGCCCGTGGTCGTATCTACCGTCTCGTTTGGGACAAGCCGGGCTCGATTGCCAAGGCCGCCCAGGGCGACTCCGCCGCCGAACTTGTCGCAGGACTTTCTGGCAGCACACAGTACGGTCGACTGCAGGCCCAGCGCCTGATCGTCGAAGGCAAGAAGAAGGATCTCGCTCCGGCGCTTCGCGACCTCGTGACGAAGTCCTCCGCCGACATCGGTGCCATCCACGCCCTCTGGGCCCTGCAGGGGCTCGGTGAGCTCGACGCCGCGACGCATCAAGCAGCCTTGCTTTCGACTTCCGCTGGCTTGCGCCGCAATGCGATCCGCGCGCTCGGCGTCGACGAGCCTTCGCAGAAGCTCTTCTACGGTTCCGGCGTCGTGGCCGATAAGGATGCGCCGACCCGTCTCGCCGCCTTGGTGAAGCTCGCCGATTTTCCGACGACCCCCGAAGTGCAGACGCTCGTCCGCCAGCTCGCCGCCGACGCGGCCGTCAAGTCCGACGAGTGGCTTAACGAGGCATCTCGTCTGCTCGCGAAGAAGCATAAGACCGCCACCTTCGTCGAAGGCCCGAATCTGTTGCCCAACCCCGGATTTGAGGAGCTGGCCGCGGACAAGAAACTGCCTGCGGGTTGGAAGCGCCGTGATTATGGCGGCAGTAGCAAGCCCGGCAACAAGACCGTCACATGGGCGATCGTCACCGACCCTGCGCTTATCCATTCTGGTAAGAACGCGGTGCGCGTCATCACGCGAGGCGACGACGACACGAGCCTCTTCGCCGACGTCGAGCTGAAGCCGAATACCGAGTATCGCCTGAGCGCCTGGATCAAGACCCACGCCATGCGCGGCAAGGCCAGCCTCAACGATCATATCGGTCGGGCCGAGACCGAGAAGGTCATCGCCCGCGAATCGGAATGGGGCGAAGTCGACGTCGTCTTCAACAGCGGTAATCGCACCAAGGCTAGCATCAACCTCCTCCAAGTGGCCTCCGGCGGAGACGCCATTTTCGACGACGTGAAACTCTGCGAACTCACCATGGTCGGCGATACTCCCGTGACCGCCGGCGTAGCCGCTCGCGGCGAGCAGATCTTCTGGAAACACCCCGTCGCCGCCTGTGCGATCTGTCACATGCTGGGCGGGAAGGGTAGCGCGATTGGTCCGGCGCTTGATGGCATCGCCACGCGTGCCACGCCGGCCTACATCCAGGAGTCTCTGCTCGAACCGAACAAGGTCCTCGCGAAGGGTTTCGAGAAGTTGGGCGTCTCGCCGATGCCGCCCATGGGCCTGATCCTCAAGCCTCAGGAGCTCGAGGACGTGAAGGCTTTTCTTCAGACCCTCAAGTAAGTCCCTCTGCCCCCGCCCCAATCTGATTGATTTGGGGCGGGGGCTATCTATGCCTTTCGCCCATGTGCTCCGTTGAACTCAAAAAGCCCATGCATCCCGCACTGGTCCTGCTGGCCTTGGCCGCCGTGACCGGCGTCTCCGGAGCCGTCCTGTATTTCGGCGTGCCGACCACGGAGTTCCACGGGCTGCAGACCGGCATCTTCTTCCCGTTTGAAGTCGAGTTCGCCGATGCGCGCTTCATGGACAACAAGATCAAGTGCGAGTCCAAGGAAGTCACCGCCGAGGTCCGCAAGGCCTTGCAGAAGATCAAGTCCGACTATCCGGTCGATAAGGCCTACGTCACGCTGACCAACTACCCGTCCGGTTATAAGTTTCATGTCAGCTATGTGACCTATTACGGTCAGCGTCTCGCCCTCGGCGAAGAGAAGCTGTTCCGCCGCGGCGTGCAGGTGGGCGAGCCGAAGATCGATGCCGAGCTGAAGGCCAAGGACGACGCTTTCGAGAAGGCCATCCGCGATACGATCGAGGCCTACTTCAAGTCCAAGGGCGCGCAGGGCTGAGGCGCTCAGGAGGGGCAGGGCTAGGGATTGGGGTCGGGGTAGGTCGGTGTCTAAAAGAGAAGAGCCCCGGATTGCTCCGGGGCTCTTGCAAAGTGGGGTGATTGAGGGGACTTGAACCCCCGACCCCTGGTACCACAAACCAGTGCTCTAACCAACTGAGCTACAACCACCGTGCGTTCCTTCTTTTGCGGAAGGAAGCCCTATGCAGGGAATCCCGCGGGGATTGTCAAACCCGGACCCGAAAGCGCTGAAAAGCCCCGTCCAGCCTGAGGTTTGCCTTCTCGGCCGAGTTTTCCTCCCTTTATCCTTTCCCTTTGCCCCTGCGTATCGCTTTCTAACTCAACTTTATGTCTACGTTTTCCGACCTCGGTCTGCCCGAGCCAGTCCTGCGCTCCTTAGCCGAACACGGCTACGTGACCCCGACTCCCATTCAGGCTCAGGCGATTCCGGTCATCATGGCCCGCAAGGATCTCATCGGCGCCGCACAGACCGGTACCGGCAAGACCGCTGCCTTCGCTCTCCCGACGCTTTCGCTCCTCGGTCCCGCCGCCGGTAAGCCCCGCTGTCTCGTCCTCGTGCCGACACGCGAGCTCGCTGTCCAGGTCGACGAAAACTTCCAGAAATACGGTAAACACTTCGGTACCCGCACCGCGCTCCTCTACGGCGGCGTGGGCTACGGCGCCCAGGTCAAGGCGCTCGAAGAGGGCGTCGACGTCGTCATCGCGACCCCGGGTCGCCTCCTCGACCTGCATGAGCAGAAGATCCTGGACCTGAAGTCCATCCAGATGCTGATCATGGACGAAGTCGACCGCATGCTGGACATGGGCTTCATCGAGGACGTCACCCGCATCGTCAACTACTGCCCGAAGGACCGTCAGACGCTGCTCTTCTCCGCCACGATTTCCGACGCCATCGGCCGCATCGCGGGCTGGGCGCTGCGTGATCCGGTCACGATCGACGTCCGCACGGGCCTCGGCGCCGCCGACACGGTCGAACACGCGATCTACCCCGTCGATATTTTCCAGAAGTACGACCTGCTGCTGGCCCTGCTCAACAAGAGCGGTTACAAGTCCGTCATCGTCTTCACCCGCACCAAGCGTGATGCCGACCGTATCGCGGAGTGGATCGAAGGCCACGGCACGCCCGTTGCGACGATGCACGCTGACCGTTCGCAGTCCGAGCGCGCCGCCGCCCTTGCGGGCTTCAAGTCTGGTAAGTTCTCCATCATGGTGGCGACCGACATCGCTTCGCGCGGTCTGGATATCCGTGGCGTCACGCACGTCATCAATTACAACGTCCCTGAGCACGCCGAAGATTACGTCCACCGCATCGGCCGTACCGGTCGCGCTTCCGCCGAAGGCGAAGCCTTCACGCTCTTCTCTCCGGACGAGATGCACCATCTCCAGCAGATCGAAGTTCTCCTGGGTCGCACCATCGAGCGCCGTAAGCTCGAAGATTTCCGTTACTATTCCGAACCGCAACTTACTCCGGGCAGCGCCAAGGCGGCGACCGCCTCGCGTAAACGCAACCGCTGATCGTGTCTGTGCCCGCTTCCGAGCCTCCGATGCGGCGAGCCCTCGAGCTCGCCCGTCAGGCTTGGGGACGCACGCACCCGAACCCGATGGTCGGGGCGGTGATCACGGAAGGCGGTAAGGTCGTCGCCGAAGGCTTCCACGCCAAGGCCGGCGAGCCGCATGCCGAGGTGATGGCCCTGCGCGCCTTGGGCCGTAAGCCCGCCGCGGACGCTATCCTGCACGTCACGCTCGAGCCTTGCTGCACGCATGGCCGCACGCCGCCATGCGTCGACGCGATCCTGGCTTCGGGCATTCGCACCGTCGTTGTGGGTGCCCGCGATCCGAATCCGGCCCACGCGGGCCATGGCCTCGAACGGCTGCGCACCCAGGGCGTCGCGGTCGTCGAAGGGGTGCTGGGCGAGGAATGCGCCGCATTGAACCTGATCTTCAATCATTGGATCGTCCGCGGCTCGCCGTTGATCGCGCTCAAGGTTGCTTCGACGCTCGACGGTAAGCTGACTTTGCCCGCCGGGCAGGGCAGGGCTGTCACCGGTCCGGAGGCCACGGCCTATGTGCATCGCCTCCGGAAGCTCTTTCCCGCCATCGCCGTCAGCGCCGACACTGCACTCGCGGATAATCCCCGCCTGACCTCGCGAGGTGACGAGGGCGAGACCTGCCCAGTGCGCTTCGTGCTGGACCGGCATTTCAAGACCGCCGGCCGTGCCGGACTGAATCTCTTCCAGGACGCCCATCGCACGCGGACGATCGTCGTCGGTCTGGGCTCCGCCGCTAAGAAGTCCGACCTGGCTTGGTATGAGGCCGAGGGCATCAAGGTCTGGGCGCTGGTCGGCGACGAGAATTCCTTCCTCAAGGTCTGGGCCGAACGCTGCGCCCAGGAGAAGGTCAGCGGTGTCCTGGTCGAAGCCGGTCCGCGCTTGGCGTCGGCGATGCTGTCCGCCGGATCCGCCGATTACCTTTACGCGTTCGTCGCCCCGCGCACGGGCGATTCCGAAGCGCCGAGCTGGCACGATGGGGTGGCTCTACCGGTGGGGGGTCTGCGGACTTCCCTGGTGGGTTCTGACGCCCTTTATCAGGGCCATCTAGGGTAAGTCCTCTCATTATCCTAGAAAAGCCTCCTAGGCAGAATTAGGGGCTATTCCCCCGCCTAAGGCAGGCGCGGGGGTGTCTTTTTGTCCCAAAGCGACCCTCTTGGCGGTTTTGGCTCGCCTTTTCAAGAAAAACTTACATCACAGCGAGTCCGCCTCCCTGTCCAAAGCAGAATGGCCCTAACCTTCTAAATCCTAACTACTTATGACAGAGAAAATCTTGGACCACAAGCGTAAGGAGAAGCCCTCCTTCACCTCTCTCATCGAGAAGAAGCGGGATGGCGGCGAGTTCACCGCCGATGAGATCCGTCATATCATCGACTCGGTGATGGATGCCGAGATGCCGGAGGCCCAGCAGGCTGCTTTGGCCATGGCGATCTACTTCAAGCAGATGTCCGCGCAGGAAACCGCGCTCCTAGCCGAAGAGCTCCGCCTCTCCGGCGACGTCATCGACCTCGACCGTCTCACCCAGCCCAAGATCGCCAAGGTCTCGACTGGTGGCGTGGGCGACAAGACCTCCATGGTGCTCGGCCCCCTCGGTGCCGCCGCTGGCGTCATCATGCCGGGCATGAACGGCAAGGACGAAGAATTCTGCATCTCGACCGTCGAGAAGCTCAGCTCGATCCCGGGCTTCAAGGGTAAGGCCACGATGGACCAGTTCCGCCAGCAGCTCGAACGCGTGGGTTGCGCCGTCACCGAGCAGTGCAGCGAAATCGCTCCGGCCGATGATATCCTCTACAAACTCCGCCAGAAGACGGGCACGATTCCGTCCCTCCCGCTCATCACGGGTAGCATCCTCTCCAAGAAGCTCGCCGAAGGCTGCGAAGGCCTGGTGATCGACGTGAAGTGGGGCAACGGTTCCTTTATCCGCGACCTCGAGCAGGCCAAGCAGCTCGCCCGCATCGTCACCCGCGTCGCCCGCTCGCTTAATCGCAAGTGCGTCGCCCTCGTGACCGACATCAACCAGCCCCTCGGCGACTCCGTCGGCACGGGCCTCGAAGTCCTCGAAGCCGTCCGCCTCCTGAAGGGCGAAGGCCCCGAAGACCTGCAGGACCTCGTCCTCAAACTGGGCATGGAAGTCGTGCGCCTCGCCGGCGTCGCCGGTTCGACCCTCTCCGCCAAGCAGACCGTCGAGAAGCACCTCAAGGACGGCTCCGCCCTCGAGAAGTTCAAGGCGATGGTCCGCGCCCAAGGCGGCAAGACCGACTGGATCGACGATCCCTCGAAGTTCCCCAAAGCGAAGTTCATCCGCAAGCTGCCGGCTCCGAAGCGTGGCTACGTCCATACCATCGACGCCGGCAAGATCGCCCAGGGGGTTCGTCTCCTCGCCACCCTCAAGGATGGCACGCTCGACCCGTCGGTCGGCGTCACCGAGATCCGCAAGGTCGGCACGCAGGTCAAGCAGGGCGAGCCGCTGATCATGATCCATTACAACGACGAGGCCAAGGTCGACGCCGCGCTGCCGTACTTCCGCGATGCCTACCGTCTCGCTCCCAAGCGTCCGAACATGCCCCCGCTCGTCGTCGAGCGCGTGGCCTAAGTCGGCCCGCCAGGAAAGTTAAAGAGCCGCGGAGCGATCCGCGGCTCTTTCGTTTTTAGCCTTCGCCGGCGGGCGTGCCGTCCGACTTCAGGATGAGGATGAGCTTCTGGCCATCCTTGCCGGTCAGTTCCACTTCGACTTGTAGGGAGGTCGGCAGCTTACGCACTCCGATCGGGCCGGTGATCTTGGCGCAGCCATGGGCCTTGAGGAAGTTGGCGGCATCTTCTCCATTCTCGAGCATGACCAATCGGCCCAGCACGGTCTTGCCGTCGGCCTGGCCGACCTCGAGCTTCGCCGTACGGTCGAGGAAAGTGTCGTCCAACTGAGCCCAGGTGACCACGTCGCCCGCGCTGAAAGTTCGCTCGCCGGAGGAGCGCAAGGCGCTCAGCTCCGCGGGTGTTCCACGGAGCGTCTCGACCGCCGGCTTGCAGCCGGCCGCCGGGAGCATCGCGATCAACAGGAAGAGGCGGAGACGCATGATCAGCTTCGTGGGAACCTGATTATCGACCAAGGAAGGCCGGCAGCAGGGCGGGCGGAAGTTCTTTGAGCATCGTGCCCATGCCTTTATGGTGGGCGGTCACGACGACCACGAGGTCAGCCTCGGGGAACATGAAGATGAACTGGCCGCCGGCACCGCGGCCTTCCACGGCGTGGTAGGACTTGTCGCCAATCTTGAAATCATCGGTCCACCAGAAGAAGCCGTAACCGTTGGTGACGGAATTCTCGTTGATGCGCGAAGTGGCCTTGGTCACGTATTCGGCGGGGATCAGCTGCTCGCCGTGCCACTTGCCTTTGTCGAGGACGAGTAGGCCCCATTTGACCATGTCGCGCGAAAGGACGCCCGAGCCGGCGGCGGATTTAGGCAGTCCGCTGACGGTGTCCGTCTCCCAGTTGTAGTTGGTGATGCCGAGCTTACCGAAGAGCTCCTTGCGGATGAACTCCTCCGCAGAGCCCGGTACGCTGGCCTGCACGATCTGCATGGCGATGCAGGGATCCGAAGACTGGTATTTGAAGGTGCGCGGCGCGGCCGGGATCGGCGCGCTATGCTGGAAGTAAGCCTGGATCTGGCCTTGGCCTTTCAGCGCAGCCGGATTCTTGACGAGTTCGCCGATCTTGGCGTCATCGACACGGATGCCCGACTTCATGTTCATCGCCTGGGCCAACGTGATGTCATTCGCGCCGCCGACGAACTTGGCCGGCTGCAATTCCTTGAGGAAGGTCCAGACCGGACGATCTAGGTCCGACATCTTGAGGTGACCAAGCTGGATCGCGCGTCCGACGGCCATGGCCGTGTAGGACTTGGTGATCGACATCTGATAGTGTGGATAATTCTGCCGTCCGCGGCGGTAGTAGGACTCGAAGAGCAGTTGGCCGTGGTGCGCGACGAGGAGGCTATCGATTTCGCCATGTTTACCATCCGCGATGTCGTGGGCGAATTTCAGGACAGCGTCTTTTTGCGCGCCTAGGAGTTCTCCGACCGTGAGGCCGTCCTTGAGCTCCTGCGGCTTGGTAGTGAGGAAAGGCTTCTCGAGGTCAGGTAGCTTGGCTTCCAGGGCGTAGGAGACCGCAGCGGCGTTCAGACCGGGTACCTCGGGGGCGAGGCCGTTGCTGGGTTGGGCCAGCAGGGCTGAGGCCGAGATGAAAAGCAGCAGGAGTCCGGTTTTCATTTTAAAGATAAGTGGCTCAGCGGCCGAGCGTGGCTTTCAGGAACTGCTCCATCTCCGCCCAGGAGGCTTTATCAGCGTCGGCGTTGTAGGCGGCGCCCTTGGAGTTGTCGCTGCCGGCGGCCTTGTGCGTGAAGCTATGGACGGCGCCAGGGTACTTGATGAGTTTATAGTCCACTCCGGAGGCCTTCATTTCGGCTTCGAAAGCGGCGACATCCTTGGCCGGGACGTAAGGGTCGTCGGCTCCATGGAGGGCGAGGACCTTGGCCTTGATGTTCTTGCCGTCGGCCGGTGTGGGGGAATCGAGGCCGCCGTGGAAGCTGACGACACCTTTGATGGCGGCGCCGCTGCGGGCGAGTTCGACTACGGTCGTGCCGCCGAAGCAGTAACCGGTGGCGGCGATCTTCGAAGCGTCGGTGCGGCTGTCATGGCTGAGGACGTCGAGCGCGTCATTGACGCGGGTACGGAGCAGCGGGCGGTTGCCCTTGTACTTGCCAGCTTCCTTGCCAGAGGCTGGGGGCTGCGGGCGGACGCCTTTGCCGTAGATGTCAGCGACGAGCACGTTGTAGCCCAGGGCGGCGAGTTTGTGCGCGGCTTCCTTCTCGTGGTCGCTGATACCAGTCCACTGGTGCACGACGAGCACGCCAGGACGCTTGCCGGTGAGGGTGTCATCATAGGCCTGCCAGCCTTCGCAGACGGTGTCGCCGGACTTATATTCGAGGGGCTTCTCGACGATGGCCGCTGAGAGCAGACCAAAGGAGCTTAGGACCGCGAGGAGGGAGGGCAGGAGGGCTTTCATGCCCGCCAACCTAGGAAGGCCGCCCGTCGGTGCAAGCGCCTAGCGAGCTTAGGCTAAGCCCCGCTTCGTCGAAGCGGCGAAATCCACGAAACTTTTCACGATGCGTCCTGAGGCCTCGGGTAGTGCACTGGCTTTTTCAATGGCCTGCGAGGTATTGAGCCCGTCGCGATAGAAGAGGCGATGCATCAGCTTAGCCGCGGCGATTTCTTCTTCCGAGAAGCCCGCCCGCTTGAGCCCGACCGCATTGACCATTTTGGTCTCGCACGGGTTGCCGTCGGCGATGACGAAAGGAGGGACGTCTTGGACGCACTTCGAGCAGGCCGCGACCATGGCGTGGTCACCGATGCGGCAGAACTGGTGGATGCCGGCGTTCCATCCGATGTTCACGTGGTCGCCGACGTGCACGTGGCCCGCGACGGCGGAGTGGCTGGAGATGACGAGGTGGTTACCGATCACGCAGTCATGCGCAATGTGGGAATAGGCGAGCAAGACGTTGTCGTCGCCGAGAATGGTCCATTCCCCTTCTTGAGTGCCGAGGTGGACGCTGACGTATTCGCGGAAAGTATTACGTGCACCGACCTTGAGGCCGGGCTTACCAGGTTTGGCTTTCAGGTCCTGCGTGCGACCCCCAATCACTGCGAACGGGAAGACTTCGCACTGTGGCCCGAGTTGCGTATAGCCTTCAACCGCGGCATGGTGATGTAGGATGCAGCCATCGCCGAGGGTCACGTCCGCGCCCACAAATGCGTAGGCGCCCACGATCACATCGTTACCCAGCTTAGCACCGGGTTCGATGATTGCCGTTGAATGAATCTGCGTTGCCATCCGCTGATTACGCCTCGGCGCCAGAGTCAGTGATGGTGAAGAGCAGGTCGGCCGAGGAGACCGTCTCGCCGTTGACGAGGCATTCGCATTCCGCGGCGGCGATACGACCGCGCACCTTGGTGAGCTTGGCGCGGATCTCGAGGGTGTCGCCGGGAGTGACGGCCTTGCGGAACTTTACTTTGTCGGCACTCATAAAGAACACGACTTTCGGGGCTTCGTCAGCGGCACCACGGCGCAGCATGATGAGGCCAGCGGCTTGCGCCATCGCTTCGATCTGCAAGACGCCCGGCATGACTGGCTGGCCAGGGAAGTGGCCTTGGAAGTAGGGCTCGTTGATCGTGACGTTCTTAATCGCGACCAGGGAGTCTTCGGTCAGCTCCACCACACGGTCGACCATCACGAACGGGTAACGATGGGGTAGGGCGTTAAGAATCTGGCGGATATCGAGCGCCGAGCCCATTGGGGCCTTAGGCGCTTCGATTTTAGCATTGGTGGGAGCGGCTTTGGCCTTGGGAGCCTTAAACTCCTGCCACTGCTTGCGGACGGCGGCAGCCAAGCGAGCGTTGAGCGCGTGGCCGGGGCGGACGGCGATGATGTGGGCCTTGAGGCGAACGCCCGACAGGACGATGTCACCGACGATATCGAGAATCTTGTGGCGGACGAGTTCGTCCTTAAAGCGCAGGGGCTCTTTGCTTACGACCTTGTCTCCTTTGAGGATGATGGCTGAGTCGAGCGAGCCGCCTTGGATGAGGCCTTTCTTTAGGAGCTCCTCGATGTCTTCGTAGATGGTGAACGTGCGTGCTGGCGCGATCTGGGCCTCGTAGGTCTCTGGATCGATATCAATCGTGAGATGCTGCGTGTGGATGCCGCGATCATCGGCGGAAGTGCAGGTGATGCGCAGGCCGTCAAAGGGTAGGGCGATGATCGAACGGCTACCTTCGTTGATCGTGATCGGGTGCGTGAGCGTGAAGATTTCACGGGGTTCGGCTTGCTCCACGATGCCGCATTGATGGATCAGTGTGGTGAATGGACGGGCGGAGCCGTCGACAATGGGCGGCTCCGAGGCGTCGAGTTCGATGATGGCGTTATCGACCGCCATACCGCTGAGGGCGGAGAGCACATGCTCAATCGTGTGCAGCTTCACGGCATCGGAAGAAACGGTCGTCTTGCGTTCAAGCTCGGTGATCATTTCCGACACCGGGCGGACCTCGGGTTTGCCAAAGAGGTCGATGCGCCGGAATACGAGACCCGAGTTGGGGGCGCCAGGCTTCAGGGTAAGGGTGACCTCCTGTCCGGTATGCAGGGCCTTGCCCTTGACGGAGGCTTCTTTGCCGAGTGTGCGCTGTTTCATGCCTTTCACATAGTTATTCACACCCCCATCCCTCTGTAAAGGCCTACTTTCGAGGGGTTTGGGGCAGAATTCACGGTGTCAGGGGT
>Ga0194048_10001497_pt1 | contig 11627 bp, 14 predicted proteins | sample JunL225m_MetaG_FD_161685 | JGI IMG/M metagenome (GOLD analysis project Ga0194048, IMG submission 161685) | Anoxic zone freshwater microbial communities from boreal shield lake in IISD Experimental Lakes Area, Ontario, Canada - Jun2016-L222-5m | ecosystem: Environmental > Aquatic > Freshwater >...
GCCACTGATGGCGCCAGATCGAAGAGCCTGAGTGAGTGGCGCTCCCCCAGCTAAAGCGCCTGCCGTTCCGCCAGCCAAATTGCCAATGCCTTTTATAATTCCGGCTCCAAGCGCCTCGCTGCCCAAAGCGGTAGGCTTGATGGCTGCTGTTCCTTCTGACGCGGCGGTTCCGCCAAGGACGCCAGAAACAGCCCCGCTTGCAAGTGTTCCAACGCCGCCGGAAACTGCGCCAGCCAACGCGCCCTTGGCAATATTCTGGTCATTGATAGCAGCGCTCAAGGCACTTGTACCAGCACCAAGCACAGCACCGCCAACCGTTGAAGCTACAGTCGCCGTTCCAACAATTGTAGACTCGGCAACAGCGGCGGATACACCAACTGTTTCAAGAATAGTCGACCCAATAATGCCAGCCGCAGCTCCACCCGTCGCAATTGTAGCTACAACAGCGATAACGGGGACCACAATTGCTTTAAGGTTGATCCCGACATCCGCAGCTTTTTGCCCAAACCACCCACCCCAGGTCATGACTGGACTCCCATTTCTATCCTGTAGACAGGAACCATTTGTTGACCGTTATAGGACATTGTTTGAGAAACCTGAATGGGAATTCCTTGGTTTTTCATCATGGTTATGTCGTTTGGATCGTCAACTTCAAAAATTGCCTTGTTGATGCCAAAGCTTTTTAATGACGGGCCAAGAACTTTAATTCGCTCAGGTGTTTTTGGCGGATTAAGAGAAAACGAAAAAACCTCTGCCGTTCCAGCAGGAAATCTTTTAATATTCCGATCATAAAAATTAACCAAAAAAACAGTTTCGCCAATCTGCACAAGCTTAGACATCCCCGACTTAGTAAGGGCGGCAACCTGTTTGACAAAACTGTCTATTGTTTTTTTATCCACCCCAGAGGATTGCAAAAATTGTTTAATAATATCAACCGAACTGACAATTTTGTTAGGCGTGTCAGGCTTGGCCTTTGCAATGATAGTTTTCTTTTTGGGCGTCAACCCGGTCTGGATGCTAGACGCCTTGATGGGGTTGGGTATTGCAGGTTGAGCCATCAGGATACTCCCAGAGATGCGGCGATTTGCGTGTGAATTAGGTAGTGCTGGCTAATCCACTCGTAGAAATCGTCTTCTTTCCTGAAATCCGCGTCAAGCATGTTGAATGGGTTGCTCAGGTCAAGTACAGCGGCAAAATACTGGTGTTCGTTTTGATGGTAAAGCAGCCAATCATCAAAGTTGTCAAAATCAACGTCTGTGATTGGGTATCCAGGGGGATTAGCGCCATTTGCAATCAGTGTGTCCCTGAACAACGTGTGCTGCAAACTGTTCTCAAACAGGAAATCATTCATAGCTTCCTTGTCGCCGAAGACAACGCTTGAGAGATTTGCAAAGTTCATAGTTTGTCCGCTTTGTTGTCCAGCTTGTTGAAGATTTGCTTCAGAATGTCCTTCATCTCCAAAATGTCGGCCCGGTAATCAACCTTGGCTACATACTCGGTGTGAAGTTCGCGCTCAATATCTTTCATATCTTCCTGGAGTGCTCGCAATGAGTCCCAGATGACTTTCAAGGCCCATCCGACAACGGCTCCAGAACCGGCAATCAAAAGATTGATGACATCTTGGCTCATTTGGTAGATGTTCCCCACGGCAAATCAGGAGTGAACACAACCGGAAATGGCTGGCTCATTACATTCTGCTTTGCCGACTCCTCAATCGTAGCTATTTCCCCAAGTCCTAATGATGACTTAACCCAGCTAACAACCTGATCTTCATTCAATTCGCTGTACGGAGTAAAGGGCGACCCTTCAGAATAGGCGATTGAATTTGATCCTTGCGACATTGCGCTGTAAGTTCCATCTGTTGCATTTGCGCGCCAATGGATGTTGCACACAACGTCAGGCAAGCCTGCTACTTGCTGGTAGCATTCCAATTTTTCAATAGACCATGTAATCGAAATGCTCATGCACTTTCTCCTACGGTATTTCTGAAGGCCAAGCGACATACGCCGCAGTTGTGGCAGCTCTTCCAAAGCCGGGCGTAAGAGCCGTCAAGCCAGAGGCCGCAGTAAAGCCAAGGCGAGACGCATAAGGCGTAGCACTAGCGAATGTTGGGACCGCATTGCAAACAGTTAACACTGCGTTGCCGGAAAAAATGCCGTAATCCGTTGCAGTGCCGGTTGTCACAATAGTAGTCGGAGCAACCCACATTGGCGTGGGAAATGACAGAAAAGTTCCGCATGATGTAGTGGTTGTCGTTCCGCCTGAACCAAATTGGTCGCCAATCGCTCCGGCTTGAAACTTAAAATAATAGCGGTAGCAATCTATCAACTGCTGCTGATGTAGCTTGCGTTCAAATGGAGTCGCAATTGAACCCGGTTCAAATTGCACTTCGCTAATGTCCAAAGTTCCGCTGGTTTGCGCACCAACAGTAAACAAGATTTCAATTCCGGTGGTGGCCGCAGCAGGTACAGAAATATTAGTAGTGTAGCGTGTCAACGTGCTTGTGACCGTAAATGTGCCGGTAGCAATCTGCGTTTTTGTGGCTGTGCCAATCGTCCCAAACGCATTAGCAGTCGTCGCGTATGAAGCGGTCCATGTCACGGTCGTCAACAAGGAGTTGGCGATACTGACTGACAGAGTGCATGTTTGTCCCGCCAAATCATATGAATTTAATTGCTCAATACGTTGCCCAACGCCAACTGCGGTGACAGACGCCGCGCCAGTAACGCGCAAAAGGTTCTTAACAGGCGCAGTACCGGCTACTTGTGCCGCCGTCACGTTCGCACCCGTGCTGTAAACAAACCAACGGTCAACGCAAGGGTATCCGGTGGTGGCAGTTGGGACCGTGGTTCCCGCCGTCACAGTGGCAGATGTAGCGCGTTGCGTCACATACATATTACCATTGATAAGGCGGTTACGCAGGAATGACGCACCCATCGCCATGTTGCCAACAAGAGTAGCGTTTTGGTTTGTATCAACAGTTAGCGCTGTAACTTGAGAGCCCGTTTTTACAATTACGCTGTCGGAAGTCCCGGTGCCGCTAGTGCTTCCAAGAGTTAACGTTGAAGATGCGCCCGTTCCTCCAATAATTAACGGAGAGGCAATTGACGTTGTAAATGTGACGGCTTGAGAAGTTCCAATAGTCACATTAGCACGGTTATTTGCGCTATCGTCAGACACCGCAATGACTGCGTTGTTGCCAGGGGCAAAATTAATAATTTGCCGCGTTGCCGCCAACGTACCGTTATTTTGAACGCCAACAAGTTGTTGAGTGCTGTTAGCTGTGACAGACAATGTTCTGTCGGCAGTAAGATCGCCGCCGCCCGTCAATCCCGTTCCGGTGCTGATAAGCCTGGTGTTTGGAACCGCCCCGCTTACCGACCCGACCGCGATTGAGATCGCCGTGTTTGACGCCGCTGTAAGACGCCCCTGCGCGTCAACCGTGAAAGTTCCGACGGTACTTGCATTGCCGTAGCTCCCTGCCACAACTGCCGTATTGGCGAGATTGGTCGTAACCGCAGTTGAACCGTTAAAGGAAGTACCTGTTAGGCCAGTGCCTAACGTTAGCGTTCCGACTGTATTTGCCGTTATCGTTTCAGAACCGCCCAAGCTGATGGATGTGCCGTTAATGGTGACGCTGGAATTTGTAAGACCAGAATTAGGTATGGTCGTGTTAATAGCTGAAGCCGGAATGCTGATTGCCGCATTGGCCGTCGCCGTGAGTTGCCCTTGACCATTAACCGTAAAGGTTCCAACTGTAGACGCATTCCCGTAAGCGCCAGCGGTCACAGCCGTGTTGGCAATGCTGATGGTGCCAATTGTTGTGATAGGCCCGCCAGTAAGGCCCGTACCCGTCGCAACGCTGGTTACGGTTCCTATTCCAGCAGTGGTTATAGAAACGTTGGAAGCGCTGGTAATTCTGCCTTGAGCATCAATGGCAATTTGAGCGACCTGCGTTCCGTTGCCGTATGTACCGGCTGAAACGGTGGTATTTGCCAGATTGACGGTGACGTTGGCATTAAGCTGGCCGCCGCCAGACAGCCCGGTTCCAGCTACAACGTATGTTGTATTAGCAGTCGCGCCAACATCATTAGACGTCAAAACAACGACGCCGTTCTTACCGTTTACCGACACAACCCCGTCTGTATTGTCAATTTTCTGCCAGATCGTTCCATTGAAGACGGCCCAATCGCTGACTTGCCAATCAGTAATGCCGTTGAGGTTGGTCGATCCAGCAACCGATACAACGTAATAATACCCATTAGTTCCAACGCTAGAGGTAAGAGTTGGCGAGTTTGAACTGGCGTTCCACACGCCCTGATAAACTACCGCACCTGGGGTGCTGCCGCCACCTGTACCACCGCCTGCAACCTTAAGCATAACAACCTCACAGACCGTCGCCTGGCGTAATGTATATCACAGCCGAACCAGATGACGTTATAGCCGTGAAATACGCGTTTCCCTCAAACGTCAGGATTTCATCCGTGTTTGGAAGGAGAGGTATGCTGAATTGGCTGCTGGTCACAATCAGAGCGTTGTTGCTCGCATCGCTACTGGTAGAACCGTGGCTAAGAAACGCCACCACAGTCCCGGTGTTAATGATGCGGTACTGGGTTCCAGCAATGATGCGGGACACGGCCTGAACCGGCGAGGGAGCGCTGGTTGCCGCCGTAAAAGTTACTGTGTTCCCCATAGGGGTGAACGCTTGGATACCCATTATTTAACCTCCAAAGCAGCGAGACGAGCTTCAAGCGCGTCGTTCTTAGCGGAAAGTTCTTGGATGGCTTTGACGCAAAGCGAAACCATATTGCCATAAGCCAAAGCATCTGGAGAGTTATCTTCTGCATATTGCACAAATTCTGTCAGGCCAACTGCATGAACTTCTTCAGCAATCAAACCTCCAAATATTGTTTCGCCATTTTCTTTTGAATTGCCCTTATAAGTAACTGGACGAAGCTGCATGATTTCTGCAAGACCATGCACGGCATCTTCAACATCTCGTTTATATTTGAGCGATGAAGTTGAGCGATATAAATATCCGCTACTATCGATATAGACATTTGCTGCTGACGCATTGGTGATTGAATAAGTGCTTGGAAGTGCAACATACCCATCGTTCCTAGCGACAAACATATATGTGCCAGAATTATTAGCGACAACCAAAGTTTGGTCTACCCCCAGTGCCGAACCTCCCTTGATAAAGGTGCGGCAATTTGTCGTATAGTTAGTTGTCGTCCCCACCAGCAAATTGCCGGTGGCGTCGATGCGCATGGTTTCAGTCCATGAAGCCGAGTTTTGGCGTGTTGCGAAGGTTAGTTGGGCACCAGTGCTGTCAATGGATGCCATTTTCCAGCCGTAGCCAGAACCATAAGTTGACGTAAGAAATTCAATACCGCCATCAGCGGCAGTTGAAGATGATGGATTATCAATTAAACGTATTGAGCCTTTATATGTTGGAGAAGAGCCAGTAAGAGAAGCGTTTGCAATAATTGCGGTTGTACCTTGTACAGCAAACTTGCCGTATGTGCTTGGCGAAGTCGTCCCGATGCCAACATTCTGGTTCGTGTCTATTGTAACCGCAGTTGCGCCAGAAGACTGGATCGTAAGAGCCGTTGCGGCAGGGCTAGTAATAGTTGTAAGACCAACCGTACCGTTGCCAATACCATTGATGGTGCTAACTACAGTAGCAAAATCGCTGTCCAAATTAGACAGAGGAATGGATGTGGTTGCATTGGCAAACGTGTATGGAATTGAGATTGGGAGCGCCATCAGAACCTCACTCTTTGTTCGTATTCCATTTCCATCGTGTTAAGTGTAAACGACGGCACGGATGATGTTATTGTAAGACCGAGATATTTTCCATATTGTTGCGCATCAGATTTGTAGAGTTGATACCCAGAGCCCCCCGCCCAATCTACCGCAACATTAAAATTATTTTTCCAACCAATCGTATTTCCAAGATAATTGGTCCAATAAACCACATTGGACAGAACGTATGTCGGGCTTGTGTTTGACTCACTGTCAACAGTAACACTCAAAACAACATCTTGATTTGATGTTACTTCAACCGCAAATTTAAGGGCTTGTTTGGTGCGTATTGTGTCCTGCATGGGCCACAAAGCACTTGTAATCGTTGTGTTAATTGCAGATGTGCTGTCCGAATACAAAGATAAAAGATTGGTTCCGCCAGTCCCATAAAGATACAGCTTTTTGGCCGTGGCAACAGGAGTTACGTGCTTCAACGTGCCCTGGCTGGTTGCAAACCACTTTTTGTCAAAGAATACGAGTTGGATGGGACGAGTGCCCTGCACAGGATCTTTGTAATAGACGTTGAACGCCGCACACAAAATGTTATTGACCAGAACCTGACCTCCAGAGATCGGCTGCGTAAAGTCAATAAGCGGAAACACGCCATCCAGTGCATCAGAAATTTTGCTAACCGTTGCGCCAATCAGAGCAAAGATGCCGTAGTCATTGATAAACAACAATGAGCGGAAGTACGGGAATATCCCGTCGTAGTAAGCCGACCCCGTTGATGCCGATACGTTTGTGTTTGTAAACAGAGTGTTGCCGGTTGTTGTAACGCGCACATCCGAAAACACGTTGATGCTGTCGTCGCCAAAAACGTACAGGAAGTTATTTGCCGAAATCAGCGCAGAGACGTTGCTGTGCAACGTGTCATCAGTGATCTGAACGTTGCCCGCAGAAACGCTGATAAAGTCATTGTACTGACCCGCAGCGCTGTAAAAAACGGTACGGCCTTGAGACAACCACACGCGTCCTTGAAAGCTGGCTACGTCTGAAAGACTATCACTTGTCAAAAGCGCCGTTGCCGTTGCGGCTGTTGTCGGGCTGCCACCGCTAAAACTGACATTAGGAACCGTTGTGTATCCAGCTCCAGGGTTGGTCACAATGATCTGCGTGACTTGACCGCCAAAAACAATAGCTGTTGCCGCAGCGTTTGTGCCACCTGAAGGAGCCGCGTCAATCACAACGCTAGGGGCGCTGGAATAACCTGTTCCGCTAGTTGTGACCAGAATTCCAATGGTTCCGGTTTTAAACGTAAGCGGGCCTGCCACCGCAGCAGCTCCAGAACCTCCACCGCCGCTAAAGGAGATTGTTGGGGCGCTGGTGTACCCAGAACCTGCGTTGGTAATTGAAAGACTGCTGACAAGGCCAGAACCAATAACAGCCGTTGCAGTCGCAGAGCCGCTTGAGAACGTCACGCTAGGAGTTGTGCTGTACCCGTAACCTGGATTGGTTATTTGGATAGACGACACAGCGCCGCTAGTTATGCTGGTTACAACTGCCTGTGCTTGAACGCCGTAAGGGCTCGTTGGGGCGTCAATTGTAATGCTAGGAAAGCTAGTGTAGCCAGAACCGCCGCTGGTGATGCTGATATTTGTGATTGTGCTGGCGGCGTTAGAAATTGACGCCACAATTGTTGCTTGAATGCCATTCGACTGGTTGGGAGCGCTCACCGTCACTGTTGGAGACGTCGTGTACCCTGATCCGGTTGCAGTGATGCCCACAGACCCAACAGACCCAACAGAAATCAAATTAATCGCGTTCCAAGTAAAATATCCTTTGGACGGATCGGATATGATGGCTCGGTCATTCTTCCACTGTTTCATTCGAACGCCGGTTGCGCTGAATGTGCCCGCAGTAGCCAGCGTACCCTTGGTAAGAGTATCCATTTTTAAATATTCGGCCCTGCCATCGGCCTCAAAAGCAACGATGTAGTCAACATTCTTGATGTTGCAGCTATAAATCGAGGAAACTGTGTTGGCCCACGCAAGCGCAGAACCGCTGACTTGAACAGTTGAAGAGGTTCCTACGGCTTTCAAATTGCCAAAACCAATCGGCTGAACGTTTTCAAGCCAAGCAAATTCTTCGTTATCAAGAGCCGTTCTGTTAGGGCGCGTGTTGAGCCCTTTGAACGCTTTAACAACTTGATAGTTCTTTTTTTGTTCAGGTGACGCAGCCATGTCAGTACACCTGACTGTAAACGTCCGGTATCCGGCGTTGGAACGAAGTTGCCAAAGCGTTCTGAACTTTTTTCAGGTATTCTTGCTTGAAGATTTCCGCTTCGCCATAACTCTGCTCTTTGTACTTGGCAGTGCCAGCCGCGTAATAAGGAACAGGCTGCGTGTAGGGCAGCGGAATGGTTTCAACGTCAGAAAGTGCCACCAAATCAGTCGGCTGCACAATGGTGTCTAACTCAATGGTATAGGTCTGATCGGGAACAGGACCAACGTAGAAGCTTTGGCTCCCGTAGATCGAATAACAGATGGGACGACCGATATAGTTCTGCCAATAGCGCAATTGGCTGTTAAATTGCGTCCACGGTTGATAGCGCAACGGCACGCGTGAGTTACCCCAATACAAATTGAAGTTCACGATGTCGAGCGTGAGAGAACCTTGCGGCAAAGACGAAAAGGTGTAGACCTCTTGGCCCTGGACTACTGTGCTGGTCTGAATAAGACGGTTAACGCCAGTATCACGAACGAGCCTGTTTCGGGCATCGTTGATGTAATCTGTTAGTTCTTGGTCAGACCAAAAATTTGCATTAGCGTCGTGCAGCAACCGGCGGGTTGTTGTGATGTAGCTTTGTAGCGTCGTCATTTACGCCCCACATCATGCGGCTGCCTGCGTCCCTTTTCCCCGCTCCAGTTTGTCAAGAACTGGAACGGGGAATTGGTCTACCGCTGGGGACGTTGCGCGATAGTCCTTTGGCCGTTGCTCTGTGATTTCGAACTTAGAAAGTCGCTCATAAGCCTGCGGCAAATCATTTGAGTCTTTTGTCCAGCCGAAGCGAACCACAAACTCAAACTTGTTGTCCAGGCGATACCCAAAAAGGTTTTGAGCAACATCGTATGGCACTTCCACCGGCTTGGATGGAATGAAAGAATAAGCCTTCCCATGCCATTGGCTTGTTAACTCTTTATCCGTCTTGTTTACCACCCAGACATTGTTCATCAGAAGCTCACAACTTCGCCGTAGAGAGACACCTGGCAAGCCGTATTCGCCACATTCGCCGTCACGTTCACGAAGAGCGCATTAGCGTTGAAAACGATGGCTGCAGTGTTGGCATTCAAGCCGGAACCAGGCGTCATATCGACGTAGCTGGTGCCGTTCGTGAGGTTGGTCAACGTCACCGTGCCCGTCACCAGGTTAGCGCCGTCGTTGGACGTGCCAATGGTGATGTTTGCGGTTGCCGCGCTAGGGACAGACCCGCCAGCCGTATTGTAAAGGTTTGACACCACAATACGACGAAGGATGTAGCCACCCGATCCACCCATGCCGCCATTAAGGACGGGCATGATGCCTACAGCGTTAGCCGTAGCCGACAGAGCAACGTTCTGAGCCCTGGCAATTCGATAATTACCAAAGCTGTCCTGCGTATTTTGGCCTACTGCATCAGGATTAGCCATGTGTCACCTCACGTAGCGTTGAAGGTGCCCGTAGCAGCCTGACCGCCGTTGACAGTGAACAGAGTGACCGTCTGAGTGCCGGTAGAGGCGTTAGCGCGAACGCTATAGCCGTCCGAAACCAAAACAGGGGCAACGGTGTTCGCCGCAACAAGCGTGGTCCAAGCGTTCGCACTACCAGTGTAGTAGTTGAACTCAATGACCACGTTGGCCGTCGAAGGATAAACGTACAGGCCAGCGGGGATGTACTGCGAGTTGATCATTGCAGTCGCGTTACCCGCGCCGACGTTGGAAACAACGACAGGCTCAAAGTAAGCGCCAGCCGTGTTGGCAACTGCGTTCGCAAGAACGATTTTGTTAAGAGCAAGAGACATTGGTCATTCTCCTCAGAGGCTAAGAGAGTTGTAACCAGTCACCTTAGTCATTGACTTAGGCTTCGTGTTAACAAGCTCTGCAATGTTAATGACCGCGCCGACGTAGCCGATCTGCCAGTTGGGCAGAGTGCTCTCGAAGCCCGTGAACACAAACTGGCCCTGCTCATGGATATAGAGCGATAGGTAGTTGGTGTTGAGAAGGTACAGCGTACCCTCGGGGCAATACGGGTCGGGATAGATCGGAACGCCCGCAACCATAAGGGCGCGGAAACCGGCCTGCGGGCCATTCGAGTCGCCATCAAAGCCCGAACCGGGAGTAATGACATACTGTTCCTGACCAACGTAGTCCTGCGCAAGCAGGGTCCAGGTGCCAAAGCCGCAAACGCCAAACGTGGGCACTTCCGCGCCGTACTTGACGGTGCCGGAGATGTACTGAAGGACGTTCTGACGGGTCGGGTTAACCGAACCAGCAGCGTAGACCTTCGAGCGCCACCAGGGGTTCACAGTCGAAGAACGGGTGATATTGCCGTAAGTGGCAGTACCAGTGCCGTCATCCACCGCAGCCGGGAGGCCGGTGAACTGCTGGGTGTTGGTGGTGTTGGTGTAGAGGGCCGTCGCCATCGCATCCATCATCACGTTGGTCGCATCGTTCATGCGAGCCTCAATGAGGGGGATGATCGCGTGGTCCTGCTGAACCGCACCTTCCATGCCGAGGAAGGGCACGGGAGCAATCATAAGCTTAAGCGTAAACTCAGCGTTGTACGCGCCCTGCTGGACGGACGGCTGAGCAAACGAGCCGCTGTAGTCCGACCACTGAGCGTTAACAAACTGAGCACCCTGGACAGGAACGGTCACGGAAGACACACCGCCCGTAGCCGTCTGGCTATTAGCAATGAGCGCCGCCATGAGCGGTGTTGAGTTGTAGATCTGCACGACCATCTTTGGGATGAACGCGCGACGGGTAACGTAAGTCAGTTCTGTGAACTGGTTACTACCCGTAGTGGGGAGAATGCCGCCACCGATTGCCATAGTTTACCTCATCGTTTCTAAAGTGACACTCGTCCCCGTCACACCCTCAAAGACCAATTGGCCTTGGACTTTTGCGGATTTCGTTAAACGCTTCTGCCGCGACTTCACGCGCAGCCCTCACATGATTACCACCCATAAACCTTTTCAGTGTGTTCTGAGCAGCGTCATCAATCACGTTCCGGCTGAACATCTTTTGGGGCGTAGGCGTTGCCGCCTGGCGCATCCAATTGTAGTAGTCTGCGGCAGACTCATGAGAAGTAATGCCCTTTTCCAGCATGATCTTCTCAATCTCCGCAATGTCCTCTTCCTTGACGCCCTTGCCGCGAACGAGTTTGTTGCGACGACGCTCCAGTTCTTCCAGCGCATCCCTCTCACGAAGCTTGCCTTCAAGCTGCTCCATGCGAGACTGCGCTACATCAAACCGCGAAGACATATCATCCTTCAAGTCAATCTCACCGATTGGCATGTTAGGACGAGCAGTCTTCGTCAAGCGAAGGAACCCCTCGCGAGTGGCCGGATTATCAGCCAGTTCGCGAGCGAGCGCCGCGAGTTCATCTCGGGCTTCAGGTGTCAGGTCTTCAAGCGATGCCATTTACGTCCCCTTTGGTATTAGATGACTTTCTTGCCATCACCCGGCGGCTTGATGCCGTACTGGTTCTTGCTTCCGGTCTTGGAAGCGCCAGACAGGCCGCCCATGTGAGCAAAGCGCGGCGGGTTAGTAATCACGCCATTCTGCTGCTGATCGGTAGTCGGATTGCGGGGCTTGGAAGCGCCGCGAGGCTTGAACACGTCC
>Ga0194048_10001503_pt1 | contig 11604 bp, 9 predicted proteins | sample JunL225m_MetaG_FD_161685 | JGI IMG/M metagenome (GOLD analysis project Ga0194048, IMG submission 161685) | Anoxic zone freshwater microbial communities from boreal shield lake in IISD Experimental Lakes Area, Ontario, Canada - Jun2016-L222-5m | ecosystem: Environmental > Aquatic > Freshwater >...
TCCTTGTCAGTGTAGACTTTAGCAGGCATGGTATGTGATGGAAAAGATGGGTGATTAGCTGATTTTCTTCTTACCGCGCGTCAAGGCGACGGCGCCGGTCCGGGCGGTTTCGATGATGCCGAAAGGCTCGATCAGATCAAGGAATGCGGTGATCTTGGTCACGTTGCCGGTGAATTCGATTAGGAGCGAATCGTGGGCGACATCGACGACCTTGGCACGGAAAAGTCCGGCGATTTCGAGGATCTCGGTCCGGGTCTTCTTGTCGCACTTCACTTTGCAAAGGATGAGTTCGCGGGCGACGTGGTCGACCTCTTCACGGGAAAAATCCACCACGGTGATGACGTTGATGAGCTTGTCCAAGGCTTTGACGCAACGGTCCAAGGCGGCGTCGTCGGCACTCACGGTCGCGGTGATCCGGGAGTAGGCCGGGTCGTGGGTGGGGCCGACGTTCAGGGTCTCGATATTGAAGCCACGGCCGGAGAGCATGCCAGCGACACGAGCCAAGACGCCAAATTTGTTTTCGACGAGGGCCGAGAGGGTGTGCTTCTTCTTGATGGGCGTCATGGTGTTGGGGCTAAAAAGGGTGGACGGAGAGGGACTCGAACCCACGACATCCTGCGTGTAAAGCAGGCGCTCTAACCAACTGAGCTATCCATCCAATGGAGGGTTGGGTATAGGGAAGTCCCCGGCCTTTTGTCCACAATGAAAACCGCCCCTCGGGCTTGCCCCGCCTGCATTACTTCTGCAATCTACAGCCTAATGGACCCAGCCCGCATCCAGCGTATCATTACGGCCCTTGAGGGGTTAACCCGCCCCGGCCTGCCTAAAGAGGGTGTTTTGGACTGTATCCGCGTGCTGGACGGCGAGGTGGCAGCGGTAAATTCAGGCCTTCCAGGCGACTTGGATCACTATTTACGCCGTCGGTCTTACGAAAAAGCCTTGGTTTATCTGCAGGGTGGCAAGCCAGGCGAAGGGACCTGTGGTCGCGGCGCATGAGCGGTAACCCTTTCGATAAGCTCGATGGAGCCGACCTACCTCCTGGCCCGCCGATTAAGCCGGTTGTTCCTGTAGCCAAGGTCAAACCTAAGCTGGGCAAAATCATTCTGCAGTACGAACGTGCCGGTCGGGGTGGCAAAGAGGTCACGATTTTTAAGGGGCTCTGGTTGGAGTCGCAAGACATGCGCATGCGCGAAGCGCTCCTCAAACAATTGAAAAAAGCCATGGGTACGGGTGGCACTTTGGAAAATCGCGAAATCGTCCTGCAAGGGGATCGACGCGAGACGGCCAAGGCTTGGCTGCTAAAAGAAGGTTACACGACCAACCTTTAGGCCTTCGTCAAAACCCTCTCGCCAGCCCCCGCGAGTTGGGCTATCGCTGAACCGTGCCGCTGTTGATGCCTAATCTGATTCCGTTGGTAGGCGATTTAGCGCCTGTCCGGAGGGTCGTGGAATTGCTTTTGGCCGCCGGAGGTAAGCCGTACATGGTCGGTGGCTGCGTACGCGATGCGCTTTTGCGGGCGCCCGTGGTTGATATCGATATCGAAGTATACGGTCTGGGCTCACGTCAGATCGAAGCGGCCCTCCGTAAGGATTTTGGAATTATTACCGTAGGTGCGGCTTTCGGAGTGACTAAGCTCAAGGACTTCCCGGTCGATGTCTCGGTGCCTCGCCGCGAGAATCGTACGGGCGTGAAACATGCGGATTTCGATGTCCAGGCCGACCCGACGATGACGCCGAAAGACGCCGCCGAACGCCGCGACTTCACGCTGAATGCGATCTTGTGGGATCCGATTTCGGGTGAGATCGTCGACCCTTGGCAGGGACAGAAGGATCTGGACGATCGGGTGCTTCGGCATGTCTCACCCAAGTTTTCCGAAGATCCCTTGCGCGTTCTTCGTGCGATGCAGTTCGCCGCCCGCTTTGAATTCACGGTCGCCCCCGAAACTATCGCGCTTTGCCGCACGTTATCGCAGGCTGACTTGCCCCCCGAGCGGCTGATGGAGGAGTGGTCTAAGCTAATCTTGCGCGGCGTGAAACCCTCGGCGGGTTTGAATTTCTTACGAGACTGCGGCTGGTCGAAATTTTATCCAGAGCTGCATGCGATGATCGATGTGCCTCAGGATCCCGAATGGCATCCCGAAGGCTGTGTGTGGACGCACACGGCTCTCTGTCTTGATGCTTTCGCCAAAGAGCGTAAAGGCGATCGGGACGAAGATCTGATCGTCGGGCTCGCCTTACTCCTGCATGATATCGGTAAAGCTACGACCACGAAGAAAGAACCTCATGACAATCGCTGGCATGCTTACGGTCATGAAGAAGAGAGTTTTAATCTCGCGCCTGGTTTCCTCGCGCAGATTACCCGTGAAGTGAAACTGATTGAATCGATTCTGCCGCTGGTTCGCTGGCATGCCCAGCCTTGGGAGTTGTTCCGGGCGAAGGCGGGCGATGCGGCGGTTCGCCGATTGGCTAATAAGGTCGTGCGCATCGATCGATTGGTGCGCCTCGATGAGGCCGACCGAAAGGGAAGGGGCTCGAAATCTACTGCCGAGCCTTCACCACAGGGAATTTGGCTTACCGAACGTGCGGCGGCCCTTCATCTCGAGGATTCAGCCCCCAAGCGTATCGTCTTGGGTCGTCACCTTATTGCTTTGGGCCATAAGCCGGCGGGTTGGTTCTCCGAAGTTCTTGAAGAGGCTTTTGAGGCTCAACTGGATGGCGCTTTTGCCGATGAGGCCGCCGGGATCACTTGGCTCAAGGAACGCATGGATCGCCGGGCTGTCTAATTATTATGTCAAATCGTACTGCCGGCTTAGCCGCTCATCTCGTCGGTTCAATTGAATGGCATGAGGCCCTTGCGCATATCTTGAAATCGTTCGACTGCGTAACGGGTACGCTGCATCGGACGGATCCATCCACGGGTTTGCTCATGCTCATCGCGCACCAGGGTATTCCACCTCAGGTCCAGGCGATGCTTTTGCCTAAAATTGATAATATCCCCTTCGGCAAGGGTATCGCCGGTTGCGCCGCTTCTCGTAAGAAAGCCGTTCAGCTCTGCAATTTACAGGAAGATCTCGGCGGTGTCGCCAAGCCCGACGCGCGCAAGACGAATGTCCAAGGCGCTCTGGCGGTTCCGGTCTTAGGAGTCGATGGCAAGGTCATCGGTGTACTCGGTATCGGTAAGATGCAGCCTTATGATTTTTTGGCCGAAGAAATTTCGGATCTAGATCACTGCGCAGCGCTCATCGCTCCGCATCTCTGAAGCCATTTACGCGTTCCTTAGCGCACGTCCGGTAGGCGATTCCTTTTGCCGTAAGAGATCTTCGGGAGCTCCTTCAAAGGTAAGACTCCCGCCTTTTTCGCCGCCGACTGGGCCTAGTTCCATCACCCAGTCTGCCGCCAAAATGACGTCCGCATGATGTTCGATGACGATAAGGGTCGCCCCGGCGTCTCGGAGGCGACCGAGTAACGCCAATAATTTGGCAATGTCATCCCAAGCCAATCCGGTGGTGGGTTCGTCAAGGACGTAGAGCCTGCCTGCATGATCGCGCCGCGATAACTCCGAGGCGAGTTTCAGTCTTTGGGCCTCGCCTCCCGAGAGCGTATTAGCTGCCTGGCCGAGTTTGATATATCCCAGGCCGACCTCTTCCAAGGTGCGCAGTTTTTCTGCGAGCCTAGGTTGGGCGCGGAATATTTCCCCGGCTTCCTTGACGGTGAGTTGTAACGCATCCGAGATGCTTAATCCTTTGAAGCGAACTTCGAGCGTCTCGCGATTGAAGCGCCGGCCGGCGCAGCTGGGACAGTCCACGAAAGTCTCACCGAGAAATTGCATGTCCAGCGCGACGGAGCCTTCGCCGGCGCAGGTTTCGCAGCGGCCGCCGCGGACATTGAAGCTGAATCGTCCCGGTCCGTAACCTCGGACCTTGGCCAAGGGCAGGGTGGACCAAAGCTCGCGCATCAAGTCCATGATTCCCGTGAACGTGGCGGGGTTCGAGCGTGGTGTCCGGCCGATGGGTTCTTGGTCGACCGCCGTAAATGCGACCATTTTTTCGAGTCCCTCGATGCCGGCGTTCTTACCCGGGACGACCTTGGCGCCGTTGATCTTGCGCGCAGCAGTAGCCGAGAGGATATCGATGGCGAGCGTGCTTTTGCCTGAGCCCGAAACGCCGCAGACGACGGTAAGATTGCCGACAGGAAACCGGGCGGTGATATTCTTAAGATTATTTTCCGTCGCGCCTTTGATCGTGATATGCTCCCGGCCGACGGATTTGCGTTTGATAATTTGGCGTAAGTCGGCCCGTCCGGAAAGATAAGAACCCGTGCGGGAGGTCGTATGGCTGAGGCATTCTTTCGGCGTGCCTTCGAAGATGATTTTTCCGCCATCAGCCCCGGCCCCAGGTCCCATCTCCACAAGATGGTCCGCCGCCATGATCATGTCGCGGTCATGTTCGACCACGACGATGGTATTGCCGAGGTCGCGCAGGTCGTGGATTGATTTAATCAGACGTTGATGGTCGCTAGGGTGAAGGCCGATGCTCGGTTCATCGAGCACATAGGTGACGCCGACCAGTCCGAGTCCAAGTTGCGTGGCCAGGCGGACGCGTTGCGCTTCGCCGCCGGACAAGGAGCTACATTCGCGATCAAGGGTGAGATAATTTAAGCCGGCATCATTCAAAAAAGTCAGGCGTTGCTCGAGGCCCCGTCTCGCCTCTTCGGCCGGCATCACGCGCGGATGTGTCGTAAGTTCGCGCGTGAAAGCGAGGGCTTCGGGAATCGTTAAGGCCAGGAATTCGGCCATATTTTTTCCGGCCAGACGGAGGGAGAGAGCCGAAGGAGACAGGCGTTGGCCGTGGCAACCCGCACAGGTCGAGCCGGACTGGAACTGGAGCAGGCGTTGGCGGAGCGATTCACCGGTCGTCGTCCGGTAGGCATGTTCAAACTCTGCGAACATCCCCGCCCAGACGGTCTCGACTAATTTACGTCCTTTGACTGGCGGCAATTGAAAGATTCTTTTCGGATCGCCATGCAGGATGAGTTGGCGAATGCCCGGAGCTAAATCTCGCCAAGGAGTCTTCAGATCGAAGGGCGTCTGTTCGGCCAAGGCGCGTAAGGTCGCATTACGTCGGATAAGGGTTTTACGTGTCGCACATTTCCAGGGTTTGACCGCGCCATCATTGAGCGAAAGGCTTTCATCGCGAATGGAGAGGCTTTCTTGAAAGCGTAATTGCCGGCCTAATCCACCGCAGTCCGGGCAGGCGCCGCTCGGGTGATTATGCGACAAGGCACGCGGGCTGATGTCTTCGTAAGTCTCACCACAGTGTTCGCAGGCAAGGTGAAGGGAAAGGACGTGTTCGATCCAGGCGCCGCCGCTTTCGGCGAGCACGAGGGCGCGGTTTCGTCCTTCGCGAAAAGCTAGCTCGAGGGAGTCGGCGAGGCGGCTGCGTTGATCGTTCGCCATCACGATGCGATCCACGACCACGTCGAGTTGCTGCGCGTCGCGTCCGACGAGCAAGCCTTCCGCTTCTTCGAGCGTGACGACTTTGTCGTTAAGGCGCAGCCGCGTGAAGCCTCGCCGGCTGAGGTCGGCGGTCGTTTCCAGCAAGACCGAAGGACGGTCTTTCGTGATGGGTGCGATGATCATCAATCGCGTGCCGTTGGGAATGACTTCTAGCGCCTGAAGATTATCATCTAATGAGCGCCGGCGAACGGGGTGGCCATCCTTGAGGCACTTGCGATCGCCCGCTAAGATCCAAAGCGGACGGGCATGGTCGGCGATTTCGGTGAGCGTCGCCACCGTCGAGCGCGGATTGGTGTTCCCGCCCGTGCGTTGCGCGATTGCGATGACGGGTGAGAGTCCGCGGATAAAATCGACATCGGGACGAGCTACGGACTCAAGCATCCCCCGGGCCTTGGCGGAAAGGGATTCGAGGTATTGGCGGCAACCCTCCGCATGTAGGGTATCGAAGGCCAAGGAAGACTTTCCCGAGCCGCTCACGCCGGTGATGACCGTGAGGCGGTTGCGCGGCAGGATGACCTCCACGTTCTTCAGATTGTGGGTGCGGGCCCCTTTAATGTGGATGGGCGTGCTCAGAGGGGTGAACCATACCTTGGAACGCCCAAGGGAGAAGTGCGAAGTAGGGGAGGGTGCTTTCCGTTAATAAGTCCCTTATCATTTCACTTTTACCTGAAACGTTAACCTGTCAGTTTGCGGGGATGTTCCGCCCCTTAGTCGCCCTCTTCGTGTTCTGCACCGCCGTCGTTTTTGCGGATAAAGAAGAAACCCGCGTCCTTTTCTTGGGAGATAGTATCACTTATGGCGGCAATTGGGTGGTGTCTGTCGAATCCGCCATTCGGGCGCAGAAGGGTTTGGCGCGCGCGACCGTCGTCAACATGGCCCTTTCGAGCGAAACCACTTCTGGTCTTTCGGAGGCCGGCCATGCGGGGGGCAGCTTTCCGCGACCTGATCTGCACGAGCGTTTGCAACGGGCATTGACGCAATTCAAGCCCACGCTGGTGGTGGCATGTTATGGCATCAACGATGGCATTTATCAGCCGCTTGATCCGCAACGCTTCGCAGCTTATCGGGACGGGATTATCCGTCTGCGTTTAGCGTGCATCAAGGCTGGCGCCAAGATCGTCGTGATGACACCACCCCTTTATTCTCCAGACAACCGTCCGAAGGATGCGATTAATTATAATGGCGTCATGGACGCTTATGCCGCTTGGCTCGTCGAACAGAAAGCGGCCGGTTGGCAGGTGATTGATATCCGTCCCAAATTGCGCGATGCCGTCGCGGCGGCGAAGCAAGCCGACCCGAAATTCATCTACGCCAAAGACAATTTACATCCGGGCGATGAAGGGCATCTTTTTATCGCTCAGGCGGTTTGGCCTGAGCTCGCCAAGTATATGAAATGGAAACCCGTGACGCCGTTTGCCGAAGGGGCTAAATTTAAGATTTTGCAGCAAAGCATGACGGTGCTTCGAAATGCCTGGCTTACCCAGGTAGGTCATAAGCGCCCGGGGGTCGCCGGGGGTATGCCTTTAGATGAAGCGGAGGCCCGTTCGGCCGCTCTTTTGACCGATTATCTAAAATAATTGAGCTTTTTAGGGGTTTTGGGGAAGGGCGTGCCGGGGCTAAATTGCCTAACAAACACGACTCTGACACGAAACTGTAACAATTGTGTGGGATGATGTTGGTGCATCACACTCATGAACACCTCCCTCAAGTCCCTCGCGCTGCTCGCTTTCACGGCCAGCATCGCTTCCGCTCAACAGGCCACCGCTGCTCCTTCGGGAGTCGTGACCGTTGACGCTAAGTTGCCCGACTACGTCGTCGCTTCTGGTGTTTCCGGCAACTTGAATTCCGTCGGATCCGATACGCTGAATAATCTGATGACCTTCTGGGCTGAAGGCTTTAAGGCAAAATATCCTAACGTTAATATTCAGGTTGAAGGAAAAGGTTCGGGCACCGCTCCTCCTGCGCTCACCACGGGTTCGGCTCAGGTCGGTCCGATGAGCCGCGAGATGAAGTCAAGCGAGGTCGCAACCTTCGCCGGAAAGTTCGGCTATAAGCCTTCCAAGATTGCCGTCGCCATCGATGCCCTCGCGGTTTTCGTGCACAAGGATAATCCTATCACCGGCCTTTCGCTCACGCAGGTTGATGCCATCTTCTCTTCCACCCGCAAGCGCGGCGGACAAGACATCAATACCTGGGGCGAGGCTAAGCTAACCGGCGCCTTCGCTGGTAAGACCATCTCGGCCTTCGGTCGTAATTCGGCTTCGGGTACTTACGGTTTCTTCAAGGATAACGCTTTGAAGAACGGTGACTACAAGGGCAGCATCAAGGAGCAGCCTGGTTCTTCGTCTGTTGTGCAAGGTGTCGCCGCCGATCTCGGTGCTATTGGTTATTCCGGTATCGGGTACCGTACCTCTGGCGTCAAACCCCTGCCTCTGTCCGAAACCGATGGAGCTGCTTTCATTGAGCCTAATTACGCTAACTGCCTCAACGGGACCTACCCGCTTGCCCGTTACCTCTACGTTTACGTGAACAAAGCGCCTTCCAAGGATATGGATAAGCTTACCAGCGAATTCATCACCTTCGTGCTCTCCAAGCAGGGCCAAGAGATCACCATCAAGGACGGGTATTTCCCCCTCCCGGTTGATGTCGCGAGCGAAGGCCGCTCGGCTCTGAAGTACTACAGCGCCGAATAAGTTTGGTCTCGAAACCGCTTCGTCGTCACCACGCCCCTGTGGGCCGGTTCATAAAGTACGACGCAAGCGGTCTCGGGTCCTTCAAGGCGGGGTCTCCCCGCCTTAACCTTTTCAAAGAGACCGACACCTAAACGTCACCCGATGGAAACTTCTGACAAAAAATCCAACTCCGCTCCGGAGTCGCGTTTTGCCGTCAGTTCGATGACGTTGGCCGCCGATCGATGGATGGGTCGTCTGATCCGTTTCGGCGGGGTGGGCGTCGTCCTCGCGGTTTTCGGGATGTTGGGCTTCCTTATTTTTCAGATCTTTCCGCTCTTTTCCGGGGCTAAGGTGAAGGAGGCAGCATCGGTTCAGTTTCCGGCGAATGCCGTCGCGTTCGGCGAGGACGAATATGGCGAAATGCCATTCGCTTGTCTGGCGGATGGTTCGATTATTTTTCAGCGTGCGCAAGACGGAGCCAAGGTCCTTGCTTGGACGCCCAAGCTGTCAGGGAGTCAGGTGACTGCCGTTCGTACTTATCCGCGAAGTGGAATGGTGCTGTTAGGTCTTTCCGATGGCTCGGTCGAAGAGTTGAAAGTTTCCTATCGCTCTAATTTTGACGCGACGGGTAGACGCAGCTTGGAGCCCGTCGTGACGGCTTCCGAGCCAATCCAGGTCGGTCAGGCGGGGTCGCCCTGTCTTGATCTTTGGAATGCCAAAGGGTTGAGTGCCAGGCTGATTATGGTCCGGCAATCGATCGCCGGTAAGGAGGCACTAAGGGCGGTGCGCCTGACCGAACGTAAGGGCCTCGGAGGAAAAGCTAAAATTACCACGAGTGAGCCTTTTGGCGTCGGGACGGATGTGTCGGATTTCGAGAATGTTCTGCTCCCTTCGACCGCAGATGCCGTGATTATGATTCGGAAGAGCGGCGAGGTCCGTGTTTATGCAGTGGCAGGAGATGGCTTTGTTTTTTCGCAATCATTTAGTCCCTTTCAGGCGGAGGCCGACCATCATGTGGCCGCCGCTGGCATGATTTTTGGAAATGTCTCGGTAGTCTTCGTCAGCGGAGCGGGCGAGCAACAGGTTTGGTCGATTTACCCGCAGCTCCAGCCGGACGGATTAAGCCAACGCCGTTGGGGGCAGATTCACGAAGGTGAGAAACTCCCCGGCGCTGGTCTGGGTGTCTACGCGGCCGAAGGTAACAAGTGTTACTTGGCTGCGACGGGCGAACGTTTGCAGATCCGCAATATGACCACGGGTTCGTTACGGTGGGAAGGGGCGGCCCCCCGCTTCGCCATCCGGCAGCTCGCTTTCGCCGGAAATTACGATCGGTTCACGGCACTCGATGAACGTGGGGTTTTGCACCGTTGGGAATTGGTTGATCACCATCCGGAATCCTCATGGAGCGCTTTCTTCGGAAAAATCTGGTATGAAGGCGCTTCCGCTCCCGCCTATACTTGGCAATCCAGCGCAGGGTCCGATGAATTCGAGGCCAAATATTCCCTCGTTCCGCTTTTTTATGGCACGGTAAAAGGAACTTTTTATGCCCTCCTTTTTGCGCTCCCGATCGCCCTGACGGCCGCGATTTACGTTTCGCAATTCTTGCGTCCGGAATTTCGGCAGGTGGTTAAACCTGTGATGGAGATCATGGCTTCACTGCCCTCGGTGGTGCTTGGGTTTTTAGCCGGTCTTTGGCTCGCGCCTTTGGTTGATTCACGCATCGTGCCTTTGCTTTGCTCTGTGGCGGTTTTGGCCCCAGCTGCCATTGCGGCCGGATTTATCTGGTCCGCTTTGCCGCAGCCTTGGCGCCGACAAGTCGCCCCGGGCGTGGAATTTCTCTGGTTGCTTCCCTTTGTGGTCTTGTGCGGCTGGTTGGCTTGGAAATCAGGACCGGCAATTGAATCCTTTTTCTTCACGGTGAAGGACTCCTCTTCAGGTTTGCCGGTGTCTGATATTCGGGAATGGTGGCGGCAGACGACGGGTGCGACTTATGATTCACGTAATTCCCTAGTCGTGGGTTTCGTGATGGGCTTCGCCGTCATCCCTATCGTCTTCACCATCGCGGAAGACGCCTTATCTAATGTTCCTAATTCTTTGGTCTCTGGCTCTTTGGCCTTGGGTGCCAGCCGGTGGCAGACGGTATGGAGCGTCGTGATTCCGACCGCGATTTCAGGTATCGTCTCTGGTATCATGATCGGCTTTGGCCGCGCCATCGGCGAGACGATGATCGTGGTGATGGCGACCGGGAATACCGCGGTGATGGAGGCTAATCCCTTTAGCGGGATGCGGACCTTGTCGGCCAACATCGCGGTTGAGCTTCCTGAAGCCGCCGCCGGCCATACACATTATCGCGCCCTATTCCTTGGGGCTTGTTGTCTTTTCTTGCTTACTTTCGTGATCAACACTCTCGCTGAAATTCTCCGCCAACGCCTTCGGGAGCGTTATAAAGTCGTCTAAGCCATGGCCACCAATTCCGATAGCAGCACGCCGCGGGGTGAATCTTGGGTCTGGTTTACCGGACTGGGTCTGATCATCGGCCTGGCGATGGTGGTAGGGCTCCTTAGCCTGGTCATCGTCAATGGCATCACGGTTTTCTGGGCTCCGCCGGTGCCGGTGGTGAAGATGGCCGACGGCCAAGGTATCATCGGTCAGCTGGCGCAGCGCCGAATTCGGCCTGGTACACCCGCATCGGATCCGCGGTATGAACGTCAATATCAGGTCGGCCTTCGCGAGCTTAACGGTAATTCGTATCTCTGGGTCGATGAAGCCAAAATCAAAGCCGAAGAATTCCCCGCGGACGTCTTGGGCTTGGAGCGCGTGGAGAATGGTCCAGCCTTCGTAAGGCCCATCACATTAAAGCAATCAGACGGGAAGGTGCTTTCGATTACGGACGCCGAGTTTGAAACATCGCTGCAATCAGAAGTCGCCGCCGCGCGTCAGATACGGGAGAAACTTGTGGAAATCAATCGCCACCAGGTCGGCGAGGTCAATGCTGACATGGAATCGGCCCGGATCGGTTTGCGTCGGGCGGTCGATCTTCATCAGGAAGCCGAAGCGGTTACGAACCGCGAAATCATCGCAAGGCTTGAAGCGCAATATGCGATTTTACAGGCCGAAGGTCGGAAGGTGAGCGAGGGCGGTGCCGTTGCGACTTTAGGGGTTCAAGATGCGGCGGGTCGTTCGGTGACCGTCCCGTTGACTCAGGTGATCCGTGCCTGGTTTCCCAATCGCCTCGACACTCCTGGCCGCGTGCAACTTTTCTTCAGTCGCTTACGCGAGTTTATCTTCGACGAACCGCGGGAGGCGAATACCGAAGGAGGCTTGATGCCCGCGATTTTTGGGACCTTGGTCATGACGGTTTTCATGAGTCTCCTGGTGACGCCGTTCGGGGTCGTCACCGCAATCTATCTCCGCGAAT
>Ga0194048_10001505_pt1 | contig 11590 bp, 23 predicted proteins | sample JunL225m_MetaG_FD_161685 | JGI IMG/M metagenome (GOLD analysis project Ga0194048, IMG submission 161685) | Anoxic zone freshwater microbial communities from boreal shield lake in IISD Experimental Lakes Area, Ontario, Canada - Jun2016-L222-5m | ecosystem: Environmental > Aquatic > Freshwater >...
GGGGGGGGGCCGGCGGCATAGGCCATGCCTGGCCGGCGGCATAGGCCTGGCCTGGCCGGCGCTATGGAGCTGCGCGCCGGCCGGGCCGTGGTCGGCATGGACGCGTTTGTCTCTCTTAAGTCTGTCTCTCTTAAGTCTGTCTCTAGGCTCACCTTACGGAGCGGCCCATGGCGCGTGTGTGGGCCTACGGCCCCACACAAGCACGCGCCTTATTGGGGGCAACATGGCGCGAGGGGGCGCGTTTAGGCGCGTTTGCGATTAGCTCGCAGCAAATTGTTCAATGAAATCAATAGCGCATGTGGCGCATGTGGCGCGCCAGTGGCGCGTTTAGGCGCGTTTGGGTCTATTCAGACCGAAAAAGCTGCATGCGCCTTCTTGAGATGGGCGCAATACGCGAATGCGGGCCAAACAGCCTTATTCTCAATGATATCAACGGCTTACAGCCAACTCTTAAACGGCTCCTTTAGGAGCATTGATGGAGCGTGTTGAATTCATTGAACAATCCTAAATCTGGATGTTGCGGCAATATGCGGGAAATAGGGAGAGACGGAGGCGAGGGCGCGCTCCCCGCCCCCAAATGCGCCAATCCGCGCCATGCTTTGCGCCTTCCAAAGCGGCCTCTATCTGTAACAGTGTCGGTTACAAATCCGCCAAAAACTATTTCACATGATAAGCACCTCACTCCAATAAAATATTCGCTTGATCTCTTGATGAGAATTTCGCATATTAAATCCAGAGACAGACAGGAGCTTTGAAATGCAGAAGCCCGCCAGCCACACCACGCTTGTCACGGTAACGATTGGCTCAAAAGACAGCCCCATAAGCTGGATCGCCTATATCCGCCCACAGGATCGCGACGCTGGAGTTATCAGTACTTGGAGTACTCACACACACACTCTAAGCGACCGGCCTGCCTCGCAGATCAAATCCGCCTAACCCACCCAGACGGGAACCAAGCCCATGACTTTCGCCATTTACGAAACCGGCCCGGCCGGCACGCGCTACACCGTAGCGGTATGCGCCACCTTCAAAGCGGCTGAACGCAAGATCCAAAAGATCGGCGTCATCCATTATGAGCGCGACGCGGACTATCCCGGCTGTGCCGACGCCATGATGAAGGACGGCCGCGTTCTGTCGGTCGGCCCTATCGCCTAACCCTCGCTATTCCATACAGAGACAGACAGGAGCCCAGCCAATGACCAGCCAGATCGATTGCGTCACCATTGAAGTCGGCACTAACGGCCGCGTTTTCATGGTCGAGCCGCCGCAGCGCGCCGGACTTACGCGCCGTATTTTCTCCCGCGTTCTGGATGGCTCGCTTGAATGGGCTGCCTTTGCCGATTGGCGGGAGAACGGCCAGCGCGCGCGTTTCTATGGTTTCGCCTCCCGCGAACTTCCCTCTTCCATGACTTCGGAGTGATAACTCCCCCACATAGCGGACAACCCGCCAAAGCCCGGAGCCGCAAGGTTGCCGGGCTGAGGCAATAGAGACTTAGCCAGGAGCCTAGCCATGACCACCAACATCTACGACCAGCACACCACAGCCTTCGCCAACGTTTCGGCCTTTGTCATCCTTAAGGACGGCGAGAGCGTAGCGAAAGTCGCCATCAAGTTTCCAAAGGATGGCGCGGGGCGCTTGTGGGCCTATTGCCACGTTTTAGGCTGTCCGATGCAGCGCGCCTATGCGGGCGGCTACGGATACGACAAGCGGTCGCCTGCGGTGCGCGGCGCTTTCGCTAAGGCGCTTTCTCAGCTTGTAGAAAATTGCTTCCCTCCGTCTGTCGCTTCGCTGCGAGAGATTTGCGATGCGCTGGCGGTCTCTGAGGGCGAATATTGGGACCGCTTGCTAGAGCGCGCCGGCTTCACCGTCCTGCAAGCGGTCTAGGCCATGAAAAGCGTCAAAGACCTAGACCGACAAATAGCAGAGGCCCGCGAACAGCGCGCCAAGCTAAAGGCCATGGCGGAGGCGGGCGATCCGATTGCCGCCTTGCTTGTCCGCCGCATTGAACAGGCCGAGGCGGAAACGCTTAGGGCCATCAGAACAAGGATATTTGAACCATGACGACCATTGACCAAGACCGCCTGGCCCAGATTAAGACCCTCTCGGCCGGCGCACACGATCCGAACGAGACGAATATGTGCGCTATGGAGCTTGTCGCATTCATTGCCGGCGAGCCCTGGTCCGACCATCCCCAATGCGCGTGCCCGGTTATCGGGGCCTTTATGCGGGCGTGGAACGACGGCCTGCCGGATGCGGACCGAACCGCGCTTCTCCTGCCCCTGATCCCCCGTCTTGTGGAGACGCGCGGGAGCAACGCGCTTGAAGCCCGCCGCGCCAACATGGCGACCGACTGGATGATGAGGGTTCACACGCCGGCCTGGCTGCGATTGGCGGGCCTGACGGATGAAGCCGACGCGCTGTCCAGTCTGCCGGAGCTCACCGATTTCGCCAACGCGCCCGCGCTCAAGCCGGCTCTTGAGGCGGCCCGGGAAAATGCGGCCGCCGCCGGGGACGCCGCCTGGGACGCCGCCTGGGCCGCCGCCGCCGGGGACGCCGCCGGGGCCGCCGCCTGGGCCGCCGGGGACGCCGCCTGGGCCGCCGCCTGGGCCGCCGGGGACGCCGCCTGGGCCGCCGCCTGGGCCGCCTGGGCCGCCGCCAGGGACGCTCTCGCCCCCACCGTGAAAGCCCTTCAGCAATCCGCCGTCCAATTGGTTATTCGCATGGCTGAAGCTCATGATTGAGCGCATCTATCAATCGGCGAGATGCCAATGCGGAGCCTGGCTGTTTAACGGATCCACGGCCGAGCGATGGGGGCACGGCTGGCGGCATTGCGTGGCTTGCCGCCCGCGTAACACACAAGGGAAAGACAAATGATCGCCGCCCTCTACGTCGAGACTAACGGCTGCTATTTCGGCCTGCCCGATGTGGATCCGTGGGACGAAGCCCGGGATGCGCGGCTATACGCCGGCCCCCATCCTGTGGTGGCGCACCCTCCCTGCCAGCGTTGGGGACGGTTCTGGCACGGCTCGACCCGCAAGCCTCATCAATACCAACTCGGAGACGACGGCGGGTGCTTCAAGGCGGCGCTGGCGTCAGTGCGTGAGTTCGGCGGGGTGCTGGAACATCCAGCCGACAGTCGCGCCTGGACCGCGTTTGACTTAACGCGGCCACAGCGCGCCGGGGGCTGGATCAGTGCCGATTTCCAAGGCGGCTGGACCTGTTACGTTGAGCAGGGATTCTACGGTCACGCCTCGCGCAAGCCGACTTGGCTCTATGCGTCCGGTGTCGAGCTTCCGAGCCTGCGCTGGGGACGCGGCGAACAGCGCCTGCCCCAATGGATGATCGACCGCTACGGCTACGAGAAAGCCAGGCGCATCGGGGTTGTCGCCATGATTGGCGGGAAAGACAAAACCCGCATCCGCAATGCTACGCCGGCGCCCTTCCGCGACCTTCTGCTGAGCATTGCCCGCAGTAACGAAAACGTGAGCGCAAAACCGTTGCGCGCCTAGCCCTTGCGGCTAGGGTGATTTGAAGCTTTGCGGTGTGCATCCCTAATCCGCGCCCACCGCTCGGCTTCAGTCTCGCGCATTACCGGCCTGCGCGCCTCGCGTGCATCTCTTAGCAGCCCAAAGGGAAAGTGCATGACGCCTCGCTATCAACCGAGATCCAGTTTCGATACTCAAGCCGATTTTGAAGATGCCGTCCATACAGAGCTAGACGCCTGGCATGAAGCCGAATGCGCCAAAGCCGACGACGAATGCAGCGAAGGAACCGACCATGAATGAATTCCCCCACACCAATTCCGACACCTACGCCACGTTGTTGCGCCACGGAGCCGCGTCTCACCTACCCCTGCAAGCCGGCGAAGTCGCCACCTACGCCGCCCCGCTAGGTCCGCGTCTGATTAAGGCCGGCGCACAGCTCCTGGTCGTGTCCGCCGCGTTCGGAGCCATGCTTATCCTGCTGGGGCTCGCAATCGGATGAACCGCCCTAATTGGCCGCTCGTTATCCCGATCGTTCTCTGCGCGCTGCTATGGGCCGCCCTGCTGCCCGTCCTGCTGAGACTGGCGTCATGAGATTCGCCATGCTGCTAGCCGTGGCCCTCTCAGCCGTCCTGGGCGTGCTGCTAGCCCTGCGAGAGCCGCCCCTTGTGGTCCGCGCCTACGGCCACGCAACCCACGACTTGAGAGGCTACCAATGAACAATGAAGAACTGGATAAGGCGCTGGAGGAACTGGCGGAGATGGACACCGACGAGGTGTTCATATGGGCGGACACACTCGATGAGTCAGACGCCATCCGGTTGACCGCCGACGTGACCAGCGTCCTCTCCAGACTAAAAAGGGCGGAGGCGGAAAACGAACAACTTCGCCTCGCGATCTGCGGCGGTGAGGATGCCCCGGGCTATGCCGCCAGCTTGCCACTCGCCAGCATCCTGGACGTAGCCGAGCAGAACACCCGCTCCCCTCCCCCGCCTGTTGTGGAGGGGGGCGAGCCAATCGAGTTGGACGCCGCGCGTATAGCTGAGGTGGTCGCGGAGGGTGACGGGTTTTGGCGGTCGTGCTCCGGGTGCCTGGAAACTGAGGACGGACAGAACGTCCACGGCTTTCCACACAGCAAGGCGCTCGGGTGTGTGCTTGGCGGGGGGTGCGGCGAGTGTGGCGGCATCGGCGCAATCTGGGACACGACCGATTACGGCGATATGGCTCGCTCCATTTTGGAGGACGAGCGCACCACCCCACCCCGGATAGGGCGGGAGGAAATTGAGGCGATTATCCGCACCGAAATGCGGGCGCTGGACATTACGCCTGATGGCTACACCACGGTCTCCGTTCGCGCGGCCCAAGCCATCCTGTCCCGTCTTGGCTTGGAGGGGGATAACGCCAAATGACCATGATTGAGAAGATGGCGACGGCTATGTGTGTCGTTGATTGTCTGAAATTAGGCGGCTGTGAGGGGAAAGGCGGGTGTTGGTATTCTAACGAATGGCTCCCCGAAGCCCGCGCCGCCCTGGCCGTCCTGCTGGAGCCATCCCCCGCCATGCTCAAGGCTGCATGGGACACGCTGCCCGACAAGGTGTTCGCCTGCGACGGTCCGGAAGCGATGCGGCCAATTCTGGTGGCTGCGATCCAGGCGGCTTTGGATGAGGAGGGCGGGGGATGACTGAGAAGATGGTTGCAGAGATCGCCCGGCTAAATGAGGCCCTGCACTACGAGCAGAACCAGCTAAGCCGCATCGGCACTCATGGCGAGGATTGCTGGAAATGGGGGCCGCAGCACTACGAGTGCGCCATGCGTGAAATAGCCCGCCAGCGCCAGGTTATCGAGACATGGCGCGAGGCCCGCATCAAAAGCCACGGGAATGACCAATGAAGCCTCGAGAATTCGTCAATGCGCAATGATATATCATCCCACTTACATCGAGGTTAAGGCTGTAAGGTTGCTCGGCGGCAAGGCCAAAGAGGCAATCGACAAGCTTAACGATGCTCTGGAAAAGTGCTCTGAGAAAGAAGTTAATCCAGAGTTATCAGAGAAAATCTATATCAATTCACGCAGGCTTTACCGGGTAGCGGTGCGGTCTGCTAGACAGGAGGGATGGAAGCTGTGAGTGACGAAAAGCATACTTGGCTGGCCTGGGATGACATTGACGACAAGATCCTGACCGAGAACTGGATCAAGGGGATGCCTTCGCGCCAGATTTCATTGCTCTTGCGCGGCAATAGGTCCAAGAACTCCGTCATCGGCCGTGCTCACCGGCTCGGCCTGTCTAACCAGGGACACCACACCGTCACGCGGAAGCTCGCGTCAAAAGCACGGGCCGCCGCCAAGCCAAAACGGGAGCCGAAGCCCATGCCTGTAAAGCCGCATGTCGTCCCCAGGCACGTCGAGCCGCCATCGCTCGATGAAAGGGCCTTTGCGCGGCCCTGGGAGGCTCGTGAGGCCCATCAATGCGCCTGGCCGCTGGATGGCGAAGGCGGGATTTGGTCCTGCTGTGCGCCCACTGCAAGCACTTACTGCAAGCGCCACACCAAGAAGATGTTTGAGCCGAGGCGGCCTGCCCCGCTTAACAATCTCGCCGCCTATATCGCTAGACGAGCTTGACCCACGTTCCATCCGCCATCTGCATGGCATAATTGCTCTGCTGAAGCTCCCGCAAAGCCTTTTCCGAAGCTTTCCGCGCCGTGTACTCGCTCCCATTAGCCGGGGCCAAGCACACGGAGCGGATTTTTTCTATTGTAGCCGGGCCTTCATGCAACAGCTTGGCGATGGCGACCTTGTATTTCCCGCCGCTCAGGGAGGCCCGCACGGTGGCGAGGCTGTCATGGTATTTGGCGACCAGTGATGACAACTCCTTGCCATGCTTGTCACGGCCGATGACGACGCGTTCCATATTGAAAAACAGGTCGGGACACTTCTCCGCGTCCTTCATCTTCAGCACCATGACCTTCGCGTACATGGCTTCCTTATCCTCGCGATAGACGCCTAGCAGGAAGTCCAAGTTCGCAATCAGGGCCGAGCTACCGCGCGGTCTGTCGCTGACGTTATGGCCGGTGTGGTGGATGATGATGACTGTCGCCTCGAAGCGGGCGCGGATCTCCTTGTTGATGAGCCGCAGATAATTGGAAATCTCAGAGGATGAGTTTTCCTCGCCGACGAACGTCTGAGACAGGGTGTCGATGATGATGAGGCGGGGCTTCTCAGGCAGGGCTGCGATCTGATCGGCCATCGCCTGAATTTGGTCGGCCTCATTCAGCAGGAGTGGCTGAGTGCAGGTGCGGAACTTGTCGCTCATTCCGGCTAGGCCAAATTGCTGGTGCCAAGCCTGGATACGCCGGGCGATGCCGGCCCCGCCTTCAGCCGCCAGATAGACCACGCCGCCGCTCTTTGTGCGCCGGTCGGTCCAATCCAGGCTGTTGATGATGTGCTGAGCCATGTCGATGGCGAGGAACGATTTGAACGTCCCCGAGCCCCCGAAAATCATGCCCATGCTGTTTTCAGGAACCAAATCTTCGACCAGCCATTCAACGTCTTCGGCCCTGGCGATTAGCTCGTCCGGCGTCAGCAGCCATGAGCCGGTTGTGGGTGAAAACGAAATTTCGTTTTGAGACTCCGGCGCGAACTTCTCAGCGCCACGAACCATTCGCACAAGCTCGGAACCAAAACGTGCGGCCCATCGTTCTTGCTCCGGACCAGGCGGCGGCTTGATAGCCTCGCCCACGTCACGCAGGAAATTGACGACCGCCCCTTCCTTAGCGCCAGCCGCAACCAGCCGGGCCGAGATGGTCATCAGCGGGTCGTGGTAGCTTCGCTGTGCGGGGTCTGGATGCAGGAGTAGCTTCAGCGCATCACCACGCAACGGGTCGGGTGAAAACGAAATTTCGTTTTGAGGCCTGGGAATCTGCACAGTGGCGAGGTCGATGCCGAACATCCCCACCGCGTCTTCAAGGCTATAGACGCGCTCCAGATCGCAATGCAGCACCCGGCCGGGGAAATTCCCCGCAGATGCCTTGGTGTTTGTGCCTACCGGCAAGCGACCATAGCGGACCAGATTGTTTCCGCTGGCATCCGCGTTCACAAGTTTGTTATCGGCCATGCGTTGCAGTACAGCGTCGATAAGGGCGCGGTCCTGGGTCTGCGGATCTTCAGGGTCCAGGAAGACCCCGACCTGGCAATTTCCGGGACTCGTCTCGAAAACGTAGGACGGACGCCCCATGAGATTGTCAGGGTCCGCATCATCCGCGAGCAGCACGGCGAGGCGATGGAAGGCGGCCTTGTTGCGCTTTCGCGAATCGGATTTCAGCACCGAGACGCAGAAGAAATTGTTGTTCCCGCCTTGACGGTCGATGATTTCCTGCTGTTTATCAGTGCCGTACCAGCCTACGCCAGCCCAGACACCAGGGTCGGACTTGTTCGGGTCCGAGCGGAATGAAGCGGTCCAGCCGTAGCTGTCCACTAGCTCACCATAAGCAGCGAGCAGGAAATCCGAGTTTTTCATGACTATTTCTTGGCAATGCCAGAGAGGTCATGCAGGTCAAGCTTGATACGTTTCTTCTTGGCGTAGGCCACTATAGTTTCCCAATGCCTTTGAGGAACTAGGCCGCCAGTGCCACCATGCACCGGCCATACTAGCCAGCGGCTTACAGTGCTTTGATGCACGCCGCAGACTTTAGCTGTGCGGATCACACCGCCCAGACGAACGATGACGTTATATGCCGGCTCGCACCGGCCCTTGATATGCGCCATGAATGGGTTCTCCTTCCCCAAGGCTAGGCGCGTCGATTTCGAGCCGCAAGAGGGGGACATGAGAAAATAACATGTTGCATAGCCGTTTGGAACGGGTATGGTCGGGCTTCAACCGGAGCCCAGCCACATGCACTTTTACACCGAAGCCATAATTTGGTTTTTCCTTCCGGCCATTTTAGCCGCTCTGATTTTGAAGTGATCCGCCCCAATCAGGAGCCCAAGCCCATGACCTTTGAAGAAGCTGCCCACATCGTCGGATACCCCAGCAGCACCAACACCGACGCCGCCCTGGAAAGCCTGGCCCAAGACTGGCTCCAAGCCAAGCAGGCCGAGCGCACCGCCAATCTCCAGCGCATCGCCATCGAAGAAGCCATCATTGAAATCACCGGAGCCAAGGAAGAAGGGCGCTTCAACGTGCCCCTCGCGAGCGGCCTGAAGCTGACCGTCATTGGCAAGCTCACCTACAAGGGCGATGCCGAGGCTATCGAGGCCCTGACCGCCGGCTGGCCCGAGCAATTCCAGATCATCAAGCACAAGATGGAGCTGGACGAGCCGCGCATCCGCAAGATCCGCGAGATGCGGCCCGACCTGTGGCGCATCCTCGCCCAGCACATCACCACCCGCGCCGCGAAGACCGGCATCACCATTGAGCTGACTGAGGAGGTGGCGTGATGGGACTCGGCAGCGGGTACTTATTCGGCCTGGGGTTCGCGTTCGCCTGCATCCTTGTGCTTGGCCTCGCGACCACCGGCCTGCACATGTTCAAGTCTGACACGACGGACCCCAAGGGCGGACATAGCGGCCTAACCGTACTGACCGACGCTGGGACCGGGCGCGAATACCTTATGAGCCCGACTGGTTTCTTGACGCCGCGCCTTTCGCCTCCTTCGATTAACAAGGAAAACCAATGTCCTTCGACCTGAAATCCATCCGCAAAAACGAAGCCCTGCTAGCCCCCCGCATCATGCTCTACGGTGTCGAGGGGATCGGAAAGTCCACGTTCGGAGCCGGAGCGCCTAACCCCGTTTTCATCCTGACGGAAGACGGCCTTGGCTCGCTCAAGGTTGACCACTTCCCCATCGCCAAGACTGTCGATGACGTGATGAGCGCCATCGGCACCCTGCACGCCGAGAAGCACGACTTCGCTACCGTGGTGCTAGACAGCCTGGATTGGCTGGAAAGCATTATCTGGCATGAGGTCGAGGCTAAGTACGACGCCAAGGAACTAGCCTACGGCAAGGGCGCTATCATCGCGGCCGACCGTTGGCGGGAAATCCTTGACGGCCTGGACGCCCTGCGCAACGACAGGAACATGGCCGTCATCCTGATTGCCCACTCCACCATCAAGCGGTTCGACAGCCCCGAGGTGGAGCCCTACGACCGTTATCAGCCCAAGCTTCAGGAACGCTCTGGAGCCGTCATCCGTGAATGGGCCGACGCCGTGCTTTTCGCGAACTACAAGACTATCGTGAAGAAGGACGACGTGGGTTTCAACAAGACCAGCAATCGAGGCATCAGCACCGGAGAACGCCTTCTGTACACCAGCGAACGCCCCGCCTACATGGCAAAGAACCGATACAATCTGCCTGACGTAATCCCAATGACCTGGGACGATTTCGAAGCCAACATCAGCTAGGAGCAAATCCCTATGGCCACCATCGACTTTGACACCACCGCCTATGACGCCCCCGTCCGCAGCAGCTTTGACCCGCTTCCGCCTGGCGACTACGCCATCATCATCACCAGTAGCGAAGCCAAGGACACCAAGGCCGGAACCGGGCAATACATCGAACTGACCCTGCAAGTGACGGAAGGCGAATACGCCGGCCGGCGCATCTGGGAGCGCCTGAACATCCACAACCAAAGCAAGGTAGCCGAGGACATCGCCCGAGCCCAACTGAACGGCATCGCCCAAGCCTGCGGCGTGGAACCTCTACGCGAGACCGAGCAACTGCACGACATCCCCCTGATCCTGTGCCTTGATCTGGACCGCCGCGACCCGACCCGGAACAAAATCATGGGCTACAAGTCGGCCGGCGCTGCCTCTAAGGCCAAGCCTGCCGCCAAGGCCGTTGCTGCCCCTGCCAAGCGCGCTTGGGAGCGGTAGGGGCATGACTGTTAAGCACACGCCGGGGCCTTGGAGAATTATAGCGACTGTGCCCAAGGCCCACCCTGACGGTAAGCCAATTGTCCTTATTGGCGCAGATAATTCCGGTGAGTGGGGGATGAATGCCCTATCAGACGAATATGCCGTGGCCATTATTCCCATGGTGCATAACGAATCTAAAGCCAATGCTCGCCTGATCTGGACAGCGCCTGATCTGCTGGAGGCGCTGGAGGACATTGAACGTCTTGCCGTCATGTCAACCGACAAAGAAGCGCCTTATGCGCTTAATGCTATTTTTCATATTGCCACATCCGCCATCGCCAAAGCCACTCAGGAGCAATAACCTATGGTCGCGGTGCCCGAGCCTGCACACTCCACCGTCCGCAGCATCTACGAATGGTACGAGTCCAAGAAAGAGCCTCATCGTGAGCATCTAGGGGCTTCGCTGATCGGGCACGACTGCGACCGCTATCTCTGGCTGACATTCCGCTGGGCGGCGTCCCCTCAATTTGAGGGGCGCTTGCTCCGGCTGTTTGAAACCGGGAAGCTGGAAGAAGCCCGCATCTATGACAACCTACGCGCCATCGGCGTCGAGCTAATCACCGAGGAAGACGGCAAGCAGATCGACTGCCGTGACGAGTACGGCCATTTCGGCGGATCCGTGGACGGGGTAGCCCGTGGCTTTCCCGAAGCCCCGAAGACGTGGGCCGTCCTCGAAATCAAGACCATGAACAACAAGGCGTTCGACAGCCTGACGAACAAGGGCGTCAAGGTCGAGAAGCCGCAGCACTACGCCCAGATGCAGACCTACATGGGCCTACTGAAGCTGGACCGCTCCATGTACGTGGCCGTGAACAAGAACACGGACGAGCTTTATACCGAGTGGGTGAAGTTCGACAAAGCCGCGTTCGATAGCCTGTCGCACCGGGTCAAGCGCATCGTCGGGGCCAGCACGCCTCAACAGCGCATCAGTGAGGACCCGTCGCATTGGAAGTGCAAGTTCTGCGACATGTACAAGCTTTGTCATCAGGCCGAGCCCGCAGAGGTCAACTGTCGGACCTGCTGCCACTCCACAGCCGTAGAAGGCGGCAAGTGGTCATGTGACATGCACCGCAAGCTTTTGACCGCCAGCGAGCAGCTAAAGGGGTGCGGCGACCATCTGATGATTCCGGCCCTGGTGCCCAATGCCGAGGCCGTGGATGGGGGCGTCAACTCCATCGACTATGTGGACAAGTTGACC
>Ga0194048_10001506_pt1 | contig 11589 bp, 10 predicted proteins | sample JunL225m_MetaG_FD_161685 | JGI IMG/M metagenome (GOLD analysis project Ga0194048, IMG submission 161685) | Anoxic zone freshwater microbial communities from boreal shield lake in IISD Experimental Lakes Area, Ontario, Canada - Jun2016-L222-5m | ecosystem: Environmental > Aquatic > Freshwater >...
GTTTGTTGCGAATATCTTCCATCATTGCAAGCAGTAGTGGTCCTGGATCATGAAAGACTTCCCCAGCATCAAGATTAGGTGTCATAACAGAATCAAAACCTGAATTTAGAAAAGTTTTTTCATCTAAGTGGCTAACGGAAGAGCCAGCTTCATATGGATTTGGCGTAAAGAGTTTTGGCTTAATGCCTCCATTTGCCTTTATAGCAATTGGCCCACCCCACACTAAATCGTTTTGAAGTGCCGTACCGAGTTCAAGTGATGGAGAAGCTAAATCTGCTAATCGCGTCCCATCCAGTGTTTGTGTGTATGCATCAAAAGGAGTTGGTTGATCAATGCTTCCATAACCAAAGTATGTGTCGTATGAATTGTTTGATAAGAATCCAAGCCCATGTGCAAGTTCATGGAGCATTACAGACTCAAGATCATATTCGCGAGTAGTTGGTTTACTGTCACCACGCTGGTTCCAGGATGCTGTGGAATTTACTTGAATAATTATTTCGGATGAAACTTTATCTAAATCCTTTTTGGCAAGTGCATTTGCTAATGCAGATGGGTACCAGAGCGATGCATCTGGAGCGCCTTCAAACCCAGAGTAATAATTACCTGGACGTGCGCTACCTAAAACGCCCCAAGAAGAGGAACGACCCCACGTTGCTTCAACTGTGATTGGAACCGATGATTGAAAGTTTGCACCCCACACATCGATGGCTGCTTGAACTTCAACTTTGGCCCACTCTGGAAAGTTTTTATAATTGACTACAAATTTTGATTTCGCTTCGATATTTGCAGATTGTGGCTTTGGGGTAGAAGTTGAAAATGCACTCTGTGGGGCCGATGTTCCGGCATATGTGTAACCCCACACAGTTGAAGGTGCAACTCGGACAAGGGCTTGGGCGGGCGCGCCTAGAAAAATTCCAGCAATGAGCGCCGCAACGAGTGTCGCACTGCCAATTCTTTTGCCGATTAGATTTCGCATATTGGCAAACGGTATCAGGATGAGATGATTTACCTATGGCCTCTAACCCGCAAGAAGAGTTCTCTAAGGCAATTGACAGGATTCATAACGAAGCAAAGCCTGTTATTGACTTTTCAGGCACTTCATCGCGCCGAGAAGCAACGTTAGATGAGGCTAGGCAAGAGTTAGCGCAATCAATTAGCAGAATCACTCATTCAATATTTTCAAAAAAGTATGGACCATTAGTTGGAACGGTTACTGAGAGCACAGTTGTTGCAGTTCTCAAAGATGTTGAAAATAATGTTTATCGTGCAAAAGGTGATGTCACATTAGTTGTGCAGGAGCTCTTAGATCGCGCGACGGGTAGCCGAAAAAATAAATGACAGTCGTAACTGTTTATTCACGAACTGGATGTCATCTTTGTCATGATGCAATTGAATTACTTGAAAACTTGAAAGATGAACTTGAATTCTCGATAGATGTCATTCTAATTGATGGCAATCCAGAGTTAGAGAAGCTATTTGGAGAAAAGATTCCTGTCACACAGATTGATGGCCAGCATCATGATTTTTGGAGAATAGATCCTGAAAGATTTAGATCTTCTCTTGTGAAATATCGTCAGCATCAATAATTGTGTAGGAATAGCCCTGCTCAGCAAGGAAGCGTTGTCTGTTTTGTGCAAAATCTTGATCGATTGTGTCTCGCGAAACAAGTGAATAAAAAGTCGCGCTTCGACCATCTGATTTAGGACGCAAGATACGACCAAGGCGTTGCGCTTCTTCTTGACGTGAACCAAATGCACCGGATACTTGAATTGCAATTGTCGCATCAGGTAAATCGATGGAGAAGTTAGCAACCTTTGAAACAACAAGTGTTGTAAGTTCCCCAGTTCTAAACATATTGAATAGCTTTTCGCGTTCTTTTACGGGTGTATCGCCCTTGATAACAGGTACACCCAAAACCTCTGATAATTCATCGAGTTGAGTTATGTACTGCCCAATAACCAAAATCTGTTCACCTGCATGCTTTTTTACTAAAGTTTCTACAACATTGCGCTTTGTGCGAGTTGTTGCGCAGTAGCGATAACGCTCTTCTGGTTCTGCAGTTGCATAAAGCAATCTCTCTTCTTCTGTGAGATTGACGCGAACTTCAATACATTCTGCGGGTGCGATATATCCCTGTGATTCAATCTCTTTCCAAGGTACGTCATATCGCTTTGGGCCAATGAGTGAGAAGACCTCACCTTCCATCCCATCTTCGCGCACAAGAGTTGCAGTTAGACCTAAACGGCGCCGAGACTGAATATCTGCAGTAAAGCGAAAAATCGGAGCAGGAAGCAAGTGCACTTCGTCGTAAATAATTAATCCCCAGTCATGAGTATCGAAGAGATCTAAATGAGCATAAACACCATTCTTCTTTTTAGTCATTACTTGATACGTTGCAATAGTTACGGGACGGATCTCTTTTTTAGCACCTGAGTACTCACCAATCTCATCCTCTGTCAGCGTCGTGCGCTTGAGAAGTTCTTCACGCCATTGGCGAGCAGCAACAGTATTAGTTACAAGAATGAGTGTTGTTGCCTTAGCGTGAGCCATAGCTGCAGCACCAACGATTGTTTTACCAGCACCGCAAGGTAGAACAACAACTCCGCTGCCGCCATGCCAAAAACCTTCAGCTGCTAATTCTTGATACGGACGAATCTTCCAATCATTTTGCACAAGTGAAATCTCATGTGCTTCGCCATCTACATATCCTGCAAAATCTTCTGCCGGCCAACCAAGTCGTAGGAGTGATTGTTTGATTGCACCACGTTGATTTGCAAAGACAACAATGGTCTCATCATCAATGCGCGGACCAAGTAATGGAGCGATTTTCTTTGCTCGGATAACTTCTTCCAGAACCGCCGTATCTGTTGTCACTAAAATCAATCCGTGAACAGGATCTGCCTCTAGGCGCAATCGCCCGTAGCGAGACATTGTCTCTGCAACATCTACAAGTATTGAATGTGGAACCGCGTAACGTGAGTACTTGATAAGTACATCAATTACCTGTTCAGCGTCGTGTCCTGCTGCTCGCGCATTCCACAAACCCAGATTTGTCAGGCGATATGTGTGAATATGTTCTGGAGATCGCTCAAGTTCGGCAAATGGAGCAATTGATCGACGACATTCGGTACTTAGAGGATGATCAATATCTAAGAGAAGTGTCTTATCACTTTGGACAATGAGTGGACCATCAGTCATTGAGTAAATCCTTTATGAGTGCGTGTAAGAGTGCACTTCTCTCTTCAAGTCGTGATGTATCTATCCATTCATTTGATGCGTGCGCTCCGCCACCAATTGCACCTAATCCATCAAGAACTTTTGCACCCGCTGCAGCTGCGAAGTTTCCATCACTTGCTCCGCCAACAGAGGCGTGACCGAGTACAGGGATTCCAATGCTCTTTGCAGCTTTCTCAGCGCGCTCGTAGAGTTCTAAAGTTGAACTAGTTTCTAAAGGTGGACGATTGAAACCACCAGTTACAACAATGCGTGCCTCAGCATTCTCGGGTGTAAAAGCTTTGATTGCTGCATCGAGTCGTTCGAACTCTTTCATTGAAAAAGAACGGATATCTACATCAAGTGTTGCAAGATCTGGAACTGTGTTTGTTGTATTTCCACTGCGCAACATGGTTGGAACAACTGTTGTTCCATGCTCTGTACTCTCAAGTGCTTTGAGTGCCAAAATAATTCGAGCAACTTCTACTGTCGCGTTGATTCCTTTTTCAGGCTCTAAGCCTGCATGGGATGCTCGACCATGAATATTGATTTGGTACATCGCAGTACCTTTACGTCCCGTTTTCACTTTGCCATCAAGACTTGCCTCTAGGACAAGTACTGCTTGTGCCTTTGATGAAATTTCCTTTATAAATGCTTTCGAAGTTGCACTTCCTGTTTCTTCATCGGTTGTTGCCACAAGCGCAACAGAGCCTTCAATCCCTTTGAGTGCAAAGAGGGCTTGAATAAAGCCAGCTTTCATATCGAATACCCCAGGCCCGCGCGCAACATTTCCTTCAACGCTCCACAGTGGTGAAAAAGAATTATGTGGCCAGACTGTATCGAGGTGAGCCAAAAGAATGACTTTTGGTTGCGTTGCTCCCCACCAAAAAACGGGGCGACCTTCTACCTCTTGAATCTGTGCAGGAGTTCCAAGAACTTTTGCAGCAATCTCACTCGCTGTTGCTACAACTTTGCGACAAGCAGATAAGTCATCAGTTGGTGATTCAACTTTTACGAGTATCTCTATCTCTGCAAGCATGGAGTCAATTCTGCCGTATTGGGCATCACTCTGGTGGCTCATAATGGCGCCACACCAGTTATGCGAGGAATTCTGAAGGTTTGGAGTTCGCCAGTAGCGTGATCACGAGCAATAAGTGAGCCAGCGCTAACTTTGAGTGGATCAATAATTCGATGTGAAACAGAGCCATTGTTATCGGCATAACCAATTGATAGAGATTGGCCCTTCTCAATGTATTGAGTAAGTAAATCTAAAGTTTCATTTGCAGTTGTACGCGGTAATGAACCGAGCGCGTTATTTGCAATAGAGCGCAGATGTGTTTGACGATGGCTAGATTTTTCACCAGTCCTGAGTGCACGAATTGCTGCACCAAGATTCTCTTTCGTCGGAGTTTCTATCTCACCAATAACGCGAGGAGGTCGAGGTTTTGTTACTGCGCGATTAGTTCGTGGCCCTGTGAGCATGATGCCGTTAGCTGATTCACCTGCAGGCAAATAACCGGCTTCACGCAATAGTCGCATTGCATCAGTTGCATCGTGATCGCAAATAAGTACCTCTGGTGCGATTCTCCGTAGTGAAAGAACATCTAGTTTCTTATCTGCAATTATTTGGGCGATTAGTGCGGCATCTTCACAACGAATAAAGGATGAAGTATTTCCAACTCGCAGCTTTCCATGCTTCTTTGCGACATCAGCAATCAAATACTCAAGCGGTTGCGGCATTGGAGTTTTCGAAACTTTCTTCAAGAAGCTACTGATTTCTTCACCTGTTTTGCCATGATCGAGTGCTCGTCGAATAGTTGCTTCACTAAATCGATAAACAGTTGCTCCGCCACGGCTCTCAATATCGGCAATGATTGCAAGGGCTCCAGATATTTCGTGCTCAAGGGGTCCTGGGGCAATTGCTGTGTTATCACCTTGAATCAAAATGTGATCAACTGTTTTAGGTAGATCTGCATCAATAATTCCTAAGTCATCACCATCAATAAATGCTTTTCCATAGTTAGAGAGCGCACCTTGACCTGTGATTCCTAGCCATTCAGCTTCGCGCAAACTCCATTCGACAAGTTCTTCTTGTAGCGATGAATTTCGTCGCACTGGTGCACGCCATGAGAAGAGTTCGCGGAAGGAATCTTTACTAGGTGCGATTGAAGCATTTTCTTTCAATAATTCCAGGGAAAGAGTGCGAACGCGAGCAGCATTAACTCGATCCAATTCAGGTCCGAGTGCGGCAATATTTTTAGAGTCTGAACGGCCAACTAAACCACTGACTCGAGAAGTAATAAGCCATTGGCTCGCAATCTGCTGCCAACGGGCCCCAGGTGTTTGCATCAACCAGATATCAAACTTATTACTTGGCAAGATTTGGTCTTCTGCATTGATTGCAATCAGTGAAGATAAATATGCAAGTTCTGCAATAAATGCAGTACAACTTTCATCTACGCCTAGGTGTTGAGATGCAACTTTGAGATCTCGAACTCCTAAACCGCCCGCACGTAATGAATCGGCAGGTTCCTGCGCCCAAAAATTGAGTAGTTCTTCCACCCAACGCAGAACAGTTGAAATATTGGCAATCGCAGCAAGGTCTCTATTCTTTGCATCGCGCTTAGTTCCTTGTAGTTGAGGTGCAGTTATGAATTGTTCTTTATGAATTTTTCCACCGCGTAAATAGATTGCAACCTCTTTAGGCAAAATTACAGTGCGTTGATCAAGAGGCACCAAGAATTTCTCTTTGAGCAACCAAGCAACACCTGGACCAGGATTTTTTATATCTCCAACACTTCCCCGCGGCGGTCCCCACACTAAGTGCGACAAGATCTTTTTTGCATCAGCAGGAATTTCATCAAGCGTATTTAGCTTGAGTTTTGCCATTGAAGATGGCCCTAGGCCAGCTGGTTCGTTACCAATTACTTCTCGAAGTTGGTACGGCAATCGCAACCCATCATCTGCAGGATAAATAAGGCCAATTGAGATTAAAAATGGAATGACTGTAAGTGCTGCTTTATCAGTGAGCGCGACGATATCTTTTTCTCGAATTGGCTCATCAAGTGCTGCGCACGCTTCAATAACTTGAAACTGCCATTTATTGAGCGAATCAATTGCACGAGCCAAACTCGGAGCAGATGTTGCTCGCACGGCAAGAGATGCAATATCTGGTGGAACTGGAGTTACAAGATCTGGTCGCATTGAAAAAAGTGCAAGCAAGGCGTCATCATCAACACTGCGTAAGTGGTCTGTGAATGAGCGCTTTTCCATAACTTGCCTACATTACTGGCAAGTGAGTAGTTCTGTGTAATCGAAGCTTTCTTAGCTGCGCTTCCTGCGTGGAGTCAGCCATGTTGCTAGAGCGGCGATGCGAATAACAATAGGTGAAAATGCTTTTGTAAATATTCGAGCCCGTCTAAAATCGTGGATTGGCCAGCCCTCAGCCATTGCTCGAATACCAAGAATTGCATCAGGATTTATTGCACTTGGATGACCTACTGCGAGCAATAGTGGCAAATCATTATGACTATCAGAATAGGAATAACACTGAGAAAGATCGATACCTTTTTCTTTCGCTAATTTTTGTATCGCCACTGCTTTCTCTTTTCCATGCAAGAGCTCACCAAGCATTGCCCCTGTATAAATTCCATCTTTCGTTTCAGCTTTGCTTCCAAGGGCTCCCGTAAAACCCAATCTCTTCGCAATAAGAGTTGCCATATCCTCAGGAGCAGCAGTAACTAGCCACACTTCTTCACCATTGCGCATATGGTTTTCAGCAATATCAACTGTTCCTTGCCACATTTTTGGTGAGACGTATTCATCATAAATTTCTTGTGCAATGACTCCAATATCTTCTACAGAATGCCCACCTATAAAATCAGTTGCTGCATCTTGAAAACGCTTGATCTCTTCTTTATTTTCTTTTCCAGTCAAACGAAAACGTAAATTGGCCAGCACAAATCGGGAAATGTCCTTCTTTGTAAAGAATCCACGTTGATACATGCCACGGCCTAAGAAATAGAGCGTGGAGCCGCGTATCAGCGTGTTATCGACATCAAAGAAGGCAGCTCGATTCTGCGTGAGTGCCATGTCACTACCTTAGCGATTCAGCCTAAGTTTCGACGCTTTATGCTTACCCAATGAGCTCTACAGTCCACGTAATTCGCCACGGTGAAGTTGAGAATCCAAACAAAATTCTTTATGGGCGTCAGCCTGGTTGGTATTTATCTTCGCGCGGACAAGAGATGGCTGCCACATTAGGTGAATGGTCAAAATCAATTGATTTGGGCGCACTTCATGTATCGCCATTGCAACGCGCACAAGAAACTGCGGCACCAATTGCAGCGGCACACAAAATAGCGATTACTACTGATGAACGTTTGATTGAAGCTGCAAATATATTTGAGGGTAAATCATTTGAATTAGGAAGTGGCGTTCTCAAACATCCATCATCATGGCGCCATCTTTATAATCCCTGGAAACCATCATGGGGCGAACCATATGTTGAACAGATTAATCGAATGCTCGCTGCAGTATTTGCCGCAAAAGATGCAGCTAATGGGAAAGATGCAATATGTGTATCTCATCAATTACCAATTTGGATTCTAAGAAGTGCAATTGAGAATCGACGATTGCTTCATGATCCTAGAAAGCGCGTATGCACTTTAGCTTCAGTTACAAGTATTCATTTCGATTCTGAAGGAGTTATTTCAGGTACTTCATACTCCGAACCTGCACGCCATTTATTACCTAAGAAAAAATAATGTTTAGACGACTCCTCCTAATTACTTTGAGCTCGCTCTTACTATTGACTGGGTGCAGTGGGGGAGGAACGTCTTCTAATCCTGAAAGTTTTGTCTCTGGTAATGGCAGCGTCACATATATAGAAAAATCTAAACGTGAAGCGGCTCCAGTTTTGTCTGGTATGACACTTACGGGCGTCAATTATTCTTATTCAGGTAAGGGTGTAGCAGTTATAAACGTATGGGCATCATGGTGTGCACCTTGTCGCGCGGAAGCACCAACTCTTTCAGCACTTTCCAAAAAATATAGTGATGTAGCTTTTATTGGAATTTTGACACGTGATAATCCTGCAAGTGCTGAGGCGTTCAATAGAAAATTAGCTCTTCCTTACCCAACACTTATCGATGATTCAGTACTCATAGGCTTTAGAAATACGCTGCCTGCAAATGCAATTCCTTCAACAGTAGTCCTCGATAAGAATGGATTAGTTGCAGGTCGAATTTCTGGTGCAATCACAGTTGCGACATTGAGCTCTTTGATTGAGAAAGTTAGTAGCGAATGAAAGATTTCATAGTTGCTCAATTACTCGATGGTTTTCTATTGGCGGCATTCCCAATAGCTTTTCTTGCAGGACTAATTTCTTTTCTCTCACCCTGCGTGCTTCCATTAGTTCCTGGTTACTTATCTTTTGCGGCAGGATTTTCCAAGAGCCGTGGCAAGGTTTTTCTGGGTTCTCTTCTTTTTGTGTTCGGATTCTCAGCTGTATTTATTTCATACGGTGTTCTATTTGGCGGTATTGGATCAACGCTTGCAGTACACGAAGTTGGAATTACTCGATTCCTTGGAATATTTACAATTGCTCTAGGAATTATTTTCCTTGGAGTATTTCCGATGTCTCCAACACTTCGTCCTAAAATGAATACAACAGGTGGACTTCTAGGTGCCCCACTACTTGGATTTCTCTTCGGAGTTGGTTGGACTCCATGTATCGGACCAGCACTTGCAACAGTTCAAACTCTTGCATTTCAAGAATCTAGCGCGGTCCGTGGGGCAATTCTTTCATTTGGGTATTGCTTAGGTCTCGGGCTTCCCTTTATCGCTTCAGGATTGTTTCTAGATAAGTCAGAAAAATTGCGCAAATTTTTAATACGCCGTGGAAATATGATCACAATTATTGGCGGAATATTCTTACTCTTCATTGGCCTTCTTCAAGTTCTTGGGCTATGGAGTGAAGTTATGAATTCACTTCGATCCCTTATTAGTGAATTTGCTCCGGTGATCTAGTGTCACAAGAGATAGAGCTTCCAGAACTCGGAGCAACTGGCTTACTTAGATATAGCTGGCGCCAACTAACGAGCATGCGCACAGCGCTCATACTTTTAATGATGCTCGGTGTTGCAGCAATTCCGGGCTCTCTCATTCCCCAGCGAGATCAAAACCCCATGAAGGTAAGCGAGTATTTTGTAAATTCTCCAACGCTGGCATTATGGATGAATCGGTTCTCGCTCTTCGATGTTTATGGTTCCCCTTGGTTTAGCGCTATTTATATCTTGCTATTTATTTCGCTCATAGGTTGCGTACTTCCCCGTTCGGTAGAACATTTCCATGCGGCACGTGCGCTCCCACCAAAGACTCCAAAAAACTTAGAGCGCATGGAGTTCTATTCAACTTGGGAATCAGATGGTGGTGAGCTAGAAAAAGCCCACGCGATACTCAAATCATCAAGATTTAGAATTCTTCGTGAGCAGGATTCAATCTCTGCTGAAAAGGGATTTACTCGAGAAACTGGAAATCTATTTTTTCACCTATCACTTATTCTTATTCTGATTGGTGTTGGATTTGGTTCTCTCTTCGGCATGCGTGGTGAAGCAATCGTCAATGAGGGAGAGCGATTCATAAATGTTCCAACAACGTATGATTCCCTAACTTTAGGAAAGTTGATCACGGAAAAAGATTTGCCTCCATTTGTTATTACTGTTGATAAATTTGTTGCTAAATACAACACCCTTACAAATGCCCCAGAAGATTACACACTCGATGTTTCAGTGGTTGAAAAACCTGGTGCACTAGCTGTGAAAAAAGTAGTAAAAGTAAATAGCCCACTAAAATTTGGAAGCACAAATGTATATCTGCAAGCGAATGGATATTCACCAATAGTTACTGTCCGTGACAGCAATGGAAATGTCGCACTTCAAGGCCCAATCCCATTCTTGCCACAGGATGGAAATCTTCGCTCAATCGGTGCAATAAAAGTTCCTGATGCTGATCCTCAAATCGGATTCGTTGCATCATTTTTGCCAACCCAAGCACGTGATTCAGTGCGTGGTGGAATTAGCGTTTTCCCTGAAGCGCTTGACCCAAAAATGCTCTTCTCTATCTGGCGAGGAGATTTAGGACTCAACACCGGAGTCCCTCAATCTGTATATCGAATTGATACTTCAAAGATGGAACGAATAGGACTTGAGTCACTAAAATCGGGAGAGACTTTTTCCTACGATGGCGGTTCAATCACATTCGAAGGTTTTGTTCCTTGGGTCAATCTGCAAGTAGTGCGAGATCCCGGAAAGAATTACGCACTCCTTGGAGGTATTGTTGCCATCCTTGGCCTGCTCGCTTCACTCTTTACACGAAGACGACGAATCTGGATTCGAATTTCAGATTCTGGAAAAGTTGAAGTTGCCGGCTTAGCCAAGAATGCAGCACCCGGACTCGAAGTTGAAATCACAAAAATAGTTACATTGCTAAAGGGAGAGAAATAATGTCACAAACCTGGGCTTACATCTCAAACTATTTTATTTACTCTGCAATGGCTGTTTATACACTTTCATTCTTTGCACACGCTTATGAAACAGCTTGGGCAGTGCGCGCACCTCAAAGTGATGAAGCAACAACTGGAACTTTGATGACTAAGACTTTGGATTACACCCGCACGGAGAAAGTTGCTCGTATTGCAACAGCGATGATGATTCTTGGATTTATTTTATTATTCGCCGGAGTTATTGCACGAGGAATTTCTGCACATCGTGTTCCATGGGGAAATATGTACGAATTTTCCATCACAGGAGCTTTAGCATTTTCAGGTGCTTATTTAGGTGCATTACGTAAATATGATTTGCGTTGGCTCGGTCTATTAGTTTCTATTTCAGTCTTACTGACACTCGGTACCGCCGTTGCGGTTCTCTATCGCCCAAGTGCACCACTTGTTCCAGCGCTAAAATCTACCTGGCTTGTAATTCACGTTTCTGCAGCAATTATTTCGGGTGGAGTTTTTCTCCTTGCTAACGTCATCGCAGCAGCTTATTTATATTTAGATTCAATGGAACGCAAAGGTCCACGCACTGCCTGGGCACAGAGACTTCCATCCTTAGAAGTTTTAGACCAACTCTCATATCGACTCGTTGCATTCGTATTTCCATTATGGACATTTGCAGTTATCGCAGGTGCAATCTGGGCCGAGAGTGCATGGGGTCGCTATTGGGGCTGGGATCCAAAAGAGACATGGGCATTTATTACGTGGGTTGCATATGCCGCATATCTACATGCACGAGTAACTATTGGATGGCGCGGACGTAGAGCGGCTTGGTTATGTCTTTTTGCAGGATCTACATTCTTATTCAATTACATATATGT
>Ga0194048_10001508_pt1 | contig 11585 bp, 7 predicted proteins | sample JunL225m_MetaG_FD_161685 | JGI IMG/M metagenome (GOLD analysis project Ga0194048, IMG submission 161685) | Anoxic zone freshwater microbial communities from boreal shield lake in IISD Experimental Lakes Area, Ontario, Canada - Jun2016-L222-5m | ecosystem: Environmental > Aquatic > Freshwater >...
CATAATGATCGAAGCGACTATTCGTGCCCATGATCCTGACAAAGGCGTAGTTGCAGGTGGTAAACCCGATGCGTTAGATAAAGCATGGAATGCTTTACGTCCTGAGTTTAAGCAACTGTATCGTGAAGTACGTGATTTCTACGGAAATGCTGTAAACGACATGGTTCGTACAATGAAAGAACGTGCGCTTGGGTTACCCAAAGCAGAACGCCAAGCCATGATTCGCAAGATAGATGAACAGTTTGGCAAAGATAAATTAGTAACTCCCTATTTCCCACTGCGTCGTTTTGGCACAAACTGGTTCCAAATAGGTAAAGGAAACTATAAAGAGTTTTATACCTTTGGTGATTTTATTAGTCGTAATCTTGCGTTTTACAAACGTCGCCGTGAATTACAAAATGGAAACGCCCAGCAAAAAGCTGCCGCCGAAACTATGCGTATGGGTAATGGTGTTTCTGAAATGTATTCTCAGAATATTGCCACAACACAAGTGTTGCGTGACATCGAGGACTCTATTAATACATTAACCGCTAATGACGTAGCAGGAGTTAAGGCTGAAATCAAAGACAGCTTAAACCAGTTGATCTATTTGTTGCTACCACAACAGAGTATGCGTAAGATGTTTATCAACCGCCGGGCAATCCAAGGTGCTAGCGGTGACATGCTACGGGTGTTTGCTCATACAGCAGTGCATAGCGCGTATCAACAAGCTAGGTTTAAGTACGCTGAACCATTCATTAGTAATATTAAAAATGCGCGCGAGCATATTGACGATATGGAATCGTCGCGTGCAATTACCCCTGAGAAGGGCGCAGTCTACAAAGATTACGTGCTGGAGTTAGAAAAACGCACTAAAAATGTTATGGGCATTGAAGATACAAGCCCAGTTGCAAGAATAGCGGGCACAATTACAGGCACCACATTTTTCTTTATGTTGTCGGCACCTGCTAGTGCGTTACTAAACATTGTGGGTATGGCTCAAACAACTATGCCTTACATTGGCGGTCGCTACGGATATGCCAAGACAAATGCGTTGATGTTAAAAAATATAGCGCGTTATGGGGCATCTATGCCAAGCCGTTCTTTAGCCCCTCTTATCAACGGTAATTTTATGCAAGCGTCTTTCCCTTCTATTGTAGAGGGTGGCAAACTTAGCCCATTGTTGCAACGTGCAGCAGATCGTTTTGTGGATGACGGAGATATTAACATCTCCATGACCAACGATATTTTTGAATTAGGGGAGCGCCCATCTGCGTTATATACTGGCACTACTAACACTGTTAAAAAAGGTCTTGCAGGATTATTTCATCAAGCCGAGCGCTTAAATCGTGAGGTCGCATTACTCACAGTTTTTGAATTGGCGCATGACAAGTTATTAAAAGAACCTAGAAAAGATATTCGTGGGGTCATTGAGCGAGATCGTACAGGACAGCCTATAAAGCATACTCCAGATGAAGCATTTGAAATGGCTATTCAAGAAGCACGAGATATTGCAGGATTGACCCTAGGCGACTTCACTCGCCAAATGAAAGGCCGCTGGTTTACAGTTCCCTCAGTTAATGTACTTTCGCAGTTCAAACAATACGCTATCACAGCTACTTACAACATAGTACGTAACTTTTACCTAACAGTCGGTGCCCCCTTCCGCACCGCTGAGATTGAGCAGTTCCGTCAGCAAATGATTAAAGATGGTGTAACGCAATCTGTAATCGACCAAAGATTAGATGAAGCTGAAAAATATCGTAAAGAAGTTTATCGTGAAGGTATGAAACGTCTTGCTGGTATTCTGGGCATGACTTTCTTGTTTGGTGGTATAGCAGCACAACCATTCTTCTCTATGCTCGGCAAGATAGTCAGTATGTTCTCGCCCGACGATGATGACGAGTTCTTTGATTGGGAGAACTGGTTCTACAATTATATGGAAACTGAAGTTGGTGGCGCGGCGGCAGCTATCTTTACCAAAATGGGTATGGATACCGCTAAATCTGAAAAGGCGGGTGTTGTCCTTGGGGAAGCCCTAGCCCGTGGCCCTGTGTCTACGTTGACTGGTACGGCGCTTTCAGACCGTGTTAGCTTAGATTTGAAAAACTTGTGGTGGCGTGAAGGCCGTTATTCTCCTGATGCACGGCAGTCTTTACAACAAGATATTATTGCTAACCTCGGCCCATCGTTTGGTCTTGCGCTTAACTGGGCAGATGCTTGGCAACTAGCAGGGGAGGGACAGTGGGGTAGAGCGTTTGAAAAAGCTGCTCCTGCTATGTTTGGTAAACCAGCCACTGCATATCGTCTCGGTACCGAAGGCGCAACAGATAGTTCAGGTGCAGTAATTGGACGCTTATACCCTGAAGAATTTACTACTTGGAATTTGGCAACGCAAGCAATTGGTTTACAGCCAGAAAAACTTGCACAGGCACAGAAATCTGTTATACAAGCAAAAACTTTAGAGCAAAAAATTAAAGACCAGCGTAATGCAATACTTGACCGCTTATGGATGGATCGTGGCACACCGAGTTACTTGGATGCACTAGAGAAAGCTAGAGAATTTTCTTTGAAAAACCCACAAGTTGCAATCGACGACGATGTAATTTCAGATTCGTTCCAACAGCGTTATGATTCTAAAGCACAAGCAGAAGCTATGGGCGCTAAGTTAGATGAGAAACTAATCGTCAGAACAGCTCCCAAGTTACGATACGGTATGGAATAAAAAGATCCCGCCGAAGCGGGATTAAAGGGGGGTTATTTAATTCTCCAAACTCTAAGTCCTTTGATGCCGTCTTCAATGACGGGTTTGATAAGGACCCTAAAGCCTAGCCGTTTTGCTACCGTAGTAACCGTCTCTTTACCTTCCTGCAGTAGTAGGCAAGGGACAAAGAATGACCAGCCAACACGAAATTTGCGCCAGTCAATGTTGTAATCAAGTCGGTTTATCCTCATCGGCCTCGTCATCTGCACCGCTTGCCTGTGCTGAAGCTACAAACAAATCAGGGTCGATAAAGTCTCCTTTAGAACAATCAAAAACAAATACATCTACGGGTGGTACGCTACCAAGTTTGGTTCCTTTTGCCATGCGTTTCTTAACAACGCCCTCGTATACGCCATCCGCTGTTAAAGAATTAAGAACATCTTTGATTGTGATCTGATGCTGTGAACACCAATTCCGTAGCTTCTTAGCAATAATAAAAAGCTTTTGGGTATCCGGTTCCATCCGTAAGATTAATTCCCCTTGTGGTTCTAATATAGGTAGCATCTCTACACCTGTACGTTTATCCACCTGCCCATTAATAACCAAAGTATTGCGGCGGTGCTCATTCCAGTACTCACCTACTACGCTAGCATGGCTACTTGCTGGTGGCTTTGTATCTTCACGCATCTGTGCAAACTCTTTGAGCGCCCATTTAAATATGCGGCCGACGTCAATATCGATCAAGCCAAGACGCTTGGCAAACAATGCACCAGCTATGTTGCATGCCGCCACACCTGACCAAAATCTTTCACGGTTAGTAAAGCCAATCTTTTGGTCAATAAGGCGTTGCACTTCTTTGACTTCTCTAATACGCTCTTCCAAATTGCATACTAAGTCACGGAGATAGATGCGTCCTGCATGGCCGTAATTTGTGTAGAGCTTGGGATATATCTCGTCAGCATCTTGCTTGGATAGCAACTTGGTCTCAGGGATCTCATACTCAATCAACCGCATCAACTCGCCATCAGGTGTGGACTTCAAGGACTTTAGCTTATCAGCCGCTGACGCATTTGACGAACATAACAAAATAGTCTGCCACTTTGCCATGTTAATCCGCTCGGCGTTCTCATTGGACTTCATCCGCCCACGACCTCGGCCTTGAGAAACAGCGTAGGCAAAATCAGAGAAATCGTCCGATGACATTTTTGTAATCTCGTCGCACCCCAAACCAAGATTGTTCATCACGCCCAGTCGGTGCAACCTCACGTTCATAGTATCTCTCTGAATCAGCATCAGCTCTTCAGGGTGCCCATATACACTGTGCATCGCCTTGATAGCTGTCGTCTTTCCAGTACCCGACTGGTTGTTAATCATGTTAATGATTGCACCTTTTAAATTCAAATGCTTCATCAACGGCGCACCAAAAGCAGTAAAGAATCCAAACGCATGGGGCTCAAATCCGGGTGTGTCGTACACGTTAATAACCGATTGCCATTCTTCCAAAGAACCGACTGGGGTAAACCAATCTGCTAATTGACTCGTATAACTTGACGGAGGACTATAGTGGTCACCAGTGGCACTTATTTCAGTATCCCCAACAACAAATGACTTATCCTTCTCCGTCCACCCAAATTGTGAACGCATAATTTCTGCCCCTTCTTTAAACTGTAGTTCTTTAACAAACCTAACGATGTAGCCCATAATGCCATCCATCTGTTTCTTCAACGCAATAACACCAAACCATGCCAGCCTTTCACGCAACTTATCGGCAGTAAGTAAATCTACTGCGGGCAACGAAAACTCTTTCACTCCGTCTCGGGGAGTATGCAACCGCATCCAAATCACTTCGCCATGTTGCGGGTCTTTTAATCTCTTGACCACATAAAGATCATGCTCGTAAATCATTAAGGCGTCAGGGTCATCCTCATCGTCGCTCTTACGATATACACCGCCGTTCTTGCCACGAAAGTATGGAAAGGGGTACTCAGGTATAGTATATGTAGTCGGCGCAGTAGCGTTAGGTGCCGTGTATTGTAAAGTGTTGTCGGCTTCTGTAGCCGCCGCAATCTCAGCGCCAAGTACAATCGGCGAAGAAATCTTTCCTTTATGGATGCAGTTGTCACAGCCCGTAGCATTTAGCCCTTGCCACTTCTCACAGGTATAGGGCCCCTTTATCTTCTGCGCTTTCTCTGCTGTAATAATAGCATCGTAGTCTGGGTGGTCCTTGGAAATGTCATGTATTGCTTTACTTGCGTCTACACAATGCACCGCAATAGATAATGCAGCTCGCCAGCGGGGTTCTTCTAAAGTTGCCTGCTCTGCTATGGCCTTGGTCAACTGAAAACAGCCGGTTCCTTTTGCGTTCTTATCAACAATTATGCTAAACCGAAACTGCTTATTGCCCATCATGGCTTTTGTCATGTCGTCGGCGTAGGTCGGCAAGTAGTCCGGAATATCATCCATAACACCAAGCTTTTCTTTTAGCTTGTCAAACTCCATGGGGTTACCCATCGCCAACACCGTCACATCTAGTGGTGGCTCATTCTTATGGTTAAGCGTGTCAGGCATCCTTAATATAGATGCAACATCTGCCGTTCTAGCAGGGTCGGCTTCAAATTGATGTTCAACACACAATGCTTTGAGTCTTACGGCCACTGAAGTCCACTGCTCTGTTGTTATGTCAGTAGTGATAGGCCAATAAACATGAAGGCCCCGGCCAGAATTAACTATGCACGGTCTTGGTAAGCCGACAGTACTACAAAAAGTTTTAAGCGCGTCTAAGCCATCTGCTTGAGTAGCATAGGGTTTACCAGTACCGCAATCAATATCTAACCAAAACGCTTTGACGGCTTTTACATTACCGCCAGTTCGAGACTTATCGGTCTCGTATTTTGCACAAGCAAAGTAAACATCATATTTCTTTGCGAGTAAATCTTCTACCACCCCGTCTATTTCGTCCATCCCCTGCACAAAAATTTGCTTGGGAAGGCCAGTCTTTTTTAGACCAACGACACAATACCACCCATCTGAGGACAGTACAGCCGACAGTAAATCTGTTCTTGTCATAGCCGCCTCTGCACCGCTAAGAAAAATGCACTGGGAGCGCGGCATGCCCCACAGTGCTTTACCTATTTACTAACTAAGCGTCAATATATTGTGCAATCATTGCGATGTGTGGATTACGTGGATACCACTCGCCGACAAACCATTTGTATATAGTTGCTCGGCTTACGCCAAAATAATTGGCTACATCTCGCACAGGAATATCTTTCTCAATACACAACCTCCCCAGCTTAACGCCGGGGTGTTGCATATCTGCTTCTTTGTTAGCAGTGACAAGCCGATAGTTATACCCGCGTATATCCATCACTCGTCGTCAGAAGTCCAAGTATTAAGAACGTCCACGAAGTCCTTCTTGGGTGTAGGCTCAGCGGCTTTTTTAGAGACACGCTTTGTTGGCTCAGCTATTGTTTCAGGTTCAACTTTAGCAGGTGCGGGTGTAGGCGCGGCAATTCTTTTAGCGCCATCTGTTTGTGCGGCAGTTTGTACAACGGCGGCTTTTGCAGCGGGAGACTCGGCTTTCTCTTTAGCAATCAACCATTGCTCGCGTGACAAATAACCAATAGGTTTAAATGTCAGCTTGGGTGTAGCGCTGTCGCTATCCATACGCATCTCTGTAATCAGCGTCCCAAGACTACGACCCATAGAGCCGACATACTTGGCATACTGTTGGAAAGGCATCTTATCCACATCACCACGACCGAAGATTGACTGCGCGGGTAATAGGAGTTGGAATACATCGCCTTCAATATCATCAGCCAATAAAACAGCAAGGCGTTGCTGAAAACGGCAAGCGCGTGAATCACCTTGACCCGAGCCCTTAGTATTCTGCGGGCAACCTTCGCATGTATTATTTTGTGGATACTCAACACTCTCATCAGGCTTGTCACCATCGTTAGACCAGCAATCGGGAGAAGTAGTTTCTCCTGCTACGTATTTACCCGCATAAAACTGGCGGGACACTTTTGGATTACCGTTTACGATAACAACATTCATCGCACGGTTTTCGTTCTTGGCGATCTCTTCGCCATTGACCATCATACGGAACACGCCACCACGAATGGATACACGTTTCACTGCGGTGTTACCCGCAAGTGCCTTGGTCATCTTGTCAATACCTACCTCTTTAAGATAGTCTGGGGCTTGATTTAAAATGGCAATATCACTGCTCATTGCTTTCTCCTATTTACTACGACGTCGTTGAATTGTGATCTCATATTCGCTATCGATATTGAGACCGGGGGGATGAAGGTCAGGGTTTTGATCCATGAATTCCTTCATATTTGCTTGATGGATGCGCTTTTCTAGCAACTCCAGTGCATTGTTATCCCGCATGAATCCATAAAAGTGCTCCCAGTCATTAGTCCAGTAGCGGTTTTTTACGGTGCGATACGCAGTACCATGCGGTGTAGAGAAACTGGTGGCCCCAGTTTCCTTAGAGATCTCGACAAGTTTGTGTTTAAGCAAACTCATTTGGTTCTCTAACTCCTCTGTATTTGATTTGTACTCTTGGTAGAGTATCTCCTTTGCGTCACGTATTTTTATGTACGCTTGCACAATTTTTTCTATCGATACATTATCCATCTCTTCTCCTGAAGTTGTTGGTGTCTCCCATGAAGCAGGGTCGGGCGAACAACACTCTTTAATATTTTTACACCCACGGCGCTAACCCGTTTACACCAACACGGGTGGGGACTCCCCTCGGTTTCTATCTTCCGATGGGCAAGTAAATGCCCGAATCCCCATGCGTGTTGGTGTTTTCCCATTATACTTAATTTCTTTACTGTGTCAAGTGTTTACCTCATTTTTATACAAATCAATTATCCGTTCATGGAAGTCGAGTTTGCTTTGGAGTGCAGAGTATAGTTTAGTTTCGACCGGACTACCCTCAATGTGTACCACAGTGACGGGGTTTTTTTGTCCTTGTCTGTGCGCCCTAGCATTTGCCTGTAAATAGATTTCACTGGACGTTACTGGAGCATACCAAATTACTACATTTGCGGCGGTTAGGGTTACCCCGTGTGCGGCGGCTTGCGGTTGGATAAGTAAAACTTTTGGATCATCTTCTTCTTGAAATCTTTTGAATATGCCGTTACGCTTTCCTACGCTCACTTCACCGTTTATAATTTCAGTCGTAATATGGTTCTTATCAAGAAATTCTTTGACAAGCATAATTGCGTGCGTGTATGGAATAAAAATCAATACTTTATGCGACGCTTCTTCAATCACATCAAGCACGGCATTCAGCCTGTCAGACACATCAAACTCAATGACGCTCCCTGTATCTGTATAAACTGCGCCACAAGAAATTTGCAATAGCTTATTGATATTTGATGCCGCATGAACTGCGGATATATCCTCACCCGCCGCAGAGATTAGCATATCTTTCTTCAACTGCTTGTAGTATTTAGCTTGTTGCGCGCTTAACGGTGCAAACCGTGCCGTGTATGTCATATCAGGCAAATCAAGACAATCTTTTTTCTCAAATCGTATTGCGGGTTGAAGCATATCATGCACAACTTTTTCTGCATCAGGCTTGGGTATCCACTTGAACCTTGTCAACTGGTACATTACAGTGTCTCGATAAGAAGTAAACAATTGCGGTGCGTGAGTTGGCACACATAACTTGGCTAATCCGTACGCATCGAGAGGTGACTGCGCAGCGGGAGTTCCTGTCATCATCCATAGCCAAGTATCAGGAGTTAAAATTCTACGCAGCGTCTTAAACCTCTCTGTACGATGATTCTTATATGCGTTTGCTTCGTCAATAATTACTAAATCAAAACCACCATTTATGATATCGTCGGCGACAATACCAACACCATCAAAGTTAATAATGATGAAGTCGGCGGGGCCGTTAATTATGGCTTTACGTTTAATCCTATCGCCGTAGGCAATATTAACCCCACGATGTACTGCGAATTTAAACAGATCGTTTTGCCATGCAGCTTGCATGATAGACAAGGGACAGATCACTAGCACGCGCTTGATAGCCCCTATGTTTAATAGGTAGTCAGCCGCCCATATAGCAGATGCAGTCTTGCCTGTGCCTTGCTCGTTAAAACAAAATGATCTTGGGTGCAGAGTCAGAAAAGATGCGGTCTTTCGCTGATGTGCCATTGGGGGATATATCCCGGGCCAGTCGTAGTCTTTGTCTATTGGAGAAGGAACCTTTTTGATTCCTAGGGTCCGTAAGGCTTGGGCTTCTTTCAGCCCCCAATTCACAGCCACGGCAGTGAGGTCACCTTGCTGTTCCATCTCTGTGCTTTTTGGTATCGCAGTAGTAATACGCTTGGGATTACGTGTACGTACTACCAATATTTTATTGTCAAGTATTTCCATGTGTTTCTTATGTATTTTTCTTCACGGTATGATCTGACTTGCGGGGATAGCTACGGTTGTCGGTTGCACTCTTAACTCTAAGATTGCTCTTGACTGTCTTGCCACCTTTACTAAGTGGTTGTTTATGGTCAACATCTTTGCCGTCACCCTTATGCACCATCCCTGCTTTCTCCATAATGGCTCGGGCTTTGTTACGCTCGGCGCGTTTCTTCTTAACGGCAGGTGTGCCGTCGTACATTTCATACTCGTGTTTGTATGGTCTTGGTTTGTTTACGTACGGCATGTTATCTCCTCGTGTTATGTTCACAATCATCTACTGGACACCAACCATTGCATGTAAAATTTGGTTTAGGATTCCATACGTCAGCTTCAAATGCTTTGTCCAACTGCTGTGTTTCGCCTAACCACTTTGTCCATGCCTTTCCTTCAATTTCTCGTTCGTATTTAGCACGTACTAAATCATCAACAACTAAAAATACTAGCCCTGCGTTAATTGTTTTAACTTGTGGGAAATGTTTAAAGACCAATAAAGACAAAAGCTCAAGCTGTTTCTTGTCAGCATAACGACTAGTTTTACTGGTCTTCCAATCTACAATTCGTGCTTTATCGCCATTGATAATTAGCACGTCAGCAATCCCACGGAACCACACGTTCTTATCATAAAACCCGCAGGGCTCTAAATCTTTTGTGACTCCCATCTCATGCTCACAATACATCGTCCCTTCCATGTTTTTAAAAGGCTCAATCTTGGGCTGGATATAGGCATACTTTGCTGGTATCGGTGTACCATCACGCAAGTATTCTTCCGCTGCCTTGTGAACTTCTGTTCCATATATCAAATAGGTTTTTGGTGGCTCGACAATATCCTTGACCACGCGCATCCTGTGATATTTGCGGGGGCATTGTTGAAACAATGAGATACTGCTATAAGACCACGTGTAATTCATTTTTTATCCCATTTGATACCATCACCATAATTTTTACCAACCTTGACTTCACAATTCAAAGGCAAAGTCTCAGCCCACTTGGGCCTCCAACGCATACATTCTTGAACATATTTTGCGGCTTCGTCGGCTTCTTCTTCCTTGGCTATGCAAGCAACCGCATCGTGAACAGTGAGTACTACCTTGTATAGCTTAGCTATACGCAACATTTGCTCTGCAACTACGCACCGTGCTAGGGCTTGGCAAAGATTCTCTACTACTTTACCGCCATAAATGCGAACAACGCCACGGCGCGTAGAGTAAATATACTGCGGTCGGCCTTTTTCGTCAACAATATCAGCACGCAAATCCATATATTTTAATGGTATTCCGTTAGGGAGATCAAAGCCTACTCCGGGCAGTACGTATACCGCTTGTGGTTGCACACCAAATGTAGTAGTTTTTAACTTTGCGTCGGCCAACGCATCTAAGCATCTACCTCCCTCATTCCATAACATGGGGATAGTGGGAAATCCATCTCTATAAGTATTTAGAATACGCCGACACTCAGATTCACGTAAATCAACACCAAAGTTTTTTAACTGCGCTTGAAACTTTATGGCTCCCATACCATAACCGCAACCAAGAATCGTCGTCTTACCAACGAACCGCTCGGCATCATTAACTTTATTAGCGGGTTTGTGGTATATCTTACCCGCCATAATTTTGTAAACGTCCTCGCCTTGAGCAAACGCATTTACTAAATCATTCTGTCCTGCCAACCATGCTAGCATCCTAGCCTCAATCTGACTGGAGTCGGCGTCGACAATCACATACCCTTTAGGTGCAACAATAGCCGACTTAAGTTTGGATTTGCGAGGTAAGTTTTGTAGGTTTAATTTGTCGTCACCACCCCACCTACCTGTATGGGCGGCATAGTATCTTAAGGGTACTGGCAAGCTACCACGTTTCGCTATGGAAATAAATCGCTCGGTGCGTGTCTCGTCTAGCGTACTCTTTGTCCCGAGCCTTGCGGCGACAAGAGCTTGAACCCTTGGATCTTCATGCTCTGCTAATGCCTTGAACCCCGCATCGGTCTTTGCCAACGCCAAAGCTAGTTTGCCAGTTGTTGCGCTTATTTTTGTAGGTGGGTCAACGCCCAACTCCATGAGCCTTCGAGCAAACTTTTCATTAGATAGCAGGGTTTCCCGATCAGCACTAGCCTCAGCAATTAAGGCTTCTTTGCGTTCCACTACGTCAATAAGATGTTGCTCTAATAGTGGGAGGTCAAGCTCAAGCGCTGGTTGCGTGTACATCCGCAAAGTCAAATCAATTAATTTAAGCTCTTGCTTTCTAAAAGATGATATGAGGATGTTAAACAGGTCGTATGTAAGATTCACGTCATTGATGCAGTAATTCCCATACTGAGCAAGTTCATCAGGGTGAAAGTCACGTCGGTGTTTGCCCAAGGCTAGCACGACTTCCGTACCTTTTTTACCAATACCGTAGCGCTCCGCCGCCTTGGCAAGGCTGTTACCTACTTCAGTACCGTCAACTGCTCGTAGCATTCCAAGCGT
>Ga0194048_10001509_pt1 | contig 11566 bp, 7 predicted proteins | sample JunL225m_MetaG_FD_161685 | JGI IMG/M metagenome (GOLD analysis project Ga0194048, IMG submission 161685) | Anoxic zone freshwater microbial communities from boreal shield lake in IISD Experimental Lakes Area, Ontario, Canada - Jun2016-L222-5m | ecosystem: Environmental > Aquatic > Freshwater >...
TCGTAAGAATGAGCATCCTGAGGTTCTAACTATTAGAGCGCGTGATCGCATCTCTTTAGAAGACTTGGCACAGGTTGCCAAAGTTGAGATTGGTAAATCAACATCTGGAGATTATCCATACCGAGTCTTTGTTGACCCTAAGGTCTTTGCTGATTGGTTATCAGCTGAGGCTATGGCAATCGATTATGACAACTACAAAAATGAAGTAGCTAGAACTAGAGGCTATGAATTTGCCGGTCCATTAGCTGATGTTTGGGCAGCAATGCATGATGTCACCGATGCTGAAGCAAATAACGGTGAAACTCACCACGTTGATCCAAAGGGTTAGTTAGTCGGGGCAGAGCCAAAGCCATCGACGCTGTAATAGCGCACATAGTCAATAGTGAAGGTGGCTTTATTTAGAGCGCTATCGATGCTGCCGCCATAGTTCCCACCCATAGCTAGATTGAAGATCACATACTGCTTAGGTAGTGTTCCGTTAGCGCTTGGGCCAAATGGCCAGTAGGTCAAACCAGTATCTGATTTCTTGACTGTGGTTACTGGCCTGCCGTCAAAAGTGAAGATAAGTTCGCTAGGCAACCAAAGCAATCCGTAGGTGTGGTAGCTATCAGCTAGAACAGTATTAGTTTCAAGACGACCACTCTTGTAATCGTGGACTCCACTGCTATTTGCATAGTGAACAGCAGAAGTTGTTCTGCCTGGGTTACTACCTGCATACTCCATGATGTCTAACTCACCACAGCGTGGCCATGAAACAGATCCAATGTTAGACCCTAGAGTCCAGAAAGCTGGCCAGGTTCCTTCACCTGCAGGCATCTTCATTCTTGCTTCGAAGTAACCGTAGGTGAAGTGTTGTTTACCTAGGCTAGTGAACTTAGCGCTGGTCCAGGTTTTATTGCTTGTGCAGGTTGGGTCTCCAGTTGGAGTTGAAGCGGTGATAACCATGTTGCCATCGCCATCTAGTTTGCTAGCGCAAGCTGCATAGGCTTCAGACTCTCCATTACCCCAACCACATCCAGCTGATGAATTACAACCATCACCGAGTGTTGAACTCCAGTTAGCAGAGCTAGGACCAGAGCCAGCGGCTCCCGTGAACTCATCAGACCAAAGCAATGTCTTATCAAGTGTTCCTATTGGAGCTGTAATGGAGACGCTTCTGATTTCATCACTGGCAGGTAGGTAATCAACATCACCAGGGTTACTTGCAACAACTAGACATTCACCCATGGCAACCGCGTGCAAGTATGTTTCATTTGCAATGGTGCATTTGGTAGGGGTAGTGGTGCTGAAGATAGTTTCGCCTCCGTTAGGAAGAGCAAACATGGCTTGGTCTTCATCACCAACAACCATGTCTTGTGGTTGACCAAAGAAAATGGAGTTGTAATAACGAACCTTCTTGGTCATAGCTCTAACGCTGACAGCTGCTGAAGTTTTAGTTCGCAATAACCCAGTGACACTGAAGGTGTATGTGGTTTTGCTTTTCAGATTCTTGAAGATGTAGCTGGTTGATTTGGCAGTTAGGGTTTTCAGGATTCTGGTGGATCCGTGTATTGCTGAAACTGTGATGCTAGTTATTTTGCCTTTAGGGAAAGCACTCCAAGTTAGCTTCGCTGTGTTAGTAGTAGTTTTCACTGCGACATTGGTTGCCTTAGGGACAACAGTTGCAGCATTGGCATCGATGCCCATTACACCAACAGTCAATGCTGCAAACAATATTGCAGCAATGACTTTTTTGTTTAACTTCAATTAGTGCCTTACTAGTAGCGAATCAGAGTGCCATAGCCATCGAGGCTGGAGTAACGAATGTAATCAATCTGCATGGTCTTGGTATCAGTATTTATATCCCCTGTTCTAACAGGAAGGTTGTTGTTACCAATGATCTTTCCGCCGATAGCAAGGTTCAAGATTGCAAACTGAGGCTTATTGAATTCCCAAGCGTTCTTAGTTAGATCAAGATTCCATGGAGTTGATTGCAGATCAGATGCATTGATGGTTTTATAAATTTCTCCATCAACAGAGAATGCGATGTAGTTCGGTTTCCAGTCCAAACCGTAAACGTGCCAGCCAGCAATCATGCTGGTGTCTTGGCTCTTCTGGCCACCAGGCCAGTAGCTGTATCCATGCAGAGTTCCCCAGTTGCTGTTAGGTAGTGCACCGTTACCCTCGTGGATATCAATCTCACCACAACCAGGCCAGCCAACTTTTTGGAAGTCTTGACCTAGCATCCAGAAAGCTGGCCAAGTGCCAGCAGTGCCGGTTGTCTTAATTCTTGCTTCTAGGTGACCGTAGAGGAAACCGATCTTGTCTTCGGTAGTGATCTTGCCACTAACCCATTCACAGTTCTCTGGTGGATCGTATTTCTTTCCAGTTCTTGAGCTAAACGAATACCAGCAATCAAAAGGTCCAGCAGGGTTAGGATTTGTTGCTTGGTGTTTAGCTGTAATTAGAAGACCTTTACCATCACTGGCACCGACCATACTTTGAACAACCGAAGAGCCAGGTAGGTAGTATTCACGTTCTAGGTTTCCCCAACCATTAGCAACAGGTGTCTTTGGGTCGTTTGGGTTTCTGCCGTTACCAGTAACGTCATTCCAATCGGAAGCGCTAGGTAGAGCGCCGACCTCGCCATTGAATTCATCTGACCAGATAAGAGCGTTTTGAGTTAATCCAGCAGCGTTAAAACTTATTGAGTTAGCGTTCAGTGCGGTTGAGGAGTAACCAGCATTTCCGTAAACAACTCTGGCCGTTACATTCAAAGACTCAAAACGTTTATCAATTGCTAGTTCAACTGTGTTCTCACCTTCGATGAGAGAGCCACCGGCATACCAAGTTATGGTCTTTGTTGCTGTTGATTTAGGAACAGCTGGGCTAGTTAACACCAGTGCTGTGTGTGCTTCACTCTTGAAGGAAATAGTTGCTGTCCCGGAAACAATCAGGTTGCCAACTTTTCTTGCAACGGAGTTCACGAACATTGTCTTTTTGTCTTTGAACTTAGCAGTCTCAACAACGCTTAGTTGGTGACCTAGATCTGTAACAAGAACAAGGTAGCTAGTCTTTGTCGCCTTCTTTATTGGCTTACCATCGAGTAACCATTGGAAGGTTTGGGTGACAGTCTGATTCCAACGACCTTTAGTCACGGTGATGGTTTCACCAGTTCCGATCATGGCTGGAATAGTAGGAAGAGCAAGATTCTTCTTAGCAGGAACACCAGAGGCAGCAGAGACGCCAACTAAGAGCAAAGCAGTAATAGTCAGCGCTATGGCAGATGATCGGATACGAGTGCGAAACATTTTTACCTTCCAAAACCAAGGCGTTTCGCACAAAACGCTTTACGAATCAAAGTCTAACTGCAGAGGAAGCTAACTCACTATGGACTACTTGCTCGCTTGGAGCAAACGTTCAGGAATGTTGGTTTAGCGCTTGAAAATGAAGAGTAAGAAACTCTTGAAGGTGAGCCCTTTGCCTATCTTTCTAGCACCAAAACCAATTCGTGCAAGATAAGGCAGAGTCCGATTACCTTGGAAAACACGGTCAAAGATTAGGGCTCGTGCCTTCCGGTCAAGCTCAGTTCCCCACCCGCTACCGGAACTCTCAGTCGGGTGGGTAGCGAAGGTAACCGGGATGAAATAGCAGTTGAGGCCTTTAGTTACTAGGTCAGCTACAAAGATGTATTCATCGCCTAGATAAGTGTTTGGTGCTCCAGCACCAAAGTTTTCATCAAAGCTAACTCCTGAATCCCGAACAAGCTTGGTGTTTACCAACATCTCATAGGTGGCAGCCTTGGCGCTGTTTAGCTTGTTCAGTCTTTGTGGTTGAGTAGGGTATTTCTTTCTTAGCGTTCCGCTTTCATCGACTGCTTGACCTAAGGCAAGAGCTAGGTCTGCATCTTCCATGAATTCGATTGCATTCAGAAGTCCCTCTTCATTGAAAACGATGTCGTCATCGGCAAAAATTAGGTAATCGCCTTTGGCGTTAGCTAAAACTTGATTACGTATTTTGGTAACACCTTTGCCAGGGAAAGCTAATACTTGTATGCGATCACCTTTAGGCGCTTTAGCCAATTGCTCTGCAGAAGGCAGCTGTTCATTACCGCTTTGAACGGTAATCAAAACATCCCAGTCAGGATGATCTTTCAGATTTGGTAATTGAATTTTGCCAAGACGGTGCGCTAAAGTGCTGTATCCAAAGGTGAGGCTTGCCATTAGGGATTAACCTAATTCCTCTTCATCTTCGTCATTCTTGAGGTGTCTGTATTTAGCAGGAGCATCACGCTGAGCTTTAGCTCTGGCAAAGCGCATCAAAGATCCACTGGTCTGACCAATGTTGCTGTTCTGCATTCTGAAACCTAAGAACAGCATGACTGCATCAGCTGGAGCTAGAGTGCCCAGGTAACTGAAAGCTAAAAGAACTGCAAGAGAAATAACAAATACACCATTAGCAACTAGAGTGCCAAGTTCCGCCGATTTGATACGAGCACCAACTTTGGTAACCGCAGAAACTGGCTGATTCTTCTTCTGCGCTAGAGCAAAACCTTCTTGGGTAATGCGCTGTTTCACAAACATTACTTTGATGACCTGCGTGGTTGCGAGAATCAAAACAAAGTTCACCAGCCCGGCTTGCCAATTCACATAGATGAAGAAACCAGCTAGCACTAGAACCTGAGTGAATGTGTGTAATAAGTTATTTGTTTCAAAAGTTAGCGCCCAGTCCCATGACTCAGTCATCTTGCTGCGCCAGCCCGCTCTTGAACTAAGTGCATCGTTGAAGACCTTTACTCGGTAAGTCTTTTGCCAGTAGGTAGCAAGGTGGGAGATAGCGAACAATCCAAAGAATAGGGCGAAGTTAAATATGGCTCTATTCAAACTTTCAGTTTGCCCATGCATGATCATTTGGCTAAAAATACGAATTACAAAAAGTTGGGAAAGCGGAACGATGGTTGCGATCACCGCTAACAGGATTGCACGATTACGGTGCTTACCTTTTGGAAAAAGCCAGCGAAAAGTTTTGAGGACAAGGCTAACTAAGAAGAGCATGCTGATCCTTTGCTGGTTGTATTCACTTTAAAGGTAACTCAGACCCTTGCGGATGGCTGTTTCAACTTCGTCAAGTTTGGCAGTACTGATTTTGTGATCGGTTGTAATGTTTGCAAAATCAACTTTGGTGAGGTTTAACCCCACAGGAATTGGGCTAATAGATTCCAGCCCAACACCTTCGGCGTAGTCTCCGTATTTGATTCCATTACCGTGCACGGAATCTTCGAAACCTTCAAAGGTAATCAGAGCGCATGGAATCCCATATGACTGACAGGTTATGAAGATATGCATAGCTGAGGTGACTACGCGGTCGTAGGTGTTTAGAGCCTCAACTAATGTTTTGATTTGATCTGGGTGAGACATGAAAATGTCCAGCTCTTCCATGTTCGCTTCTAACACAACTGGAATTGGCTTGTGAGTAAAGTGACGAACTAGCGCAACCTTGCCGTTGGTCTTGGTTCGCTCCACTGGGAAGATTCTTGAAATTAGAACACCAGGGTCACCAAAGCTGGTTACCTCTGGTCCACCAGATTCTTTGACGACTCTTGCCGTTACCGGACCACGAACTGAAACATAGTTAGCGCTCTTAGCAAGGGTTAGTTCATCGGTTGAAATTCCGGTGCCAACAACTACTGAATTTGGTTTGATGAATCTCCCGATTGAACCTAAACCAATCATGTGTTGGTGGGCAGCCATCTTTATTGGAGATTGGAAAATAACTTTCTTGTCTGTGTAATGGCTAACAATTAGCGGGGAGAGCCAGTCACCAAAGTTACCTGGGAATGGTTTAGCCCACCAGGCAAGATGAATTGAATCTGTTGCAGGCTTAGACGAGTAATAGAGGAAGCTATTGGCCGCAGTGATTGTGTTGGTCTCTGCCTGAGTTAATAGGTACTTCTCTTCAAAGATGGCTTTGAGTTCTGTAAATTTCTCAGGTTCGCCTGTTTGCCCTGCCGCTTGAATTTTAAAGAGAAAATTGTTTCGCTCCTGTGTCTCCGGAGTAGATTTACTTGAGACGAGCAGGCCGGTAATTCCGATGGTGTCAGCGATCAGACGAAGTCGCTTTGACGCTGAGTCTGGAAGCTTTTGTTCAATTCTTTTAGCCAACTTTAGGGCACGTTTTTTAAGACCCTTCTTGTTTGCGGAATGCTGTTCTACCTTGCCTTTGAATTCGGCGACATTACCGCTAGAGCCAAATTTGAAGAACGCGCCTCGCGAGTTTTCATTGGTGGTACCCATGCCAACAACGGCATTCGATGGGATCATCTGGAAAGTCATGTTGTCACAGTTAGCTCGCCAAGCTTCTTCCATGAAGAAATCATCGGTTGCTTTGACTGTTGAAGTTTTTTCAATCGCTGCTGCATCTGCAATCATCTTGCGGGCAAGCGGGGTTGTGTTTACTCCCCAGAATGAAGGTTCCCAGAATCTAGCTCTACGGTCATAACCGATGTTCAGAGGTGAAGAGTAACCTCTTTGGAAACCAACGATATCTGCAGTTGAGTTGAAGATGTAATCAGGTAGCTCAAGAATCATGCAGTCAACATCCATCCAGAAAACTTTCTTATCTGGGTTAGCTGCACATACTTCAGCTAGGAAGGGAACTTTCTTACGACAGATGTCCGCCCAGTCTTCGCCTTCTTGTTTTTCAATTTCACGAAGCACATATTCAACGCCTAGTGACTCTAGTTCTTTAGCTAGACGTTCACCGTGGGCTCGGTAGTAATCATCGGCTGTGTAGAAGGAGCAGACGATTACGTTGGAGTTTGAAGCCATTGAATTTTCCTTGCTTTAGGTTCTAGTTAAATTTCGTTATTGAATTCGCGTAACCAAGCACGCAAGTCTTGACCGATATCTTCGCGATCAACTCCAAGGCGCAAAGTCGCTTTGATGAAGTCCAGTTTGTCTCCAGTGTCGTAACGTCTTCCTTTGAAGACAACGCCTAAAACTCCACCGGCTCGCTCGGGATTCTGAGCTGCACTCATCAGAGCATCGGTTAATTGGATCTCGTTACCTCGACCAGGCTGAGTTTCCTCGAGGATGTCAAAGATTTCATGACGAAGTACATATCTTCCTATCACTGCAAGATTTGATGGCGCATCTTCGTTTTTAGGTTTTTCAACTAGACCTGTAATTCTGACAACACCGTCTTTGACATCGCCTTCGGTAACGGCGCAACCATATAGATGAATCTGGTCAGGGCTTACTTCCATCAGAGCAACAACATTTTCACCAGTTGCTTCGTGAACTTCCAACATCTTGGTTAGCAACACATCTCTGGAGTCCATCACATCATCACCAAGCAATAAGGCAAACGAGTGATCAGCGATATGTGCTTTAGCTCGAAGCACGGCATGACCCAAACCGCGAGGGTCGCCCTGGCGAACATAATGAATGTTAGCTAGCTCAGTTGAAGCCATGACTTTTGCTAAGCGATCATGGTCACCTTTAAGTTCTAGGTTCATCTCAAGCTCTGCCATTCGGTCAAAGTGGTTCTCAAGAGCATTTTTGTTACGACCAGTAACCATCAGCACATCTTCTAAGCCAGCGCTAACAGCTTCCTCAACAACATATTGGATAACAGGCTTATCTATAAGCGGCAACATCTCTTTAGGCATCGCCTTGGTCGCCGGCAAAAAGCGTGTGCCAAGACCAGCAACTGGAATAACTGCTTTGGTCACCTTGTATTTTGACATGTGCTCCCTATCGAATTGTTATCAAGTCTAGTTTCAGCGCTTGAGGAACAGCCCTGATATGAAGCCAGCGCCCCAACAGAAATGCATGGTTGGTAGCGCAATAAGAATGTTCAACCTAGCTGCAAAAGATAGCCCTGTGGTTGAAACAGCAGCTAATAGCAGTCCGAAGACGTATCCAGCCAAGGGCACCAACCCCAAGATTCCGCCAACACCAGTTAAAAACAGCCCAAGTCCTATAGATATGGCTAAAACAGCAACCGGAGGGGCAAAATATCTAGGATTTGCTTTAGCTATGTGTGATCTAGTCAATTCAGCTCGCCAAGCGCCAGTATCAAAGAACTGTCTAGCTAGTTTTCCAAGGCTAGCCCTTGGGTAATAAGTAACTTCAAGCCTTGGATCGAAATAGACCACTTCACCTAAGTTCCTAATCCTCAGGTTTAGCTCCCAATCTTGGCCACGAATCATCTTTTCGTTGAATCCGCCTAGTTTTGCAAGGATATCCCTGCGGAAAACCCCCAAATAGACTGAATCACTAGGGCCAGCCTGGCCCCCGACATGGTAAGCCCCACCGCCGAGTCCCAACCGAGATCCATAAGCCCAGGCGATCGCTTGCTGTAACGGGGTCTGTCCAACAGCTTTCATTACCCCGCCAACGTTGGCGGCCTTGGTTTCATTGAGAATCTGAACTGCCAGCTTGGCGTAATCAGGAGAAAGCACGCTATGGGCGTCGACTCTAACGATTACCTCATTTTTAGCTGCTTTTATGGCTAAATTGAGCCCAACCGGGGTCTTTCCACTGGGATTTTGAACTATTTTGACCGGAAATTGGGATTTTAGGGCTTCTGCTACCTTCTTTGTCTTGTCAGTGGAGGGACCTAGGGCCAAAATGACCTCAACTTGCCCTTTTGGCAAGCCAATTTGGTCAAAAATGCTTGAAATAGCTGTTGCCAGGTGCTTTTCCTCATTCAGCACGGGCATGATGAAGGAAATAGAAGTCAATTGCTGATCCAGGCTCACACCTAAACCCTACCTAACTCTCAAAGAACGGTTAGGAAGCAGCTGGCAAACCAGCCCTGTTCCCGTTTGTCAGTCATTTGGACTTCAAATTCCAGAGGGTTTTTGAATGATTAATGATTGATTACATTTTGTCTCAGATTGCCTGATTATCCTGAAAAACCCTAAACAACACAGGGGAATGCGTGGCATACTGATTCAATAGTTTCACAGTGTTTTAGGACTCCTGAGAGGGGAGAGCCTTGAGCTTATTAATTTCACGTGCCCGTGGTCTAGTTTCCATACTTGCCGCGACGGTGCTAATCATTCTTCCGATTCAGGTAAGTGCGGCTTCCGCAAGTGCAGGAACTGACACTTCATTGTCTGTTTTTACAGTCAATGGAAACGCGGTGGTGGACGACCAAACCGTCTTATTGCCGGTAGGAACAACTTCCGCAGCGGTAGTTGCGACAACAACTAACCCAGAAGCTACTCGCGTAGTTACTGGTGCAACAAACCTGTTACCAGGCGACAATCCTCTCATTGTCCAGGTAACTGCAGCTGATGGTGTGACAACAGAAAATCACGCTGTTAATTTATCCGTTCAAACATTAAGTGACGACACCTCTCTCAGTCACTTCGTAGTTAACGGTGTTGAAACAGTTGATGGTGAAGTAATTTCACTTCCAGCATTTACATCTAGCGTTACTGCGTCAGCTGAAACTACTGACGTTAACGCCACATTTGTAATTACAGGTGACACCAACTTAGTTGTTGGTGAAAACATTCTGGCTGTCACAGTCACAGCTGCGGATGGAACAGTTAACACATATCAAGTAACGCTTGCAGTCGCATTTAATTCGGATGCGTCGCTTGCAACTTTCCAAGTTGATGGAACTGATGTTCAAGACGGATCAGTTATTGATCTTGACCCACAAACATTAGAAGTAGATGTGTTAGTTGAAACAAATGATCCAGATGCCTCATACGAACTATCAGGTGACACCGGCCTAGTCGCTGGTGAAAACACCTTAAGCCTGATCGTTACTGCAGCCGATGGTGAAACCACTCAAGAGTTGTATATCACTCTTGTAGTGGCCTTTAACACGGATGCGTCAGCTTCAGCAATTCTTGTCGACGGCAATGATGTCGTTGATGGAGAAACTCTTGACCTAGAGCCTGGAACTGAATCCGTTGACGTTTCAGTTGAAACAAGTGATCCAGAAGCTACCTTCGAAGTTGTTGGCGACAGTGGCCTAGTTATTGGGGAGAACACCCTTACAGTTACAGTCACTGCAGCTGATTCAACAACCACTCAGGACTATGTAATCACTCTGAATGTTGCAGATAACACTGACACCTCTTTATCTACTTTCCAGGTGAACGGTGAAGATGTTGTAGACGGCGCGATGATTGAACTTGCACCCTTGTCAACTTCAGTTGACATCTATGTTGAAACAACAGACGTCAATGCCACCTTTGAAATCACTATTGATGGCGAACTAGTTCCTGGGGATAACGACCTAATCGTTTCTGTTACTGCTGCTGATGGCATTACCACTGAGGAATACACAGTCACTCTTATTGTTCTGTTTAACACAGATACAAATGCCGATATCACGGTTGACGGCAACGCTGCTGCAGATGGTGCTGTCTTGACTTACGAATGGGGAACACAAGACGTATCGGTTGATGTGTCTACAAATGACCAAGACGCTACCTTCGAAGTCGTTGGCGACTCCGGCTTAGTTACTGGTGAAAACGTTCTTGTTGTAATTGTTGTTGCAGCTGATGGAGAAACCACTCAGGAATACACAATAACTATTAACGTTCTACAGAACACAGACACATCTCTAGCCAACTTCCAGGTAGGCACTGATGATGTCTCTGATGGCGATATTCTTGAAATTGCCTCAGGCACAACTTCTGTCGAAGTAAACGTTGAGACCACTGACCCAGATGCTACTTATGAAGTTGTTGGAGATTCAGATCTAGTTACTGGCGAGAACGACCTAGTCGTTTCCGTTACTGCCGCTAACGGAATTGACACACAAGACCACCTAGTCGTACTAGTAGTTCTTCCATCTGATGACACATCACTTGCAACCTTCACTGTCAATGATGGTGACGTTGTTGATGGCGATGTTGTTGAGCTTGAAAATGGCACAACAGATGTTGATGTAAATGTTGAGACCACCGATGCTGATGCAAGCTTCAGTGTTTATGGTGATGTTGGTTTGCTTACTGGTGAGAACATTCTTGTTGTGAGTGTTGTTGCTGCTGATGGTGAGGCCACTCAGGATTACACCGTTACTTTGGTGGTGTCGGCTTCTGCTGATACTTCTCTTGCTACATTCCAGGTCAATGGTGATGATGTTGCTGACGGTGACGTTGTTGAGCTTGCTGCAGGAACTGAGGCTGTTGATCTTGCTATTGAAACTACTGACCCAGATGCAACTTACGAGGTTGTAGGAGATTCAGATCTAGTTACAGGCGAAAACGACTTAGCTGTTTCCGTTACTGCTGCTGATGGAGTTACTACTCAGGATTACTTGGTTACTTTAGATGTTCTTGCATCTGATGACACATCACTTGCAACCTTTACTGTCAATGACAGTGATGTTGTTGATGGTGATGTTGTTGAGCTTGACCCTTACACAGCTGATGTTGAAGTAAATGTTGAGACTACTGATCCTGATGCGAGCTTCACTGTTTCTGGTGATGTTGGTTTGGTTACTGGTGAGAATTCTCTTGTTGTGAGTGTTGTTGCTGCTGATGGTGAGGCCACTCAGGATTACACCGTTACTTTGGTTGTTTTGCCTTCTGCTGATACTTCGCTTGCTACAT
>Ga0194048_10001510_pt1 | contig 11563 bp, 17 predicted proteins | sample JunL225m_MetaG_FD_161685 | JGI IMG/M metagenome (GOLD analysis project Ga0194048, IMG submission 161685) | Anoxic zone freshwater microbial communities from boreal shield lake in IISD Experimental Lakes Area, Ontario, Canada - Jun2016-L222-5m | ecosystem: Environmental > Aquatic > Freshwater >...
ACGCTCTCCAGCAGGGAGGCGGCGAAGCCAAAGGAAAACGACTTGGCGCGAAGCCACTCGCAGATGGCGGGCTCGGCGGCCTCGAAACGGGCGTAGTTGGCCTCGGCGCGATCCTGACCGTGATCGACGGGGGTGGGGCGGTAGGCTCGGCGGTAGGTTCCACGAACGGCGTACATTTGATGTCTCCTCATTGGGTGGCCGGGAACCGCCCCGGCCCCACCCTTATGAAGAACGGCACCGGGGGTGTCAACACTATCGTGTCGATTATTTCAGGGACCCCCAATCGGCCCCAGTCTTCACATCGACCACCGACGGCACGAGCAACTCGACCGCCGATTCCATGATCTCCACAATCTGACTCCGCATCCGATCGCCCTCAGCACCCAGCGGCACCGAGACCTCGGCGGAGTCGTGGATCGAGATCATCACCGGGATGCCCGCGTCGCGCAGGCGTGCCAACGCAATCTTGTTCTGTGTCGCCGCGCACGACTGGATCAGCTTGTTCAGGGCCTTGTGGCTCTGCTCGACCTTCCCGTCGAAGCCCTTCCGGAACCGCATGCGGCGACCACCAAACGACGTGACGTAGCCCTGCCTCTCGGCACGCTCCTTGGCGGCCTTCGCGAGGCCCCTGATGTACGGCACAGCCTCGGCGTGGCGATCAATGAGGGCCTGACCCTCGGCCCCGGCGATCTCGATCATGCGCCCGTTGATCTCTTTCATGCGGGTAGGCAATCCAAGCTGCTGGCATATCTTCGCACCTCCGGCACCATACGCGATAGCCAAATTTATCGTTTTTGCAGGCGTGCGCTTGACGCCCATCAAGGCAGCGGTCTCGCCGTGCAGGTCAGTGCGGGGATCGACGCGGAACCGCTCGACCATCGCCGCCGCACCGGGGAGGTTCATCATCGCCGCGTAGTGGATCGTCCATCGCGGCTCCTGACTCGAATAGTCGGCAGACAGCCACTGCTCGCCCTCCTCGGGGAGGAAGCACGAGCGGATCGCGGGCCCTATCTCGGGGTCGCGTGCGGGGATTTGCTGGAGGTTGGGATTGGAACACGAGAGCCGCCCGGTGATCGTCCCGTAGCCGTAGCCCTCGTCGTCAGTGCGGCGAAGCGTGTGGAACTCCGCGTGGATGCGACCACGGTAGGCGTACTTGTGTATGAACCCGTCGAAGAAGGTGTTGATGGACTTGTCCAAGTGACGTGCATGCGCGACAGCCTTCGCAACCGGTGTCCCCAGCGCGTCAACGAACTCCTTCCGCAATGCCTCCTTCCCGGTGGGTGTGTGATCGACCACCAGCGCGGGGTTCTCGACACGCAGCGCCTGAAGGATCGCCACGTTGTCCCACGGCGTGACGTTCACTCCGGTGATGCGTGCAATGTCGGCAATCGCGGCGTCGCGCTTCAGGATGAAGCCCTGCTTGATACGCTCCGCCTTGTCGACGTCCACACGCACGCCGCGACGGCGCATGTCTCCCGCCGCCATGCTGGCGCGGCGCTCGATGTCGAGGATGTTCACGAGACCCTCGGCCTCGATCATCGGCATCAGATGATGGTATAACGCCAGAGTCAGAACGGCGTCGTCCACCGCGTAGGGTTCAACGATCCACGCAGGCAACCGGTCCATATTCGACATTGGGTGGGGAATGCCGATGTCGCGTGATGCCGCCACGAGGCCGTCGGTGCCCTTGTTCTTGCCAAGGTAGTTCCACGCGAGCTTGTCCAGCGAGTAGCTGGTGCGATGCTCGTCCAGCAGCGTGGCCATGCCCTGAACGTCGAAGGGCGCATTCACGGGGACGATGCCCCAACGGCCCAGCCAGCCTACGTCATATGTTGAGTTCGCCATGACGAACGTCACGTCGGGATTGGCGGCCTGAGCGGTAAGACACTCCTGTACATCCCAGATCAGGACGTTGCCGCTGCTGTGTGTGACGGGCAGGTAGAACGAACCCCCGGCCCACGCGATGCTGACTCCACACACGAAGCCCGCGCCCTCGTGAGCCCAGCTAGAGCCGATGCCAGCACCGATGCCGGGGTCCTTGGTCTCGAAGTCCAGCGCGACGACGCCAGACAGAGTCGGAAGCTGGGCGAGGTCGAATGGCTGCCAGTTGGCAGGCAGTGGGTGCTTCTTCGGCGGGGGGATGTTGAGAGCGAGAGCCAGTTGGTCGTTCACTGCTTGACCCTCCGCCAGACACCACCGGACTTGGCCCAATGCTCACCCGTGTCCCGGTTGTGAAAAGTAGTCTGCCCGCCATCGCGCGTGATCTGCTCGGCGATGCCGGGATCGCGCTCGTGGCGCTCAAGATATTTGCCGATTGTCTCGTCGCGCTCGAACAGGCGCGGCTCGGCGTCGCGCTTCGCCGCTGCCTCTCGGCGGTTGGCCCAGTGTATCTTCATGCCTCGACTGACAGCCTCCTGATTGGCGGACCGCTTCAGAAGCGGCTCGCGGTCGCGGTCGCGGTCGCGGTCGAGGTTGCGGCCTGTCACCAACGACGTGCGGTTGGTGCTCTTGGGCGCAGGATGACGACGGGGGCGTGAAGAGTCGTTGCCCCACGGCTCGAAGTTCCAGTAGCTGTCCTTCGGCTTGACCTTGGGCAGCGCCGCCTCGTCCTTGATGGCACGCTCCCGCGCGCGACGAAGGCGGCGGTCGGGGAAGCCCCAGTCGCGATACCCTGCGGTCAACTTGGCGAAGTACTCGTCGGTGGGCGCACCGGGCGTCGCGTCACGACGGATGTAGGTGAAGCAACGCACCGCGTTGCCGTCGTCAACCTCCGGCGTCACAAGGTAACGGTCATACGAACGACCGAGGCCCTCGCGCTTGTCCAACGTCTCGATGTCCGACGCGGTGAGGGTGTAGATGCCGACCAGCGTGTCGACGTTCTCGTCGGCAATGATCGTCGCCACCTTGGCGAAGGCGAGGCGCGCGCCGCGCAGGCGGCCCCTGCCGTAGGTGTCGGCCTGCGGGCAGCGCGCGGCAATCTGCTGGAGCCAGAGGTTGGACCCGTACCCCGCATAGGGATAGCGTTCAGCGATGTGCTGGGCGGAATGGTGGCTGACATTGAGCCAGCGGGTGGGGAGGGAGTCGACCATGTGAGTGATCCTATATGAGCGTGAACTGTAAAGCGAGAGGATAGTGGGGTCCCTTACTGGGACCCCGGTCCTGTGAAGTACGTCTGGGGGATGGCCGACACTTCATCGACGGACCCCGGTCCGGTGTAGGTCTCGCGGGCCTGCGCGGCCCGGTAAAGGACCAGCGGGTCAGTGACCGGAGCGGCACCACCGCGCACCGCACGGCGTGCCAGCGTCTCGCGACGCGACGCCAGCCACGCCTTGGTCGAGTCAGAGAGGCCCTGCTCCAGCGGAGCGACGCGGACCACCGCCTCCAGATCGAAGGAGGTGCCCAGCGGGGCCGCCGCCGGGGCGCGGCGCACGCGGCGCACGACGGCGGGCTGCGTGAAGATGGTGTGGCGCGGCGAAGGAAACGTCGCCTGTCCCGGCACCACGTAGGCACCCTCGCCGTTGTAATTGATCACGACGATGTTCGCGCCGAGGCGGCGCAGGGCGTGGGCCACGACGCGGAGGCGTGTATCAGGCCAGCCGAAGCTGCGGGCGTCGGCCTGCGTGATGATGCCGTAGGTCTCCAGCGTCGTGATGAACTTGTAGTTGTCCGTGCCAGCGCGGAGCGGCGGCACCGAGGCGGGGCGGGTCTCGTGCGTCGTCACCGAGGTCACCGACGCGACGCCGGTCTCGGCCTGCGGGGCCGGAGCGCGGACGAGGCGAACGGTCTCGGCCACGAACTCACACAGAAACTTGTACCAGCCGATGATCTTGTCGGCGTTGACGGTGCCCGCAGCCTGACGGAACTCGATGCGGCGCTCGGCGCGCGACTTGTGGGCGTGTTCGAGGTTCACGGCAGTGTACCTCTCGCCGTGCGTCCAGTACGACGCGGTGTTCGGATCGCGCGCGGCGGCGGTGATCTTCGAGAGCGACGACGAGGTGGCGAACGGCGCGAAGTTGTTGGTGCCGTCCCAGCGGCTGCGCGGCAGGACCGCCTTGAGGCTGTCCTGTAGCAGCGCGTAGCGCCACGCGATCACGGCGCACTCGTGGCGAGTCAGGTCGGCCACCGAAAGGTGGATGTGCAAACCGTGGGTCTTGTTGACCTTGTAGCCGTTCGCTTCGAGGTAGGTCGCGACGCGGCGCACCTCCTCAATGCTCTCCTCCGTGCCCGGCAGCGTGCGGGCCACGATCTCCTGCTGGCAGCCCGCGCCGTGGAGCGAGCCGTCCGGCTTGACCTGCCAGACAGTGAAGTTGGTGCTGCTGTAGGGGGCCGGGATCGCCGTCACGTTGGCGTGCGTGACAAGGTTCGCGGCGGTGGTGTTGCGGTCGGCGGTGGGGTGGTAGCACTCGATTTCGAGGCCAAGCTGGCGGAGGGTGGTCATTGTCGTGATCCTCATTGGGTAGCCGGAACCGCTCCGGCCCGATCCTTATAGAGGTCGCTTCTGACTCCGTCAAATCTATTTTCTAGTTATTTATGCCACCCGCCCAAAATCTTTATGGAGGCGTGCGCTGGCCTTGGCGTATGCGGCGGCGGCGTCTTCGACGCGGGCAAAGAGGCCGAGGTAGGAGCCGGTGCCGTCGACCTTGATGTCGGCCCTCCACTTACCGCTTGCGGTATGCCAAGAAACGCCTTTGTAGCCGCTGGTGTTGTCGGCGCGTTTGAGGGCGTTACGTTGGTTCTCGCCGTGAGATGCTTCCCGCAAATTGACAAGCCGGTTGTCGTTGCGGACACCGTTAATGTGATCCACCTGCCCGCAGGGCATCTTGCCCGTCATATAGAGCCACACGAGGCGGTGGGCCTTGTAGAGTGTCTTATCGACTACGATGACACAGTATTTTCCAGTATCCATGCACCCCGCCACAGCGCCTACAGACACACTGTTGCTTGCCCGCACTTTCCACACAAACACTCCCGTCACCGGATCATAATCCAAAAGATGTTTCAGTCGCTTCTGCGTCAACATTCCAAGTCCTCCTGCCGTCCCGTATATAGCACCTCTTCGCACACCCACCACTACATCTATCCTGACGATTTAATTGGACACGCCCCGCCGATCCGTGGGACAAAGGCCTCCCGCCACCAGCCCCCGGCGTCCCGAAATGGGTGGGCTACCAGAGGAGACTACATAATGGCCTACCAACGTACCACCGTCCCGGTGTTGACCACCCGGTCACAGGACGAGATCGCGCTCGGCGTGAGGATCGCGCTGACCGATTATGCGCGCGGCGAACTCCGCCGCAAACTCGACGGCGGCAAGGAAGCCGGTGTCGATGCGGCGACCATCATCCAGCGTTTTGGGCTCGGCTACGCGCAGGCGGCGGCAGCCAACCGCCTTTGCCGCGCGGTGCCCGCGTCGCTGGTCCAGTGGGCGGCGCACGTCGAATACAACGCGACGACGGAGGGCTATCCGGCGGCCCTGCCGCGCAGCATCGGCACGTTCAACCGGGCGGTCCTGACCGTCCTGCCGTCCAACACCATCTTGGTCCGCATTGGCGGCATCAACCTCGTCGGCCAGTCGGAGACCACGATCAACGCCTCCGAGGTGGCCGAGGTCCGTGTCGTAGCCGGAGACACCGGCTACTTTGTCGAGATCATCACAGGCCGCAGCGACGGCGACCGCTTCGGGCTGCTTCTCCCGCAAGAGCCGGAAACGGAAGACGCATGAGCGAGGCGTTAGCGAAGGGCGTCGCGGCGCTGGTCGCCGCAGACGCGGACGTAGTGGCGGCGGAGGAGGCTCTGTCCTCCGCCAAGGCCGCGCGGCGCGAACTACAGGAGCAGGTACTGCCTGCCCTGTTCGCTGCCGAGGGCGTGAGCGCCGTCGACATCACGGGCGGCGCTCGCGCGCTGCTCTCGACCGTCGCGCAGGGCTCGCTGCCCAAGGACCCGGCGATCCGCTTGCAGGCGATGACGTGGCTGATCGAGGAGGGCTACGCCGACCTTGTGAAAACGGAGGTCGTGGCCGCGTGGGGTAAGGGCCACCGCGATGAGGCGGTGAACCTCTACAACCGCATTCGCGGCGACAACACGGCCAGCGTCTCGATGGACGAGTCAGTCCATTCGGGGACGCTGGGCAAACTGGTGAAGGACCGGCTGGCCGATGGCCTCCCGACTCCGACGGAACTGCTGGGCATCACTGTGATGCCTGTTGTGAAACTTACGAAAAAAGGAACACGCAATGAGTAGCCAGAAGAAAGAGACGACCGCCATCGAGACGGTCGTGGCCAACGCGGCGCTGGTGGCCGCTCCCACGTTCGATGAGGCCGCAGCACTTGCCCTGATGGCGGGCGAGGCACCGACGTCGGACTTCAAGGCGGGCGACACCATCGTCCCCTACCTACAGGTAGTCCAGAGCGGGTCGGCCTACGTCAAGCGTTCGGAGTCGGCGTTCATCGCCGACGCGCGCGAGGGCGACATCATCGACACGCTGACGCTCAAGCTGCGGGCGGAGGCGCTCGTCATCCCGGTGAAGTTCGACACGACCTACACCGAGTGGAAGCCCGACCAAGGCGGCATCGTCAAGCAGTGGGGCAACGATGCCTCCGGCTACAACGCGGCGAACGGCGAGTACGCTACCAAGGTCACGGCGGCGGGGACGGAGATTGTCCCCTACGCGACGTACTGGTGCCTATTGCTCGACGGAGACGGCGGCAGCCAACCGGTGCTGCTGTCCCTGAAGGGGACCGAATACAAGAAGTCTCGCAGGTGGAACGGCCTCCTGTCGACCGAGATACGCGGACCTTCTGGGCCGTTCATTCCGCCCTACTACGCGCGGGTCTTCAAGCTGACCACCGTGCCGGAGTCCAACGAGAAGGGGGCGTGGATGGGTTGGCGGGTCGAGCCCGCCGGTCTGACTCTGGCGCAACATGAAGGGCGGTACCTCTTTGAGAAAGCGAAGGCCTTCCGCGAATCTATTGTTGCGGGGACGGCGCGGGCGGCGCAGAATCACGACGAGCCACAGGCCCGGACCGCCGCCGCGACCGATCCGGGGAACGATATACCTTTTAACTAAGGGGTAGCGGCCCCGATCCTAATCCGCTACGCTTGCTTGATGAAGATAACTCGGAAGCAAGCCGTTGAATATCTGAACAGCCGGTCCCGCCGTAACAGCGCGACCGGCTGTCTTGTTTGGGCTCTGTCGACTGGGAGCCACGGGTACGCCCAAGGTTATGATGGCGAGACCGTTGTGCTGGTTCACCGACTTCGTTGGTGGGCAGAGGGAAACCGGCTTCCTCTTGGGAAGAGTAATCGCTCGAAGAAGGTCCTGCACACTTGCGACAACCGGCGGTGCAATGAGATCACACACCTTTTCTTGGGGACAAACACCGACAACTGCCACGACAAGATGGCAAAGGGCCGGGGTGGATATGGGAAGGCACACAGTCAGGCAATATCTGACTCTCACCAGCGGTCTGGGTACGCTAAGTTCACTCCTAAAGAGGTTCGCAACATCAGGACCTCTATGGAAACAAGTAGAGAATTAGGCGCGCGTCTTGGGGTGTCCGCCTCTGCTATTCTTAAGATTAAAGATCAGGTAACATACAAATGGGTGCAGTCCTAGCTTTGCGAATCCCCGTTCTGAGGTTTTCTCCTCCCTTCTGAACGGATGAGGCCCGCGAGGGTCGAGGGGCGTGATCTTGCGGGTCACGCCCCTTTCTTTTTGACTCCGCCGCGCGTATGAATCGCAAAGATAAACCGAGGAGAACTCATGGCGCTGCGCTCGTATTACGCTGTCCATTCTGGTGTCGTGCCGCCCGATCAGGTGTCGTTGGACAAGTTCCGGCCTTTGCTGGTGCTGGGCGATCTCTGGTCCGAGACGCGCGGCGCGGGGTACCCAACGCTGCTGTTTCGAGTCAGAGCGGAGGGCGACGTCGGCGACGCGCTCACTGACAAGGACCGGCTGGAGTCAGCCGTCGGCATCATCGATGCCGTGGTCCGGTGGCGGGCGGTGTTCTCCCTGCTGCGAATGCACATCATGTCGATCAGGCACCCGGCGCTGGCGGAGGTCTGCTCGAAAACCGCCGAGTATCTGGCGACCCGGCACCCGTCGAGCATAGGCGACAACGAACGCCGCATGGCCTCGCAGGCCATTGCTCAGGCTACGGAGTCAGAGCCGCACCCGACCGCCTACGAGATGCAGGTCGCTGCCGGGCTGGCGCACCTTGTGTTTGCCGAGGACGACGCGGCGGCGGCGGCCATCGTCCCGATGTTGGGCGCGGCGGTAATTGGATTGGAGTCAGACGAGCAGAAACGTGACCGCGTCACGTCGGTCGAGACGCTGGCGAGCGCCGTCCTGCTGGTCGAGGCGGCGCAGAGGCTGGCGGAGCGGGCACCCGTGTGGTTGTCCGCCCCCATGCCAAGCCTAGGAAGCTCGTAGGTGGTGAGACCATTCTACGAAACTAAGAGTCAGCGGGACAAGGAAGAGCTTATTGCCAATTACGTTGCCGACCGCTGGGATTGCAACCTCGTCCGGATGAAGGCCGCCTTCCCGGTCGACTACATGCTGCGGCGGTACTCTCACGCGGACGAGGGGGAGTCGTTGGCGTTCGCGGAGATCAAGCACCGGCAGTACACGCTCGATGCCATCGACCGGATGGGCGGCCTCTTTGTCAGCCTGCTGAAGTGGGGCAACGCGAAGAACCTGTGCGGCATTGCGGCGTGCCCGCTGCTCGTCATTCTTCGGGACGGCGCAGACGAAACCTACTGGTTCCGGACGGACGACTTCAGCCACGACGGCATCACGTTCGGGGGCCGCACTGATCGCGGCGACCCGCAGGACTGCGAGCCGTTGATCACGCTACGGAAAGAACGGTTCCGCAGGCTCTAGGAGCCCCGTAGGGCTATCTTCGCACCGGGGTGGGGGTCCGGCGGGCGAGGGTGATGATGCCCTCGGCAGAGAGCATATCTGCCGCCTCTGTGGCGTTGTACGGCAGGATCAACAATTCGCCGCTGTCGTATGCCTGCTGGGCCATCAACATCAACTCGCCAGACGAAATCCGGCGACGCTCGGGGTAGATCAGGTCGAATGATGACATCGTGGCTTCCGTTGTTGCTTACGCTACTCCCTTGGCGATCTGCTCCAGATCATACGCGGCGGGGACGATGCCGCAATGCATCTCCTCCCACGTAAATTCAGACGCGCCCCGGATGTGCTTTCGCACCCAGCTTCTAGCGTCGTCATCGGTGCGCTGCCGCCGCCAGTGGGACGTAACCCAATGTTTCAGGGCCGCCCGGCGTTCGCGACCTACTGGCAGGTCGCGCAGCTTGAATACCGCGCGCAAGCCAATCGGGTCGGTAAACAGCCGCACGCGGCTCGACCCGGCGTAGCCCAGCAAGACAGACCAGTCGTACCGCTGACGCAGGCCGATCCAAGACGCGACCATAGGCGCGAAGTCACTTTTCTCCCGCTCCTCGTCATCGTAGAGATTGATCTTCTCGAACCCGCCTCCATCACGCCAACCATTAACAGGCCCACGAGCGTCCACCCACTTGCCGCCGATCAATGCGTTGACGCCGATTGCGGACAGCTTCTCGCCGTTTTCATAAACCATCGACACGGCGTGCTCCGACATCACTGTCGAAAAAAGCTGCGCGATGCCTCGCACTTCCTTGGGCTTCACCGACCGGTAGCGATGAAACGCCATCTGCTTGCTGCCGCCATGCTCCTGCCAGTGTACCCAACTGACATCGAGCGGCCAGACCGGCAGAGAGTCGGCTGTGTTCATTTTGTCTGTGGAGTAGATAGTCGTCGTCTCCTCCGACTCGTCGGAGTTCATGCCCAGCGGCACGGCACCGTCGAAATACTGAGGCCGCACAGCGTGCCGCTTGGAATTTGCCTTATCACCGGTAACGGCTTTCGGCATGCGCGCGTTGGCCTCCTCCGACGCCTCTAGAAAAGTCAGGACGTCATCGACCACGACACGTAGTTTCTTGCTGCTGGTGGTACTCATGTTGATCCCTCCTTCTAGAGTCGGACGAAGAGCCAGCGCAGCCAGCGGCGTAGCTGCGAGAGGCGGCGGCGTGGCGGGACGGGGGGCAGTGTCGTCCCCCCGTGCGCGTCGTCTTGATAGTAAACCATCAGCGTCCTCCCTGTACGCTCGCTCGTGCCAGCAGGTTGTCGATGACCTTAATCGCGGCCTCGTGGACGTCGGTCTTGCCTGCCTCTGGCACCCAGTCCTTGCGGTCGTTCGCGCGCTGGCCGAGGACCGACTCGTAGCGGAGCCGCTTGAGGGCGCGCAGGATCACGCGCCCCTCCTCGTCGGTGATGTCACTGAGGTCGATCACGAGTAGTCCTCCGCGTGGTCTACTGCGTCGTTCCAGCCGTCGCCGGTCACCCACAACGACGCCCAGTCGTTCAGCTTGTCCTGCAAGGCCTTGCCCAGCGTGCTGCCTGCGATCTCGGCCTTCACGAACTCGATCTCGGGCGGGTCGGGGGGCTCGCCGCCGCTGGCGTAGCTGGGGCCGCGCGCGGGGCGTCCGGCGAGGTAGGTGTAGGTGATCTCGACGTCGACCTCATCTTCGCCGAACGGGAAAAAAACGGTAAGGGTGTGTTTGGTGGCCATTGTCTGATCCTCATTGGGTTACGAGGCGGGACGCCTCTGACTCCTTGAGCCCGCTCCGGGGTCCAGACCGGGCGGGCTTAAGGGGTGGGGGCAGATTAATTCCCGGTTAGGTGTTGTCGATCATTTTGCAGCACTCCTTCAGCGAGGAAGCGAAGACGGTCCCGTTGTAGTGCGGGCCAGAGAAAAACCACTCATTCGATGCACCGCCGGAATGCCGACCGCCTCCGACCTCATACACGCCATTGCGCGTCGTTACCTTGAAGGAGCCGGGCTTGACCTTCTCGACGCTCTCGATGGAGTTGAAGAAGGTTTGGCGACCGTTGATCTTGATAAGCATTTTTCGGCTCCTCATTGGGTGTCCGGGGCGGCTGCTCCGGCACCACCCTTTTAGGGGGTAGCGCCGGATGTGTCAAATCTATTTTGTCGATTTCTCAAACATTGTCGTCTGCACCCGCGTCGGGATCGGACCACCAGACGTGGATCGGGGGGTGGTAGCGCCAGTGGCGGGGGCGGCTGACCTCGACGCTCAGGGCACCCCAGCGGGTGGACAGGCATGCCCACCAGCCGAAGGCGTAGCGACCGACGTTGAACATCTACGCCCCCGTCTTCTTCGCCGTCACGCGGACCGTCACGACCTCGGAGACCTTGGTGTGGGCGGTGATGAACTGCACCGACAGCTTGGCGCGGACCGCGTCGAGGTCGAGCGACTCGCGCTCGCTGGTGGACACCGTCGCGGCCCACAGCGTGCCCTCGTAGCGGCCGTCGCCGTGCTCCTTGAGCTTGGCCTGCGCGGCCTTCAGCTTGGCCTCCAGCGGGGCGATCTGGGCCTTCAGGAGGCCGATCTCATCGACGGCGGCGGCGAGGGCGGCAAGCTCGGCGGGGATGTAATTGATGGCAGTCATTGTCGTGCTCCTCGTTGGGATTTGAATCTAAATAAGGTGCTTCTG
>Ga0194048_10001513_pt1 | contig 11558 bp, 6 predicted proteins | sample JunL225m_MetaG_FD_161685 | JGI IMG/M metagenome (GOLD analysis project Ga0194048, IMG submission 161685) | Anoxic zone freshwater microbial communities from boreal shield lake in IISD Experimental Lakes Area, Ontario, Canada - Jun2016-L222-5m | ecosystem: Environmental > Aquatic > Freshwater >...
GCTGCCAGCGATCGACGACGGTTTCGTAGAGTTCTTCTTTGGGGCGGGTGGGGCTGAAGAGCAGCTGCTCTGTCAGTGGCGATAGCTTGCTTTCGGCGTGCAGGACGCGGAGCTGCTTCACGATATCCTTGCCGTCCTTGTAGGCGCACGGTTGGAGGTGCGGGCGTTCGGGATGATAGTTTCGGATATACAGAAAACGTTCGGTGCGAAGGCTACGGATTTTTTCCGTGGTCTCATCGCATCGGTCGCGCGCGGCGAAAACTTCGGTACGCGCCTGATAGTTTGTCGCTAAGATGTCTTGGGCTTGCATGCCGACGGGGATGGCGACCTTGGCGGCCGCGAGTGAAAGGGCGGTAAGGTCGATCTGTTCGACGAGGTCATTGCGGACTTGACCGGCGGCAATTCCGGGCCCGCGGATGATGAGGGGAATCTGTGTGCCTTCATCGAACAGGAACTGTTTGCCGCGGGCATGGCTGATGCCGTGATCGGTCATGAAGACGATCAAGGTATTGGCGAGTTGGCCTTCTTTTTCGAGTCGAGCCAGCACGCGGCCAACATGGAGGTCGGTGAGGCGGGCGGAATCCAGATAGTCGGCCCAATCTTGCAAGAGAACAGGATCGCGAGGGTAGTAAGGGGGAAGGACAACTTTCTGAGGGTCGGTACCTGCGCCCAGTTCCGCCACGATGCGTTTGCGGAATTCGACCCTGACGGATTCGGGGCCTTCGCGAAGTTTGCCCCCGTGAAGCTGGACTTGCATGAAGAACGGCTGGTTGGCTTTGCGACCGGACCAGTCGTAACTATCGTACATTTTCGCATCCCACTCAAAGTTGTAATCAGTCTTGCCGAACCGATCAGCGTTATTCGCCTTGGCTTTCTTGCCCTTGGGAGCGCCGAAGGGCAGGCCCCGGAAATCAAAATCAGGCAAGCCGCTGCCGATGCAAGTATAGTAGCCTGCCTGTTGCAGAAGCTTAGGGACGGGCGTGACGTCAGCTGGGAGGTTGATCTTGAGTTCGCCTCGGCCGCTGCGGTGATGCTGCGCCCCGATGGTCGTCTGATACATGCCAGTGATTAGTGCCGAGCGGCAAGGAGAGCAGACCGGCGCGGTGACGTAGGCTCGGTTGAATTGCAGGCCTTCTCGGGCGAGGCGATCAACATTCGGCGTGGAGATAGTTTTTTCGCCGTAGGTCGAGAAATTCGCCGACATATCATCGACGACGAACCAGAGGATATTTGGGCGATCGGCGGCTTGCACCCAAAGGCTGCCGAGAAAAAGGGCGATGATACGATACATAGATGAGGACGAAAAAGCCCGATACTATTCAAGTGCTTAGTAACGGGCTTTCGGGTGATGTCTTGGGGATTATTTTTGGGTGAACACAAAGACGCCGTGTTTATTTGAAACAACAACGTCAGTTTTACCGTCCTTGTTGATGTCGCCCGTCCAGAATTGGGTGCCGACGCCGCTATCGTTGTCGATCAGGTGAGGGGCGTAGGTGGCACCGCCCTTGCCGTCGCGCTTGAGCTCGAACCAGTAGAGTACGGGTTCGTCGTTGGGGTCGATGTCGCCCTTCGGGCCGTGAGCCCAGCGGCGCTTGCCGCAGACGATATCCTTTAGGCCGTCGCCATTAACGTCGATGAGTTCGATGGCATGGATTTGGCTGAAGTTTACGCCAAGGGGAGCGTCGGCCTTGGTGTCGCCCATGAGCTTATGCTCGGCGAAGGAGCCATCGGCATTCTGTTCGAACCAGGCGAGGCCGTAGCCATGTCCATGATCGCTGGAGATGACATCGTTACGTCCGTCGCCATTGACATCGGTGACGTACATCTGGGCGCCGCCGTGTCCTGCGAATTTTGCCGCATGGAATTTCCAAGGTTCGCCTTTGGAGAGGTCTTTGGGTTGTTCGTACCAGCCATCTTTCTCGAGGATGTCGACGAGCCCGTCGCCGTTGACGTCGCCGGCACCGTAGCCGTGGGTGTATTTGAAGACCTTGGTGTCGTTGGCGGCAGATTTTTCGGTGATGGCGTGGAACTTCGCCTTACCGGTCGGGTTGGTCCAATCGATCTCGCCGTAACCGAATTGGCCGCCGGTGCGTCCCTTGTTCTTCTTCGGGTCCTTTACGAGGTCGCTCGTGTGACAGAGAAGTTCAGGCTTACCGTCGCCGTTGACATCTATTAGGCCGGGTGATTCGCCATCCGCGACGTCGAAGATATTATGACGAGCCCAGTCGCCACCCTTACCCTTCGGGTTGATGAAGAGGTAGGCCGGGTCGCCGGGGAGGCCATACACGAGAATGTCCGTCCAGCCGTCGCCGTTGAAGTCATAGGCGAATTGGATGAAATAGTCGGAGTAGCCGGTGCTGGCGGTGTAAGGCGTCTTGGTCGGGCCGGTCGGATTGTCGCGTTCAGGCGTGTAGGCGATTTTTTCTTTGTAATCCGGTCCGAGCCAGATGTATCGACCGGCCGCGATATCCATGTTACCGTCATGGTTGAAGTCGGCGACGGCAGCACCTTCGGAGACGAAGTCCTTGGTGATCGTCAGTTTATTGAAACTGACATCGGCGAAGGCGGTATTCGCGAGGAGCGAAGCCAGGGCGAGGGTGAGGGTGGGGCGCATGGGGAGGTTAGGAAGGTAAAGATAGGTCAAGGCGGCGAGGGGTCTCGCACCGATGTCTGGGGACAGAATTAAGACAACCCTGGCAACGATTGGTTGCGAGGGTTTTTTACGATAAACTAAGTAAATGAGCGGAAAAGGAACTACTCCAGCTGCCCGAACATGATACGTTCCTTGCGGCTGGAGTCCGTGTCGCCCTGGGTCACGCAAAACCAGATCGAACCCTTGTCTTCGACGAAGCTGGGGTATTGGAAGGACTTGGTGGTCTCGAAGCGGTATTTGCGCTCCCAATGCTTTCCGTCGTTGGAGACATCGATATTGAAGACGCTGCGGCCGACTTTCTCAATCGTCGTGCGTTCCTGCCAGCCGAGGTAGTAAACTCCGTGGAACTTATCGAAGGTCGGCTTGGAGGCGGTACCGTTCTTCACGAAATCTTTCTCGCCGCCAGTGGTCCAGGTCTTGCCGTCCTTGCTTTCGGAGAACCAGTAGTTGCGGTCGCCGTTTTCTTTGCGGGAGATCGCGAGCCAGGTGCCGTCGGGGAGGCGGTTGACGGCGGGCTCGGTCAGTGCGGGCTCACCAGGGCCGTTGAAGTGGCCGACGACCGTCAGGGTGTCGGCGTCGGTGTTCATCGTGCAGAGAGCCTCCTGAGCGCCGAGGTAGTTGTTAATGGCGATGTAAGTCTGCCCGTTGAATTCCTTGAAGTTATCGAAAAGGTAAAGGCCCGCATCGACTGGTTTGCGTTGGAATCCTTGCTTAGCGGCATCGGCATAGAGGTATTTCGGCTGCAGGTCGAACGTGCCATCGCTTGTTTGCAGTTTCATGCGGTGGATTTCTTTCTCAAACGTCAACGTGCGCAGATCCAGATCGCGGAAGTAAGTTTGCGATTGGCGTTTGCCGGGTTGCTCGCTGGCGAACCAGCAACGGAGCGTCTGCGGTCCGACTTGTTTGATCCGCGGGACGAAGCAGCTACCGACCGGTAAGGTTTCGTTGGTGAAAGCCTGCTCGGAGCGTGCGACCGTCAGCACATCGAGAACCTGTCGGGTGCGAAGGTCGATGATGGAGACGGACGAATAAATGAAACTCCAGCTGGCGTTTTCGCTGGGCTGACGCTCGTTGACCTCTGAGATCACAAAGGCCCGGTCGCCGACGATGGCCAAGTGTGCGTCGTGGGCGCCTTTAACTTCGGGGGCAGTCGTCTTGATGAGGCCAGCCATCACCTTGTCGGCTTCAACTTTGGCGTCCCAGCCGGCAGGAAGAAGTTGAGCTGGCGAGCCCGGCTTGCTGGTTTGCTTAGGTGAAGAGCAGCCGGCAAGGATGACGGCGAGGCAGAAGAGGGGGCGAAAGCTCATTTTATCTTATAAATCTTCACGTCATCGATCCAGACGGTCGAGTTCGCAAGGAAGCTGAACCAGCGCTTCATCTCATGGGCGTAGCCTGGAGAGCGATGGGCGGCGACCGGCTTGCCGTCGAGGGTGAAGCGCATCTCGTCACCTTCGGTGACCAGGGTGAGCACATGCCATTCCGTATCGGCCTTGAGCGGGGTGACCTGCGTCTTGGTCTTGAGTATCGCTTCGAACGCCGGGTCCGGCTTGCGCTTCGCGGCCGCATCGTCGGCATGCTTCTTCTTCACGGCCAGACTCATCGAGCCCGTCTTGCGATCGGTCAGCGTCAAGTCGGTTTGCGAGATGATCGCATAGCAAAGATGGCCGGCCCATACGTCCTTGAGCTCGCGGTCGACGAAGCCGAGCTGGAGGTTCTCGGCTTTGTTGAGGCCGGGGAAGCGGAAGCGGACGATGACTCCGCCGTCGGCGAAACCGGCGTCGTGGTGGATGTGGGCGGCATGGCCCGCTTCCTTGGTCGCGCTGGCGATCTTCATGATACCAGCGTCCAGGTCGGCCTGCTTGATCTTAGGGATACGGTCGGCCGTGGCGCTTTCCCAGCCATTGCCGATGTCCTTGAGTCCCGTGCCAGTCTCTTCGCGCTCGAAGGTGTCGTGGAAGATTAGCGTACCCTTGGTCTGTAGCCAGGCCGTGTCATCGACGGCGGAGAGGGGGAGGGCGAGGAGGCAGAGCAGGAGAGTTGACCAGTTGACCAGTTGGCCGGTTGGCCAGGCGGAGCGACTAAGGGGCTGCATGGGGTGAGGGGTGTGGATGGAAGATACAGTGCAAAGGTGCATAAGAGCAAAGGTAGAAAGATGGGTGAAGGGGGCAGGAGTAGGAAAATTTTTCGGGTCACGGGAGGTAGGGCTGACCGCCTCGGTCAGCCTCGGTTGAGCGCGGTCGCTCAGCCTTACCCCATCCGTCACCTCCAGCCGCCTCCCTTGTCAACCGGCCAGCTGGTCAACGGGTCAACTAACGTTGCCTCCCACTTTTGCACCTTTGCACAGGCCACAGGCCGATTTGCACCTTTGCACATGAGGACAGCTCGTGGTGCTATCCTTGCCTCGGTTTACGCGAGCAGTTCCTTGACGACTTTGGCTGGCAGGACTCCAGTAAGCTTCTGGTCGAGGCCTTGGAATTTATACGTCAGGCGTTCATGGTTGTAGCCCATGAGGTGGAGAATCGTGGCGTGGAAGTCGGAGATGTGCAGCGGGTCTTTGACGATATTGTAACTGAAGTCATCCGTCTCGCCGTAAATCTGACCTGCTTTGGAGCCGCCACCGGCCATCCACATGGTGAAACAACGTGGGTGGTGATCGCGGCCGTAGTTGGTCATGGTAAGTCCGCCTTGGCTGTAAATCGTACGACCAAATTCTCCGCCCCAGATGATGAGCGTGTCGTCGAACATGCCGCGTTGCTTAAGGTCTTCGATGAGCGCATGGCAGGGCTGGTCGATGTCCTTGCACTGACTGGGCATCCGAACGGTCAGGTTGCTGTGGTGATCCCAGTTATTGAGATAAATCTGCGTGAAACGTACGCCCCGTTCGGCGAGGCGTCGGGCCATCAAGACGCTGTTGGCAAACGTTCCCAGCTTTCGGGCTTCTTCTCCGTAGAGTTTGAAGACGTGTTCAGGTTCCTTGCTGAGGTCGGTGAGTTCAGGGACCGAAGCCTGCATACGGAAGGCCATCTCGTATTGGCGGATGCGCGTATGGGTTTCCGGATCGCCAATGGCTTCGTAGTTGAGGCGATTGAGCTGATTGATGCCATCGATGGTCTGCTTCCGCAGATCATTCGGGACGCCTGGAGGATTATTGATGAAGAGAATCGGGTCGCCTTTGCTGCGGAAGGAGACGCCGGCATGTTCGCTGGGCAGGTAGCCGCTGGACCAAAGACGAGAAGAGATGGCCTGCTGTTGTTCGGTATTGGTTGGGTTGGCGATGAGTACCACGAAGCCGGGCAGGTTATCATTCTCGGAGCCGAGTCCGTAAGAGGCCCATGAACCGATGCAGGGACGGCCGGCGACTTGGTTGCCGGTCTGCATGGCGCAGATGGCAGGTTCGTGGTTGATGGCTTCCGTGTGGAGCGAACGCATCCAGCAGATATCATCAGCGTTTTTGGAGAGGTAAGGCAGTAGCTCGGAATTCATCCACATGCCCGCCTTACCGTACTGGGCGAAGTTATATTTGGAAGGGGCGACGGGGAAGCGAGCTTGGCCGCTGGTCATCGTCGTGAGGCGTTGGCCTTTGCGGATGCTTTCGGGCAGGTCCTTGTCGTACATCTCCTTCATCTGCGGCTTATAATCGAAGAGGTCTAATTGCGAAGGGCCGCCGACCATGTGCAGGTAAATGACGCGCTTGGCCTTGGGGCGGAAATGCGTACCGACGGCGCCAGGGGCAGCCTGAGCGGTCGATTTTCCGATGAGGGAGGCGAGCGCGGCGGCGCCGAGGGCGTTCGCTCCGTGGCCGAAGAAACGGCGGCGGGTCTGGAGGGTGTTCCACTCGTGAAGGATAGACATGGTGATTATTTGTTAAGGACTTCGTCGAGGTTCATGAGCTGGCTGCAGACCATCGTCCAGGCGGCCAGTTCGGGCTTCGATAACTTTTCGTCAGCCTTGGAGTCGCCGACTTTGACCAATGCTTCGGCATCGGAAGTATGCGCCACGTAGTATGTGCGAAGTTGCGCGAGGCTGGAGGTGAGAATCGGCAATTCATTCGCATGCAATGGGCGACAAAGTAGGCGGGTGGCCGCGAGGTTGAGGCGTACCTGATCATCTCCGGCCGCCTGGAGCGTGTGTTGGGCGAGGAGGCGCGAAGCTTCGACATACTGCGGATCGTTCATTGTCACGAGGGCTTGCAGGGGGGTGTTCGTGCGGTCGCGTCGGACGCAGCTGGCTTCGCGTGAAGGGGCGTTGAATAGATCCAAGCTGGCGGGCGGAGCCATGCGTTTCCAGAAGTTATATAAAGTACGGCGGTAGAGGTTCTCGCCGGTGTCCTGTTTGTAGGACATGTTATGCATACCGACCACTTCCCAGATGTTTTCAGGTTGATAGGGGAGGGTGCCGGGGCCGCCCATGCGCGGGGAGAGCGTGTTGCTGGCGGCAAGGGCGTAGTCGCGGATCATTTCGGCATCCATGCGGAAGCGGGGGCCGCGGCTGATCAGCGCATTATCCCGGTCCTTCTCAAGTTTTTCGGGAGTGATGATCGCGGCTTGTCGATAGGCGGCGGAGGTAAGCAGTTGTCGGTAGAAACGTTTCACGTCCCAGCCGTGCTCGCGGAAATCGACGGCCAGCCAATCGAGCAGCTCGGGGTGGGTCGGAGGGCTGCCCATGATGCCAAAGTCTTCGGTGGTTTTTACGAGTCCGGTGCCGAAGATTTCCTGCCACATGCGATTGACGGTCACGCGCGCCGTGAGGGTGTTGGTCTCCCCGACGATCCACTTGGCCAGACCAAGGCGGTTGCGTGGCGCGTCACTGGGAAGTTTGCCGAGGGCGGCCGGAATCTCGGCTTCGACTTGTGCGCCGGGTTTGTCGTAGGCCCCGCGGATCAGAATATTGGCCATCGGCTTGCTATCCATTTTTTCTTCCTGGATGTGCGTCATCGGACTGCGATTCTTAATCGTGGTCTGTTCGCCTTCCAGTTTCGCGAGAGAGTTGCTCGATTTCTTAAAGCCGTCGTTGCGTGAGGTCAGATAATATTCGAAGACCATCTCTTTCTGTTTGTCGTTGAGCTTGGGGGCGGCGAGCAGGCGTTGCATCGGACCGACCTTGGCGATGGTCGCGACTTCGTTGGGGTTCAGTTGGCGACCGTAAAGAAGGACATCTTGGATGTTACCGGTAAAGATATCGCTTCGGCTACGTTGACCGATCCGGGTGGGGGTCGCGGCTTTGACGGACGTCTGGAGTTTGTCGATTTCGACTTTGAGCGGGGTATTCACGCCGTCGATGAAGATACGGATACCTGCGGCTTTACCGCTGCCGTCATAGGTCATGAACACATGTTGCCAGACGCCGGGGCGGACGGAGGGTTTGGCGGTGGTCACCTTGATGGCGTCATCTGGAAACTTACTGATGATATACGCTCCGTAATTTTTGCCGACCTGATAGAGGTCCCAGCCCATTGCGCCTTTCGCGTCGTCCATGCGCGCGACGATGGCGCCACTGCCTTCGGCTTTTTCGACGCGCACCCAGGCACCGACGCTGAACGGCTTCTTGGTCTCAAAGTCACCGGTATCGCCGATGACCAGATTGGAGCCTTTACGGAGGACGGGTGCGGGCCCGAGTTTACCATCGGTTTTCCAAGCGATGGGTTCGCCATTGACGGTGGTGCCAGCTGGCGTGCCTTTGCCTTCGTTAAGGGCGAGATGGGCGACAAGATCTTTGGAGGGAATGTCAGCGGCAAGATCAGCTGGTTTGGCTTGGGTGATCCATGATTCGAATTGCGGTTTAGCTGCAGTCCGAGCTTCCGCTATCTGAGTTTTGGCGGTCGCGAGTTCTGCGGTCAGGGCTTTCCATCGTGGGCGGTCTGCGTCATTCGGCATGATTAGCACTGGTCCCTTGCCGTCCTTGACGTTGCCGTCGAGTCCGCCTTGCGTCGTATTCCGGAAGAACGCGGCCATCGAATAATAATCTTTCTGGGTGATTGGGTCGAACTTGTGGTCGTGGCACTGGGCGCAATTGGTGGTCAGGCCGAGGAAGACCCAGCCCATGGTCTGGACGCGGTCGGAGGCGTAGTTAGCAAGATTTTCTTCGATGATAGTCCCGCCTTCATTGGTCGTGATGTTGCAGCGCTGCAGACCCGTGGCGACGAGCTGTTCTTCGGTGGGGCTGGGCAAGAGATCGCCCGCGAGTTGTTCGACGGTGAATTGGTCGAAGGGCTGATTGCGGTTGAAGGCTTTGATGACCCAATCGCGGTAGGGCCACATCTCGCGGTAAGCGTCGAAGTGTAGGCCGTGCGTGTCGGAGTAACGTGCCGCGTCGAGCCAGTAGCGGGCGCGGTGTTCGCCGTAAGCGGTCGTCGCCATCAACTCGTCGACGAGTTTGGCAATTTGGGCTTCAGAAAGTTTTCCACCGTTCTTGGGAAGATATTTTGTGAGTTGTTCCGGGGAGGGCGGGAGGCCAGTAAGGTCGAGGGTGATGCGACGGATGAGCGTGAAGGCTTCGGCATCCTCGGCGGGCGAGAGTTTGGCCGCATCGAGTTTTGCGCGGATGAATCGGTCGATGGGATTCTTGGACCAATTATTATCAGCGATTTCGGGGAGGGCCGCCTTGCGGGGAGCTACGAGCGACCAGTGGGGTTGCCAAGAGGCGCCTTGTTCGATCCATCGTTTGATCACAGCGACTTGCTCGGGCTTCAGTTTTTTGTGCTCCTTGGGTGGAGGCATCATCTCTTCTTCGTCTTGGGAGGTGATCCGCTGGAAGAGACCGCTCTTGGCGGTGTCGCCCTTAATGATGGTCGGCGGTTCTTCTTTGCCGTCCTTGGTCATGCGGGGGGCGAAGAAGCCGGCTTCGGTATCGAGTCGCAGGCTCGCTTTGCGGGCGGCGGGATCTGGGCCGTGGCAATGGAAACAGCTGTCGGCGAGAATCGGACGGATGTCGCGGTTGAATTGGATTTTCTCTTCGGCTCCGAAGGAGGCACACACGAGGAAGGGCAGGAGCGCCAGGATGGACTTACGCATGGGGACGGGGTTGATTCGAATAAAGGGGGTTAACGAAGAGAGGGAAAGCCGTATTAAGGCTGTCATGGAGTAAGATAGGCTGCCGGGGTGGGATGTTCCCACTCATAGGTATGAAATACCGCCCACTCGGGGGGTGAATTAGCAGACTAAAGGCCTTTACCGACCCCTGTGCCGGCATGGACCTGTTCGCTTTCTCGGATCGCTTGGCTCAAGGGCGTCAGCAGCGGCGTGATGGGCTCTTCGAGTTCGGAAATAAAGCCTTCGCGGAAGGTGTGCTTACTTTTCAGGTAAAACTGGACGGTTGGTTGGTCCCCGCGTTGCATGGCCTCGATGTAGGGTTTGCGGAGTCCGCGCATGTAGCCGCAATGGTGCCACCCGATGAAATAAGGCAGGGAGAATAAGTTTGTCACGTGATCCGCGTACGTCTTCCCAAGTTTGCCGTAGAACTCGGTGTTCGACAAAGGGTTATCTTCCCAGAGCGGATTGACCGCCGTGTCGCCGTTGAGGATGGGTTTGCCGCATTCTTTATAAATGAAGGCTAAGGTTTCGCGCTGTTCGGAGAACGGGGCATAATACTGGATGTTGATCACGTCCACGTAGTCGTTCATCAGGTGCAGGCTGCGGCTGAGTTCTTCGGGAAACTTTCGGTCGCGGTTGATGTTCAGTTTATCTCCGAGGATCAGGTGGTGGGTGTCATGTCGCCGAATCGCCTGTTGCCGAATGGCATACCATTGGCGGATGATTTTTCCGAGGAACGCCTGGCTGTCGGCGCCGGCTTGGGCAGAGTCAGCGATCTGGCGCCAGGCCGTCGTTGCCGCCAAGTCGCCCCAATTCGAAGCGGAAATTCCGTACGTGGCACCGGCTTTGTCGGCGGATGGATACCATTCTTTGAGGGCTGCCAGCCAGGCTTGTTTGCCGGATGAGTTCGCGGGTTGAGACATCAGCGTCAGCACCCAGGGGTGGATGATCTTTTCGGCCGGAGAAAGTTTTTCCAGCGCAGCGGCATCCGTTCCGTCGGACACCGTCCACGGCGGACCATCGGAGTAAGCATAGCCCAGCAAGAGCGGGTCGTTGGCGCGAGGCTTGACGAATTCATCGGCATTCGCTTCGGCGGCGAGGCGGAAGTCTTCACTGAAAATATCAGTCGGCCTCCTCTTCATCGCCTGCAAGAGCTGTGGGCGTGACATATTCCAGCCCCAGGGTGTCCGCAGGTCTAGTTCGACGACATAGAAAGCCTTGCTGGCGGAGCGTAGGCTGGCCGAAAGGGAATTATGAAAACCAAACGTATTAAACCCCCAGGTTTCAAAATTGCGCGAAACGTTCGCGGCCCATTTCTTGGCCGCTTCGCTGCCTTCGTTGATCTGGCCATTGGGCAGGATGAGGTCCGGGCCGTATTGCGTGCGGACAAAGCTCTGGTTGTTCGGTGATTGCCAGTAGAGCGACTCGACATGATTGGCGCCGACCGAGAGGAAATGTTTTCCATCGGGTGCTTTGAACCACCAGACTTCCCCGTCTTTATCGATGCTGACATAGCCGGCAGCGGCTTCTCCGCTGAGGCTCCAAGTCAGCGTTACCAAGCCTACGATTGTCTGTAGGATGGTTTTGCGTAAAAGTTTTAGTGCGGTGGCCAAAGATTTTTAGAAATCGGTTCGGCTAGGAGTTCCGCCTTCGGCCTGCAGTTCGATCCAGTCTAGTTCAGTGGTATCGCCCGCGGTCGGAGGAGAGATGCGAAGGTGGATAAGTCGTCCTTTGGATGGAATCAAAACTTTGACTTCTTGTAAATCCGGCCCAGCCGGCCAGACGAATTTGACGGTGTTCGCGGGGATGAAATCTTTGTCCTCTTGCGTGCGCCAGGCTATGGAGGCTTCACCCCCTTGGGTAGAGCGGGTGCGGGC
>Ga0194048_10001514_pt1 | contig 11551 bp, 17 predicted proteins | sample JunL225m_MetaG_FD_161685 | JGI IMG/M metagenome (GOLD analysis project Ga0194048, IMG submission 161685) | Anoxic zone freshwater microbial communities from boreal shield lake in IISD Experimental Lakes Area, Ontario, Canada - Jun2016-L222-5m | ecosystem: Environmental > Aquatic > Freshwater >...
ACAGAGTAAAAGGGCGAGTGTCACAGACTTACCAGAGGACTTTAAAGAGTCTATAGTCGTGGTTGGTATAAGTGCCGCTGGATTAGGTAATCCCGTAGCGACTGCCAAGGGTGCTGTATTCCCACAGGATGTCCAAGCAGCAGTGATTGGAACACTGATGAACCAAGTAAACATAGCCCGTCCTGACTATGCTGATGGTGCTGAGATGCTATCCATGCTAGCCGCAGGCGTGATATTATTACTATTGACAAGGTGGGTATATGTTGGATTGGGAACTGTTATTGTTATGGCTGCTGGGGGCGTGTATGGTAGTTTTTACGCCTTTGAGCATTATCTATTATTACTAGATGCTACGGCATTTACTGTAATAATAGTTCTAGTAGCACTACACGCATATGGAGTTAAGTTCGTAAGCGAGTTCCTACAGAAGCAGGCAATCAAGAAACAGTTCGCAGGCTATTGTTCCAAGGAAGTAGTGGAACTGCTACAGAAGGATCCAGATCTAATCAAGCGTGGTGTGCGTAAAGATGTTAGTGTTATGTTCAGTGACCTACGCGGCTTCACTCCTATCGGTGAACACTATGGCGATGATGTCGCTGGACTTGGCAAGTATATGAACGGCTACATGGATGCTATTAGCCAACCAATGCTAGATAATAAAGGTATGATCATTAAGTATGTAGGTGATGCTTCAATGCATCTACATGGTGCTCCAATCGAAGATCCCAATCACGCTAGAACTATCGTTAGAGTAGGACTAGAGATGCTGGATAAGGTTGATGAGTATACTAAGATAATGGAAGCACAGGGCTTACCACCAGCAGCGATGGGCTGGGGATGTAATACAGGCATTGGCTTTATTGGTGAAATGGGTTCCACAGAGAGACACAGTTATGATATCCTAGGTGATATGGTTAGCACCGCAGCACGACTAGAAGCCCGTTGTAAGGCATATGGTGTGCTATGTATCATTGGTGCTGAGACATACAACAGGACCAAGGATGACTTCTTTTACCTGCTACTAGACAACTTACAGCCCAAGGGCAAGACAGTAGCAGACTTGATCTACACAGCACTAAGAACTAAGGGTGCTGACTATACTATAGATCGTTCTGTCCATGATGCGATGCATGAACTATACAAGCAGAAGAGATTCGATGAAGCCGCTGCTATGTGTAAAGAGATGAAGGACTTACACTTCTTCGGGGGACAAATGGACAAGTATTATAAGATATGGATCGAGCGTTGCGAGTTTATGAAGCAACAGGACTTAGGTGATAACTGGAACGGCGAATTTATAGCACACGAAAAGTGAGGCAGAATGAAGATACTTGGTATCCACGGTGCTTGGAGCAGCAGCACTAGTTTTAACTATCTAAAACTCAGGACTAAGACAAAAGATTGGCATTGTGTTGATTACGATCATCGTGTGAATGCCTATGAAGATATCCTTGCTATGAGCATAGGTGTGATGCGTGAACCCTATGTTGCTATTGGACATAGCCTAGGTGGAATGATAGCACTACATATGAGCCAAGATACACTATGTAAGGGCATTATAACATTAGCAAGCCCACTGGCAGGATTGGATCTAAATCTAATACAGATGTATATGAGCAGAGCAAGCCTCATAAGCAAGATAGCCAGTTGTAGCAGACAGGTAAGAGAGATACATGAACTCAACTATCAACTGCCTGTGCTACATCTCATAGCCAACAAGGGTTACAATCCATTTATCTATGAGAACAATGATGGAGTGCTACCTATCAAGGTACAGACTGGATGGACTTGTGGTGATGTCGCTGAGATAAGTGCTAACCATTACGAGATACTACAGAGCGATGCTACAGCCGCAGCAGTTAAGGGTTTTATTTCCCGGCTTTAGAAGGGACGTTAACCTTAACAGTTTCGTTACCATTAGTCTCTGTAACAGTAACAGATCCATTAGCAGCAACATCTATATTAGTCTGATGTGCTAACTGTTCAGCAGCCTTGCGTTGCTGTTCTGCGGCTTCCATCTCACGCTTCTGGGCATTGGCAGCAGTCTTAACATCCTCAAGATGACGCTCACTTTCGATCTCTTTACCACGTAGTTGTAGAACTATGTTAAGTTTCTGATTAAGTCTAATTAGATCGTTGTCCAACATACGGATACGATCAATAAGTGCTATGAGTGTAGTATTGGCTTCACTTAGTATAGGCTTAACTTCTACAGTGGCCCATGTCCACACGTAGTAAATCATATATCCCATACCGCCAGCAGCGACAATAGGAAATCCATACTTACCAACTAGATCAGCAATATTATCCATGGGTCATATCCCAGCCCATTAAGATAACAAGAGCGACACCTATTATTACGAAAGCATATATCGTATATGTGAATAGTTTTTCCATATCAATCCCTGCGAGCATCGTTCTTCCCATCGGCTCTTGCGATACGTTCAATGTCTGGCTTAACCCCTAGAGCATTACTCATTAGTGTATCAATCCTTATAACATCGTGATTCATTGTCTTAACACGATTATCAAGTGCTACGATGATACCCTTCATACCTCCAACGCTACCCATAACACCCGCAAGGATGAACTTGATAACTAAAAATATAAAGTATCCCATCACTATAGCAGCGGCTATGGGAAAGCCCAAGTCGGCGACTAGTTTGAAGAACATATCCATAAATATATTTATACGCAGTTAAACATAAAGGAACAGATCATGTTAATAGAAAAAGGTACAGAAATATCTGCTGAGACTGAAGCAGGCGGAGTAACAGTCGAAGCAAATGCTGGAGCCGAAGCACATGCTGATGCCGGAACAGAAGTTACAGATACTAGCGTTACTGCTAGTGCTGAGGCTGGAGTTAGTGCGGGAGTAGAAGCAAGCGCATCTGCTACGTTAGGAGATGTTGGTCTATCAGCAGAAGCCCATGCTACGGCAGAAGTAGTAGCAAACACCGAAGCCCACGCAGGATGGGATGGAACAGATCTATCAGCAGGTGCTAGCGTTGGAGTAGAGGCTAGAGTTGAAGTTGGCGCTAGTGCTAGTGTATCAGCAGATGGAGTTGATACTACAGTAAGTGGTGGAGCATATGCCGAAGCACACGCTGGAGCAGAGGCTAATGTTAGCATCGGTGCCCATGGTGCTGAAGCCACAGCAGGTGCTGAAGTCGGAACTAGTGTAGGAGTTGAAGGTGCTGTTACTACTGGTAATGAAGATGTATCTGCTACTGTTGGTGCAGGAGTGAGCATTGGACTACAGGCTGGAGCAGAAGTAGGCGGCGGTGCTACTTATGAGGATCATCAAATCACATTAGGTGTTGAAGGTGAAGTAGCATTATTGGCTGGCGTTGATCTAAATGCTAGTATTACAGTTGATGTTACACCCGTAGAACAATCCGTTGAAAAGATTGATAGAGTTGCGCAGAATGCTGCTAATGTTGCTTCTGTTAAAGTAGAAAAGGCAAGGATTGCTGCTGAACGAGAAGCCAAACGAAATGCTGATAAAGCAGAAGCAGCAGCAGTTGAGGCAAGACGCTTGGCCCAAATTGAATCAGAACGTGTTAAAACCGCGTCTGAACTAGCAGAGCACGAAGCAGCAGAAGCAGCCCGAAAAGAAGCCATTAGGGCAAGGATTATAGCAGATAGAGAAGCCGAACGAGCAAGAATTGAGGCTGAACGACAGGCACAAGAAGCCACAGCCGCCGCCTACGCAGCCGAACAGGCAGCACAGAGAGAAGCAGACGCAGCTAAGAATGCTGTTACTGATACTGCTAAGAAAGCCGGAAAAGCACTAAATCCAAAGAATTGGAAGATCTAGTATGCCAACAACTATCGATGAGAAAACAGAAATCACTATACCTCTTAAGATAGCCGCCTCATCGATAGTGTTTATCGTAGTAGCATCTTTTTATGTTGCTACTACACAGAATAGGATCAGTGATCTCGAACACGCACATAAGATGTTAGAAGAACGATTTACTTCTTATATAAAACAACCAGGACGCAATACTATGGATGTTGAACTATTGAGGAAAGATCTAGAATATCTACAGAAGCAAGTAGAAAAGGGAAAATAAAATGGCACTAAGTGATATATTGTTAAAGCAACTATCAAAGAACAAGGACAAGGTTGGAGAGCCAACTACTACTAGTGATAAGATACGAAGCAAGGCCGCGATGATTATCAGCATCTTCGCAGCAATCTTTAGTATCAATGCGTTTATTGCTAGCCAATTAAGTAGTAGCGTCCTAAACAATACTATCAAAGCCAATGATATCTATAGTTTTTATCAAGCTAAGAGTATAAAGCAGACTATGGCAGAATATGCCCAAGAAGATGCTCTACGTGCTGGAGACAAGAAGAGAGCAGAAGAGCTACAAGCACGAATCAATCGTTACGAAAGCGAACCTGCTACTGGAGAAGGCAAGCGTGAACTATTGGCTAAGGCTAAAGAACTCGAAGCAGTTAGGGATCATGCTAAGAAGCAGAGTCCATGGATTGGTATAGCAGGATCAGTAATGCAGATCGCTATCGTATTGCTCACAGCCAGCATCCTAAGCAGTGGTATGTTGATGTTCTGGGCAGGACTTGGTGCTATGGGCGCAGCTCTAGTTATTATGGCACAGGGACTATTTTTGTTCTTTTAGTAGTTGACAAACAGTTTTAAGATGCTATAGTTATAGCATGATACTTAAAGAGCGTGACATAATGATCGACATCGAGACTCTAGCAACGAGTCCGGATAGTGTGATCCTAACTATCGGCGCCCTGCGCTTTGATCCTTACGCTGACGATCGTGGACGGACTGCCCGCGATATGACACACTTCTATGCTCGTATTGACCCGAGCAGTTTTGACTATCCTCAAGCGGAGATTGACAATGACACATTGGCGTGGTGGTCTAAACAGAGTCCTGAAGCCCAACATGAAGCATTTGGTGATGGCGTTGAACGCATGGACATCCGTGATGCCCTTGATGCTCTGTTTGATTTTTGCAAGCCCTGCGATAGGGTGTGGGCTAACGGTCCTGCTTTTGATCTCATTATACTTGAGACAGCAGCTAAGAGACTAGGCAAGAAGGAACCGTGGCAGTTCTGGCAAGGTCGAGACTGCCGCACAGTATTCCGCATGGTGCCAACAAGAGATCAGAAGCAGAATAATCACAATGCTCTTGACGATTGCTGGCTACAGACTGTAAAGTTACAAGAGTGCTTGCGTACACTTAACGTCACAAAGATGGATTAACAAATGGAAAACTTCCTTGAGATCACATGGTTTCTAATAGGGTATGCGAGTGGGTGCGTAACATTCTTAGTATTGATATTCTGGGTAGATCTAATCAACTACCTAACAGAAGTCTTTACATTCCGTAAGTTAAAGTATAAACTACAGAATACATGGTGGGAGATCAAGTTCTTCATTAGACATAGGATCATGCGTAAATGATTAAGAATGTAATGAGCGATCATATCATCCAAGTTTACAAGATGGACACATACGGTGGTATTGATCTTTCTGTGACTATGACCCCAACATATGCTGATCTACTCAATTGGCTGTCTATGTTTAAGTATGAACATGAGCAAGAATTAAAGTTGCGTGAAGAAAGTTTAGCAGTTAAGAATGCTTGGGAACAGTATCAGGTAGTTAAAGCACTAGCCAAGAAGGAAGCATCAAATGCCTAAGGTTGTAGTAAATGCGTGTTATGGTGGATTTGGATTGAGTCACGAAGCAATCATGCGTTATGCTGAACTTTCGATGATTAACCTCATCCGTGTTGAGGGCGAGATTTTAAGTATCTGTCATTACTATAAGGATGTAGTAAGCGATGATACTTATTTTTCTCCCTATGATCTCGAACGAGATGATCCTATCCTAGTACAAGTTGTAGAAGAGATGGGCGAAGAAGCAAATAGTGACATGTCAGAACTACGTATCGCTGACGTTCCTGACGATGTGATTTGGTATATTGAAGACTATGATGGTGTTGAAACTGTATCGGAGGTTCATCGCACATGGTGAGGAAGAGCACAGAAATCGTAGAAGACCTCATCGATGCCCTCGAGAAGATGATCGACGCCCAAGACGATATGTGGCAGGAAGAGAAGCACTGTAATTATCGAGAGCAAAACAAGATCCGAGAAGAGAGATTAGTTCCTGCTAAGGCAGAGTTTAAGGATATGCTTGATGAATATATCGATAGGCGGATTGAAACCTATTGTAATAAATTCCATATCCAGAGGATTAGATTTAATAATACTCTTGACAACACAGATGATATATAGTATAGTGTTTATAACATGGGGGATTAGCTCAGTTGGGAGAGCGTCTGATTTGCATTCAGAAGGTCATCGGTTCGATCCCGGTATCCTCCACCAGTCGGAGATTAGCGCAGTCTGGTAGCGCATCTGGTTTGGGACCAGAGGGTCGGGAGTTCGAATCTCTCATCTCCGACCAATACTTTTAACCAAGGAGAAGTCAGATGGAAACATACGCTTATAATACACAAGAACAACAATATGATATGGGACTTAGATCATACCTAGTTGGTGTGTTCAATCATATGGGAATCGCATTGCTAATTAGTGCTGTCGTTAGCGCATACATTGGTCTGACACCTGAGATTGGTGCTGCTATTTGGGGGACACCGTTTAAGTGGGTTGCTATCTTTGCACCATTAGGATTTGTATTCTTGTTCTCATATATGGCAGATAGTATGTCATCTAGCACAGCAAGGACTATGCTCTATTGTTTTGCTGCTTTGATGGGATTAAGTCTTAGTAGCATTTTTATGATCTTCAAGTTAGGTAGCATTGCTAATGTGTTCTTCATTAGTGCTGCAACATTTGGTGCTACAGCATTGTATGGATACACAACCAAGCGTGACCTAAGTAGCATGGGATCGTTCCTCATGATGGGCGCAATTGGTTTAATGATTGCTGGTGTGGTCAACCTATTCCTACAAAGTAGCATTATGGCCTTTGCTATCAGTGTTATTGGTGTGCTTATCTTTGTAGGTTTCACCGCATATGACATGCAGGATATTAAATCAAAGTATTATGAACTAAATGACGATGAAGAAATCCGCAAGGCTGGTATCTTTGGTGCTATGAACTTGTATATGGACTTTGTGAATATCTTTATCAACCTATTACAATTAATTGGTGAAAAGAAGTAATACAATAGAAAAGAGAAACAGATGTTAGTTAAGTTTACAAACGCAGCAGAAGAGCATAAGGGTAATAGTATTTTTATAAATCGAGATTGGGTTGTTGCTGTGTTTAACGCACCGTCAATGCCGGGAGGTAGTCTTGCTACAATCGTATATGGTGGGCCACAAGGTACTACGTGGAATGTAGAAGAAAGTCCAGAACAAGTACAGATGTTGCTTAACGCATTAGATAAAGGAAATGAAAATGTTCAAAGTAGATCTAAAAACAAAGAAAGTTGAAATAAGCAAGGACAAGATGCCTTCAGTAGAGGAACTTATGCCTAATCCAGGATTTAGGATTGTTATTAAACAAAAGAATCCTGTAAAGACGTTTTAATAGGAGACACTAAATGCTTAATAAAGTAGGGTATAGATTACCACATCAGGTATTTAAGACCCGTGTGCGTGACGAAACTGTTGAAGGACCAAATCCTTATCGTTGGCAAGATATGAGCACAGGTGATTATTTTTCTGATAAACGAGTTATCTTGTTTAGTTTGCCAGGAGCATTTGCTCCAACTTGTAGCACATATCAGTTGCCAGGATTTGAACAGAATTATCTAGAATTTAAATCATTGGGTATTGACGAGATATATTGCATATCAGTAAATGATGCATTTGTTATGAACGCTTGGGCTAAGGATCAAGGAATTACAAATGTTAAAGTAATTCCAGATGGTAACGGCCATTTTAGTTCTCAAATGGGTATGCTTGTTGGAAAACATAATCTAGGGTTTGGTCCACGTAGTTGGCGCTATGCTGCTATCATTAACAATGGTATTATTGAAGCATGGTTTGAAGAGCCAGGACTTGAACATAATTGTCAAACAGATCCATACGGTGAGACTTCGCCAGAGAACTTGTTATCTTATCTAAAATTAAACAGTTGACAATCAGATAATAGATGCTATACTATAATAGTAATACAGCAAAGGAGAACTAACATGAACCCGACTATTGTTTCAGACCTTCAATCGTTTAATTGGCAGACTATTACTTCTTTTGGTGTAAGTTTAGCAGATCTTAATGATGCTCAACTTAGATTCGCTAAAGGATTGGCTGTTGAATTAGCAGTAGAAAAGCATAGCAATAACCATTTAATCTACGTAGGCGAAGAGCATAAAGATTTTGATTGGAACGGTAAACCGGAAACTGTTGAACTTAAAAGCCAACTTAGTTCTAGTATGTACACTCAAAAAGGTCATCTTCGTAAGAATTATACAATTAAACTGAACAACAGCAATGGTACAAATACTAAACAGGTATTAAATCCAGCCCATGTTGCTGATGTACTTTTAGTAGTTATGAAAGACGGATCATTTGCTATTGATAGAAATACCGTTTTAAAATATGCTAAATCACAGGGTGACGGATTTTCAGTTAAATTAGATTCTAGTGTAATAACTGAGATTAGCAAAAAAATCACAGTCACTAACGTAAATCCACCCAGTGTCAAGGCAGCAATTTACAATGCAATCAGAACAGCAATCCCGTAATCATCAAGTATATAACCAAGACTGTATTTCTGGAATGCAACAACACGTTGCAGACAATACAGTGGATCTCATATTTACAGATCCACCATATGGTATTGACGGTGATGGACTTGATGTACATTATCATCGTGAGGAATCATTTGTTGTTCCTGGATATGTTGATGTTCCGCTATCACAGTATGCTAAGTTCAGTATGGAATGGATTACGGAATGTGCTAGAGTATTGCGTCCTGGCGGCAGTATCTATATCGTGAGTGGATATACTAATCTACATCACATACTTAACGCACTACACTCAACTGATTTGGAAGAGATTAATCACATCATTGCCAAATATAGTTTTGGTGTGAGCACAAAGAACAAGTGGGTCAGTAGTCACTATCATGTGCTATTTTGGACTAAACCTGAGAAGGGTAAACAGAAACGTACATTCAATTCTAATTGGAAGTACACTGATCAAAAGGACAGTTATCACGATAGGCTAACTGTGCAGGATATGCCTCGCAGTCATTTGCCCGGCCAGGTTAAAAATAAGAATCAGTTAAGCGAAGACTTTATCGAGAAGTTTATTAAGTATAGTAGTAATAGAGGAGATACTGTACTTGATTGTTTTGGTGGTGGATTTACTACTGCCCGTACTGCTTTACGTTGGGGACGTAAGTTTATTGGATTTGAATTGAATAAGAATGCTTATGATGCCTTTGTGCCTGATTTGGATAATGTAGAATGTCTTGATGATCCGGCGCCACTTTCACCAGATGAAAAGGAATTAGCAAAGCGAAATAAGCAAAGAGCAGGTTGGGCTGCAAAGAGAGCAGAAAGAAAGAAAGCAAAGATTAACGTCTCGGTGTTCGCGGAGAACTAGCAGCCTCTAAAACTGCAAGGATGGGTTCAACTCCCATCCGAGACACCATAAATATCTAACAAAGGAGAATTAATATGGCCTAGATTGAATTAGTATGCAAAGAGATGGTGTTCCACTTTAACAAGAAACATCACGAAGACCCTTCGGTTCCTATGTGGATCATTAAAGCCAAAGGTGAAAGTTATTATGTCGAGCACGTTGAATGTTCCGTGCCTTGGACTACAAAAGAAACTCCCGATAATAGTCATACCAAAGGTAGCATTAAAGTTAAGGATTGCCTCCTGACTATTGATGATGATAACTGTGCTAGTATAGCAGTATTAACAGCACACGACATCGTTCGCTTAAAGAATCAAGCCAAAGGTATCACACGTATCATCACTCAGTGGCGAGAACTGTTAGTAAAGACACTAGAGAACAGCAACATTAAACACGGTCCTATCAAGAGATTTGCAGCAGGTTGTAGCAGTGTTTGGTATGTATGCGATATCTTTGATAGAAGTGCCCTAACTATCCTCGGATTAACTATGGTAGATAAGCATCGTGTGCTCATGCCCAATGAAACTTATTATAAAGCATATGATGATCCAAATATCGTTATCCCAGATGAGGATGATTATATAGAAGATGATGACGATGAATAAATAATAAAAAGGATCATTGCTATGAAGATATTTGAATACGATGTAAATGAAATCTCTACACCAACCGGGCGCATCTTTATGCGTTTCGGTTTTAAGAAAACTGGTTCAGGAAAACTAGATGACGAAGGTAAGCCAGAAACTTATCTAGTTGGTTGGGCAGGGTTCGGTAACGAACCAACAGATGTACGTTATGGAAATGCTAGAGTTAAGTTCGACAACCTAGCTACTGCAAGTGACCTTGTACATGCTGTTAAAGAAGTGCTTGGAGATACACAGTTTGGTAAAGTATTCATATCAGCTAAGACACTTGAAATAGTTCCTATAGATTACGCCCCACCTCACCTAGATAAGTTCTTTGATTGGGTTGAGCGCGAAGGCGGCGAGCGTATGAAGTTATGGCAGGATAATTCCGGATGGGAGCCAGAAAAGAAAGATAATAAAGTAGAGATCAAGGGTAGGAAGCGCAAGAAGAACCCTATGAAAGGCAAGCCAATCCGCGATATTCCACAGGGTGAGACTAAGAAGACAGTTACCTTTACTGTTGGATCACGTTTCTATAGAGAGATACAGAACAACTTACCAAACATTATGAAGTATCGTGGTCCTAACGGAACATTTGTTATGCCAAATGATATCTTCGCAGCATTTAAGAAGCAAGCAGAAGCTAAGTTCCCATTCGCTGATATTAAGGTACAGAATCGTGTAGCAACTGGTGAAAGCATTCCCGGAACATTTGTTGATCCATCAGACGATGCTAGACAGCAAGCAAAAGCAGTAATGCAGAAAGATGCCGATGCAGCAGTAGTTGGTAGAGCTAAAATGGGCATCACAGATGTTGATGAAGGTAGCGATAAGAGCGCACATGATTGTGGTATTGTTGATGGATACTACGGTCGCCAACCAAATCCACATAAGATTGAAATGGGACAGCGTATTAAACTAACTGATCCAAAAGAGATTAATGATTATATGATGGGGTATAAGGACGATTCGGCTGGATCTAAGACATATGAAAATGGTATAACATCATCATCGCAACCAGATCACGAAGCAAGCATGGCAAAAGGTGAACTATATAACACCATAAAGAATGCCAAAGAGCTTTTCCATATGATCGAAGATGGCGAGAATCTAGAAGGTTGGGTAGCTTCTAAACTCACAAAGGCAGCAGATTACATTAATTCAGTCCATGACTATATGATGTATGAGAAGCAATATAGTGCAAGTATGAACGAGGTAGCTAAATGGAGAAAGCATCCATCAGCAAGATCAGAGAATCCACACTGGGATCCACCAGATGACAGAGATGATGATGATCATTACACTCCAAAG
>Ga0194048_10001515_pt1 | contig 11550 bp, 18 predicted proteins | sample JunL225m_MetaG_FD_161685 | JGI IMG/M metagenome (GOLD analysis project Ga0194048, IMG submission 161685) | Anoxic zone freshwater microbial communities from boreal shield lake in IISD Experimental Lakes Area, Ontario, Canada - Jun2016-L222-5m | ecosystem: Environmental > Aquatic > Freshwater >...
GCTCCAGCCACTACGACCACAGGAACAGGTGTTGTCACCGCTTTGGGAGTAAATACCGGAACGGCTGGCGCGTTTGTGGTCAACGGTGGGGCGCTTGGAACGCCAACCAGCGGCACAGTAACCAACCTCACCGGCACTGCCAGTATCAACATCAACGGCACAGTGGGCGCTACTACAGCTACAACCGGCGCGTTTACTACGGTGGCAGCTAACGGCACGTTGACAAATTCGGGTACCTATACATCAACCTACCATCTGGATACGTCACCTGCTACCGTTGCCGTGGCAACTGGCGGAACCGTAAACATATCAAACTTCTCTGGTATGGTAATGATAAACAACACAGCCACTGGTGGTAATCAAGTTTGGCTTGCTGGTGGTGGTGCTACAACTTCAATAGGATCAAACGGCGCTGGCGCTGGTGGGACTCTTACCTACAACGCCGGGATAAACGGATACACTTTTACAAGTACATATGTGGCAACCGCTGGATTTGCCTTTGTAATATTCAGAACACGAGCTGCGGCATAGGGGATATATGGCTACTTTAATACCGAAAATTGACTTTAAAAATGGTGGCTCCACGCCAACAGGCGCTACCAATAGAACTGTTAACGAAAAGGCGCAAGACTACATATCAGTCAAAGATTTTGGTGCGGCAGGAAACGGAACAACGGATGACACAACGGCTATTCAAAACGCTGTTAATTTTGGTATTACCAACGGAAAGGCTGTTCATTTCCCCGCAGGTAACTATAACGTAACGCAGCAAATTACTATAACCGGCGCTGTCAAATTATACGGAACTACTTTTCTTGCTACAAACGCCGTACAAGACCATTTCGGATCAAGAATTTACATTAACTTTTTAACTTCTGTTGCAACAAGTTGTTTCTATGTAACTTACAACGGGGTTCAGATCGAAGGCTTGCAATTTTACGGCAATCAACCAACGCCGACGGGCGCATGGACTCCGACAACAACGCCGTGGTCTGTTTACGCTTACCGGGCACCTGGGGCAGATATTGGTGGCGATGGACTCAAGATTAAAAATTGTAGCCTGTATGGAGTTAGCCACGGCATAAAAGCAGATGGGGCTTGGATTCACATTGACGGTTTGACGGGTATTTGTTTTAACACCATGATTGATTTAGATGGATGTTACGACGTATGCCAAATTGATAATGTTATGGCTAATTCGTATTGGTGGAACACAACCGCAAGCGTTGTCGATTACATTCACGCGAATCTTATTTTTATAAAACTAGGCCGCGTTGATAATCCTCAATTCAATAACATATTCATATTCGGCGCAAATGTAGGAATTCAATGCGACTATAGTTCTGCCGTGACTCCCGTAGGTTCTCTAAGTCTTGGTTGCATTTCTAACTTTGGTTTTGATTTTCTTAAAAAAGCGTGTGTATATATCACAGGTGTAAACACAAGACTGCTAATGCAAAACGGTTATTTTGCTGCCGATACAACCGTTGCTAGTAATGGCATCTTAATTGACTCATCTGCTACCTCGGTCAACATAGATCTATCTAACGCTGAATTTACTTCTAGCGGCGCGGAATCTATTTTGTGTAATTCAGCATCTACCAATTTCAGAGTCTCTAATGTTTACGTAAAAAATTGGGCTACAACTACAACTACCGCAAACGGCTTTGATATAGATTCCAACTCGTTAATGCTGTATGCAAATGTGTTGTGGGGCGCTGGAGGAACAGGCACACGTTTGGGTAGTACGGGAACCTTTATCTGCGGAGGCCCAATTGACGAGCCGAATAGATCTGCTGCGGTTGATGTATCGCAACACAGTTTCACGGTTGCCGCTTCCGCAAACTATCCGCTATTGTTAGGCTCTGGACAACTTATTATCACTTCGGGAACTACCGGCCAAACAGGTCTGTATTTGATGAGCGGCACGACAGTTGTGTTGGTTAGCCAGACTTCTACTCAGTTTGTTGTTTCAAGTACGCCAGGAGCAGGTAGCATAGGCGTGTTTTGGAACGGTACTACTTACGCAATCTATGTCGGTTCTGGTAGCGATCAAGTTCTATTCTGCGCGTTTACAAGAACCCGCCCCGCCGGTTAATTGACCTATAACTCGGAGCTATTATGGCCGTTAATCTTTCTCCCGTAGGCGGTGCTGCCGCGCAATTCTTCGACGACGATGGTCAGGTATTGACTGGTGGTTTTCTATACACCTACGTTGCTGGCACAACAACACCTGCCGTTACCTATACGCAATCCAATGGACTTACTGCCCAACCCAACCCCATTGTTCTTAACGCCGCCGGTCGTGTGCCTGATAGCGGTGAAATTTGGTTAACGGATGGCGTTAGCTATAAGTTTATTCTGAAAGACCAAGTTAACGTTTTAATATCTACGTCAGACAACATTTCCGGTATCAACTCATCCTCTGGGCAACAAGGCTACGCTACCGCGACACAAGGCCAGACGATTGTAACAACGCCATTTAGTTATACTGTGGGAGTCAATGCGCTTAAGGTGTACGTAAACGGCAGCAAACAGATTGCTGTTGTAAATTACACCGAGACTAGCGTGTCAACGGTGACATTTCTTACCGGGTTAAATGTTGGCGATTTGATTGAATTTACTCAATAACCGGAGTTACCATGACTGTAACCGTAAAAGTCCTTATCCCTGCCAAGACCGCTGAGTCCAGCCAGACCACGCAATACACAGCGACAAACGTCACGACAATTATCGACAAGTTTACCGCCACCAACTACAGCGCAATAGCAGCAACGCTTAGTGTGAATCTAGTCACATCGGGAGACACGGCGGGCAATCAGAACTTGATTACCAAGACCAAGACGCTGGCGGCAAGCGAGGTATACACATTTCCAGAGATCGTTGGCCAAGTGCTAATGGCCAGCGGGTTTATCTCTACGATCGCGGGAACGGCTACAGCCATCAACATTCGCGCTTCAGGGCGGGAGGTTAGCTAGTGGATTTATCCGAAGTCATGCAAGCGCAACAAGGACAATTTGTTTTAGACCCGCAAATTAAACATTATTTTGCAGACGGACTTTACGCAAAAAGAATTGTTATACCAAAAGGTTACGAGGTAGGACAACATGCACACAAATACAGCCACCTTAGTATTTTGGCAAAAGGGCATGTGTCCGTCAGAACAGATGACAGCCAAAAAGAATATATTGCCCCCGCTTGTGTAGATATAAAAGCCAATGTATTCCATGCCATTGCAGCACTAGAGGATTCTGAATGGTATTGTATTCATGCTACAGACGAAAAAGATTTGTCAAAAATAGACCAAGTATTAATTGAAAAGGATTGATATGCCAATGGGATGGATGGCAGCGGCAACAATAGGAAGCGCGTTACTTGGCTCAAGATCTTCGGAAAACGCTGCCGATACCGCAGCACAAGCGTCTAGGGAAGCATCTGCCGCTTCCGTTGCAGAACAGCAACGACAGTACGACACAAGCCGCGCAGACTACGCGCCGTATCTTGCTGCTGGCACTGAGTCGGTCAATCAGCTTGCCGCCGGTCTAAGGCCCGGTGGACGGTTTGCATCTACCACACCATTTGATTTTCGATACGACAAAAACACTGACCCTGGTTACGGTTTTTCATTTGACCAAACAATGCGGGGGATAAATGCTTCAATGGCTGCCAAAGGTATGGGTGGCTCTGGCGCGGGTATAAAAGGCGCGGCTGACCTTGCATCAAACTTATCAAATAGGTATTACGGTGATGCCTTTAACCGTGCGCTAACTACCTTCAACGCCAACACAGGCGAGCGTAACCAACTCTACAACCGTCTGGCGGGTGTAGCTGGAACTGGTCAAAATGCTGTTGGGAGCGTTACAGCACAAGGCGCGAACATGGCAAATAATGTTGGCAACGCCTACATGACAGGCGCGGCCAACACAGGCAACGCAGCGATGGCAGCGGCGGGAGCGCGTCAGTCTGCTTTCGGTGGCGCGGCTAATGCGTTAGGTCGCATGTATGGGCGTGGCGGGTTTTCAAATTCTTTTGGTGGGGCTAATCCATATGATGTTTACGGCCCCGGTGGTGGGGGGTATATGCCTAGCCAAGATCAAATAAACGCCGCATTTGCTAACGAGGGTTAAATCATGGCTGAACTTAACTTCGGATTACTGAACCCACCCGGCTCGCAGAGCATTGGCAATGCGTTTGTGCAGGGCATGGATCAGGCGGCAGCAGCTCGGGCGCAAGAGAATCAGAACGCAATGGCTCAGTACACTTTGGGGAAAGCGAAACGGGAAGATCTTCAGCAAAACGAGCTATACAACGCAGTGCGTCAACCGGGATTTAAGCTGGACTTTGGGACAGCTATGCGGTTTGGCGCACCGGGGTTAGCCGCGTACAAAGCGCAACAAGATGCAAATAAAAGCGACGTTGACATAGCTTATACACAAGCAAGAACCGGAGCTATACCTGCAGCAACAGCCAAAACATTAGCAGAAACAGAAAAGTTCCAAAGAGAGTCCAGAAATGCAGCCATTGGTGAAGTTGCAAGTTTGCCTGACTTTGACGCGGCTAACGCGGCTATTGATTCTCGTCTAGCAAATAAATCTATAACCCAAGACATGGCAGATGAAATGCGCCAAGGATTAACGTCGGAAAATTTTACAAAATGGAAACATAACACTTTGATGCGTTTATCAACGCCAGCAGATCAGTTGAGACAAAGTGCGGTACAGACTAAAGACACCGATAGAGGCGGCTATATAGAAAGACAGACATACGACGCGCAAGGTATGGCTATTGGCGATCCTATTAGGATTAACAAGACACTTACGCCGGGACAAGTTCAAACTTCTGCCGATGCAAAACTTGCGCGAGAGCAATCTGCTAGGCAGTTTACTGCCGGTGGTTACACGTATGATTTACCGGCGGGAGTAAGGTATGACAGAAATGGTGTAGCTCAACCATTGATGCAACAAGCCCCCGCTGCCGATGCTGCTGCGCCAGCGAGTAGTGGAGTTCCTGTTGCGCCAGCAAGTGGTGGAGTTCCTGCGGGCCGTAATGCCCCAGGATTGGTTCCTGTGGGAGCAAGACCAGACAAACCAACGGACACCTATTACAAAGAATCTAAAGGTATTATAAATACCAATTATGCAATTAATAACCTAAAAGAAATAACTAACAATTTTACCGCTGCGGATATGTTAAACCCGGCTCGCAGAGCAGAAATTGAAGCGGCACATGCAGCCGCTGTATTGCTTGCAAAGGATATGTTTGGTTTGGGCGTGTTAAACGAAGGTGACGAAAGAATACTTAAGAAAATAATTCCCGATGCAACTTCCTTTAGTAAAGGATTAGTGCCTATTGAAACAATTAGAAAGAACCTTTCAGCGGCCACTAACGTAATAAATCGTATGAACGAAACATCTGCAAAAGTTCATAAGCAACCGTTGCTAAAATTAGATTCAATGACTCCATCTGCGCCAGATCCATCAGCGCCGCCAATTCAATCCTTCAGGAGACCGTGATGTCAGGATACGATATTGAAGGAGCAAGGAAAGCCGGTTATTCAGATGATGCGATTGCAAAAGATATTTCCGACTTTAATAACATTGATTACACTGCCGCTATAAAAAGTGGGCATACAAACGAAAGCATTATCAAAAGCCTGTCTGTTAATAAAAACAAAGAGGCTGGCGCTGCGGCTCCAGGTGCCGCGCGTGGTTTGATTTCTGTATTGCAAGGGCCAACGCTAGGATTTTCTGACGAGATTTTAGGTGGTATTGGTGGAGCTTATGACACCCTAACAAAAGGCGGCAATTACCTACCAAACTACAGAGCAAATAGAGATTTTTTACGTGGCGCTGCGGAATACCAACAACAAGAAAATCCGTTGACCACTGGCATAACGCAAACAATGGCATCTGCGCCGTTGAGCGTGATTAAGTTATTTGGTGCTGCGCCGGGAGCAGCAAACGTTATGTCAGCTCCATCTGTAAATATGCTCGGCCAAGGTATGACTGCCGCTGGAACTGGGGCGCTTTATGGGGCAGTTGGTGGCGCTGGTTCGTCTACCGCAGAAAACCTTGGCGGCGTAGGAATTGACGCATTAAAAGGCGGCGCAATAAGTGCGGCACTGGGCGCTGGATCTGTTCCTGTAATGGGCGCTATTGGCGCTGCTGGAAGTAATATTGCACAACGATTTAATCCAACGAGAGCAACAACCGCAGCGCAATTAGAAATTGCTCAAGCATTGGCTAGGGATCGTGAAGCAAGCGGATTAGTTGGCAATCCGGTTATTGCGGCTAGAACAACATTGCCTACATTGGGCAATCCTGCGGTCATCGCTGATGTTGGTGGTGCAAGTACTCGCGGCTTGCTAGACACAATGGCAACACTACCCGGCAGGACAAAAGAAGCTGTTTCACAATTTATTCGTCAACGTGAAAGCGTTGGCGCAGCGCCTAGAATGATCTCTGCCGCCGAGGAATCTATGGGTGTGCAAGGCCAGAGACTTGCGCCTACTCTGGAGGCGTTAACAATAAAGCAAGCTGCTGATGCTGCGCCAATATATAAACAGTTGGAAAACGTATCTTTCCGAGCAGATGATGAGCTTGTGAAACTATTAGCAAGAGAACCTGGAGCACATAAAGCTGCTGAAATTTCTGCAAGGCGGCGCGGAGAACCACACATTGATTTGTCTTTAATCAAAGCTGGTGACGATGTTCCGTTAGCAGCATTAGATAAAATTAAAAGAACTCTGTGGTCTATGGCAGACAGTGCCAAAGAAGCAGTCACCAAAAAACCAACTGACACAAGCAGAGACATAGATAGTATCCGCGTAGCTTTGACGGACAAACTAGATAGACTTTCGCCTAAAGACGCTTCCGGTAATTCAATATACAAAAAGGCTCGTGATGCATTTGCTGAACCAGCGGAGCTAAAAGACGCTGCAAACATTGGAGCAAAAGCACTATCACAAACAGAAACAAGAATTAGCGATCAAATTAAAAACTTTAGCCAGGCTGAACTTGATGCATTTAAGATTGGAGCTTTTGAGTCTTTGCGGCAAAAGTTAGGCACTTCTCTTGGCGGTAGAACTGAAATTATCAATGCATATAAAAATCCTGTTGTTAGGGAAAAATTGCAAACAATATTTGGAAGCGAAAATGCTTACCAAAGATTTGCAACAACAATGGCAAACGAAGAACGGTTTAGGCTTTTAAACGCAACTGACAAAGGCTCCCAATCAATTAGCAGAGCTGCTGCTATTGATGATCTTGGTATGGGCGCATTAAAAGACGTTGCCGGAGTAGCAGCAGGTGTTGCTGGCGGCAGTCCAGTAGGAATTGGGCAAGGAATGCTGAATCTGTATAACCGTACAAGAATGCCAGAAACAACAAGAAACGAATTAGGACGAATATTATTAACCGGCGGCCAGGAAGGACAAAATAATCTACGCGCCATGATGCAAGCCGGACAACGCGTAGCAAGGCAACGGCAAGAGGCCGCTAGACGGGCTGGCGTATTTGCATCTACTCCGGGCGGGGCGGCTATTGGATCTTCATCTTATCAAATGGCTCCAGGAATTGATTGATGGCAACCGCTCCAGAATTAGACGTTCGTCTTACCGCGCACGAAGCGGTGTGCGAGCTGCGCTACGACAGCATCACAGCAAGGCTTAAACGCATTGAACAGATAGGAATCAGCGTTGCCGGGTTTATCATTGCCTTACTCCTTCACATTGCACTGAAAGGTTGACCATGAAAACGCTATTGTTGCTGGCCCTGCTATCCACCAACGCGCTTGCGGGTGGCGTTAAACTGATGATGTGCGATGGCGAGTTTGCCTTGTGTGCAGCCTCGGCCAGCAATCCTACCGGCAAGACAATCCGTGTGGATGGTAAAGAGTTTCAGGAAGGTATGGCCGTATGCCCGGTGCTGACCGGCAAAGCGATCGCCAACGCGGATCTGATGAAAGGCAGTTGCAAAGCACCGCCGGGTAAAGTCTGGTCGTTGTTCTCGACGGTTACTGAGTATCCGCAAGCCCCATCATGGGCGGTCGTTACCATGACACCACGCACGTTTACAACCACGACCGAGGCTGGCGGCGGCATGAGCAACCAGTGGTCGTTCCTGTGTGCTAAGCAGGTTAAGAAAGTCAACAACGTGCAGCTTGCTAATTGCTACGGCCCCATCAACGAAAGCCCGTGGAATAACGGGCATGTGCCCCCAGGCACTATGTCGTTCACCGCTGCGCCCGTTGGGGCAGCAAACCCTGTCGGCGGCAATGTGCCGGGTAAATGAATCCTCTATTGCTCTCCGGTATTTTTGACATCAGCAAGGGGCTGATCGACCGGTTGTTTCCAGATCCGGCAGCTAAAGCGGCGGCGCAGTTGGAGCTTCTCAAGATGCAGAATGCCGGGGATCTTGCCCATCTTGCGGCTGAAACGGATCTGGCAAAGCTGCAAATCCAGACCAACATCGAGGAAGTTAAATCTACCAACTGGTTCGTGGCGGGCTGGCGCCCTGGTATCGGATGGGTGTGTGGCGCAGGTTTGGCGTATGCCTCACTGGTCGAGCCGTTCGCCCGGTTCATCGCAAAGGTCTGGTTTGGTTATACGGGCGAGTTTCCGGTCATCAGCACCGACCTGACGTTGCAGATTTTGATGGGTATGTTGGGGCTTGGCGCAATGAGATCGGCTGAAAAGATTAAACATTCTGAGGATAAACGATGAGCGACTTGTGGAAGCATCGCAGCACCGGCATAGCATGCAAAACCTGCATGTGGTTTGTACCAAAAGTTACGATAATGGAAGGCACGATTGACACACCGAACCCTTCTTATGATCTTGGCAGATGCCGTCGTCACTCACCAACGATGAACGGCTACCCCGTTGTATTCGTCAACGATTGGTGCGGAGATCACAAACTGGACGAGAACAAGTTTTAAAATGACCGAAAACTTTGATAAGTCTCTTGCGCTGATCCTTAAGCATGAAGGTGGGTTTGTTAATCACAAAGACGATCCCGGCGGCATAACTAATTTGGGGGTTACGCAAAACGCATGGCGCGACTGGGTTAAGCGCGGTGTTGACGAGGCCGAGATGCGGGCACTGACACCGGAGCTGGTGGCGCCGATGTACAAATCCAAATACTGGGACGCTTGCAAGTGCGACGACCTGCCGCGTGGTGTTGACTACGCCGTATTAGACGCTGCCGTTAACATGGGCCCAGGACGCGCTGCGAAGCTCCTACAAGCGGCGCTAGGTGTGACCGCTGACGGAAGTATCGGCAGGGCCACGCTAGCCGCTGCGACCGCTGCCGACCCTGCGGATCTGATAGAAAGTTTCAGTTACGGCAAGGAGGCGTTTTACCAGTCCCTGCCGACGTTTGGCACGTTCGGAAAGGGCTGGTTCAACCGTGTGGCGCAAGTTCAGGATGCTGCGGGCAAGATGATGGTTTAACTTCCCTCAACAAAATAGTTTTTTGTTGGTGTTTGCCATTCCTTGTTTGGGTTTGGTGTAATCCATGATTCGTCGTGCCAGACCAGCCGATTGTTAGGGTAGGCAATCCACGGCCCTGACTCCAGCGCGATGATGTGATGATTTTTGTGTTGATGAGCTACCTCACTCCAGCCGGTTTTCATCCAATCAACGGTAAATAAGTAATTGCCTTTTCGGATAACCTTGTCCCTGCCTAACGCGGTAACGGAATGGTTTTTTAAAAATGGCAGTGCAACCACCGAGAACTCATACCCGTAGCTATCCCACCAGCAAGCCTGTTCTATTGGCAACGGCTCACAAGGTTTGCTGCAAATCATGTGGATTGGCACTCTTGCCCACTGTGCGCCGGAATCAAGCATAACCTGAAACATCGGCACTCGCGCAGGTTCAGCACGAAACGCAAAAACAATCGCTGGCGTATATTGCCCGTATCCCTTCTGCTCATTAAACAGAAATTCATTTCTGATGTAACACTGCGTGTACGGCGTTTCTCCTAACAGTGTCATGCGTTCTTCTCCCGTAATTTACTGTCAATAAAAGCTAGGCAAGCGTTCCAATCGTCTATTTTGCGATACGCCGTTTGCATCTCATCCTCCGTCAGCCCTACCCACTCGCGCCGTTTAACCTCCATCATCGGCGTTACCAACTGCTTAAGCTCCAGCAGGTGCGCGGCTAAATCCTTTATCTGCTGCTCGTGGTTGAGAACCATCGTTGCCATGTGGTCGTGGCGAACGCTGCGTATCAACCGCTGGTTCTCCGCTATAAACTCATGCATTTCCGCAATTTGTTGCGCCGCTTTATTCTCCTCCGGCGTATCATTCATTTTCGCTCCCATTTGCTTGCGTAAATTGATGGTGCACGCCTCTTTTCTTTCAACGCATCAACCGCCTTGTCCCGCTGTTCTATTGCGGCGGCTAGTTGATTCCGAAGTGTCTCTACAGTCGCGTCATAAAGCTTTTCTGCGCCGCAGGTCGTGCATACAAACTGCTGCGCGAATTTATTTTTACAATCAGGGCATACGTTCGTATTCATCTCACACCTCCAATATTTTTAAACGTAATGACGCAGGGTAAAACGAGTGCGGTCGGCCCGATTCGCTTCGTACGTGAACTTTGTTATTGTCCCAACTCTCAATCACACACCGCATCCCGCGTTTGGTGCGAACTGCATCACCTATTTTCACGCCTCTTTTTTTATTAGTTATCAAACGAAACCGCCCCCATGCGCGGTTCCCTTCATCGCCTAACGCTACTACCGTCACGCTCATCCTAATTCTTTCAGTGATGCGGTCAACCGTTCAATTCTTTGCCTGTTGTAAATAACTGCTGACTCCGCGTAGTCGCTTGCGGTTTCTGCTATCAGCAGATCACGACGAGCTTCTTCCAACTCTGAGGTCATCATGGCTTCTACTGATGGCAGCTTATACAACTGTTTTGCCCATTCGATGATGTTCATTCCCGTCCCTCCGCCATATATCGGTTGTATGCAAGAGCAAGTTCTAGATCAGCAGCTCGCCACGCTGTGTTAGCTGCACTTGAGTGAGTCTGCAAATACTTTTGTCGGGCGAGCATAAACCTCTCAAGAACAACTTTGAATTGCGTTAGTGTCATCTTTTTTTGTTTATCAATTATGGAGGTCATCAATAAATTTCCTTTAAAATTGACACATATTTGGGGTGTCGCAACCTTCTCAAAGCTTTCAACTCTATTTGCCGTATTCTTTCTTTAGTAACTTTGTGTATTTTCCCAACATTTTCGTATGTATCTTCATTGTTGAATCTTTCGTGCAGAATTTCTTTTTCTCGTGGATTTAAAGAATTCAAAACCTCATTCATTATTGTTGATGCCTCTGCCGCCAGCAACAAATCTTCCGGTGATGGCAGGTAATCCGTTCTGTCTTTCTGCTCCAACAAATGCTGCACAAGGTTTGCATCTATAGCTCGTTCCCCGGTATTTGTTTTTAGCTTAATAGTAAGTTGCTGCTCTGACCAGAGGTCAAGAGGTGCGGCACCTAGCACCTCCATCACCAGTTTTGCTTTCTGCGAAAACTCTCCGTTTTGC
>Ga0194048_10001519_pt1 | contig 11526 bp, 8 predicted proteins | sample JunL225m_MetaG_FD_161685 | JGI IMG/M metagenome (GOLD analysis project Ga0194048, IMG submission 161685) | Anoxic zone freshwater microbial communities from boreal shield lake in IISD Experimental Lakes Area, Ontario, Canada - Jun2016-L222-5m | ecosystem: Environmental > Aquatic > Freshwater >...
GTGGCGGCATGATGGGTGGCATGATGGGCGGATATGGCGGCGGTAGTGGCTATGGCGGATATGGCGGCGGCGGCCTGGGTGGTGGCAGTGGCTCTGGGGTCGGCGGCGGCGGCATGGCCAACGCCTCAATTGCCGGGATGAGCATGACCTCGCCGTTAGCTACACCGGTCACCAACGGCGCCAATGCGCAACTAATGATCCTGTCCGACCCCAATGATCCAAGCCAGCTCTATCGGATCCGTGCCGCGATCGACTCCATCATCGATAAACCCGCCAAGCAGGTGTACATCGAAGCAATGATCATAGAGGTCGACACCGACGCACTGCGGCAATTGGGTGTGCAGTGGCAAGGCGCCAAAGGCAAGAACTCACTCACGATCGGCGCCTTAGGTCCGATCGCTGCCGGCACCGGCCAAGCGCTACTGTTCCATAGCATGAACGACTCCGCCCCGAGTTCATTTAGTGCAACGATCAACGCCCTGATCAACAAGAATTTGGCCACCATCATGTCTCGTCCGAGCGTCATCACACTCGATAACCGCCAGGCCGCTATCAAAGTAGGCACCGATATTCCGATTGCGAATACCACTACCAATCTAGGTGTTTCCTCGTCTTCGTTCAGTTACCAGTCTACTGGCATCTCGCTCAATGTCCGACCGCGCGTGTCACTAGACAATAGTGAAATCAGTCTGCTGATCGATGCCTCGGTGACGACTGTAGTGCCCGGCGCCGACGTCTCGATCACCAATGCCACCGGCCAAGTCCTAACCAGCGCACCGACGATCAACTCCAGAAAGGTGGAAACCTACGCGCGGGTGCCCAACAGCAACCCCTTGATCCTCGCCGGACTGGTCAATGAAACCAAGTCCACTCAAACCTCCGGCGTCCCCTATCTCTCTGCAATCCCAGGGCTAGGTAAGTTGTTCTCCTACGAGAGCCCACAAGCCAACAAGACGGAAGTGGTAATCGTGCTCACGCCGACCGTCATCCCCGAGTCCAAGCGCGAGATTCAGATGAATTATCCGAAAGACTCGCCCCTCTACAACCGCCTCTCGGACAGGCTGTTCCGCGACCAGTATCGACTGACCACGCAGGACTCCATCCCGTTCTACACCAGCAAGCGTCTCACCGACGCGCAGCGCGCCGCCGATCTGATCATATCGAAGGATCAAAAGTTCGCTAAAACAGCAGCAATTACTGAACTGGCCTACAAGAATATCCCGGGTGAAGACACGTTAGTCTTCAACAGCTTGAGCAAAATTGTAGCGCGCTTGAAGCTGCTTGATTCTGGTGCCATGAACAATGAGGATTTGCTCGTTTATCGGCGCGATGCAGGTGGTGTTTTGAGCAAAGAAAGTCTGATCGCTATCGTCAATCGATTTGGCGGCAACACAAACAAATCAATGTTCTTTAAGCCTCGTCAGGCATTAACAATGACCTTTGGCGTACCCGACGAGCACGCAAGGCCAGGCCGAGGTGACGAGGCGTATATTCCGGTGATCAAACTGGTAGATATGGGCGAAGACACCACTAGCGCATTCGTTTGGCACCAGAACATGCCAGACGCACAAGAAGGATTATGTCATTTTTTTACTTACACTATCGTAATCGAAGGACAGGACGATTTAGACCGTTTGAAAAATACGGCCATTGCGCGGCAAATGTTGTCCTTAAGTGGCGGACCTGACATCTTGAAAATTGAAACCTTCACACCAGGACGGGTCATCAATATCGGGACTTTGGGCGCCGGCACCGCCCGACTGTTGGATATAGAGTTTGCGCATGACTACGTGCGCGCGACAATCCCTGATCAGCTCTTTGAATCCGAGCAAGACAGCGCGCTGGATCTGTTTGAGGCCACACTCAATACGCCAGATGTCCAAAGGATTCTGTTGCACTGAACAATGAAAAAAATAGCAAACCGCGTCAGCAACCGATTTGCGCTGTATAGCTCCGACTTGAAAACTCTTTGTAAGCTGGCAACCGAACGCCACAGACACCTATTCGGGCGCGTCGACCGTCCTTACATCGCATCGCAAAATTTCATCGAACAAGCAGATTGACAGTCAAATAATAACCCTCGCCGCGCCGCGCTTGAATACAGTCCGACGGCAGATCGAGAGACTAATTTTCGGCGCAAACCCCCGGCGTCCACTTCGACTTCCTCCACCCGTGGCCGCCGGGACAAACGTGTCATGCGCGCCTGCAATGGCATTTTTGCTGGTGATGGCGCTGTTGGAAATGACCGCGAGTAACTGCCAGGTCTCTAGGCTGCGACCGGCCGATCGCTCCAGTGGAATACTGGAGCGGCATTGCGCGCATCGATCAGCGCTAGACAAGTAAGCCGCGTAGTCACCGGTTACCCTGCGTCGCCCTGCTTCATCCAGCCCTTCAACGTCGCGGTATTCATGTGCAGGCTCGACGCCACATCCGCAATCCCTTGAGCGCCTTCGCCACCGCCCACCCCCTAAACGGAAGTTCTTGAGCTACGGCGCAGAGATTATCTGATGGATCATGGAGTTGAAGGATTTTGCGGTGTCGCGTGTGTGTCTACACGGTGATGGATTGCAGTAGCTGCAGGGCTCTGTGCTGAGCGGGACTGGGCAGGGTTGTCATCAGGAAGGTAGCGCCGGCGTGCTGCGTGGCCTGGGCCTGGCAGGTATTGCGCACGAGTGTGGAGAGCTCGTGCAGCAGCGTGCGGAAGCTGTGCACCGGGGAGCCGTGCTCGAGGGTACGGCGGGCGATCTTCGTGAGGGCGGCGGGGGAGCGCACGGCTGCGGCCACCGGATCGCGGCGCGACTTGCGCTTGAGGTCCTCGTCGGCAAAGAGCAGCGCACGCCACGCTTCGCGCATATGCCACTCGACGTAGTAGGCCAGCATGCACAGGAAGAGGTGCGCACGCACCCGATCAGCCAGATGATGGTGGATGGGGCGGATGTGCAGGTCGATGGTCTTCATCGAGCGGAACGCGCGCTCGACTTCGGCCAGGGCTTTGTAACTGCGCACCGCCTCGGCCGAGTCCATCTGTTGCTTCGGGACGTTGGTGCGGATCACATACAGCCCGTCGAGCGCGGCTTCGGCCAGGATCTGCTGCTCGAGTCGCTGGAACTCGAACCGGGCGTCCTCGATCGTCAGTGCAAAGTGCTTGCTGACTTTGTAGCGGTTAACGACCTTGCCGACACGGACGCCGATCTTGTCCCGACCGACGAGCGCGCCGTCCTCGACCCGCATACGGATCTTCTGCAGTTCCTTCTCGGTCGCCACCAGCAGCGCCTCGCGCTTGTGCGCGTGCAACCTTCCCAACTCCACGTTGCGGCGGGCCATCAGGCGTTCGCCGGGGAAATCGGGATGCGACAACTCGCACCGATTGCGCTCGTCGAACAGATCGAGCTGCAGCGCGCCCCCCTGCACCAAAGTGCGGATCTGGGCGCTCTTGAGGGCCGTGATCCAGGCGAGCCCGTCGAGCGAGCGCAACGCATCGATGGCTTTGTGCGAGATCATGCCGCGATCGCCCACCAGCACCAAGCGCTGCAGGCCGAAGTCGGCTCGTAGTTGCCGTACCTGCGGCAGGAACGTCTTCGCATCCCCCGTGTTGCCGTCGTAGACCGAGATCGCCACCGGGCAGCCCGCCCGGGTCGTCAGCCGCCCGTAGTTGACCTGCGGCGTATTGCGCTTGCCGTCACGGCTGTAGCCTATCTTCGCCAATGGGCAGCAGCGACCTTCGAAATAGCTCGAGCTCAGGTCATACAGCGCCATGGAACCCTCGGACAGGTGCCGAGCGGCAAGCTTCTTCTGGATCGTCCCCTGCCGATCGAGCAACCAGTCCATCGCCGCGTAGAGGTCGTTCTCATCCGCCTCCACCACGCCGAACTCGTCCGGCAGCGTGGTCGTGTGCCACCAGCGGGTGGTGGCAAGCTTGGTGTGCGGCGCCAGGATCCGGGCTGCGACCAGGGCGCAGACCGCGTCGCGCTCGGGCGAGGCGCGCGAGGCAATCAGTGACTCGAACCCCAGCCGTTGCATGGCTACGCGAACCGCCTGCACCGCGCCGTGGGCGCGCGACTGGACGGTCTGCCACAGTTCCTCGACGGGGCGCACGCTGCGCCCTGCCAGTACTGCCCGAATCGACTCGATCTGCTCGTCCGATAGCGTCGAAAGGTTAGCCAACGTGCGTTTTCGGACCTTCTTGCCTTCGCGATACGACTCGCGCAGCAGGTACGTAGGCCGCGAAGTTCGGTTCGGTACGCCATCGATATGCATGGCTATAGGATGCCACTGATTGCGGCGAAAAGCAACCCTCACAGGTTAATTACATGGCTACATAAAGCGCCCATACAAACGCACCGAACACTCTCAACTCACTGAAATCCACAGCACTCCAGCGATCAGCCGTCAAAAAAACGCCAAGAACTTCCGCCTAAACTTGCTCGTATGTCCTTGTTTCTTCTTGACTGCAATATTCTTCGGTCTCCATCATCGCACGATGGAAAACTTGAGACGACAGATAGCTTGACGACGGGGGTTATAGAGGCCAGCACAGAGCCTGACAGTATTTGACAGGAACCCACGGGTTGCTGTGGTAAAATTAAGTAGGAAGTCTCTGCTGGCTAACGTCAGTGATTGGGCTGCCGAGCAACGATTTTAATAGCTTGCTATTCGGATGATTAAAAACTCACAATCTCTAATCACAGGAAATATTCAATGAAACCTATTGCACTGTGCGCTCTCGTGCTATCCACTCTTCCGATGATGACCGCGCAAGCCACCACTTGCAACGTCACGGTTCCTAAGGGCAGGTACCTAAAGCTTTGCTCACAAACTGTACATCCGGACGGAAGCGACGGCCAGCACTGCGAGGCAGCGACACCTGGTGTTGGGAAGCCGATGGTGATCACTCCCGGTCCGTTTGTGAAGGGCAATGTTAAGGGTCTACACACCACCACGGTGTATGACTGCGCTAATCCTGCCAACAAAACTACCTGCAATTTGGTGGCGACCTGTCAGACCTGATGGGTGTAGCGGAAGTCTTCAAGCTAATTGTCGCATTTGTGGTTTAACTGCGGTTCATTTTGCGATTTGATTATCTAATTCGAAGTTCTCCGTTTTGTCGGTTTGCGCTGGGTTGAGGCTGACGACGGCGACGTGACGCCAGTTTCGCGTCTGCCGCTTCCAGCGCATAAGGCGTCTGTGCTGTGCGGCGGGGGTTATTCTCCCCGCGCACGGCGATGACGTGGCGGCAACGCGTTACTCGCGGCGCTGTAGGGACGGCGCCGCGGATTGGGACTGCACCCCTCACACGCGAGCAAAAGCACTGCGCCAGCTGCAGCACAACGGGCTACTCCAACTCCACGGCCTCGACCCGTATGCTTACTTGCGTGATGTGCTTGAGCGATTACCGACGACGCCCGCGAGTCGCATCGTTGCACTGTTGCCGGGCGCTTGGAAAGCCGCTCGACCCCCCCCCGCTCGTGACAAATACACTGATCTCGCCGCTAGGGGTGTGATCGGCGGACGCTTACAGATCGGTATCGCTAAACGGTTCTGCTCCTTACGGGTTAACGTAACCGGTAACTACGCGGCGTACTTGTCGAGCGCTGATCGAGCCGGACAATGTCTCTCCAGTATTCCACTGGAGCAGTCTGATGTCGAAGCATCGTAGTATCGAGGCGCGGCGGTCGTTAGTCGAAGGTTTTGGGGGAAGCGGCCTGAGCGTCGAGGCGTATTGCGCACGCGAGTCGATCAAGGTTTCGAGTTTTCTTCGCTGGCGGCGGCAGCTGATGGGCACGCCAGATGTTTCCCGTACGGCATTGGCTGCGGTGAGCGAGCGCGACGTGGCAGCGAAATTCGTCGATCTCGGAACGCTGTCCGATGGCGGGTCGCGTTTCGATCTGCGCCTGAATCTTGGACGCGGGGTGGTTCTGCATCTGACCTGCGGCTGATGTTTTTCGCCGAGGGCCAGATCCGGGTCCATCTGTATGGCGAGCCGACAGACATGAGGAAGAGCTATGACGGCTTGCAGGCGCTGGCGCGCCACGCGATGCAGCGTGACCCGCTCGATGGCGCGCTGTATATCTTCGTGAACCGCCGCGGTTCGCAGATCAAGGCGTTGTACTTCGATCGTAGTGGCTTCTGCATCTGGGGCAAGCGCCTCGAGGCTGGCCGCTTCATCAGCGACTGGTCGAAGGTGCGCACGCGGGAGATGGACTGGACGACTCTCAAGCTCCTGCTGGAGGGCATGGAAGCGCGTCAGGTACGCAAGCGATTTGCGTTACATTCGGCGACTAAAACGCTATAAATGGAGCGCTTTTTCTCTTATATTTGTTAGAATAGCAGGCATGGAAAGCGCTGCATCCACGAGCTCGATCACCACCGCCGATATGACGGTGATGAGCGCGCAAGTCGCTGCTCTGATGCGCGCCAAGGATGAGCAGATAACGGCGCAGGGCGAACAGATCGCCGCCTTGAAGCACCAGATCGAGTGGTTCCGCCGCCAGATCTTCGGTCAGAAGAGCGAGCGGCGGTTGCTGGTGGAGGATGCGCAGCAGATCTCGCTCGGCGAGATCGTGGACCAGGGCTCGGCGACGGCGCCGACCCCGAAGCGCCGGGTGGTGGCGCAACACACACGCGCCGTGAGCAAGACCAAGGACGAGGGTGAAAGCCTACCGTTCTTCGATGCCACCCAGGTGCCGATCGAGACCATCGAACTGCCCGTCCCGGCGGCCATCGCCAACGAAGCCTACGAGCGTATCGGGCAAAAGATCACCTACCGCCTGGCCCAGCGTCCGGCAGCCTACGTGGTGCTCGAGTACATCCGTCCACTGCTGAAGTTGCGTGACAGCGGCCGACTGATCACGACGCCCGCGCCCGGCGGCGTGATCGAGGGCAGCCGGGCCGATGTCAGCTTCCTGGCCGGCATGCTGGTCGACAAATACCAGTACCACCAGCCGCTGTACCGCATCCACCAGCGCCTCACGGGGAACGGCTTTACGCTCTCCCGCCCCTGGCTCACGCAACTGGGCCAGCAGTCCATCGCGCTGGTGGAGCCGATCTACCAGGCCCAGTTGGCCTCGATCAGGCAGAGCCGCGTCATCACCATGGATGAGACGCCGATCAAGGCCGGCCGGGAAGTCCAGGGCAAGATGCGCACCGCCTGGTTCTGGCCGGTGCACGGCGAGCAGCAGGAAATCTGCTTCCCGTATGCCCCGACGCACCAAAAGGAACACATCTTCCGGATCCTGGGTCGGCGCTTCTCCCCGGACACGGTCTTGCTGACCGATGGCAACGACTCCTACGCGCGCTACGCCCAGGTGGTCGGGGTTGATCATGCCCAATGTTGGGCGCACGCCCGCAGGGACTTCTTCGAAGCCAAAGACTACGAGCCAGACCGTGCCGAGCACGCGCTCGAACTCATTGCCAGGCTCTACGCGATCGAGGATGAGATCCGCGAGCGTGCGCTCGTCGGCGACGCCAAGCGCGGGTACCGGCTCGAACACAGCAAAGCGGTCACTGACGTGTTCTTCCACTGGGTCGAGCGAGAACTGCACGCCGATGCCCTGAAGGCCAAGACGCCGTTGACCGGCGCGCTGGCCTATACACACAAGCGTCGGGCTGGGCTCGAGCTGTTCCTCGATGATCCTGACCTGCCGCTGGACACCAATCATCTGGAGCGCGGCTTGCGTGTCATCCCGATGGGGCGCAAAAACTGGTTGTTCTGCTGGACCGAGCTCGGCGCCGAGCATCTTGGCATCATGCAGAGCCTCATCGTCACCTGCCGACTGCACGGCATCGATCCCTACACTTACCTGGTCGATGTGCTGCAGCGGGTCGGCATACACCCCGCCAACCGTGTTGCTGAGCTGACGCCGCGCCTGTGGAAGCAACACTTCGCAGACAACCCGCTGCGATCGGCCTTGCATACCATGCCGACGCCGTAAACTACGTCGCGGACTTACCGGTTACGGGTTAACACCCGTCCACGAGAATGGCCCAAACGCGGTTTTCGGATCATCCGCATAGTGAACAGCGCGGCTACTGCACCCAACCTCGTTTGCGTTCATCGACGCCAACGGTACGGTAATTCAAGCCACGGCCTAGTACTGGAGTTATCTTTGGTACGCCACTTAGACACCCTGTAAGCAAGCTGTATAGCGCGAGCCGTTAAGGGCGTTTTGCCTGTTCCGCTAACAGGGCGTCGATTTTGGTTGTAAACGCTCCGATCGGTTGCGCGCCAGAAACCTGGGTCCCTGAGAAGCCTGCCTCGTTTCGCTCGGCGATAATAAATCCAGGTGTGCCGTTGACACCTAGCTGCTCCGCTTCCGCGATATCCGCTTCAATCATCTTCATGGTAGCGGGGTTGGCCAGGCAGATATCAAAGATTGCAAGATTGACGCCCGCTTGTAACGCGACTGTCCGAGAAAGATCTTTGGAGATGCTCGGCGCCATAAAGAGACCGCTAAAAACCGGCCAGAATTTACCTTGTGCAGCTGCACACCGAGTGGCCAGCGCTGCAGGCATGGCCTCGTCGTGAAAGTTCAAGGGCAAGTCTCGTATGACATAGCGAACTTTGCCGGTATCGATGTACTGGGCTTTTAATGCTGGAAAGGTTTCATCATGGAATTTTTTGCAGAAAGGGCATTGATAGTCCGTGAACTCAAAGACGGTCACGGGTGCGTTGGGCACGCCCAGGCTGATGTCCGCGAAGTCCTGTGCTTTGACTACCACTGTGCGATCCAAGTCTACTGCCTTTTCTGGGATTTTCTGTTGCTCACTCAATAGCTGCTTGATGTCGCGCAGGTTGGCGATAATTTCGTTGCCCTGTGATGCGCTCAAACCGGCAACACCGGTTTGAGCGGCGCACCCAACAACGCAAAAGGCACTCATCATCACGACTAAGCTTAAAGACTTCACGCTCACTCCAAAGGGTATGAACCGATGATAACCCGGTCAACGAACATGATCATATCCGCTTAAAAAGCAGGATGGCCAATAACAAGAAAGAAATAATGCAAAAGCAGTCTCAGCATTGGTCATCGTGCAGGTCAAGGTGTGCCCTAATGATAAGACACGCAGCGAAGGATCTAAGCAGCGCCTTGGTCTTATCAGAGACGCCGCGCCGGTTGCATTCACCGTGTTCGCGCAGCGGGTTACGAACTATCTAGACTACGTCCCAACGCGAAACTTGGGCTACTCTGGAGCTACGACTGCTGCCGGAGTTTGACCGACGACAGAATCCGCTAGACATCGTTGCCCAGCTATGTCACCGTAATCACGCGTACGGTGGCCAACCGACCGCTAGGGAAGGTCTGCAAAAGTCATAGGCAAGTAGGCCCGACGTGAGACAGTAGAGCCATGAAACAAATCAGTCTTGCCAATACCGGATTTGAGCTTGTCACCAAGCGCACGCGCAAGCGTGAATTTCTTGATGAGATGAACCTGATGGTTCCCTGGACTGAGCTGGTGGCTTTGATTGAGCCGTTTGCGCCGGCGAATAAAACAGGCCGACCTGCCTTTGCGGTGAACAGCATGCTGAGAATTCACTTCATGCAGCAGTGGTTCGGTTTGAGTGACCCGGCCATGGAAGAAGCACTGCACGATGTTCCCCTGTATTGCCAGTTTGCCGGACTCGACGCTGGCATGGGCCGTCTGCCTGACGAGTCCACCATCCTGAGGTTTCGCCATCTGCTGGAGAGAAACAACCTGAGCGTGCAGATCATGGCAACTATCAACGCCACTGCCGTGCCGTAGCGTTCATGCTCCGTGCGTTTATGCCGATAGACGACTGCTGGAGCCGGCGTCCTGCCGGCTCCAGCATCATTCCCTCAGGGCGATGGGCCCGGAGCGGGGTTGTCCGGCAGTGACGGGATCGCCTTCAGATATTCATAGATTGCGCGCAGATCGTAGTCGCTCATCTTGCCGACGACATACCAGGGCATGACCTGTAGCGTCCGTCCCGAGCCGTCGGGATCCTTGCCGGTACGAAGGGCGTTCTTGAACGCAGCGAAGGTCATGCCGCCAGGGAGGCCATTGGCATTCGGCGTCAGGTTGGGCGCGGTGAAGGGACCGAACTGGCGGCCGCCGCTGAGGTAGGTGGCGGAGTTGATGACTTCCGGCTGGTTCAGATAGGGGTCGCCACCAGGGGCGAAGTTGGGGTGGGTGTGGCAGTCATTGCAGCTGCCTTGCGCGTTGATGATGTAGCTGCCCAGCCCAACTAGCAGCGGGTCCCTGTGACGCAGGTCCAGCGACACGGGCGCGATGGAGAGGCCAATGCGAGCGCGCGCAGCGTCCGAATTGCCGCTGTCTGCCTGTGCAACGCCCGCAACCAGCGTGGCGGTGACCACAAGGCTCCAGAAAATATTCCGATTCATGTTCATGCCGATATTCCCCAGTTTTATTATTAGTTTGGCGATGCTGCCGCGACGCCTATCCATGTCGTCATGGCCGACTATAGAAACTTGCGCATCATTTTATCCTGCAGGGATTGTGCGTGCGGGTCAATACCGCAATTCCCTACTTTGTGAGCCGCGGTTGTAGCGGGCAGCATGACCCAACCGAGCGGCCACTACATTTGGCGCCGGATCCTAGGGAAGGTCTGCAAAAGTCATAGGCAAGTAGGCCCGACGTGAGACAGTAGAGCCATGAAACAAATCAGTCTTGCCAATACCGGATTTGAGCTTGTCACCAAGCGCACGCGCAAGCGTGAATTTCTTGATGAGATGAACCTGATGGTTCCCTGGACTGAGCTGGTGGCTTTGATTGAGCCGTTTGCGCCGGCGAATAAAACAGGCCGACCTGCCTTTGCGGTGAACAGCATGCTGAGAATTCACTTCATGCAGCAGTGGTTCGGTTTGAGTGACCCGGCCATGGAAGAAGCACTGCACGATGTTCCCCTGTATTGCCAGTTTGCCGGACTCGACGCTGGCATGGGCCGTCTGCCTGACGAGTCCACCATCCTGAGGTTTCGCCATCTGCTGGAGAGAAACAACCTGAGCGTGCAGATCATGGCAACTATCAACGCCACCTTGGCCGCCAAAGGCCTGATGCTCCGAACCGGCACGGTGGTTGATGCCACCATCATCGCCGCACCAAGCTCCACCAAGAACAGCTCGGGCGAGCGCGACCCTGAAATGCATCAGACCAAAAAGGGAAATGCATGGCACTTCGGGATGAAGGCGCATATTGGCGTGGATGCAGACACGGGCCTGGTGCATACAGTCATCGGTACTGCGGCCAACGTCAACGATGTGACTCAGGGCCATGACTTGCTGCATGGCGAGGAAACCGTCGTCTTTGCAGATGCAGGCTATCAAGGGGCCATGAAGCGGCCAGAGGCTAACGGTGTTGAATGGCAGGTGGCCATGCGTCCTGGCAAGCGCCGTGCACTGGATAAGCAAACGACTTGGGGGCAAATGCTGGACAAGGCCGAGAGAATCAAGGCCAGCGTACGCGCCAAGGTGGAGCATCCGTTTAGGGTCATCAAGTGCCAATTCGGATTTACCAAAGTTCGCTACAAGGGACTGGCCAAAAACACGG
>Ga0194048_10001521_pt1 | contig 11519 bp, 6 predicted proteins | sample JunL225m_MetaG_FD_161685 | JGI IMG/M metagenome (GOLD analysis project Ga0194048, IMG submission 161685) | Anoxic zone freshwater microbial communities from boreal shield lake in IISD Experimental Lakes Area, Ontario, Canada - Jun2016-L222-5m | ecosystem: Environmental > Aquatic > Freshwater >...
AGCCTCGTCGGAGAGCAGGGATTCAGGCTCCTGTTCGGGCTCATTGCGGCCCTAGCTGGCGCTCAAGTTGGGTTAATCTTCTTCTGTTCAGTGCCGCTGGCCACGGTGCCGATAATCGTCGCCACCGGAATCTTGACGAGACGCCGACTTGGCCCGCCCGATCACGCACCAGTTCGCGTCGGGCTGCGTGATCTGGCATCCCGAAATCCGGTTCCAATCGCCGCTCTGACGCTCTTTGCGGTGCTTCAAAACGCCGATGTCATAGCTGTAGGGCACTTTTTTAACACCACAGTCTCGGGAGCCTACGCGCAGGCAGCCGTCGCTGCGAAAGGTATCGTTTGGGTCGCGATTGGGCTCGGCCTTTATCTGCTCCCCGAGGCCGCCCGCGAGGCCGCCCGCGGTGCCGACGCTCGCCACCTAGTTACCCGAACAGGATCCCTTCTGATGCTCGTAGCTCTGCCAGTTCTGGCGCTCTTCGCACTGTTCCCAGAGCAGCTACTAACACTGATCTTCGGCGACAATGCGAAGCTCGCGGCGCCTGCGCTGCCATGGCTCGCCGGCGCGATGACTTGCCTGAGCATCTCTTACCTTGCGATGCAGTTCCTGCTTGCGCTCGGCCGACGCTGGTTCCTGCCCATCTTGACCGTCAGCGCCCTCGCCGTTCCTGCTGTCGTCGCGGTCCGGGACAGCTCGCTCAAGTCCGTCGCCATCGGGCTTCTCATTCTTGACGCAGTGCTCGCTGTGATAATGCTGGCGATCTCATTCTCGACCCGCCGCGCTGGAGAGCACACTTTCGCTGACGGAGAAGCTGAGGCGTTTGCGATCGCAGAGGCCAGTGCAGCAGCTGAAGCCGCGATCCCGTAGCCGGCCCCGACATGTCTGCAGATTCACGTCACATCCTCGTACTAACCGACCGCGACTGGACTCACCCGCAAGGGGGAGGAACCGGGACGGTGCTCTACGGACTTGTCGCGCAATGGCTCGCTGACGGACACCGCGTGACCGTGATCGCCGGGAACTATCCGGGGGCAACCGCTATTGAACGCCCCGACCCGAACCTCGTAATCCACAGAATGGGCACGCGGCTGACCGTCTTCGCCCGCGCGGCATGGGCGACGCTACGAGGGGTCGGCAGAGACGCCGACGTGGTGCTCGAGGTCTGTAACGGAATCGCCTTCAACACGCCTTTTTGGCCATGGCTAAGGAAACCCACGCTCCTGCTTGTTTTTCACGTTCACCGCAGCCACTACGAGCTTGAGCTGGGCAGGGTTGGCGTAGTTTCAGCATTCTTGCTCGAGCGGCTTCCGCTCACCGCCTTCTACCGCCAGGTACCGATAGTGACAATCTCAGAAGACTCGCGAGCGGCACTCGTAGAGCTAGGAGTTCGAGCCGACCGAATCCGCGTGACCTACCTTGGCCTCGACCGTGGCGTCCTCTCTCCCGGCGCCAAGACCGCTGAGCCATCATTGGTCTACCTCGGGCGGCTCAAGCAGTACAAGAGGGTCGAGGTGATTCTTGCGATGACTGCATCCCTACCGGGGGTCAGTCTCGAAATCGCCGGCGCGGGAGAGCACCACCAGGCTCTTGTCGACAGGGCCACCGAGCTCGACATCAGCGAACGCGTCACGTTCCACGGCCACGTCACCGAGGAAGAGAAAGCCGAGTTGCTGCGTCGTGCGTGGCTCTCTGTGACCGCATCGTCGGCAGAGGGGTGGTCGTTAGCGGTCGTTGAAGCGGGCGCCAGCGGAACACCAACCGCTGCACTCGCCGTCGGCGGCCTGCGTGAAGTTGTCCAGCCAGGCATCACAGGTCTTCTCGCCGATTCGCCCTCAGAATTGACAGAGATGGTCCGAGATCTACTTAACGATCGCGAGCGCTTAGAGCAGATGAGCGCTGCCGCTCAAGTTCGCGCCGAAAGCTTCACGTGGGAGGCAACTGCGAACGATGTCCTAACTGCCTTCCCGAACAAGGGTCGATCGCGCCGATCGGGACCCTGCTAGAAACTGGCGACGATGACCGCGACTACGTTCGACGAGACATGGCTGGCACTCGAGGCAGTTGATGGCTGGATGACCCGCGATCAGGGTGCCGCGCTAGATCGCGCCGCGCGCCAAGTGCCAGAGAGCGGCACGATCGTCGAAATCGGGTCGTTCCACGGACGCTCGACGATTGTGCTCGGAGCAGCCGCGACCATTTCGAGCACGATCATTGCGGTAGATCCTCACGCAGGTTCCGACCGGGGGCCGCAAGAGATCGCGGCCCAGCCGGAACTTGGTGTCGAAGACTTCGACCGCTTCACCGCGAACATCGAAGCGGCTGGGCTGGCCGACCGCATCACACACCTCAGGCTCTTCTCAGATCAAGCACTCGAATCGATTCCCGCTCGAATTGACTTGCTGTACGTCGACGGAGCGCACCGCTTCGGTCCTGCAAGGGCGGATATTGCTAACTACGGCGCTCTGGTCGTCCCAGGAGGCAGAATGCTCGTACACGACTCGTTCTCCTCAATTGGAGTGACGCTGGCGCTGCTCTCTACAACTACAGCCTCCAGCGAATGGTCTTACGTTGGTCGAACTGGATCGCTAGCCGAGTACCGCCGTTCAGCAAATCCCGCTGGCGTATTGCGGAACGCAGCCAGCCAGATTGCTGAGCTGCCGTGGTTCTTCCGCAACGTCGCGATCAAGACAGCGATCACGCTCGATCGCCCAGGGATCGCTCGGCGCCTCGGTCACGACCGAGAGTCTGACGGGCCCTGGCCTTTCTGAGACACGGCAGCCGCCGATCTTGCCGCAGCAACGCAGCGGATCAACCCAAGTGCGAGCAACGTTACTGCCAGCACGGCCACCCAGTGAGCGGCGATCAGCTCCGCGGAATAATCGAAGTTGTAGCCCCCTCCGTTGCGCACCGGCAACACCACGTACAGCGTTGGAACAACGATCGCGAGTAACAGGCCGGCGGCAATAAAGAGACGCTTCGCTGAGACCCCTCGCCACAGCAGTAGAGCCGTAAGCGGGCCCAGTGCGACTCCGGCACGGAGACCAAAGATGAACCCGCAGACGCAGGCCGCTGCAATGCCCCACAGCAATGCCTTCTGAATTCGCAACTTCGCTGGCGGGTCGCTGTCCTCAAACAGCGCGGCCGGCGCGGGCTCCGATCGACCTTTCCGACGGCGCCTGAACCCGAAAGCAGCGAGGAGGATTAAGGCGGCCGCTATGCCGAACCCTGAGATCGCATAGGACACGCGGACCGCGCCCATCGGTGCGAAATAGAAGCGCACATTGCGGCATCCCGCCGACACAGGCCATCCGTTTGCAAACCCATCGATCGGCTGCGGCGCACCAAGTTCAGTGCCATTACAGCTCGCGCGCCAACCCCTACTCCAACTCTGACCGAGCACTAGCCACGACGGCCCGGACGGGTCCAACCTGACCCCGGACCGTCCGCTGCCGGCGGAGTTACCGGCCGATAGAATGCGCCCACCGCCAACCACAACTGGCTGACCCGCGGGCGCGGGCGAGTTCAGCTGCAATATCTCGGGGTTCATCAGCCGCGGGTTTGTCTGCACCAGATTCGAGCCCTGCACAAGAGTCAGCGAATCGGTCGCCTTGCAGCCGCTAAGTGGTAGCGGGAGTCCGCTGTCGAGCCGCTTAACCGAGCCGGAGACTGCGAGCGCGGCGGTCGTACTAGCCGATGCAGCCGCCACACCGCAGCGGCGTCGAATTTGGCCGCTGCTCGGTACGTCGAGGCGAGCAAGCCGATCGACCTCGATCTCACCAATCGCTACCGCTCTGCGCTTCCTCTCAGAACCAGACGCGCCGAGCGGAAAGCCCGCGGCCAGAATCTCAAGGCGGAAGTCGTGTCCCTTGACCGGCTCGGGAAGTGTTACCGCGCCATTGGGAGCAACCCTACGCGCAGGCCCGGCGACGCCGTCGGTGACCAAGCTGATGACAGTCGGCCGCCTCGCGATGACCGTTGCAGGGGCGAGGCGGAAGTGGCTGATCGTCAAATCGGTCCTTGTCTTCCAAGAGATCCATGACTTGCCAGAGCCAAGCCAGGTGCCAATCCAAGGCCGTGATCGACTTCCGTCGAAGGCCATTGATGCCCGCCATCCAGGACTTCCAAGGAACCTGCCGGAGGAGTTAGCCACGATCGCACCTGTCGTTCCGGCGATCGAATCAATCTGCGAGTCGCGAGTTCCGGCAGCGAAGGTCCCTAGGCCGGTCAGTCTGAACGTGCGGCTTGCCGGTGAGACGATCCGACGACGTATCGCTAACTCACCGTCGGCTCGGTTACGCACCTGCGTGCCCCTGGCCCCCGCCCCAGCAGCGTCACGGCGGTACGGATCGTCTCCAGTGATTCGCGTTAAGAGATACGTCAAAGTGCTGTGACTTAAGTCATGACCGGACAACGCATTAGATGCAATCAGCGGAAGTCGCAGACGCTCGTCCACCCTGAGCCCGGGAATCCGAAGTTCTTTGATCCCGCCCGCATCGATCCCCCCGGCGCTCGCGGTGTAGTCGCTATCTACCCCAACCCGCAGCGTTCTGACGCCTCGGAGCCCAACAACTAGGTGGTTCCAACCGTTAGCCACGTCAAACCGTCGGCCGTTAACGATTACTGCGTTGACGGTCACATCCTTACCCGAGTCGGGTAGAACATTGATCACCGGAACGTCGGTCGGCCGCTTGAACGTGAGGTCCATGTACCACCGTGAGCGGTCTAAAAATCGATCTGCACGCCAGGAGGTCCGCTCGTCTTGATCCAACGCCGCGATCGGTCTGTGCTCTGGGAACTGAGCGAAGCCCGGTGAGTAGGGCGCTGAGACGTTGGCGAGGCCACTGTATTCAGCGACGGTTTGAGCATCGGATCCCGCGTCGGGGAACGGGTCTAGAACCGCGGCGTCCTCGCTGAAGGGCTGATGAGCGCTAGTGACTGGGCCAAGGTTCTGCTGCAGCCGTGACGGAACAACTACTTGGCGTTGGTTGCTGTCACCAACGACGATGTGGGCACCAGCCCTAGCAGCCGCCTGAAGCTGCTTTGCGGTTCGGTCCGCCGCGTAGAAAATCGCTTGGTCTTTGGGGATCTCACCTAGCGCCGCCAATGAGGCAAGGCTCGCCGCGGAACCGTCGACAATCAATTCCGGACTCCGCGGCAACAAGCGCACGATTCCCCGGGGTGAAGCAACGGCAGCTCTACGAACCTGCGGCAACGCGAGAGTTGGCGCGATGCTCCCCTCGCTTGGAGCGAAGCGCTTGACGGGCCCAGCGGCCCCAAGCTGGTTCAACCCGCCGTCCACCGCGAGCGCGCGAGCGGCGTCGGCGGGTGCCACCGAGCCGCTCAGGAGTCGATTGTCATCTGTCGCCGTAATGACCTGCCCGACTCCCAACAATGCGAGCAGTTGACTGAGCTCCCCCGGCAATACGCGCTGTTGCTGCACCAAATCATCGATCGTCCAGATCAGATCGTCAGCCCGCAGGTCGGCGTATGGCGTTGAGCTGCGAACTACCACCGGGCGGTCGCTGAGGACGGGAAGGATCGGGTCGACTGTTCCGCCCCAGTCGTAGAAGGAGTAGAGCTGGCCAGGCAAGACCATCGCCCGAGTGTTCTGCGGCAAGCTTGCATCTAGCTCTTTAGCTGTCTGCGTCCAGGCCTTCGGAATCTGCTTCCAGACGACCTGCTGATCGATTGCCTTACCTCTCACCAGCGGCCAGACCGCGACGCTCAATAGCGCCACACAGCCAAGCGCGAGCGCCACATGACCGATAGGGGCAGCGCGACCTGCGCGCTGCGTGATCAAACGTGCGGCTCGCTCAATTCCGAGGCCCGCTAGTCCAGCTAATCCGACTACAACGAGCGGCCCAGCCTTGTACGTGGAACGCAGAAACTGCACGGCCGGGAAGTGGTTGTAGGTGAAGGTAACGGCGCTGCGCATCGGCGTGCCCAGCGGCCAGCCGAGACTCATGACGCCCAACCCGATGATCACGAGAAAGAGAAAGAAGGGAGCGTAGGCCGCGCGTCTGGTCCAGGCGAGCCCGAGGAGCGGCAGGGCCGCTGTCAGTAGACCGCAGACAACAACCGGGGCGGAGAAAAGCAGTACCGAAGCATCGGTGAAGTAAGCCTGTCGCGGACTTCCGTACCCGACGCCGAGATAGCTGATCCAGTACCCCATCACTCGCAGACTCTCGGAGAGACTGCCGGTCTGCCAAATCGTCCCGGGCTGCTCAGTGAACTGCAGGAAATCGATCCCGTAGGAGGCCTGCACAAGAACTGGTGCGATCCACCACAGCGATAGGAGCAGCGTGAGCGGAAAGGCGCGAACGCAAAACTGGAGCAGCGCGCGGCCGGAGATCATGCGCGTTCCGAGCTCGTAGATACAGAGCAAGAGCGGCCCGATCAGCATTAACGCCGTAACCGCCGAGTTGACGCCACCGCCGCTGATTGTCACGAGAAGCGCTACGACGGTTGGTTCTCGCCAACCCGTCGGCTGCCGCAGCCCTCGATGGACGGCGACGATGAGCCAAGGAAGCACAGCTAGCGCCATTAGCGTGACCGACGTCCGATTGGAAAAGGTCACGACGAACCCGTTGAGCAACATGAAGGCTCCGGCCCCGGCGTGCGCCCACCCACGGTGGTTGCTGTACAGCACATCGATCAGGCGCACCATCCCCCACGCCCCAACCGCGAGGACCAACCCGAGCCAGAGTCGCTCGCTAAGCCAGGACGAGACGCCAACCAGCCGCATCAGCGCGAAGAATGGCCCCATCGGCAGTAGGTAGCCGGAATACTGACCCCCTTGGACGTGCCCGGTTGTGCCGCTAGACGACCAGACGTCAGCGACCTCGCTGAGCAACTTGAGCGGATCGACGTGGAGACCAATCTTCGTGTCGGATGAAGACCAACCGGGTCGCTGATTTATTGCCAGCGCGAACGCGGCCACTGAAAGGCCGAACGGGATCGCGATATGCCGGAGACGCTGAAGCAAGGACGCTGACCTTATCGGCTTGAACGCCCTTCCCCGTGCCAGTGAGGCTCGGCGGTATTGTTCGCAGCCGTGCACTCTTTCCAGTTGCTTAGCGCAGCCTCATTGACATTGAGGCAACCCTCTCCGTGAGCGCTTCCCTGGACGATACAACCGGCTCGCCAAGCGCCACTGGCCTGCGCGGAAGTCTCGTCGTAGTCGCAGGCGCAATCGTCGTGGGCCTTCCTACGGTGTTGGCGTTCCTCTCCGGAGGCTACTTTGCTACTGGCCGCGCGTGGGGCCTAATCGCCGCCTGGCTTGCTTTCCTGCTGGTCGCAATCGCGGCGCCGCGGCCGATCCCACGGGCCGCCCCCGGCGCATTAGTGCTTGGCGGCCTTGCATGGCTAACGGTCTTCACTGCGCTCAGCTTAGGCAGGGCGCCGCTCCTCGACCCAGCCGTCGATGACTTAGCGCGTCTGCTCTTGTACGTGCCTTACACAGCGACAGCAATCGCCGTCTTCGATCGCGCCGACCTGCGCCGATGGGCTACCCCCGGCTTACTGATTGGCACCGTGATCGTCTGCGGGTACGCGCTAGCGGGCCGTCTTGTCCCAACCGTCGTGACGCAAACGATTGATCCGGCCGCGAGCGGTCGGCTCGATCAGCCGATCACCTACTGGAACGCGATGGGGATAGTTGCTGCGATCGGGATTGTCTTAGCGGCCTCGCTCTGCTCCGACCGTCGCCGAAGCTTGAGCTGCCGAACGCTGGCCTTTGCATGCTCCCCGCTGTTGGCAATGACACTCGCCTTCACACTTTCACGCGGCGGCATCGTTGCCGCCGTGGCCGGCTTGCTCGTGCTCATTGTTTGCTGCCGGAGCAAGGCGAGCGCAATGGCATGCGCGCTAGTCGCGATAAGTGGGCTGCTAGCTGCCGCGCTCGCTCTCTCGTTTGGTCCACTCAGGGAGCAAACCGGAACTGTCAGCGACAGAGCCAACGATGGGCTTGTGCTACTGCTCTTGCTTGTCGCTGTGACCGTGGCTAGCGCACTGGCAGCACGCTACCTCGAGCGCTACCGCGACCGCGACCTCTCCGGGCCGGCAACGACCACAGCCGCGATCGTGCTCGTCGTCGTAGTAGTGGTGGGGTTCGCGCTGACGGCCTGGGGGTCGACAACAAGTTCCGCCACCGCCCCGACAGCAAACGGTGCCAGCCCATCGCGCTTGGCCTCTGTCCGAAGCAGCCGGAGCGCCTACTGGAGCGTCGCCGTCAATTCATTCATATCAAGTCCCCTGATCGGCAAGGGCCCGGCAAGCTTCCGTGTCGAATGGCGTCGCGAGCGACCGTTCCCCGAAGCAGCTAAGGACGCTCACTCGCTATACCTCGAGACATTGGCCGAGCTCGGGCTCGTCGGCTTTCTCGGACTACTGAGTCTTCTAGGTGGGGCAGTAGTCGCGTCGATGCGAGCAGTTCGAGTAGACCGTCGGCTGGCGTCGGGCCCGGCCGCAGTCTTGGCAGCCTGGGCCGTTCATGCTGGCCTCGAATGGGACTGGGAGATGCCCGCCGTCACTTTGATCGCGTTAGCGTCGATCGCGGTTCTCTGCAGCATGAGCCTAACTGCGAGCGGACGACAAAGCTAACGCCCAGCTAATGAGCTGCTTTGCTGCGCTTCGGCTCTTTGAGTTTCAGGATCGGCCGTTCGATGACGTAATAGCTGGCGGCTGCGATCGGGATCGCGGCCGCGGCCGTGAACAACACCAAGCCAACCAGCTGCAGCGCTGAGGACGAGGTTAGAGAGCGGAGGCCAAGCCGATCGACCACGTCAGTCAGGATGACCATGTGCCAAAGGAAGACGCCGTAGGAGATCAGACCAAGCAATGCCAATGCACGATTTCGCATCAGCCTTGCGGGCCACGCGCTGCGCCCCTTGGCAGCCGCAAAAGCGGCGATCGAAACCAAGAGGCCAGCCACCACGCCTTTAACGACGAAGTAACTGACGTCGGCTGCGTAGGCGTTGGTCGGTAGATCACTGCCCAGGTGCCCCGCGAGCCATGGAGCACTTAGGCAGACAGCAATGTAGAGAAGAGCCGCGACGCAAGCCACTAAACCAGTACGCCGGCGCACGAAAGCAGCAACGGCAGCCGCCCAGTCAACCTCGTCGCTGCAGGCGCTAATCACGGCCAGAGCCATGCCGATCGCGAACCAGCCAGCGAAAGCAGGAAGGCGCTCAACCCAGTCGAGACTTCCCGCACCGAGCAGCACAAGCCTGAGCAGCACGGACAGCGCAGCTATTGCTCCCAATACGCCGAGGTCCCGGCGGATGCGCTGTCGTGCGTTGCCGCCGCCCAGAAGTCGCCGCGCGGCCAGAGCGTAAAACGGCAGCGCGATGTAGAACATGACTTCGAGATCGAGGCTCCAAGTTTGAACTATTCCCCCAAGCCGCACGTCTGGTGAGCCCGAGAAGACCTGAGCAAAAAAATAGAATTGCCACCAGTCGCCCGTGAGTACGTCATGGGCGCTCCCGACCAGCGCCAACACCGTTAGCGCCACCCAATAGAGCGGCACGATGCGCAGGAAACGGCGGCGCGCATAGCGCAACGTCGACATCGACCGCTGACCGAGGTCGGCTGCAACAAACGGCCGGTAGAGAAGAAATCCAGAGATTGCAAAAAAGATGCTGACGCCGATGTCGAGGTTCGCAAACAGTGGCTTACTCAGGCCGCTCTGAGTTAAGCCTGCGACAAACGACGCGTGCGTCGCGACAACCGCGAGTACTGCGAGCGCGCGCAGCCCATCAAAGAGCGGAAAACGAGGGTTGCCTGGCGGAGGCGAGACTACCGACGGTGTTTGATCGCTCACTGCGGTCGCCCGAAGGCTTTCGGGTCGAGCTGGCGCACCCTCAAGCGTGCAATCGCCGCGGCCGCTGGGTCTGACCGCGTCTCCACGATCGAAAGCAGCCACCATGCCTCAACGCTATTCGGCTGATCTGAAACCAAGGACTCAAGCTGCGCGCGGGCACGTGCCACTTGTCCTAGTCGAAAGAAGATCCCCCCCTCGGCTGCGCGAGTCTCTGCGGGCAGATAGACCAGCGACGCCCGTCGTTCGAGCGCGGGCAAGCGGCCCTGCTCAGCTCGTACGACGGCGGTCTGGCGCTCACTCAGGATCGCTGTGATCGTCTGTTGCGCTTGGGCCGAAACGAGCCAAACAGCGCTCGTTAGGAGACCAACGGCTGCAACCGCGATGATTCCGGCGCGCAGTAAGCGAGATATGGGGACGTTGGCTTGCACTGACTCAGTCTACGAGCCGCTACCGACGAGGGACGAGCACCTCGTACGGCCAAGCCTTCAACGCTACCCGGTAGTTCCCATCGAGGAATTGATCCAACTCACGAGACCGGGACGGAACTCCTCGGTGGTTCGGTTCAACGGCACTACCGATCGGGTCGAGCCAACGAATGACAGCCCGAGGCCTCGTGCGCCGGAGCACACCAACGGTTGAGCGTTGTACGGCTGGGGCGGCTTCAACCGCAACGTCGGCGCTGCGCACGTTCGGTCGCTGCACGAGAAAGTAAAGAATTGGAGCCGTAATCCTCACCAGATCTGAACGCGCTGGAGCGACGAACACAGGCTCACCAGCCGGCACCACATGCTGCACGAACGCGACGACCTGAGGGAGAGACCGAGCTTCCGCTGGGGTAACGCGGACCCCGTCGGCGAGCGACAGCGTCAGCGGCGCCAGAGCTGGCGGTCGCACTGCCGCCGACACCCGGTTTGAGAAGCCTGCGAGCCCGATCAGCGCTAGACAACAAGTTACGCAGGCGGCCGCAGCCCAGGCGAGCCATCGGCCGGTTGAACGCTCGGCCCACCATTCACCAAGTGCAAGCGGCCCCAGCGCGGCGACCACGATGATCAGCGGCTGAACGTGAAATTCGTCGGGACGCGAGCGTAGATACAAGAGGTAGCCGCACCCAAGTACCACCAGACCAGCGGAGAGTGCAGGCAGCTGCCTATGACGCAGCCAGGCAAGGGCGGTCAGCATCGTTGCTGACAGAAACCCAACTACCGCTATCAGCGGCGTCTCGTCGCCCAACAGATGCTTCAAATCCTTGAGCAACACTCCCGCACTGGCAGCCCGGACCGGCAGCTCGCTAATCACGACGAATGGCAGTCGCCAGTAAACGCCCTCGCGCAGCGAGTTTCCTACGAGATCATCGAAAACCACGCCCCGGCCGGCGGCGAGCACGAAAGGAAGATAAGCCAGCAAGAACATCACAGCGAGCCCCAGCCCAGCGAGCAGCATCAGCCGGAGGCGCCTCGCACGACCAGCGCAGAGCAAAGCTACGAATACGGCCGCGCTCGCGAACACACCGGCCTCGAACCGCCATGCGGCGGCGAGCCCGCAGAAGACGCCGGCAGCAATGGTCGACACGTCATCACCAACCCTCGCTAGCGGTCGCGCCGCCAGAGAAACAGCGCACAGTGAGAAGAGCAGGGCGAAAGCGAACGGGTTCGCCCCGGTCGGCTGCGAGATCGAGAAGATTGCCACTGCCCAGCCCGCTAGC